>Ga0081540_1004085_pt1 | contig 11290 bp, 11 predicted proteins | sample TabmetS2T1R1_FD_71024 | JGI IMG/M metagenome (GOLD analysis project Ga0081540, IMG submission 71024) | Tabebuia heterophylla rhizosphere microbial communities from the University of Puerto Rico - S2T1R1 | ecosystem: Host-associated > Plants > Roots > Rhizosphere ...
GAGCCGGAGCGGCCGCGCAAGGCGTTTTACCGCGCTGATGAGCTGACCGAGATCGGCAAGAAGCCGATCTCCTATTTGCAGATCGGCGACAGCCTGTTCGGCCGCGCGCTGCAGATCCTGCATGAGCGTTACGGCCCCGGCGGCGACACCGGCCGCGTACCGCTGGTGCATGACGGCGAGGAAGGCGGCATCGTCATCTCGGGTCGGCTGGAAGTGACGGTCGACGGCGAGCGGCGCATCCTGGGGCCCGGCGATGCCTATTATTTCGAGAGCCGCCGCCCGCACCGCTTCCGCTGCATCGGCAACAAGCCCTGCGAAGTGATCAGCGCCTGCACGCCGCCGACGTTTTAGGGTGCGTCAGATATCCATCCCCACCACGACATGCAGCAGGCAGCCCGCGGTCGTCGTGCCGGTCGGGTGATGCGTGCCGGGCGGCGCCACATGATAGTCGCCGGCGCGAAGCACGAAGTCGCCATAGCGCAGGTCGCCCTCGATCACGAGGCACTCTTCGTCAATGTCGTGCGAATGCGACCTATAGATCGCGCCCGGCTGCATCTTCACCAGCAGCGTCTGCCGCTGGCGCGCGTCATCAACCTTGAGCACGCGGAAAACGATTCCTTCGGAATGGTGCTGCCATTCGGCGTCCGCCGCACGTTGGGTCGCGGTGCCCGGCAGGTGCATGCCCTCATCGTCGATGCGTGCGAGGATTTTTTCGAACGACCCTGGCGGCACCGGCTCGCCGTCGGCGCCATCCAGCGGAGTGAGCTTCTTCTGCCAGTCTTCGGTTTCGTTGCGCAGTCCGACATCGGCTTCCACAGCGGTGCGTTCGCCGCTACGGAGCAATCCGAGGGCGTATTCCGCGGACAATGGAGAATCCGGCCGCTGGTCCTTCGACATGCGCCGAATGTAACGAATGACCGCAAATAAAGACAGCGTCAGTGCCGCCGTTTTTTTGCATCTCAGCTCATCATCGATCGCGCGAAGCCCGTAGTGGCACGGGGTTTTCGCTTGCGGCCAAGGGCGAAGATCAGTGCGAAAGGCTGGTCACGACATGGACGAGGCAGCCGCCGACCGAGCGGCCCGGCGGATGACGGCTGGACGCCGGGGCAATGTGATAGTCGCCGGCCCCGAGCCTGAGATCGCCAAAAGACAGATCGCCTTCGATAACGAACGTTTCTTCGTCCGTGTCATGGGCATGCGCGTGGTAGATCGCGCCCGGCGCCATGCGGATCAGCAGCGACTGCCGGTTGTTGGCGCGATCGACATGCAGCACGCGCGCCACCAGGCCCGGTGCGATGTCGTGCCACTTCGCGCCCTCGGCGCGCCGGGTGCGCGTGCCCGGCAGCTGCATGCCCTCGGCATCGATGCGCGCGAGGATATTTTCGAACATGCCGGCAGGCGGCGTGTCGTCGCCGTCCGGCTCCGGCGCGTCGAGCGTGGCGAAGGTGTGCTGCCAGTAATCGACCGCCGCGCGCAGGCGGTCGTCGGTCTGAAGGCGCGCGGAAAACTCCGCCCGCGCCTCCCCGCGCAGCAGGCCCAGCGCATACTCGGCCGAAAGAACGTCCTCCGGCTTCACTGGTTCAGACATGTCTGCAACTGCCCGATCGCGCGATGGATCCAGCTCTTCACCGTCCCAACAGGTACGGCGGAAAGCGCTGAAAGTTCCTCGTAAGTTAGTCCATAGTGGTAGGCCATGACGATGCAGCGGCGCTGCTCTTCGCTTAGGTCACGGAGACAGCGCCGCAAATCCGGCCCCAGCGACGGGTCGGCCCCCGCCGTCAGCCGCTCGACGATCACAACGACCTCGTGGTCGCTCAGCGACAGCGCCGGCGCCGGCTTCTTCGCGAGGTGATTGAAGATCACACTGCGCGCCAAGGCGACCATCCAGCCCATGGCGTCGCCCCTGGCCCGGTCGAACAGGGGAGATTTCTCCCAGATCCGCACCATGACGTCCTGCAGGGCATCTTGGGCGGCGTCCTGGTCCCTCATCAACCGCTTGCAAATGCTGAATAATTTTGGCCCGACGGCCTGATACAGGCTTCGAAACGCGACCCGATCCCCTTCCGCGACCCGTTCGAGTGTGGTTGCGAGTTCTCCGTTCGACACCTGCCGCCCCGATCCCGGACGCCCCGTCCCGGGTATAGGGGCCCAACAGATACGGATCAATCTGGAAAAGTTTCAGCGATCGCGCTTCCGAAAATAAATTCCGGAGCCCTGAAACAAATCGGTGACACGGCCTGTACTTGCCGACATGGCTCGCCTCCGGCGACGGAGGGGCAGGCGAGATAGGGGAGATACAATGAAGCCAGCAATCCGCGGAGACCGGGACAGAGAGGGCCTGGCGACATTGCTGGCCGCGGTCGCCGCAGGCGACAAATCCGCGTTCGCAAAGCTATATGGCCTGACCAGTCGCAAGCTCTATGGCGTGGCGCTGCGCATCCTGCGCGACCGTACAGCCGCGGAAGACATCGTGCAGGAGGTTTATTTCCGCATCTGGCGCAATGCGTCCTCCTTCGATGTCAGGCTTGCCTCGCCGATCGCCTGGATGGCCAGCATCGTGCGTCATTGTGCGATCGACACGCTGCGCAAGCAGAAGCTCGAGACCGTGGACGTTGGCGATGAAAGCGCGCGCGTCGCGGCGAACGAGCCCGATCCGGCCGAGGAGATCGACATGGCGCAGCGCCGGGCGATCGCCTTTGCCGCCATCCGCAAGATGGACCCGGCAAAGCGCAATCTGATTATGCGCGCCTATATCCGCGAGCAAAGTCGCGACAGCCTTGCCAAGGTCTATGGCGTGCCGACCGGCACCATCAAGACCAATCTGCGCCGCTCGCTGATCGAGCTCAGGGAATCGATGCGGCGCGAAGCCGAGCAGGCGCGCGCGCATGCGGGGCGTGCTTTCGAAGCCGCTTGACGATCCCCGCGCGCCCTGCCGATCATGCTCCCGAACGACCGGGAGCCCATCGTGAGCGTCTACATCATTGCCCAGCTAAAATTCACCGAGCGTGCGCGCTATGATCGCTATCAGTCGCGCTTCTTCGGCGTGTTCAACAATTTTAGGGGTAAGCTGCTCGCCGCCGATGAGCACCCCGTCGTGCTTGAAGGCGAATGGCCGCGCGACAAGGTGGTGATCATGGAATTCCCGGATGCCGAGGCGGCGCGGGAATTTCAGGAGTCGCCCGAGTACCAGGCGATCGCGATCGATCGCAAGGCCGGTGCGGATGCGGTGGTGCTGACGGTAAGGGGATTGAAGTAGCGGCGGCTAGGATGTGGTGCTCACAAGCTCATCCAAGCTCGACCCTATTCGCTGAAATGAAGTCCACGACTTCTTTGAGGTCCGCTTCCTCCTTCGGGCCTTAGCGCAGACGCCGATGGCTTCTTCGGCCAGGCGTGCACCCGTTGGCGCTCATTAGGAGCTGGTCGAACAGTTCCGAAGTTTTCATGGTGACGAGCATGCTGCGCCAAATAATTCGTTCGTGGCCGCCTGTGTGCATCGCCACGCTCGAACATTGCATTTTCGACCTCGATGAGCAGTGCGGACAGACGGCGTCGTTGAGCGGCCGGCATTTTGATCAATTCGTCAGATGACTTTAGTGATAGCACGAGGCGGCGCCGAACGACCAAGATGGCGAACGAGACGGCTATGGCCAGCGCCAGCAAATACAACAAGACAAAGTCATACAGCGAGAAATAGGAAGCTACGATTCGGGATACCGCCACAAAGGACGCATAGAGCCAACTAGTGGTGCTTACGGCTCCGAGTATTGCCGCGATGGTTGCCGCTCTGTTCGGATTCCGCACTTTGCCCGTCATCAGCGGGAACGCAACGCGATGCAGGACAATCCCATTTAGCGTAAGCGCCCCGACCACGATCAACTTCGCAAGCAGCCTGGGGTTACCCAGCAGCAGTGAAACGTCAGTTCCGACGTTCATCACCAACATCGGAACACCAGTAACCCAGAGAGCCAACAGAAGCCACTTCACCAACTTGGCAGTCGCATGCAGCGAAGCCGGATCAATGCGCCTTGCCCGCAAGAGGCGCACATCCTCTTTCATGATCGTCGCAAGCGCCAGGGCAAATGCGATGATGTGCCCGTAAAGGAGCGCTTGGCGCGCTATGACTGTGATTTCCATTCCCCGTATCCCGCTGCCTTGTTTTCTGAATCGCTGCTGGCAGTGAATTTGCGGCCTTGCTTACAGATACGCCAACAATCAGAAGATTCGAGCAGACGCCCATCCTGGGTAGGTAAAGCCGTTAAATGAAGCAGAAGTGGGCCGAACATGCGGCGACTTTCGAAATCACTTTAGTTACAGGGGCAATTCTAATCCCGATGCAGCAATCCGCTTCCGCAAGCGGCTCCTGGTAATCCATGGATCGATCCAGAGCGTGTCCGCGTTTGCAAGCGCAAGGTCGGTATTTTCAAGGCGCATTAGAGCTGCGTGATCCACGAGTGGAAGATAGCGGGCCGACACAATCCCTAGTGCTGCGCTTCACCGGGTCTCATCGGTCCTTCGGGGTGGATGATCCCGAATAGTCGAGATTCATGCCCTGCACTTGGCAGGCAAGCGTGCTTATTCCGGTCGTAACGGCAAACCCGTTACCCCGCGGGATCTGCGTAGTGGTGAACTCATAAAAAACGCCGGCAGAATTTTCTATCTTCCCGATCGGGATGGACGCCAAATAGATGCTGAGCGTGGTGACGTTGCTTGCTCCGCCCGATCCTGGGCAATTAAACGAACATCCCTTCCCGTCTGGGCAGGAATATCGCCATTCGAGAGCGATTTCGAATCCTTTGGGATAGATCGAACCTTTTCCGATCGGCCTTTCACTCTGAGCCCACAGGGGCGTTACAGACGCCCAGGCGGCCGCAGCAACCAGAAACAGCGCAAGGAATCTTTTGGACATTGTTCAGCCCTCCGCTTGCCTCTCATGAGAGTACATCGTTTCGATCCGTAGCGACAAGATTGCCGCAAGGCGGATGCGGCTCCAGTTGGACCTATCGCCCGCTGAAACTCGCCTTCCGCTTCTCCACAAAGGCGGCGCGGCCTTCCAGCGCGTCGGCGCTTTGCCGCACTTCGGACTGCACCTCGATCTCCCGGCGGAATTGCGCAGCGTAAGTGGCGTGCTCGCTTTCTTCCAGCAGCATGCGGGTGGCGACCAGGGCGCGGGTCGGGCCCTGGGCGAGGCGCTGGGCGAGCTTGATGGCCTCACTCAGCAACGCGTCGTCGTCGACGACTTCCCGCACCAGGCCCCATTCCTTGGCGCGCTCCGCGGAGAGCGGCTCGTTGAACATCATCAATTCGAGCGCGCGCTGGCGGCCGATCAGGCGCGGCAGCAGCCAGGTCGAGCCAAGATCGGGCACGAGGCCGATGCGGCTGAACACCTGGATGAAGTTGGCCGAGCCGGCGGCGACGATCATGTCGCCGGCCATGGCGAGGCTGAAGCCGCCGCCAGCCGCCACGCCGTTGACGGCGACCACGATCGGCACGCGGCATTCGCGCAACGCCTTGAATGTGGGCCAGTAGAACTTCATCACGCCGGCGACGATGTCCTGGCCGAGCGCTTCGGAAGCCTTCAAATTCTGGCCCGAGCAGAAGCCGCGCCCCTCGCCGGTCAGGACCAGCGCGCGGATTGACGGATCGGCCGTCATCTCGGCGATGGCCTTTGCCAACGCGCCGAGCAGATCGGGCGTCATAGCATTCAGGCTCTCGGGCTCGTTCAGCGTGAGGATGCCGACCGCCCCGTCCCTGCCCTGTTTCACTCCGGCCATTTTCTTCTCCCATGCAGTGTTGTTTTCCGCACTCTGCCATTCCCGGCGCGCAAACGCCAATGCGCCAATGGCGCAGGCTTTGACTTCACTCGCGGCCATAATAGAGTTCCATCAAGCAGAAGGCGAAGCTCCGATGGGAGCAGCCAATCGGAGCAAACGCAAAGATGCTGCTGATAAGTGAAACCCTGCAAAACCCCTCGCCGCCGGGGCCTGTCTTCGCAAAAATCTATCCAGAGATCGACCAGGACGTCCTCACGGAATCCGAGAAATTCACAGACGGCCAGCCCTATGAGCTGTTCGCGCGGCTGCGCGCACAGGCGCCGGTGTCATGGCAGCGCGAGGGCCAAAACGGTCCCGGCTTCTGGGCGCTGACGCGCTACGAGGACGTGATGCGCGTCGATGGCGACCCAAAGACCTTCTCGTCGCAGAAGGGCGGCATCCTCATGACCTACGGACCGAAGGAGTCGCGGCATCCGCTGCTGTTCCGCGCTTCCGTCGACGCCATGATCAACATGGATGCGCCATGGCATCTGCAGTTGCGGCGGGAGCACATGCCGTATTTCACGCCGGCCTATCTCGCGGGGCTGAAGGAGAAGGTCGCGGCCGAGACCACGCGGCTGATCGACAACATGGCGGTCTTGGGCGAATGCGATCTCGTGGAAAAGCTCTCCGCGCAGCTGCCGCTGTTCACGCTGTGCGAGATCCTCGGCGTGCCGCAATCCGACCAGCCGAAATTCATCACCTGGATGCACTATCTTGAGGTCGCCGGCTACATCACCGCGAAGCAGCGCAAGGAGCCGCAGCTGACGCCGGAGCTGCTGCAGTTCGTCAAGGCGTTCAACGAGAACGTCGCGGAGATGTTCGAATACGGCCAGCACATGCTGCGGAAGCGCCGCGCCGATCCCAAGCCCGATCTGATGAGCGCGATCGCGCGCGCCACCGTGGACGGCGAACTCTTGCGCAACGAATATCTCGACGGCTCGTGGCTGCTGATCGTGTTCGCCGGCAACGACACCACGCGGAACACGATTTCCGGCTCGATGAAGCTGTTGACCGAATTCCCCGACCAGCGGCGCGCGCTGATGGCGGACATGTCGCTGCTGCCGAATGCCGTGGACGAATTGATCCGCATGGTGAGCCCCGTGATCTATATGCGGCGCACCGCGACTTGCGACACCGAGATCGGCGGACAGAGGATCGCCGAGGGCGAAAAGGTGATCATGTATTTTTCCGCAGCCAACCGCGATCCCTCCGTTTTCCCCGACCCTGACAGCCTTGACATCCGCCGCGCCAATGCCTCGAAGAACATCGCCTTCGGCTTCGGCCCGCATGTCTGCATCGGCAAGCGCGTGGCGCAGCTGCAGCTCGAGGAAGTCTACCGGCAATTGCTGACGCGGCTGCCGGACATCGAGTATGCGGGCGGCATCGATGTTGCCCCCAACAATTTTGTGCATGCCATCCGCAAGCTGCCGGTGCGGTTCACACCGGAGCGGCGGGCGGCGGCGCAATAACAAGAAACAAGCAGGGAATACTCATGGCCGACCAATTCTCCAACTCGCAACAGATCCGCAAAGCCGCGGTCAGCTCGAAAGGCGGCATCGTCGCAGCGCAGTCGCGGCGGGCGGCGGAAGTCGGCGCCGAGGTGCTGGCCGCCGGCGGCGACTGCGTCGATGCCGTCGTCGCAACCACCTTTGCGCTCGGCACGCTGGAGCCCTGGATGAGCGGCGTGGGCGGCGGCGGCGCTATGGTGCTCTACCGCGCGCGGGAAAACCGCTACGAGGTGATCGACTACGGCATGCGCGCGCCGAACAGCCTGCGCGTCGAGGATTATCCGCTCACCGAAGGCGCGGCCTCCGACATCTTTCCGTGGCCGCGGGTGAAGGACGACCGCAATCTGCAGGGTCCGGGCTCGATCGCGGTACCCGGCGTGGTCGCCGGCATGGAGGAGGCTTTTCGCCGCCACGCCAAGATGCCGTGGAAGGAATTGCTGGCGCCCGGAGCAAAGCTTGCCGGCGAAGGCCTGCTGGTGGACTGGTGGACCACGCTGATGATTTCGAGCGCCGCGGTGGACCTGCGGCGCTATCCGGCGAGCGCGGCCGCGTACTTGCAGGACGGCCTGCCGCCGAACCCGCAATGGGGCATCAAGTCCGTCGTGCGGCTGCCGCAGGGTAGACTGAAGGCGACGCTGGAGCAGCTCGCCGCACGGGGCCCGCGCGAATTCTATGAAGGCGAGCTGGCGCGCTGCATGTCCGCGGACATAACGGCGGCCGGCGGCGCGCTCTCGGTGGAAGACCTCGCCGCGTTCCGCGCCTACTATCGCGAGCCTCTCGCAATCCCCTATCGCGGCGGAAAAGTATTTGCCACGCCCGAACTCACGGCCGGCCCGACGCTGGCCGCTACCCTGCGCTGGCTGCAGCAGAAGCTGCCACCCGGCCGCGCGCCGGATGCAGCGGCTTACACCGAATACGCGCTCGCACTGCAAGGGGCCTATCGCGAGCGCCTCTCCGACATGGGCGATGCCGACGGCCGCCGTGCGCTCGGCGCCGAGCATTTGGCGCCGGCCTGCACCACGCATTTCTCCGTGGTCGACAGGGACGGCAATATGGCTGCTGTCACGCAGACGCTGCTCTCGACCTTCGGCTCAAAATTCGTGACGCCCTCAACCGGCATCACCATGAACAACGGCATCATGTGGTTCGACCCGACGCCGGGCGTGCCGAATTCGCTCGCGCCCGGCAAACGCTGCCTGACCAATTACACGCCGGTGATGGCGGAAACATCCGACGGCCGGCGCATGGCGGCCGGAGCCTCAGGCGGAAGGCGCATCTTGCCGGCGGTGACGCAGCTCCTCTCCTTCGCCATGGATTTCGGCATGAATCTCGACAATGCAATCCACCAGCCGCGCATCGACGCCAGCGAAGGCGCGATCGTGATCGGCGACGTGCGCCTGCCCGCTCCGGTGCACGATGCATTACGCTCACGCTTCGATTACGAGCAGGCACGCATCCAGAACTTTCCGATGAAGTTCGCCTGCCCGAGCGTCGTGATGCGTCAGGGCACGACCAATTCTGGCGCAACCGAGAGTGCGCAGCCCTGGGGCGATGCCGTGGCGGAGGCGTAGGGAGACCGCGAATGGCACTTGCTCGCTCGATCGCACGCTGGACGCTGGTTCTGGCCGTGATCGTCGCTGCGGGCGTCGCCGCGTCATGGACAGCATCGCGCCCCGCGCAACCAGATGCGTTCTATGAACCGCCCGTACAAAGGCCGGGCGATCCCGGCGCCCTGCTGCGCAGCGAGCCCTACACGAAGCAATTGCCGGCGGGCGCGCAGGGCTGGCGCATTCTCTACACGACGAAGCGTGGCGATTCACCAACTGTCGGCAGCGCCATCGTCGTCACGTCTGCGCGAACGACCAACACGCCGCGCCCGGTAATCGCCTGGGCCCATGGCACCACCGGCATTGCTCCCGGCTGCGCGCCATCCATGATGGCTCCCTTCGCCAACGTCCCGGCGGTTGACCGCGTCATCGCGGAGAACTGGGTCTACGTCGCCACCGATTATGTCGGCCTCGGCACACCAGGCGGCCATGCGTATCTGGTCGGCGAAGATGCGGCCCGTGCGGTGCTCGACGCAATCCGCGCGACACGACGGCTGGAAGGGCTTTCGCTCGACAACCGCGTCGTGGTGTGGGGCCATTCGCAGGGCGGCAACTCCGCACTATGGACCGCCATCCGCGCCGATGACTATGCACCGGATGTGAACATTGTCGGCGTCGGGGCGCTGGCGCCGGCGAGCGATCTCCCGGCGCTGTTCAAGTCGGGACAAGGCACGACGTTCGGCAGGATCGTGTCGTCCTATCTCATCCACGCCTATGCGGCCGCCTATCCGGATGTGGGCATCTCCGCCTATGTGCAGGCGAGAGCGCGACCGCTTGTTGGCGACATTGCCTCACGTTGCGTCGGCGGCTGGCCCACGCTGTTTTCGCTTGCCGAGGCGGCGCTGCTTTCCTCCGCCGGCATCTTCGCGCGCGATCCCGCTTCCGGGCCGCTCGGCGAACGGCTGCGGCAGAACACTCCGGCCACAGCAATCGCAGCACCCGTTCTCATCGCACAGGGTGCTGCCGACGACCTCGTGCTGCCCCACCTGCAGTCGCGCTACGTCGCAGCACGCTGTGCGGCCGGCCAGCCGATCGACTATCGCATCTACGCCGGCCGCGACCACGTTTCGCTGGTCACCAATCATCCGGCGCTCGACGCCGACCTTATCGCCTGGACCCGCGATCGATTCGCGGGACTACCGGACACCCCGAACTGCAAGCGCTGACGTCTACGCCGAAATCCGCGAAGGCTGCACGCGCGGCTCGGGTCGCGCGTCCGAGGAGAATTCGATCTCCTGATAACCCTTGGCGGCAACGTCGGTAATGATGTTGACGAATTTTGGCGTGCCGCCATTGTAGACGAAGTAGCGGATCGTCCCCTCCTCGTGGCCGGGGACGTTGGAGTTGTAGCCGGTGAACCATCCCTTGGCTTTGCGCATCAGCATGATCTCGTACATCTTGATCACATGCGCGGTCCAGCGCTCCTGCGCCTCCAGCGTCGCGTCCGCGCGGGTGTAGCCGCGGTCCCAGATGTACTGCAACAGGCCCATGCACCAGTTGACGCCGTTCTCGATGCCGCGCGGGAAATTGGTCGAGGCAGAGGCGCTTTGCGGCCCGGTCGGCATCAACAGGTTCGGGAAGCCGTGCACGAGCATGCCGAGAAAGGTCGAGGGCGCATGCTTCCACTTGTCGGCCAACCGCGCACCGCCGAGGCCGCTTATATCTATCAGGTCATAGGCGCCGGTGATGGCGTCGAAACCGGTGGCGTAGACGATGACGTCGAATTCGTAGTCGCGCGCGGTGGTGCGCAGGCCCTTTTCGGTGACGCGCACCAGCGGCGTCTCGCTGATGTCGACGAGATGCACATTGTCGCGATTATAGGCCTCGAAATAATTGCTCTCCAGCGGCAGCCGTTGCACGCCAAAGCCGTGGTCTTTCGGAATCAGTTTTTCGGCGACTTTCGGATCCTTCACGCGGCGGCGGATGCGGTCGGCGATATATTCCGACAGTTCGGCATTGGCCGCCTCGTCCATGAAGATTTCGCGGAAGTTGGCGAGCCAGATGCCGAAGCCCGGCTCGTCATAGAGCTTGTCCCACAGGTTTAGCCGCTCCTCGCGCGACACTTCATAGAAGCCGCGGCGATCAGGCTCGTGCAGAAAACCGCCGGGCGTGCGGGCGCAGGCGGCAAAAATCTCGTCATAGCGCGCGCGGATGTCGGCCATCTCCGCTTCCGAGATGTCGCTGTTGTTGAGCGGTGCGCTCCAGTTCGGCCGGCGCTGGAACACCGTGAGCTCGCCGACCTTGTCGGCGATCTCGCCGATTACCTGGATGCCGGTGGCGCCGGTGCCGATCACAGCGACCTTCTTGCCGGCGAGATCGACCGGCTGCTCGGGCCCGTAATAGGGATGAAACGAGCGGGCCT
>Ga0081540_1004086_pt1 | contig 11288 bp, 7 predicted proteins | sample TabmetS2T1R1_FD_71024 | JGI IMG/M metagenome (GOLD analysis project Ga0081540, IMG submission 71024) | Tabebuia heterophylla rhizosphere microbial communities from the University of Puerto Rico - S2T1R1 | ecosystem: Host-associated > Plants > Roots > Rhizosphere ...
TATAGCATGCATTAATTTTCAAAGGTTGTTGGCGGATCCTAACTTAATCTGTCCGACGAGATACTCTTCAATTCTGGAAGAGCAGAAGCGGGATCGCGTCTGCCATGGCGCGATAGCCTGCAGGAGAAGGATGCAGGTGATCGCCACTGTCGTAATCCGGCCGCAAGTGGTCGGGATGAGCAGGGTCTGCCAAGATGCGGTCGAAATCTATCACTGCATCGAAGTGTCCAGCGGCCCTGATCCACGCATTAACGGTTTTTCGGTCAGATTCGTTTGACTTGTCGGGGTGATAGAACGCGGAACCCATGAAGGGCATGATGGTTCCGCCGATAACCCTGATACCGTGCGCATGTGCACGCAGGATGATCTGTTGGTACGCTCCAATCATTAGGCGCACCAGATCTTTGTGCTGCTCTTCCGTGGCGACCGCGGTGCGCGTCAACATGCCTAGATCGTTGATGCCTTCGAGAACGATGAGATAGCGAACCCGAGTCTGTGCGAGGACGTCGCGGTCAACACGTGCGAGGGCATTTGGACCGAGTCCATCCTCAAGCAGGCGGTTTCCACCTATACCTTCGTTAAGTACCCCGACTTCATTGGTATCTGCAGAGTGTTGGAGTCGCGCAGCGAGAAGATCAGGCCATCGATCATTGCCGTTCGTAGTCGCTCCGTGGCCGTCGGTTATGGAATCGCCGAGCGCAACGATAGAGGAAGCATGGGCAGAAGCCGCTACATCGATTCCGGAAAGAAAATACCAGTGCTCGATCGACTGCGCTGACGGTAGTTCGGCGGCTGAGGCTGGCAATCCAGCAGTCAGGTACGAAGTTGCTCTAGAGCCGGGATGACTAGTTTCCTGCCCTGGCGCTGACTGGATCTGCATCGTGATTGCCAGGTCTGATAACGCTGCTACAGGATAGTTAAGTGGATCGGATGTGTATTCGGCACCCGTCGGTATGAGAACATCTGCGCGCTCATTGAATGTGACGGCCCGATCAGAGGAAGGATCGATACGGTTTGCAGATGGCGATAAAGGGCGGGCGACATGCACCGCGATGAGATGGAGAGGGGCTGTGCCGAATGCGTTGGAAATACGGACGCGGATCAATGAGCCGCCGATGGAGAGGTGCACAATCTGTCGAAGCGTTGCATGATTGAGGCTTTCGATCGGTACTGCATTGTTTGGCTCCGGGATCTGCTGCGACGCAGCCCACGAGCCGACCCACGATCCATTCCAGTTCGAAGTTAAAGAGGAGTTTGCAGCAGTTGTAGCCTGCCCTTGCGCGGCAATTGCTAGGACAAAAAGAAGCAGAAATGCGGAGAAGCTCTTAGTTTGGATGCGAGGCTGCCTCATAGTTTGTAGGTATGTCGGAATTGTTATGCATGGCTGCGGATGGAGTGGCGTTGAAGCAGAAGAGCCGCTGCACCACGAAGGCGGGCAACATCGCCTTCATGTGAGGGCAGGAGCCGTGGTGGGTTCCCAGCTAGCGTCAGGCCGCCCAACTCGGCCTCGATGATGGGCGCAAAACGATTCCACGCCGATGTGATGTCACCTGCAATCAACACAACTTCAGGTGACAACGCAGCAGTTACCATGCGAAGGCCTTTGCCGATATATTTCGCCTGAGTTGTCAATGCGCTCACAGCGTGCGGATTTCCTTCTTCGGCGAGATTAAGTAGATCGTTAAATGTCAGCTGTTTCGGCTTTTTCTCTAGTTCTGTGTAATAGCGCAGGGCGGCGTTGCATGATCCAAATACCTCCCAGCACCCATTTTGTTTGCACGCGCAGCGAGGGCCTGAGGGGTCGATCGGAATATGTCCAAACTCACCTGCCATTCCGTGCTGTCCTGATATGAGTTGGCCATTCGACAGAATTCCCGCTCCGATTCCTTCGGAAACGGTGATCAGTACAGCATCACGGACCCCATCCATTCTTCCGAACCAGAGCTCCGACATCAGGCAGGCGGTGGCGGCATTTTCCATTTCAGTTGGAAGCCCCATTCCTTGCTCGATGGCATGCTTGATGTCGTATTTTGGCCACTTGAGGTTGGGAGCAAAGATGAGGCACTGGGATTCCTTATCAACACGTCCGGGCACACTGATGCCGATGCCTTCCACCGATTTCTTTGGATGGCTGTCTTTGATTCGCTGCATACAGTCGACGATGCTCGCAATCGATTTGGCCGGATCTGAGCCAAGAGGCAGCGTCGAGCGTGAGAGGAGGCGGCCGTTCAGATCGATCATGGCCACCGTTACCTGTTTGGGGCGGATATCGGCGGCCAGAACTACAAGATCGTCATTCAGGACAAGCAACGTTGGGCGGCGTCCACGCGGCAGCTGAGCCATGGATCCTTCGCGTATCCACCGTTCTCGAATAAGCTGCTCGATGATCTGAGAGACGGTACTACGTTGCAGTCCTGAGAGTCTTGCGAGATCAGCGCGGGAGATCGGCTGACGGGAATGGATCAACTGAAGAACAGTCTCGCGGTTGATGTGGCGTGCAGTTTCGCTGGAGGCCAGCTCGATGTTGTTGAGATCAATGCGGCGGATCCCTTTCGCTGCTTGCCGGGGTTTCTTCAAACGGTCTCCTGATTGTCATTCTTCCATCACGGGCTTCAGCATTTACCGCGACTTATCTCTCCTTACCCGTCCAGCCATCATAAAACAGTGGCTATTGATTCACTCCACTGGCGAGATAGCCCCCATCCACTGCCAGGATTTGCCCGTTCACGTATGACGCGGCATCTGAAGCCAAGAAGATGGCTGCGCCAACAAGCTCATCCGTTTTCCCAAATCTTTTCATTGGGATTCTCACGTGCAACTCCCTTCCTCGCTCCGTCTTGTCCAACAGCTCTTCATTCAGAGCTGTTGGGAAGACGCCAGGGGCAATCGCATTCACGCAGACGCCATAAGGAGCAAGCTCGACCGCCAACGATTTTGTAAGTGAGCCGACTCCGGCCTTACTAGCACAGTAAGCGGCCACCTGATGAAAGGCGAGGAAGGTGCCGAGCGAAGCGATGTTGATGATCCTTCCGTAGCGCTGCTCAACCATTGCTTTTCCGAAGATCTGACAGGCGCGGAGGGTTCCGGTGAGATTGGTTTCCATGATCCTGTTCCATTCGCCTTCCGAGCACTCCAAGGTCGGCTTGCGCTGTGTGATCCCGGCGCAGTTCACCAGAATATCGATCCGACCGAAGGCCTGGAGAACTTCAGCATGCAGCGTTTCCAGCGACTTCCGATCGAGGACATCGGCCGACATTGTGAGTGTGCGCCGGCCCAAGGACGTGATCTCTTTAGCGGTTTGCTCCACCTCATAGACGCGCCTAGAAGCAGCCACAACATCAGCGTCGGCTTTGGCGAGACCGATTGCGATGGCGCGGCCGATTCCCGATGTTCCCCCGAGTACCACTGCTGTTTTGCCGCACAAATGAAGTATGTGATTGTTCATGTCAGCCCAAATGAAAATATAACCGTTATATTGTAGTTTTATTTAGTTCGTCTACGCGCAAAAAGCGTAATTTCCTCACTTGTGATGAAAGAACCCGACATTTCAACAGGTAAGACGGCAGTTTTTGAGCCAAAGCAATGCTCATGTATCGAAGAATAGCATTGATACTCTTATTATCGCGTTGCATATAGTTTGTGATACGTACTAAATAGAATGAAAATGCAGAGACAACGAGAATCGGCGCGAAAAGCGTCCTATCTAACACCAGACTCCTTTCGCACGCATTCCTATTAGCGATATACGAACCGCCTGTTCTTCTAAAGTCGGGGTGTGTCTATTTAGCAGGACCATAAGACTTTGGTTGTATAAATTTACCCTCCTTCCAGCGCAAGACTTTCTCCTATCGCATTGCGTAATGTGCCGCATAGCTCTCCACGTTTTTCATGCGCAGAGCACGACACACTGAGAACCATGTCATTTAGGCCAGTTCGACGGAGGAAGTCTTGTATAAATCCAAATCTTACGGAACGATTTGCGCGATCCTCTGTGCATTCGTCTGCTTCTCTTTCCTCGCACTGCACGCGCAACAGTTAGCTACAGCCCGCATCGCCGGTACAGTTACCGATCCATCGGGAAAAACGGTAGACAACGTTGTTGTAACGTTGACGAATTCCGGGCAGGGAACGGTCCGCACTTTCACGACACAGAACGATGGAACGTTTTCCTTCACTACGCTCGAAGCCGCAAACTACAGCCTTAGTGCCGCTGCATCTACTGGCTTCGCAACTTGGCGGCAAGCCATCGATCTTTATGTTGGGCAAAGCCTGGAGCTTCCGATTCAGTTACAGGTTTCCGGCAACCAGACAAGTATTCAGGTGGCAGCTGATGCGGGGCAGGGAATTAATACAACTACCTCAGTTGTTGGCGGTGTCATTAATGCGCGACAGATTGAGACGCTTCCTCTGAATGGGCGCAACTATCTTGAGCTTTCCCTGCTTGTGCCGGGCAATGCGCCAGCTCCGAACTTCGATCCGACGAAAATCAACACCGTCGTCATTTCTTCAGCGGGACAATTTGGCCGTGGAGGAAATGTAACGATTGATGGCGCGGATAACAACGACGATGCCGTTGGCGGATCGCTGGTGAATATTCCGGAAGATGCGGTGCAGGAGTTCCAAATTGCGACCAATCGATTTTCCGCTGAGCTTGGACGTTCCGGGTCAAGTGTCGTCAACGTAGTTACAAAGCAGGGCGTCAACAATCTCCATGGCGGCGTCGCAATTTATGAGCGCGACAAAGCTCTACAGGGTCTTCCTGCAACCTACGATCCCAGCATCGGTGAGACGCCTCCGTTCCATCGTCAACAGTATGCGGGCGACATTGGCGGGCCGTTTCGTCGGGACAAAGCATGGTGGTTCGTTGCGATGGAAGACCGTCAACAGCTCGGAGCGGATTTGGTGGGCGTACGCGACTCCACAAATCAAACAATCAGCAGAGTGTTTGTTACTGCGCCGCTCCATGACTATCTCACGACCGAGAGATTGGACTGGCAGGTAACAGAGCGTGATCGTATTGGCTTCCGGCACTCACTCGAACTGGAAGATGATTTGAGCCAGAGTCAGTTGGATCGTTCGCTGGGAACGGCTGCGTACCGTCAGAATGCAGAGAATCACCTGCAGGGTTTGACCGCGGATTGGGTGCATATCTTTACGCCTTCAGCGATCAACCGGATGAGCTTCGCCGACAACAATTTCATTAACATTACGTCGCCTACTTCGACGGCGCCGCAGATTAGCTATCCTGATCTTGACGATGGCGCAACCTATCGGGTGCCACAGGAGACGAAGCAATTTCGACTTCAGGGCGATGACACGCTTACCTGGTCGCGGCGTAACCACACGCTGAGCTTTGGCGGTCAAATACAATCCATCGACGCTGACTTCAATCTCGGAGTCTTCCAACAGGGCAACATTCAAGCCGTGGAGGATTTCCCCGACTTTGACCGCAATGGGGACGGCAAAGTAGATGACAATGATCTGCTGTTTGCGGTAGCGCTTCGCAGTTCTACGCCGACAGTGCCACTCTTTCTACCTGACAACGATAACTTTCACATTGCTGTGTTTGCGCAGGATGACTGGAGAGTTCTGTCAAATTTGACACTCAACCTCGGTCTGCGGTGGGAGATGGACACCAATCTCAATAATCTGAGTTGGTACGGCAACCGCAATCCCCTTGTGGATTCCTTTTATCAGGGAACACGGCACAGGAATTACGATAACTGGGGTCCGCGCATCGGCTTTAATTACGCAGTCAATCCTAAGCTAGGTTTCCATGGTGGATACGGCATCTATTATGACCGCATCACGCTTGAGATCATGTCGCTGGAGAAAGGATTTGACGGTCGCGCGCTTGCGCTGAATGTTACCGCGGGAAATGCAGTGACCGATCCAAATGGGAGTCCGGTTTATCTTAATCCCAACGGCACTTTTGTGCCGGGTGCGCCGGAATTGCTAAGCAGCCCATTCAGCGGATTTCTTTTTGCAGGTGCAGGGGCGACTGGAATCGACATCATTAACAACCGCCTCCGTAATCCGATGGTGCAGCAGATCAATCTTGGTGTCGAAAAACAGATTGGTGAAGGGCTCGTTGTAAAAGTAGATGGCGTCCACAACTTCGGCACGCGCTTTATCATCGGGCGTCCTGTCGGGCAGGTTGACTACAACCCTGTTACTGGCGGTCCTGAGTCGGTGACCGATCTTGAGTCGGCGGTGAACACAAAATACGATGCGCTTTGGCTCAGTGTGCGTCAGCAATTTACCAGATATGGTGAATTCGATGCAGCTTATACGTTGGGCAAGGCTTTTAACTATGCGAACGATGATCAGATACCCTTTGAATACTCGCCAATCGATCCCAACAATTTGCAACGCGAATATGGGCCGCCGCCTAACGATCAGCGCCATCGCCTTGTGCTGTCTGGTGTAGGCAATCTTCCCTGGAAATTGCGGTTTGCGCCCATCTGGACCATTGCATCCGGAGTGCCAATGGACATCTTGTTGCCCGATGGCAGCGAGCGCGTCCCAACGTTGCAGCGCAACGCGGGTGGCCGCAAATTTCACAATGCTCGCGAACTGAATGCATTTATCGCCAGCACGAATGCTGCTGGAGGCGTATACGAAGCTTCGGCCAATCGTTACGTGATGCTACCGCAGGTCGATGATCATGCTCGCTTCAGCGATAGTTTCAACTCACTCGACTTCCGTCTCGATCGAACGTTTGCCTTTGGCGATCACTTCAGCCTCAATCTCATCGGCGAAGCCTTCAACATCTTCAATGTGACTAACTTCCTCGGCGTCAGTAATCTCAACTATTCGGGTTTTGCCAACACGCTTTCACCCGATACGAATAACCCGACCTTCTCTTCGAGCTTTGGCAAACCAGTTTCAACTGCGGGCGGTGTCTTCGGTTCCGGCGGGCCGCGCGCGTTTCAAGTTGCAGCAAGGCTAAGCTTCTGACCGTTTGCTTCGGCGTAAAGTGGGCGAGCAGCAGCTGTTCAAGGTACGCTATACTGCTCCCCCTATCCATTTCGTGTCGGGAGCGCCAAGTGAAACGGATTGTCTTCGTTGCCATACTTTTGATTTCTGCGCACCTCTCAGCTCAAAGCAGTCCTAACCCGTCTAACCCAAAAGTCCGGGCAATCACGGCCTTCGTTCGAATCAACACGGAGTCTTATCAGACACAGATTGCTGAGGCCCTCACTGTTCTGCGCAAGGCAAAGTCAGAATTCGAATCCGCAGGATATCAAGTGGAGACTGTGCGCATAACGACGCAGCCACTGGCTGAACTTGTTGGCGGAATTCCTGAAGATCAGGCGCTGGCATTTCTCAAGAAGCTTGACGATCTCTCGATAAAGGAGAATTTCCTCCCCGATGTTGGGCCTGCTATGGTGCATGACAGCGATGATCCGGCAACCATGCATCTATTGGAACGGGCGCTCTCAACATTACCAAATATCGAGGGGAGCACTATTATTGCCGATGGCGACGGCATTCACTGGAAAACGATCCAGCAGACTGCTGAGCTTGTGCAATACGTTAGCGAGCACAGTCCTCATAGCCAGGGGACCTTCAACTTTACCGCTACCGCGATGCTGAAACCGTACTCGCCATTTTTTCCGGGATCGTATTTCACGGAAAAAGGGCAACAGTTCGCGATTGGATTCGAGGGCGCGAACGTTGTGCATGATGTCTTTGTCAAAGACAAGGGCAGATACGACGCGGCTGTTGCCGATCTGACGGCTGCGCTGACCAAACACTCATCTGTGGCAGATGGTATTGGCAAGAAGGTGGCCAAGGAAACGAGTTGGAACTTTCTCGGGGTCGATCCGACGCCGGCTCCTCTTGGGGATGTCTCCATTGGGGCAGCCATTGAAGCATATACCGGCGAGAAGTTTGGCTCGCCGGGTACGCTCACAGCGGCACGCATTATCACTGAGGCGGTGAAGGCTGTGCCGGTTGCGCAAATCGGATATTCGGGCCTGATGGTGCCGGTGATGGAGGACAAGCTTCTCGCGCAACGCTGGGCTGAATCTACCTACAATATGGACTCACTGCTGGCGTACTCTGCTGTTTGCGGTACAGGCCTCGATACGATTCCGCTCCCAGGAGATGTCTCTCTCGGACAGTTGAAGCGCATTTTCAGCGATGTGGCGATACTGGCGGCGAAGTGGAACAAGCCGCTTTCGGCACGATTGCAACCCGTTAAAGGAAAGAAGCCAGGCGACCGGACTGAGTTTCAGGACCCGTACCTGTTTAACACGACGGTGCACCCGCTTCCTTAGGCGGGTTCCGAATTTCTCATTAGCAAAAAAGAGACTCTTTCCTGAAAGAAACCGGAAGCATAAGCCAAATATAATTTTGGCATGATGCCGTCCTTTTTTCGGGACTTGCGCTTCAGCGCACGTATTTTGGTCAAGAATCCGGGATTCACGCTGGCCGCGGTCATCATTCTTGCGTTGGGGATCGGCGCGAATACAGCGATGTTCACCGTTGCAAGTGCGCTTTTGCTGCGGCCCTTTCCTTACCACGAGCCTCAGCAGCTCGTGAGCCTGGATGTGAAGGACAAGAGCACGGACTTTGGTGGCACTTTGCTGCGATACGAACTGGTGCGTGATCGGAACCAGTCCTTCGAGTCAGTAGCAGCGTGGACCAATGACACTTTCGATCTTACCGGACGCGGCGAACCAATGCAGATACCTGTGGCGCGCGTCTCGCCGAGCTTTTTCCCGATGCTCGGCATACAGCCGCAACTGGGACGAGTATTTCGTGAAGAAGAAGGCAAACCCGAAGGCAACCACGTTGTATTGCTGAGCGATGCGATCTGGCGCAGTCGATTCGGCAGCGATCGCAACATTATCGGCCAGACGATCACTCTCGATACGGTGCCGCACACGGTCGTCGGAATTCTTCCGGCGGACGCTCAGTTTCCATTCATAGGGCAGGCCGATGTCTGGACTCCGCGATACTTCGAACTTACGCTGATGACTCCGCAACGGCTGCGCATGGGTGTCGGCTATCTCGGCTTCATTGCGCGACTGCGGCCCGGAGTCATGCGAGATCGCGCCCAGTCTGAGCTTGCGGTGCTGAATCAACAGTATCGAGAGCAGAATCCTGCCGCGCCGGATGCGGACCCGGCCGTAGAGATGCTGGCCAGTCCATTGCGTGAGCTGGTGGTAGCCAATGTCCGAAGCAGAGTGTTGATTCTTTCAGGCGCAGTTGCGGTGGTATTGCTGATTGCGTGTGCGAATGTGGCGAGCCTGCTGCTTTCGCGGGCTTTGGCCCGGAGAAAAGAAGTCGCGGTGCGCACGGCGATGGGAGCAAGCCGGACGGTAGTCGTGCGGCAATTGCTTACGGAAAGCATCCTGCTATCACTTATAGCGGGCGCGCTTGGAGTAGGACTAGGCTGGGCTGCGACCCGCGCGCTGGTCACCTTATCCAAGAACCAACTACCTCCGGATATGCCCATCACCATGGACCTGCGTGTGCTTTTGTTTGCGCTGGGTGTTTCGCTGCTCACCGGAATCTTCTTCGGTCTCTTTCCGGCGCTGCAGCTTTCTCGAACCGATCTGCATACAACGCTGCGCGAAGAAGGTCCGAGCACCTCTGCCGGCCGTGGGCGAGCACAGATGAGAAGCGTGCTGGTCGTTGGTCAGGTGGCGCTCTCTTTGCTGTTGCTGATCGGTGCTGGACTTTTGCTGCGCAGCTTTGCGCGGTTGATGCGTGTTGATCCCGGATTCGATGCACACAACGTGCTGACTATGAATGTTTCACTGCCCACCGTCAAATACGCTAAGCCGGACCAGCAGGTCGCATTCTTTGATGAGGTGTTGCGTCGTGTTTCCGCGTTACCGGGCGTGCGCAACGCTGCGATATCGGCGGCGCTGCCGCTGAGTTGGAAGCGGATTACGCCCATGCTGCCTGAAGGTCAGCCGGTTGTGCCGCTGGGACAGCGTCCTTTTATTGATATTGAGGCCATCAGCCCGCAGTGGTTTGACACGATGCGTGTTCCGCTGCGTAATGGCCGGTGGTTCACTACTGCTGACAATGCGCAGGCACCCAAGGTTCTGATTGTGAATGAGAGCTTTGCCCGACGTTTCTGGCCAAATCAAAATCCATTGGGAAAGCGCATTATCGTGGGGCGTTGGCCAGAGGGGGCCGAGGTGGTCGGCATCGCTGCGGATATAAAGAATAAAGGACTGGCGCAAGAACCCCAGGCACAGGTCTATATTCCTTTCCCGCAGCTGACGTGGGGCAACATGAATCTGCTGGTGCGAACTGATGTATCGCCGCAGAGCATGGCCTCAGCGGTAACCAAGCAGATTTCAGCCGTTGATGCCGATCAGCCAGTCACGAGCATCCAGACTGTGGACGAACTGATGGACAGCTCGCGCTCACAGCCTCGCTTCACCATGCTCTTGCTGGGTGCATTCTCGTTTGCTGCAATGGCGCTCGCGATCATCGGTATTTATGGAGTGCTCGCTTACTCGGTGGCGCAGCGACGGCATGAAATGGCAATTCGTCTGGCGCTCGGAGCGGAACGTACCGATATTCTGCGGCTCGTTGTTCGTCAGGGTTTGGTTCTGGCGCTCACGGGAGTTGCCGTGGGCTTGTTTGCCGCATTTCTTATGACCAGGTTGATGTCGAGCATGGTGTACGACGTCGGCACGCGCGACCTCACAACTTTCGCGGTTGCTCCGATTCTTTTTCTTTGCATTGCATTGCTGGCGAGCTATCTGCCTGCACGTCGCACGATGAAACTTGAACCGGTGGACGCTCTCAAGAACAACTGAGGTGAGCCCGCTCCAACTATTTGAATCATTTAGAGTAGGTTTATGCCCTCACAACAGGACGCAGGCAGGCAATTTGCCGAGGCGGTCTCCATCATGGCAAGACTGCGGGCACCGGGCGGATGTCCCTGGGACCGCGAGCAGACGTTTGATTCAATTCGCAAATTTACGCTGGAAGAAACCTACGAAGTTTTTGATGCGATTGAGCGCCGCGATTGGGTCGATCTGAAAGAAGAGCTCGGTGATCTGCTGCTGCAGGTGCTGTTTTATTCGGAGATGGCCGCTGAGGCGGGCGATTTTACGATCGCGGATGTGGTGGAAGGACTGAACCGCAAGCTCATTCGGCGTCACCCACATGTCTTTGGCGATGAGGCTGCTGCCGCGGCCGGCAACGTCGCTGAGGGATTGCAAACGGATGATATTGATGCTAAGCAGGTCCTTCGCAATTGGGAACAGATCAAGACATTAGAGAAAAATGCTCAAGTAAAAGATGAAGGA
>Ga0081540_1004087_pt1 | contig 11285 bp, 9 predicted proteins | sample TabmetS2T1R1_FD_71024 | JGI IMG/M metagenome (GOLD analysis project Ga0081540, IMG submission 71024) | Tabebuia heterophylla rhizosphere microbial communities from the University of Puerto Rico - S2T1R1 | ecosystem: Host-associated > Plants > Roots > Rhizosphere ...
GCAGAACTTCATGCTGCGGGCGGGGGGCGGGCGGGCGGAAAAGCCGGTGCTGCTCAAGCGCGGCCCGTCGGCCTCGGTCGAGGAGCTGCTGATGGCGGCCGAGTACGTGGCGCGCGAGGGCAACGAGCGGATCGTGCTCTGCGAGCGCGGGATCAAGACGTTCGAGCGCACGACGCGGTACACGCTCGACCTCGGGTCGGTGGCCGTGCTGAAGCACGAGACGCACCTCCCGGTGATCGTCGACCCGTCGCACGCGGCCGGCCGGCGCGACCTCGTGCTGCCGCTGGCCCGGGCGGGCGCCGCAGTGGGCGCGGACGGGATCATCGTCGAGTCGCACCCGAATCCCGAGCAGGCGCTGTGTGATGGCCCGCAGCAGATCCCGACCGCGGAGTTCGGTGAGTTCGCGCGCGAGGTCGGCCAGATCGCGGAGCTGCTCGGCAAGCAGATCGGCTGAGCGCGCCTGCGCGTAATCGCGGCGCGCCGTGGAAGAAGAGCCACACCTCCGCCACACGTTGGCCATTCAGGCGACGGGACGCTCTTTAGGAAGAGCTGAGTACCCTAGGCCATGGGACCGGGTTCATGAGCGACAAGCGCCTCAAGGTGGGGCTCGTTCTCGAACCCACAGGCGTCGACAGTCCGTACAACCGCGGGGCGTACCTCGGGATCGAGCGGGCCGTCCAGGAGCTGGGGGTGAAGGGACGAGTGCTGACGCCGGCCCCGAGGGAGGGCTACGCTCCGAGCCTCTCCCTCCTCGCGCGGCAGAAGTACGACCTTGTCATCGGAACGTTCTATCTGGCCACCGCGATCGACGCCGTCGCCCTCAGGTTTCCCGAGACGAGGTTCGCGGTCATCGACGCCGCCCACAGCGCCTTGGCGCATCGTCCGCAGAACGTCCAAGGCCTCGTCTTCAGCGAAGAGCAGGCTGGCTATCTCGCTGGCCACCTCGCCGCGCGGGTGTTGACGCTCTCCCCCGGCGACGATGTGATCAGCTCGATCGGCGGTGAGCCGGTACCGGCGGTCGAACGGTTCATTGCCGGCTATCAGACAGGGGCAAGAGCGGCCAACCCTCGCGTCACGATCTTGAACAGCTACACGAACGACTTCCTCGACCCCTTGAAAGCGAGGTCGGTCGCCCTCAGCCAAATCGCGAAGGGATCTCGGGTCGTGTTCCAGGTCGCCAGCTCCTCCGGGCTGGGAGCACTCGAGGCGGCAGGAGAGCATGGAATCTGGGCGATCGGGGTTGATGTCGACCAATCCGGCCTCGGACGGCACATCCTGACGAGCGCAGTGAAGAGGCTGGAGGTGGCCGTCTTCGACACGATCGATGCGCTTGTGCGTGGGACCTTCACGACCGGCCGCACCACCCGCTTCTCCCTTCGAAACGGCGGCGTCGGCCTCGGCGCGATCAGCCCAGAAGTGCCTGGCTCGCTTGTCGGCGAGATCGAAAGGCTCAGGGCTGAGATTGTCGCCGGGACGATCGAGATCCCGGACGCGGTCAGATAGCGCTCTCTTCCTGGGTCGAAACCCAGATGGCCCCTTCCCAGGGGGCGACATCCGTGGGCGAGTGACCGACCGCGACGCGGCCTACAACCTCACCGTTCTCTGGATCGATCCCGACGACCGTGCCGTCGGTGCTGATGGCGGCCCACACCGCTGCAGCCGTGGCGCAGAGGCCCATCAACCCTCCGGCGACCCTGCCGGCGATGCCTTCCACTCCGTCAAGCACTGGAATCGTTTGGGTCACTGCCCCCGTCTCCGAGTTGATGCGCCAGATCCGCCCTCTCGAGTCAGAGACCCAAACAGCGGTGTCCCCGGCGGTCAAAGCGACCGGATAGCCGATGGGCACCGCGGTCGTGACTGCGTTCGTATGCGGCTCGAGGCGCAGCGCGCGTTCGGCGATCGTCGCCACCCAGAGTGCGCCCTCGCCGAAAGCCACACACACCGGGACGTCGCCGACATCGATGCTGGCCACGGGCTCGTTCGTCGCCGGGTCGATCCGGACCACGTTACGAGGGCCGGCGGCGATCCAGACGGCCTCGCGCTCCGCGTCGACGGCGTATGTCGGGTTCCAAGCGATCTCGCTCGAGCCCCTGAGGTCGATCGTCTCGACGACCGCATCGGCTTTCGGATCGATGCGCGAGACGGTGCCGTCGCTTCCGTTCGCCACCCAGACCGCGTCGGGCCCCACGCTGAGGTCGATCGCCGGCGCTCCGATTCCGATCGTTCTGATCACCTCGTGGCGATCGGGATCGATACGAGAAACCGTTCCATCGTCTGCGTTCGCGACCCAGACTGAGCCGTGCCCCCCGGCGACGGCGACAGGCCTCCGGCCGACGAGCACGTGGCCGACGACCAGAGCTCGCTCCGGATCGATCACGGCGACCGAGTCGGGAGGAACCAGCACCTCGCCACGAACCGGCGCTCGGGGTAGAGGCCTGACATCGGTCGCGTTCGGCGCCTCGAGCGAGGGATCGTGGTTGAGGATGGCCTTCTCGAGACGTTGCAGGGCGTCGTCCGGCTCGAGGCCAAGCTCTTGGTCGAGCAGGCGTCGGCCGGTTCGGTAGACGTGGAGAGCCTCGGCCTGCCGCCCGCAGCGGTAGAGCGCGAGCATCAACTGGCCGCGCAGGTGCTCCCGCAGCGGGTGCTCGCGGACGAGCCCGTCGAGCTCCGGGACCAGCTCCGCGTGCCGGCCGAGCGCGAGATCGGCGTCGAGCCTTCGCTCGAGCGCGAGCAGGCGCTGCTCCTCGAGACGGCCCCGCTCGACGCGTGCGAAGCCGTCACCGAGGTCGGCCAGCGGGACGCCGCGCCAGAGAGCGAGCGCTTCGCGCAGTGCAGCCCCCTCCGCGCCGTCTGCCGCGAGCTGCTCGAATCGCTCGACATCGAGCTCGCCGGGCCCAACGACGGCGCGGTAGCCCGGTGACTGGGTCACGATCCGCTCTCGGCCGAGTGCCTTGCGCAGTTGCGAGACGTGCACCTGCAGTGCCGTCCGCGCGGTCTCGGGCGGGTCTTCCTCCCAGAGCTCGTCGATCAGGCGGTCGCGGGAGACGACGTCGTTCGCATGTAGCAGCAGCAGCGCGAGCAGGGCGCGCTGCTTCTGGCCGCCGAGGGCGATCGGGCGGCCGTCAGCACTCACCTCGAGCGGGCCGAGGATCCGGAACTCCAACCCTGCCTCGCCTCCTTTAGCGCCGCTTTAGGACCCGGAAAGGCTTGTTTTAGCCCCTTGTCGTCTGCTTGGCAAAGGCCGCACGGGGCGGTCACCGGACAAGGAGGAAGCAATGACCACCAGCAAGCAGATCACCGGGATCCTCGTCCTCGTCACGGCGATCGGCGCTCTCCTGCTCGCGGGCCCGGCGGCCGCGTCGTCGAAGCCGGCGGGGATGACGAAGGCGGAGTACCGGGCGCTGATGCTCCGCAGCCAGGCGCTGAACGAGAAGTACGGCGGCGGCCAGGGCATGACCAGGCCCGAGTACCGAGCGCTGATGCTCCGCAGCACCGGGCTGAACAAGAAGTACCACCTCGGCGCGTTCGCGCTTTCACGGCCGGCAATCGTCGCGTCGGACGACGGCTTCGCGTGGTCGGCGTTCGTCATCGGCGCCGCCGCGTCCCTGGGGCTCGTGCTCGTCGCCGGCGGAGCCGTTGCCGGCGGCCGCTACGGCCGCACCGTCCTGCGCGCTCGGAGTTCGTAGAGCCGCGCATCGCACCGCCCCCGGCTTCCCTGATTGGCCGGGGGCAGTGCCTCTGCCGGCGCCGCGCGGTTAGCCTGGCCCCGTGGAGCTTCGGCGCCTCGCGATCGTCGGGACAGGCCTCATCGGGGCCTCGGTCGCGCTCGCGGCAAAGCGTGCCGGGGTGGTGGCGGAGGTTGCCGGCTTCGACCCCGACCAGGCTGCGCTAGGCGCTGCCGCGGACCGCGGCGCCGTCGACGAGCGCGCGCCCTCGCTGGAGGCAGCCGTCGCCGGTGCCGAGCTCGCCGTCGTCGCGGCGCCCGTCGCGCAGCTTGCCGCCCAGGTGCAGGCGGTGCTCGGCGCCACCACCGACGACACGACCGTCACCGACGTCGGCTCGACGAAGGCCGGCGTCTCGACGATGGCGCGCGGCTCGACCCGCTTCGTGGGCGGGCACCCGGTCTGCGGCTCGGAGGCGCGCGGCCCCGAGCACGCCAACGCGGAGCTCTTCGAAGGCGCAACCTGGTTTTTGACCCCGGCCGCGGAGACCGATCCTGCCCGCCACCGGCTCGTTCATGGGTTCGTCTCGGCGCTCGGAGCCACGCCGGTCGCAGTCGACCCGGAGGCGCACGACCGGCTCGTGGCGCTCACCAGCCACCTGCCGCATGCGCTTGCGAACCTGCTTGTCAACCAGGCGGGCGCCACTCGTGTCGAGGGCCACGATCCGCTCGCCGCGGCGGGCGGATCGCTGCGCGACATGACGCGGGTGGCGGGCGCCAACCCCCGCATCTGGGTCGACATCTTCGTCGAGAACGCGGCGCCGCTCCGTGAGTCGCTGGCCGAGCACCGTCGCCGGATCGAGCAGCTCGAGGCCGCGCTCGAGGCCGGCGACGCGGGGTTCCTCGCCCGCTGGATCGGCGAGGCCGCGGGCAACCGTCGCCAGATGCTGGCCGATGCGTATCCCGATCCAGGACAGCTGCACCAGCTCCGCGTCCACGTCCCCGACCGTCCCGGCGTGCTGGCCGCGATCACACAGGCGCTGGGCGCGCAGCGGATCAACATCGAGGACTTCGAGCTCCACCACGTCTCTCCGGAGCGGGGCGGGACGCTCACCCTGCTCGTGACCGGCAAGAGCGAGGCAGAGCGAGCGGCCGCGCTGCTCGAGTCCCAGGGCTACGGCGTCGTCGTCTCGCCGGTGCTGGCGCCGTGAAGATCGCCCCGGCGGGCGTCCTGCGCGGCCACATCGCCGTTCCGGGCGACAAGTCGATCTCGCACCGGGCCGTCCTGCTCGGGTCGATCGCCGACGGCGAGACGAGCGTCCGCGGCTTCGGCCGCTCGCAGGACACCGAGGCGACCATCGGCGCCGTTCGCGCGCTCGGGGCCACGGTCCACGACGACGAGGTGGACGCCCTGCGGGTCGAAGGCGTCGGTCTGCGCGGTTTCCGTGACCCGGGCGAGCCGATCGACTGCGGCAACTCCGGCACGACGATCCGACTGCTGGCCGGGATCCTCGCCGGCGAGCCCGGTCGCTTCCAGCTGACCGGCGACGACTCGCTGCGGCGGCGCCCGATGGAGCGGATCGCCGGGCCGCTCGCGCAGATGGGCGCGGTGGTCGAGACCACCGACGGCACGCCGCCGCTGACGATCGACGGCGGCGAGCTCCACGGGATCCGCTACGAGCTGCCGGTCGCGAGCGCGCAGGTGAAGTCGTGCGTCCTGCTTGCGGGGCTCTACGCGCAGGGCCGCACCACCGTGGTCGAGCCGCTGCCCACGCGCGATCACACCGAGCTGATGCTGCAGGCCGGCGGTGTCCAGGTGAGGCGCCAGCAGCGCCGCATCTCCGTCGGCCCGGCCGAGCGCCTCTCGCTCGGAGAGGTCGTCGTCCCCGGCGACTTCTCGGCCGCCGCGCCCTTCCTCGTGGCCGCGACGCTGCTTCCGGGCTCGGAGCTGACGATCCACGACGTGGGCCTCAACCCGCGCCGCACCGGGCTCCTCGACGTCCTCGCGCGCATGGGCGCGCGCGTGACGATCTTCCACCGCCACCGCAGCGGCGGCGAGCCGGTGGGCGACGTCGAGGTCCTCTCGGCGGAGCTCGTCGCGACGACCGTGACCCGCGACGAGGTGCCGCGCCTGGTCGACGAGCTGCCGCTGTTCGCGCTCGCCGCTTCCTCGGCCCACGGGGTGAGCCGGGTCGAGGGCGCCCGGGAGCTGCGCGTGAAGGAGACCGACCGCATCGAGACCGTGACGGCGTCGCTGCGCGCCCTCGGCGCCCGGGTCACGGCGACCGAGGACGGCCTCGAGATCCGAGGCGTTCCCACGCGCCACAAGGGCGGCTCGATGAGCTCCCACGGCGACCACCGGATCGCGATGCTCGGCGCCGTCGCGGGGCTGGTCTCGCGGGACGGCGTGCAGCTCGGGGGCCCGGAGGCGGTCGCTGTAAGCTTCCCCGGGTTTTTCGAGCTGCTCGACTCGGTTACACAACGATGATCGTCGCCATCGACGGGCCGGCGGGGGCCGGCAAAAGCACGGTCGCACGGCGTCTGGCCGAGCGGCTCGGCTTCCGCTATCTCGACACCGGAGCGATGTACCGGGCGCTCACGTGGCTGGCGCGGCAGCGCGGGATCGCGCTCGCGAACGGCGAGCAGCTGGGCGAGCTTGCGGCCGACAACCCGGTCAGCTTCGACGAGCGCGGCCGCGTCTCGATCGCCGAGACCGACGTCACCTCCTCGATCCGGCGGGCTGAGATCGACAGCCTCGTGCCGGTGGTCGCGCGGCATCCGGCCGTGCGCGAGGTGATGCGGGAGCGCCAGCGCGAGCTCGCGGACGAGGGGGACGTCGTGATCGAGGGCCGCGACATCGGCACCGTGGTCGCGCCCCAGGCCGCGGTGAAGATCTACCTCAACGCCGACCGCTCGGTACGCGCCGGCCGCCGCCTCGCGGAGCGGCCGGAGATCGGCGCCGACGCGCTGGCGACAGACCTGCGGCTGCGCGACCAGAGCGACGCCGCGCGCATGCGGCCGGCGGAGGACGCCGTGCAGATCGACACCACCGAGCTCGACGTCGAGGACGTGGTCGCGCGGATCGAGGAGCTCGTCCGCGCCCGCCAGCCCGCGTAGCTCGCTAGGCGCAGGGTGCTTGCGAGATGCTGAGCCAAGCGCCGACTACCATCGCTTTCACGCTCAGGGTCGTGTCCCGATGGGCCGGCGGAGCCGGGCTTTGCTCGGCGGGAGCCTCGCGATGAATTCGTCAGACACAGCGCAGAAGGAGGGGGCTCATGGGGGAACCCTGGGTTCCCCCATGTTGGGGACCGTCGCCGTCGTCGGTTTTCCGAACGTCGGCAAGTCCACGCTCGTCAACCGGCTGACCGAGTCGCGGGACGCGGTCGTGCACGAGACACCGGGTGTGACGCGCGACCGCAAGGACGTCGTCGCGGACTGGAATGGCCACCGCTTTCGCCTGATCGACACCGGCGGGGTCGACATCGCCGACCCGACGCCGATCACGCGCTCGATCGCCGACCAGGCGCAGGCCGCGATCGCGGAGGCCGACCTGATCCTGTTCGTCGTCGACGCGCGCGCCGGGATCACGCCTGGCGACGAGGAGCTCGCCGCGATCCTCCGCCGCGCACGCAAGCCCGTGTTGCTCCTGGCGAACAAGATCGACGACCCGCGCCAGGACGCACTCGCGTTCGAGTTCCACCGGCTCGGTCTTGGCGACCCGGTGCCGCTCTCGGCCCAGCACGGCCACGGCACCGGCGATCTGCTCGACGCCGTCGTGACGATGCTTCCCGGCAGCGGGCCGCAGGAAGTGGGGGAGGAGGCGATCCGGGTCGCGATCCTCGGGCGGCCGAACGTCGGCAAGTCGAGCCTGCTGAACGCGCTGCTGGGCGAGGAGCGCGTGATCGTCTCCGAGGTGCCCGGAACCACCCGCGACGCGATCGATACCGTCCTGCAGCGCGGCGAGCGGACGTTCGTCCTCGTCGACACCGCGGGGATCCGCCGCAAACGCAAGCAGCGGCAGGGGATCGAGTACTACTCGGAGCTGCGGGCGCTCGCCGCCGCCGAGCGGGCGGACGTGGCGCTTGTCCTCGTCGATGCGAACGAGGGCCTGGTCGACCAGGATCTCGCCGTGGCTGACATCGCGCGCAAGGCCCAGGACTCCACGATCGTCGTCCTCTCGAAGTGGGACATCTCGGAGACGAAGATCGAAGAGGTGCGCCCGCGGATCGCCTCGCGCTTGCGGCAGCGGCCGCCCATCGTGACGGTGTCGGCGAAGTCCGGCCGCGGCATCTCGCGCCTGCTCGACCGCATCGAGGAGCAGTTCGAGAAGCACATCGCGCGCATCGGCACCCCGGAGCTGAACCGCTTCCTCGCCGAGCTGCGCGAGGCCCGCGAGCCGCCCGCTCGCAACGGCCGCCGCCTGAACCTGCTCTACGGCACGCAGGTGCAGGTTCGCCCGCCGCGCTTCCGCTTCTTCGTGAACGATCCGGGCCTGATCACGCGCGACTACGGCTACTGGGTCGAGAACCAGCTGCGCGAGCGGTTCGAGCTCGAGGGCGTCCCCGTGTCGATCGATTTCGTCCGTCGCTCATGAGGGCTGCGGTCGTCGGCGCCGGTGCGTGGGGGACAGCCTTCGCCTGCGTGCTCACAGCGCGCGGTCACGACGTCACGCTCGCCACACGCGACCCGGAGCAGGCACGTGAGATCGAGGAGACCGGGCGGAATCCGCGCTACCTGCCGAACGTCGACCTCGAAGGCGTGGCGGCGACGACCATCGACGATCCGTCGCTCGCCGGCGCCGACCTGCACGTGGTCGCCGTGCCGAGTCGTGCGTTTGCTCAGGTCGTGCGCAGACTGCCGGGCGCGGCGCCGGTGTTGAGCCTGACGAAGGGGCTCGATCCCGAGAGCGGCGGTCGCCTCTCCCAGCTAGTCGAGCGGCGCGGCTTCGCCGTCCTCTCGGGGCCGAACTTCGCCGAGGAGATCGCCGAAGGCCTGCCCGCGGCCGCGGTGATCGCCAGCTCGGACGCCCGCCTTGCCGAGGAGCTGCAGCAGGCCGTGAACTCGCTCGCCTTCCGGGTCTACGTGAACGATGACCTCGTCGGCGTCGAGCTCTGCGCGGCCGCGAAGAACGTGATCGCACTCGCGGCCGGGGGCGTCGACGGGCTCGGGCTCGGCGACAACGCCAAGGCGGCGCTGATCGCCCGCGGCCTGGCCGAGATGGCCCGGCTGGGCGAGGCCTGCGGGGCCCGCACGGAGACCTTCTCCGGGCTCGCGGGCATGGGCGACCTGATCGTCACCTGCTGGAGCCGGCTGGGCCGGAACCGGCATGCCGGGGAGCTGATCGCGCAGGGCGCTTCTCCGGACGAGGCCGCGGCCCGGATCGGTACCGTGGAAGGCCTCACGACAGCGCCGGTGCTGCGGGATCTCTCGCATCGCGTCGGCATCGAGCTGCCGATCACGGAAGGGGTCTGCCAGGTGCTTGACGGGCAGGATTTGAACGACTTAGCTGCGAATCTGATGGGCCGTCAGCCGACCCGGGAGTAACACGTGCGACTCGTCCGTCTCCTGCTGCCAGTTCTGCTGCTGGCGTTCCTCGTCGCCGGCTGCGGCGGCGGCAGCACGAACACCAGCGCCGGCAGCTCGTTCCCGGCCGGCGCGAGCCTGGTGCGGGCGGGCCTCGTCGGATTCGTCGCGATCGACAGCGACACCGGCTCCGACCAGTGGCAGCAGCTCGACGAGCTGGCGAAGAAGTTCCCCGGGCGCGACAAGGCGATCGCGCACATCGAGGAGGAGCTGACGAAGCAGGGCCTCGACTACGAGAGCGATGTGAAGCCCGCCCTCGGCCCCGAGCTCGACCTTGCGATCGCCTCCGCCGGAACCGACAAGTCGACCCGGGTCGTGGGGCTCACCAAGCCGGACGACCCCGAGAAGCTCGAGGCGCTCATCCACAAGCTGAACAGCAGCGACTCCGGTAGCGACACCGCCGTCACCCGCCAACTCGAGCACGGGTGGTACGCGATCTCCGACAGCCAGCTCGCGATCACCTCCGCGCTCAAAGGCGGCCAGACGGCGCTCGCCGACGACGACAGCTTTGTTCAGGCGATGGGCAAGCTGCCCGCCGACACGCTCGTCAAGGCGTTCCTGGACGGGCAGCGGCTGGGCGCGCTCGCCTCTCAAGCCGCTGCGAAGGGCGGTGGCCCCTCCCTCGACCCGTCGCTGCTCGGCCTCGACAACGTCAGGTACGTGGCCGTCTCGGCGAGCGCCGAGGACGACGGCATCCGCATCCGTGGCGCATCGAGCGGCGGCCCGGCCACGGGGGGAGGCAATACGACGCTGGCCGACGGCGTTCCCGGCGATGCGTTCGTCCTGCTCGACTTCCTCGGGCAGGGAACGACCGATCAGCTCGGCCTGCTGAAATCGAGCCCGCAGTTCGCACCGGTGCTCGCCGAGCTGAAGGAGTACGGCGTGACCCTCGACGAGGTCCTCGCGCTGCTGAACGGCGAGGTCGCCTTCTACGCGAGGCCGGCCGGCGTCATCCCCGAGCTCACTCTCGTCCTCGAGCCCAAGGACGCGGCCGCTGCGCTCGCGACCATCGACAAGCTGATGGAACACCTCGCGGCGGAGTCGGGCGGCAAGGTCGAGAGCGGCACCCAGGACGGCCATCCGGTGAAGACGGTCGAGCTCGGCAACTTCGCGATCCACTACGGCGCCGTCGACGGCAAGGTACTGCTGACCAGCGGCCTGAACGGCATCGCCGACTACGGCACCTCCGGCGACCGCCTCCCCGACAGCGCGGACTTCGAGGAGGCAAAGGACGCGGCTGGGATGCCGGACTCGACCGGCGGCTTCGCGTACATCGACGTCAAGGACGTGCTGCCGCTGCTCGAGGGCCTCGGCGCGCTCTCGGGCCAGAGCCTGCCGAGCGACGTGACGGAGAACCTGCGTCCGCTGCGCTCGTTCCTCGCGTGGTCGGAAGGCGGGCCCGACTCGCGCACCTACGACGCGTTCCTGCAGATCAAGTAGCCTGGCCCGTCGAAATGGCGGCACGCGAGTTCCTCTTCACCTCGGAGTCGGTCACCGAGGGCCACCCGGACAAGGTCGCGGACCAGATCTCCGACAGCGTGCTCGATGCCGTGCTCGCGAAGGATCCCGAGAGCCGGGTTGCCTGCGAGACGCTGATCACCACCGGCCTCGTCGTCGTGGCCGGCGAGATCACGACCGAGACCTGGGTCGACATCCCTTCGCTGGTTCGCTCCAGGATCGCCGACATCGGCTACACGCACTCGGAGTGGGGCTTCGACGCGCACACCTGCGGGGTCGTGGTGGCGCTGGACGAGCAGTCGCCCGACATCGCGCAGGGCGTGGACGCGTCGTACGAGACGCAGCACGATCCCGGCGACGACGACCCGCTCGACCGGGTCGGCGCGGGCGACCAGGGAATGATGTTCGGCTACGCCTCGAACGAGACACCCGAGCTGATGCCTCTGCCGATCATGCTCGCGCACAAGATCTGCAAGCGGCTGGCGGAGGTGCGCAAGGTCGGCGAGTTGCCGTACCTTCGCCCGGACGGCAAGGCGCAGGTGACGGTGCGCTACGAGGTCGACGACGAGGGGCGCCAGACGCC
>Ga0081540_1004088_pt1 | contig 11280 bp, 10 predicted proteins | sample TabmetS2T1R1_FD_71024 | JGI IMG/M metagenome (GOLD analysis project Ga0081540, IMG submission 71024) | Tabebuia heterophylla rhizosphere microbial communities from the University of Puerto Rico - S2T1R1 | ecosystem: Host-associated > Plants > Roots > Rhizosphere ...
AACCCAGTTCGGCATGATCGGGCCGATCTTGCCGGCAAGGTCTTTTCCCGAAAGCACCAACCGAATCCGGGGCGCCGCGGCGGCGCGGGAAAGATCGATGCCTTGGATCTCGGCGTGTGCATGCGGCGACCGCAGCACCGCCATGTGCAGCATGCCTGGCAGCCTGACGTCGTCGACGTAGCGACCCTTGCCGGTCAGGAGCTTGAAATCTTCCCGCCGGCGCAGCGGCTGGCCGATGTAACGGGGTTTGGTTATCTCGTTCACGACTGGGCGCCTTTCGACGTGAGGGACTCAACGGCGCGCACAATGTTGTGGTAGCCGGTGCAACGGCAAATGTTGCCGGCGAGGCCGTGGCGGATCTCGTGTTCGTCGGGGTCTGGATTGTCCTTCAGAAGCGCGCGAACACTCATGACCATGCCTGGCGTGCAGAAGCCGCATTGCAGGGCATGGTGCTCGTGAAATGCTGCCTGCACCGGGTCGAGCGGCGAACCATTCGGTGACACGCCCTCGATCGTGGTGATGGTTGCACCATTGGCCATCACTGCGAGCACCGTGCAGGATTTTACAGCCAGCCCGTCGATCTCGACGGTGCAGGCCCCGCATTGGCTGGTGTCGCAACCGACATGGGTGCCGGTCAGGCCGAGATCGTCGCGGATCAGATGCACCAATAGTTTGCGCGGCTCGACCGCGATGGTCTTGCGCTTACCGTTGATGTCGAGCGTCACGGCGTGACGCGTGTCGGGTTCAGACATTGGTCCTCCGTCGGCCTGATCGGCGATGTGCGCGTTTATGACAGCCTGATGGCGGCGATATCGATGGCGACGCCGATCGTATCGACCGGCATTCCGTCAGGCTTTCGAACATAGGCGCGTCGTTTGGTCGGGATCTTGATCCCGTCGAAATCGCGATAGTCGGACATATAGTGAGCCGTCGGAACTCCGCCGGTTACGTTCGCGAAGTAATCGAGCCTGCCAATCAGGCCGTCGTTGCCGACATAGAACACCTGCTCCGGAGAGTGCGTCGCGACAGACTTGGGAAAGGTTACCTTGAGGCGGCGCCAAGTCGTGCCGCTCTCGTCCCAGGGCTCGATCTCCTCGGTCGCAAATCCCGGCAATGCGAACATGAAGGGCGTGTTGAGGTAGTTCCACATCGCGTAGCCGCTGAAATAGGCGAGGTGCAGATCGTCCCAAGGCGTCTCCGTCCTGTGGCCAGCAAATGCTTCGCGCGGGTTAGCGCGCTCCTTCAGATGTTTGCCGTCGACTGCGTCGATCGCGACCCGGTCGGGACGATAGTCGCTGCGGAGGCCTTCGGCCGTGAACGGCTGGTATGTGATGTGCTGCTCGGCGATGTCGGCGATCACGCGGACGTTCTTGAGCACGTCGGGCCAGCCTTTTCGGGCCCAGAGCAGGCCCGTGATCGACATGTCGCCTTCGATGCTACGAAACCGCTTCCATCGGGCGGCGCCGTGCGCCTCCAGAACGAGATCGAGTAGCTGCGTCATGGCCCTTTCCCCTGCTTTATGTCGTACCACTCTAATAATAAGAGTAACTAAATGGCAAGCGTCTTGTTTGGGATTGCGCGCATAAGCGCTTTACTCTAATGATTAGAGTGATTTGCGAGGACAACGCGATGCGGTCCAAGAGTTTTGACGGAATGGTGTGCTCGATTGCCGGCGTGCTGGACGCGGTCGGCGACCGCTGGGCAATGCTGATCCTGCGTGATCTCGGCCTCGGCCTGAGCAAGTACGAGGATCTGCGCAGGTCGACCGGCGTCACCCACGCCACTCTGTCCGACCGTCTCAAGCACCTGGAAGAGAACGGCCTGATCGAGCGGCGGCAGTACCAGACCGGGCCCGATCGCTACGAGTACATCCTGACGCGCAAGGGCACGGACATTATCCTGGTCATCCAGGCGCTGGCCCAGGTCGGCGACAAATGGCAGATCGCGGGCGAGGACGGCCCGCCGCTGAAGTTCGTCAACCGGAACAGCGGGCGTGCGGTCAAGGTCGCACTCGTCGATGAGAAATCCGGTGAAGTCGTCCGGCTGCGGGACATTCGCCCGCAGGCCGGTCCAGGTGCGGATGATCTCGTGCGCTGGCGGCTGACCAAGTTCGGCGTCTGACCGGTTCAGTCAGTGTGTTGCATTGAAGTCCCGTGGGATTTCCCGACGGCGTCTTCGCCACCCTGAACCGGGCGCGGGCGTTGCATGAAGGAAGTCTGGCTGTCTCTCTTAATTGTGGAGCAAACTGTCGCCAAGATGCTGATTGCACCATCAAGAACGGGTCAGCTGATCCGGCACGTCGTGCTTGACCAGAGCTCGGTTGTGCGAGCATCGACCGCGTTCAGAGCGATCGAGGCAGCCGCCTAAAGCTAGTGCTGCCCTACGGGCCTTCCGTGCGATTGATCGCGCATGAATGGCGGCTTTTGGCGGGCTATCGAAACGCTACGTCGCGAGTCCGGCTGCCCTTCGATAAGAAAACAGGACTCCTGCAATAGTGGGTATCGCGATGTAGCGGACAAGCGACTCGAACACCCGACGGTCCACAAGCAAGGTCCTCAAGCCACTTCAGGAAAGATCGCGTGCAAGTCGCGGTCCTCGAGATACCGGTCATTTCGACGGCTCCTGTAACGGTCGAACTTTCTCTCTCCTTGTTCCAGTTTGGGCGGCCATCCTGAAACGCCTTGAAAAACAATGAGACGTTTCTTACCCAAACAATTCCGTAAAGCATTGAATTCACTGGCTTGCTTCACTTCCCTAGGGAGCGCCAGCAAACTCAGGCACTTAGGTAGCTATCAGCCACGTTCGCTTGAATAAACCGCTGGTGAACAGCAGCAAACGGTTGCGGAATTTGCTGCCGACATTAGCAGACTAGGCTCCGCGCGGCGTCTCACCGTGGCTGGCGCATTCTCAAAAATTTCCTCGTCGCCCTTAGTGTCCGGAAATATGCAAACCGCCGCTGACGTGCGCTGTCGTACGCGAGCGCCCTCGGATGTTCGCATTGACGTTGCTCGTCGCACAGCCAACTCTCGTCCTGTCGAGCTTTGTGCGAATAGGAGGGCCACGTGAGGTACAATCGACGAGAGAAAACTGGCGGACAACAGTCACAAGTCAGTCTATCCGCTCCGAAAGCCGCAGAACCGAGTACGATGCCATTCGCTCAACGGCTCACCTGCACGATTGACGATGCATGCGAAGTGACCGGCTTGGGACGCACGAAGCTTTACGAGTTGATAGCAGCTGGGTGTATCGTCACGACAACGATCGGACGTCGGCGACTAGTAGTGGTGCGCTCACTTCTGGCGCTCCTTGACACCAACATGTCGAACTAATGGACGTGCGACTTAAGGGAGCAACCCCAGCCAGGCTGAACTCAGTCCATTCCGCCTGTCGCAACTCGCCAGGTCGCACAAAGACCAGCGGAGCCAGTTTCAGCGCATAACCCGTTGCGGCCCTGGCCGGCATTAGGTTGTGGCGTTACATAGTTTTCGTGATGGTATTCTGAACGCTACCAGCAAGAATAGCTCTTGATAGGTTCGAAGAGTGTAACGGGGGGCGAATCACTCCCTCTCCGCCATCAATTTTGGACAGCGCAGAAGTCCTTCAAAAACAGGCTTTTCTCGAACGGCCGATCTTGGACGGTGGAGCACCAAGGACGGCACTAACTTGGCATCACCGAACGTCAATTTCCATCAAAATCCGGCGGCCGATTCGTCGCAACCGCCAGGGATCGGAAAGACCATCGTGCCTCGGCGGCCTTCAATCGGCGGCCGGCGGTTCGCCGGCCCAAGCGCGCGCGATTAGGTCTCGAACAGCGCCACGCTTGAGCGGTCGCGGGTTCCAATATGGATCGGCGATCGCGAGATCCGCAGCACGATCGATGCCTGCCTCCGGCATGCCGATCTCGCGCAAGCCCGCGGGAATGCCGAGCCGGTGAGCCAGATCGCGCAGGCCCGCAGCGGCTCCGCCAGCTCCGAGAATCTCCGCAATCAGTTTCTCCACATCCGGCACGGCGGCCGAATTGTAGGCCATCGCATGCGGCAGCACGAACGGCAGGCTGGGCGAAGGCACGCGCCCGATGGCGCCGGTGACTCCGAACACCTGCTCCAGCATTGCATCGGTGATGATCTCCGGAGGCGTGCCGTCGGCGATGATGCGGCCGCGGTCGAGCACGACGATGCGGTCGGCGAACAACGTGGCAAGGTTGAGATCGTGCAGCACGGCCACCACCGTGACTCCGCGTGCGCGCCTGCGTCGCGTCGCTTCGAGGAGATCGAGCTGATGGCGCAGGTCGAGGCTCGCGGTCGGCTCGTCCAGCATGAGCAGGCCGGGGCCGTGCATCGCCTCGCCGCAGGCAAGCTGCACCAGCACGCGGGCGAAATGCGCGCGCTGCTGTTCGCCTCCGGAAAGCGTCGGCAGTTGCCGCTGGCTGAAATGCGAGAGGCCGACCTCGGCGAGCGCGGCATCCACCAGCGGCTGCGCAGCGGCGCGGCCGGCATCGCCCGCGCCCATTTGCACGATCTCCTCGACCGTGAACGGGAAGGTGACGTTGACGTGCTGCGACAGCATCATGCGGTGAAAGGCGAGCTGGCGCGGCGCATAGGCGCTGATGTCGCGCTGCTTCAGCCGCACTTCGCCGCGCGTCGGGCGCAGGTCGCCGGACAGCATTCTTAGCAATGTCGACTTGCCGGCGCCGTTGGGGCCGACGATCGCGACCATCTCGCCGGCATCAATTTTCAGGTCGATGCCGTCGACCAGTGTGGCGCCACCGACCACCATCGAGATCGCCTGTGCTTCGAGCAGCGCGCTCATAGCGACACCAGCCCGCGCTGGCGCAGCAACATCCCCAGGAAGAACGGCGCGCCGACGGCGGCGGTGAGAACCCCGATCGGCATTTCCGCAGGGGCCACGATGGTGCGGGCCAACGTGTCCGCGCCGACCAGAAGCACCGCGCCCAGCAGCATCGAGGCCGGCAGCAGCAGACGGTGCGCGGGCCCGATCACCAGCCGCAACAGATGCGGCACCACGATGCCGACAAAACCGACGACGCCGCAGACCGAGACGGCAACCCCGGTCATGGCCGACACCAGCACGATCGAAATCCGCTTCAGGCGCTCGACATCGACGCCGCTGTGAAACGCCTCGGCCTCGCCGAGCACCAGCACATCGAGCCCGCGCGCGATCCAAAGGCAGGCGACCAGCCCTATTCCCAGCACCGGCGCCAGCGCGGCCAGCTTGGGCCAGGTTACGCCGCTCAGTGAGCCCAACAGCCAGAAGGTGATATCGCGCAACTGGCGGTCGTCGGCGACGAACACCAGAAGCCCGATGCCGGCATTGGCGATGGCCGCGAGCGCAATGCCCGCCAGCAAAAAGATCGCGATCGAGGTGCGCCCCGAACGGCTCGCGATGGCGTAGAGGACGATCGTCGTCACCAACGAGCCTGCGAAGGCCGCGACCGGCAGCAACTGATGCTGCATGAAACGAAGGCTTGCGCCGATCGCGCTGTCGGTGATGACGATCGCTGCCGCGGCAGCGAACGCGCCGCCGGAGGAAACGCCGACCATCGCCGGGTCAGCGAGCGGATTTCGAAACAGCCCCTGCATGATCGCGCCCGATGTCGCGAGCAGGGCGCCGACCATCGCCGCCGCCGCGATCCGCGGAATCCGGATCGACCACAGCACGAGCTGGTCGCGGGCCAGCGTTGGCGCCGGCGTGGCGTCCGTCCACAGGCCGAGTGCGGCGGGCAGCCGTGCCAGCGGAATCCCCGCCGCCCCCATGGTGAGCGCGATCAGTGCGGCTATGGCGAGCGCGATCAGGAGGCAGATGATGGCAAGCGAAGCGGGCGGGCGAAACGCATATCCGGCGCGACGCCCGGCGCGTGTCTCGCTCAGCGCTGTCATGACCGGCAGTTGGCCGTCAGCGCCGCCGGCGCGAATTTTTCCGCCTGCGGCGCCAGTGCCGGATAGAGTTTTACCGAGAGGTCCCGCGCGGCCGCCGCCGTGCGCGGCCCGAAGCCGAGCAGATACAGGCCCTCCATGGAGATGAAGGCCTTGTTGGCGCCAGCCGGGGTCAGCGCGAAGCCGGGATGGACATATACGGCTTCCGCGTCCAGCGAGTCCTTGCCGCGCTGGATCGAGAGCACCACGTCGGGTTTTGCGGCGACGATCGCCTCGTCGTTGATCGGCTTGTAGCCGTCATAGCCGTCGATCGCGTTGACGCCGCCCGCGAGCGCGATGATCTCATTGGCGGCGGTCTTCCGGCCTGCCGCCATGGCGCGGCCGTTCAACAGCGACATCACGAACATCACCCGCACGGGCTTTGTCACCCTGGCGCGCAGCTCGCGCAATTGGGTCAGGTCGCCGGAGACTGCCGCGGTCAGGCATTCAGCGCGCTGGTCGGCGCCCATGGCGTGGCCGACCAGCTTGATCTTGTCGAGAAGGCCCTGTTCGGAAAAGGTTTCGGGCACCAGCACCAGCGGCACCTTGGCGGCTTCCAGCACGTCCATGGTTTCCTTCGGCCCCGATCCCTGCACCGCGAGCACCAGCGAGGGATTGAGCCCGAGCACGCCTTCGGCCGAAAGCTGGCGCATGTAGCCGACGTTCGGCTTGTCGCGCAGCGCTGCCGGCGGATAGAAACTGGTGGCGTCGACGCCGGCGAGACGGTCCTCAAAACCCAGCGCATAGAGAATTTCGGTGATCGCGCCGCCGATCGACACGATTCGCCCGGCATCGCCGATCGTGACGTCGCGGTCGCGCGCATCGTGCACGGTGATGCCCGCGGCGAATGCGGCACCGCCGCCGAGGCAGCAGAGGGTGGCCAAGATTGCAAGCGTGCGACAAAATGTCATGGGTTCACTTAGCAAAGGTTCGATTGGCAATGGACACTTTGGCGAAGGTTCGGCGATCACGGTTTGGCGATCACTTGGTCAGGATCAGCTTGTTTTGTGACGTCAGCCGCAGGCGGTAATTCTCCTCGCCATGCGCAATGATGATCTCGCGCTCCGCCGCGAATAGCTCGCGGCTTTCGATTCGGTTGCCGGTGACGACGATAGATCTCGTTGTGGCCGTTGAGTTTCCGGTCTGGACGTCTCCGAATTTGCCTCCGGATGTTGTCGACATTGTTGTTGTTGCGCCTCGAACGTTTGCTTCCGATGTTCCCGTTTGTATCGTCCGGTGGAGCTGCAATCCAACCGCTGCTTTTTACAATAGATGTAAAGTACCGGCCGCGGTTCTTGACCGCTCGGGAACCGCCACGTTACCAAGCATAATGTGATGCGAGTGGGTGACTCGCGTCCGAAAGTGGCAGCCAGCAAGCAGCTCGCATATTACGCGCAGCGCCCGCCAGCCGGACCCAAGAACAGATACCAGGTTGGGGCTTGTATGGCTGACGGGGTTAGGATTTCGCGCGCCCTCTTGTTGGGCGCGTCGGTGTTTTCAATTGCAATGCTGGCAGGGGAAGCCGGCAATGCGCAGACGGCGGATGCGGAGGCTGCCGCGTCGTCGTCCGAACAAAAAAAGCAGGGGCGCCGCAAGCCGGCCAAGCCGCAGGCCGACCAGCAGCCGGCCGCGGCGCCTGCCATGAACGCGCGGGCACAGATCGGTGGCGCACCAGTGCAGTCGCTCGATACGATTACGGCGGTCGCGACCAGGACCGACGAACGCGCGATCGACGCGCTGGCTCCCGTGTCCGTGGTGACGCTCGAACAGATTCAGGGCCGCCAGGCCAGCACACTCGGCGGTCTTCTCTACAATATTCCCGGCGTCTGGGTGCAGGACCGTGGCGACGAGCCTTCAACCTCGATCAACATCCGCGGCCTGCAGGATTTCGGCCGCGTCGCCGTGGTGGTCGACGGCGCACGGCAGAACTATCAGCGCACGGGGCACTTCGCGAACGGCTCCTTCTTCCTCAACCCGGAACTGGTTGGCAGCATCGACATCGTTCGCGGCCCGACTGCCAATATCTACGGCTCCGGCGCGATCGGCGGCGTGGCTTCGTTCCGCACCAAGGACATCGAGGACGTCGTGCGCCCGGGCGAGCGTTGGGGCGTGGACGCCAAAACCATTCTCGGGACGAACTATGGCCGCGCGCTGGGGTCGGTCTTTGGCGGCGTTCACGTCAACCCGAACGTCGACGTGTTCGCCGGCGGCACCTACAGCACGCAGGAAAACTACAAGGACGGCACCGGCTTCGAAGTCGCCAACACCGGCAACCGGCTCACCGCCGGCATTGCCAAGCTCACGGTGCGCCCGGCTGATGGACACGAAGTCAAGCTCGGCACGATATTCCAGGAAGACCTTTACAGTGTAGGTCAGCCGCCGCGCCGTGCAGGCGATCCCAATTCCACCAATGCGAACGGGACCAACAACCTGAACGGCACGTCGGTTTACAGGTCCGACGTGAAGAATTACACGACGACGCTCGGCTGGAAATACTCGCAGCCGGACGACAAGTGGTTCGATTGGGACGCGAAGGTCTACTGGAATCGCACCGAGAACGACCAGATCAAGACGCTTCACACCAGCACGACTCCTTCCGTCTTCTGCGGCGGCGTGCCGGGCAATGCGGTCTCGGGCTGTATCGGCAGCAACCGGGGTTACCAGCTCGATACGATTGGCGTCGACGTATACAACACGACGCGTTTCGAGACCTACGATTGGCGCCATGCGGTCACCTACGGACTGGATGCATTCCAGGACAAGGTGGTAAGCAACGATCTGCGCGGAACCTCCGATGTTACGACGCCAGGCGGCCAGCGCACGGTGTCCGGCGGGTTCGTGCAGTGGAAGGCCAACTACACCTCGCTGTTGGAGGTGATTGGCGCGCTGCGTTACGACAACTACCAGCTGGAATCGGCGACCGCGTCCTCCGGTGGCGATCGCCTGTCGCCGAAGATAACGGTCGGTCTGATGCCCACCGCCGTGCTGACGCCTTACGCCAGCTATGCCGAGGGTTACCGTGCTCCGTCGATCACCGAAACGCTCGTGAGCGGGCCGCATGCCGGCGCGACCGTCAATGACTCGTTCTTCCGTTGTCCGTCGGGTACTCCGGGACCTGGCGCCGATTCGACATTCTGCTTTGTGCCAAATCCAAACCTGCGCCCCGAAGTCGGCAAGAACAAAGAGATCGGCTTCAACCTGAAGAAGAACGACGTGTTCCTGTCCGGAGACACCGTCCGCGGCAAGTTCAACGTGTTCCGCAACGATATCACCGATTTCATCGACCAGGTCGCTTTCGGGACGGCGCTCGTGGTTCCGACCGGGCCGCCGCCTGCGCCGAGCATTTCCGTTCTGCCGTTCCTGCAGTACCAGAACGTTGCCCAGGCCAGAATCCAGGGCTTCGAGGCCGAGACGATGTACGACGCCAATCTCTGGTACGTCGGTGTTGCCGGCTCGTACCTGCAGGGTAAGAACCTGCAGACAGGCTTCGGACTGTACAGCATCCCGCCGCAGAAGATCACGACGACGGCCGGCATTCGGTTGCTCGACAGAACGCTCGTGCTCTCAGTGATGTGGACGTCGGCGGCGGCGAACAAGAACATTCCTCCGACCTACACGCCCGCAACCGGATTCGACCTGGTCAATCTCTATGCCCAGTACCAGCCGACGCGGGACCTCACGCTTAATTTCTCGGTCGAGAACCTTCTCAATCAGTACTATCGTCCTTACGCCATTCCGGTCGGTAGTTCGGGAGACACGCAAAACGACGTGAAATGGGCCAGTGCCGGTCCTGGAATCGTGTTCAAGGGCGGCCTGAAATATCACTTCGGAGGAACCTGACACGAAGAATCCACGGTCTCGCGCGAGACCACTAACCTCCACCGCCCGGCCGCGCTGATGCTCCAGCGCGGCTTCGGCGCGTTCGCGTTTCTAACCAACTCAGACGGTACGCCAGGCGCACCCCAGCAAGGAGATTTCGAAATGTTTATCGCAATGAACAGGTTCCAGGTGAAGATCGGCGCGGAAGCCGCCTTCGAGACTCTCTGGCGCTCGCGGGAATCCTATCTCAGCAACATGACCGGCTTCGTCGAGTTTCACCTGCTCAAGGGCCCCGTCGCCGAGGATCATACGCTGTACTCGTCGCACACGGTGTGGGTCGACAAGGCGGCGTTCGAGGCCTGGACCCGCTCGGAAGAATTCCGCCGCGCGCATGCCCGCGCCGATAACAAGACCGGCGAAAGCCTCTATCTCGGCCATCCCAAATTCGAAGGTTTTGAGGTGATCCTGAGCGAGCGCAAGTCCAGCGCCGCGGCTTGACGGGGAGGGGGCCATGCTGAGCACGGAGCTTGCCGAACTCAAGGCGTACATGACCGACAATCCGGGCGCGGTCATCGAGGACGTGGCGCGCGAGCGCAAGGTTACGCCGCGCGCCGTGCTCGAGGCGATGCCGGAGACGATGGTGCAATTCCGCGGCGGCGGCGAGTTCGCCGCCGCGATGGCTGACATCGCGCAATGGGGCGAGGTGACGCTGATCGTTCACACCGATGACGCGATCTTCGAATTCACCGGCAGCATCCCTGCGGGCGAGATCGGCCGCGGCTATTTCAACCTGATGCAGCCGAAGGGGCTGCACGGCCATCTCCGCCACGAGCGCTGCGCGGCGATCGCCTTTGTCGAGCGGCCCTTCATGGGCAAATCGTCGGCCTTCATCGCTTTCATCAATGTCGATGGCGGCATCATGTTCAAGGTGTTCGTCGGCCGCGACGAGACGCGCGCACTGCGTGGCGACCAGCTGCAGCGCTTTCACGCGCTGGCAGACCGGACCGCGTCCGCAGCGTGAAGGCCCCTTGTCTGCCGGGAGATGGTCATGCAGCATATGCTCGATCCCAATGTTCGCAGTAGTGGGAAAGCGGCTGCCGTGACGGCTGTTGCGGCGGCGTTGTTTCCCGAGGCGGCGCTCGCCGCTACCGACACCGCGCTGCTGCCGCGCAACCTGTCGCCGTGGAACATGTTCGTGAATGCGGACATCGTGGTGCAGGCCGTCATGGTGGGCCTGGCCTTCGCCTCGCTGGTGACGTGGACGATCTGGCTCGCCAAGACGATCGAAATCCGCCGCAAGGCCGGGATCGCCAGGCGGCGCGTCAGCCTGCTGGAAGCCGGCACCGTGCTCGCTTCCGCCGAGCGGGAATGCGGCGGCAGCGGTGATGCGGTGGCGCAACTGATCCAGTCCGCCGCGCGCGAGAGCAGTCTTTCCGGCGGTCATTTTGACGACGGCCTCAAGGAGCGCGTGGCGCTGCGGCTGGAGCGGGTCGAAGCCGCGATGTCGCGGCAGATCGCCCGCGGCACC
>Ga0081540_1004089_pt1 | contig 11279 bp, 8 predicted proteins | sample TabmetS2T1R1_FD_71024 | JGI IMG/M metagenome (GOLD analysis project Ga0081540, IMG submission 71024) | Tabebuia heterophylla rhizosphere microbial communities from the University of Puerto Rico - S2T1R1 | ecosystem: Host-associated > Plants > Roots > Rhizosphere ...
ACAAGCTGTCCCGCTTTAAGTGGATACCCACTTTCCCTGTCTTGTGGGTGTTCCTCATCGCTCTGGACGCCGAACTCCCGTCTATCCCGCTTTCTGCGGCCACATTTTCTTAAGGGCCGGTACGCCATCCCGGTGTACCAAAAAGGCCAGGACCTTCAGTTTCACGTACGAGGCGTGGAAGAAGACATAGCCTTTGCGGGGCCCTTCCCACGAAGTGGGCAACGAATCCTTGACGAGAAACCACTCTTCCTCCCCGAATTTTTTGTAGGCCACAATTTGCGCCAAATGGTCATCCGTGGTCGTCCCGTTGTTGAAACGCAATTCCCGCGCTTCTTGGGAAATCGCGGTAGCAGGAATGTCGAAATCCGGAATGATGCCTACGTCTTTGGTGATCTCATAACTCGGCTCACTCATGTCGACATCCACCGCGACAGAATACCCCTGGGCGACCGCGTCCCTGAGCGATGTATAAAAGACTTCGAGTGGCACGTTGAAATAGTTGCTGTTGTGCTTCCAATTGTCCGGGACACGCAGCTCCGTAAACTGGTAAAACGGCGCATACTGGAATGAGGTGATGATGACGTACTCGTGCCAGGGAAGCGTCAGGACTTCCTTGAAGAAGGATGGCGGTGAAAAGGTTTTCCCTTGATAGGCAAAGGTCGTCGGCGGTTTACCAAGATACTTGGTCAGTAGGGCTTGCACACGTTGGAGGATTGGTCCTTCCTGCCATGCTGCACGGGTTTTGACGGAAGCCATGTACTGCTCTAACTCGCGATACAACTCGGCGTGGTTAGCGGGGACCTCTTCTTTGGTGCCGCCATAGACGGCCGCTGGTATGGTGCCATATTCTTTGATGATGTCCAGCACTCCGCTGAAGAGATCGCCCGGCCCAAACCGTGATTGTCCGCGCGTGCGGACGTACAGTTTGGCTTTTTCCATGAAGAGGTACGATACCGGATAGAAGACGGATAACCGTACGGGCTCCAGACCGAGACGCTGCATTTCGGATTCAATGAACCCGGACGTGGCAAAACTCCAGCAGAACAGTGTGGCGCCTTGATTTAAGGGGGGGAGGTGCGGAATGGCCCTGAAATCCTCCACCCGCTGTGGTCGGGGCGTAGCGGCGAGGAACGCTTGGAGCTTTTGTTCCAGAGATTGGGCGCCTGCAAGCGATCCGGAGAGCACAAGCACACTGAACACAATAGCCATGCGTTTGCCCATGTCATGGTCTCCGGGAGTAGGCAGGGTTGCTTGACACTAGGGCTTGCTCATCCTACTCACCCTACGCTCGTGATACTGGTGGCACGTGACACATTGCGAGCTCACGCCGCCAGCGGAGGAGTGACATTCCTGACACGAGGCGATCCCTGGTAAGAGGACATCGCTGGTCTGTGTACTCTTGGACACCGGCAAATCCGGGCGGTGACAGCTCTCGCAGGGGTTTTTGTTGTCCGCGGTGGCTTTGGCTGTGGTCGCACGCATATGCGCCTGGTGCTCGAACTTGGCATGCGTGAACCAGCGTACGGGAATCTCTGGCCGGGCCACTGTAGGGAGTTGACTGCCTGGAGGTAGGTCTGGCAGGGTGTGACAGAGGCCGCAGACCGACTGCTTCCCACCAGCATACAGCCGTTTCTGGGCCTCGCGGACGCCTTCTTCAACGCAGGCGCGAATTTTCACTGATTCGGGTGTTGGGGGTTGCGGCTGCGCAGGCGCAGCCGCTGCTTGCCCAGGACGGCGCACGGTTTCCGCCCCTGCGGCCGGAGGGGGCGGCTGGGGCAGCCCGGCCAGCGCAAGACAGCGCGGCGTGAAGAAGTTGTTCTTCAGAAATTCCTGGATGCCTTCAGGTTGGGTGCCGTGATCGACGACTTGTCCCGGAAAGCGCTCGTCGAACTCCAACGGGTGACACTGCGAACAATGCTCCGTATAGTCAATGGGCAACATATAGGCGCCCTGGGCATCCATCCTATGACAGTTGGTACACGTCAGGGTCTTCCCAGTCACCTTTTTGATGCGCTCGGGTGAGAGGTGGATCTGGTGGTTCAATTTTATGGCGCTGGTATCGCGCAGAGCCGCCTTGTCACTCAGCTTGACCCGTGCTGACTTCTGTTCATTTTGCCCCGCCACGATTACGGAGAATTCGGGATGGCCAGCGTCAAAGCCGCGAATCTGGGTCGCGAACTGCGGCGCCTGCCCGCCTTTAGTGCGCAAATCGGCATGACATTGCACGCAGAACTGGTCCCCTATAGTGGTCAAGGCCTGGTGGTCATTGCGATGCTCTCTATGGCAAGAGACACAGTCAGGGGTAAAAGCTTCACTCGCTTGATGCACCAGGCCAGTGTGACACGTGGTGCACGCTGTCGATGTTGGTACGCGCCAGGCATCAGCGTGACATTGCGCGCAGTTATGTCCAATGAAGTGGTGTGCTGGGGTCACCTCGCCGGGGGCCAGGATGGCTGAAGTGCGCCATACGGTCTTCCCCAGTGATATCTCGCCAAGCAACAGCAAAACGACAATCCCGCCTACGACAAGCCCGAGTCCCCACCACGTCAAACGCTTCTTCGTGAAGAGACTGTCAGCAAGTCTGTAGTGTGACAAATACGACACGGGCGCGCTGTTCTCAGCGACTTCCTCTGTGCCCTCGCGCGTGACATCAATGCTGAGAGGGCCAGCATTCGTTGGCACACCCATGCGCAGGTTAAAGTTGCCTATGTGGACGACATCGCCATCGGCAAGCGGTTGCATCCGCACCGCCCGATGGTTCACATACGTGCCACCTCTACTCTCTAAATCCTTGATGACGTAGCGCCCGTCCACATAGTCGATAACGGCATGGCGTAGTGCAATGTGCAGATCATCCAGCAAGAGAGCATTACCACTCCCTCTCCCAATCTCGAGAGAATTCCCGTCCACCTGGGTTTGTTGCGTAGCTGCTTGGTCATTGAGCACATTGTGACGAATGATAGTAAAGGCCACGGGTTTTTCCTACTTAACTTGACACGACGTATCCATAGTAAAAGACGACTAGGATATGGATGATGACAACCACGAGCATCACTATCGAGACCGGGAGATGGAAGTAGAGCCACGCCTCGAGGAGGTTCTGGAGACGCATTTGCGCTACCATGCGGTGTTCCAAGTCACGTTTTTGCGTGGCGAGCCGTGCCACACTTTGGAACGCAGCGTGTTCTTCTTCTGGAATGTGTTGGAGATAACCCCGGAATGCCTCAATTTGCGTCGCCACGGCCGCCGCGGTAGCACTCTTACGCCACAAGAGCCCCCACCCCACGTGCCGCTTGGGTATACCATACTCGATCTCAGCCTGGCAGGCGTCGGCAAATTCCTGGGACTTATCAGCGGCAAGGGTACGCATTTGTCGGATAATTTTCCGTAGCTCATCATCAGTGCTATGTCCCAAGGGATAGGTGAGCTCTTCCCCGAATGCCTCGAAGCGTCTTGGGAGTATGAGATAGAGGGCAGCACCAACAATACCACTCACCACGACAATGGCTAACAAGACATACGCGAGCGTATGGATGTCAAAACCAAATTTAAATCCGGCATGGAGAGGGACAAGGATCAACGTCATGGTCCCTATATAGACATGAAAACTCAGCCATGCCCGCAACGGCCAGTGCTTTGCCGTGTAGGAACGCTTCCGCATCCCGTAATACATGAGCAGGAGGATCGCCAGGAAACTGAGGATCCCATAGATGAGCCCTACCAGGGTTGCACCGTTTGGGGAGACGCGCCTACTGTAGTAGATGTACGATAGCACCAGGACGAGTGTCGTGGCGAGCGTGAGCTTCCCCCAGAAATAGCGTCGATAGGCCAAGAAATTTTCGTACATGCGCGTAATCCTAATGCAAGCCTCTAGGCGTGGTCATGGAATTCGACCGTCTTAAAAAACTCTGGTTTGACCCGTATAGCGGCCCCAGTTGGGCAATTACGTACACAGGCTGGGCCACCATCGATGTCAAAACACAGATCACACTTGACGGCAATCGTCCGATGTCCCGCGGTGTGTGCCTCCGCCTCCTTCTTCGGACGCAGAAAATCGATAATATGCGTAAAACTCCAGGATGTCTTCGGTTTGGGGGGCTCCACCATGAAAATCACCTTATAGGGGCAGAATCTGGAGCAGTTACCACAGCCGATACATTTGTCGGCGAAAATCTTCACCACGCCGTCGGCGTCACGCACAATAGCATCGCCCGGAGGACAATCCTGGAGGCAAGGGGCCCCTTCACAGTGACGACAGGTGACGGGGATGTGCACATGGGCGAAGCTCGGACCCGTGGCGCGTTCGAGGCGGGTCTGGCCATGGTGGGTCGCAGCACAGGCTGAGACACAATTGTTGCACCTGATACATTTCGTCTCATCGATCAGCAAGACATCGGTCCCTTCCACCACGCCATGGCCACGGAAGTCGGTCATGCGGTTGATTTGTTTCGGCGCTTCGAGGATGATGACCGATTCCAGATTGCGCTGTTGCGCTTGGCGCTTCATATTCTCTCGCAGGTGGGGATGGCTACGTAACAGCTCCAGAAAATCCTGCTTGGCCAGGTGAATGATCTCCACGTTTGTGGCCGCCGCGACCGTGGCATTCCGTTTGCCAACCTCCTCAGTCAGCAGGGCCATTTCCCCAAAATACGAGCCCACATGCAGAAACGTGACGACATACTCTTGTCCATCGGGGCGTTTTTTAATGATCTTGACTGTGCCACTACGAATAAGGTAGAAGCCATCTTCATCATCGCCCGCCTTGAAGATAACCTCATCCTTCTTGTAGGCTTTCAGCGTTGCATTCGTAATCGATTGATGAAACTCCTCTGAGGTCAGCTCAGGACATAAATTGCTCTGGAGCGCCCGGAGGATATAGATTCTATCGATGAAGTTCTTCACAGACACTTCAGCCTTCATCAGCTTGAGCATGGCGCGGCGTGGGGTCTCAATCGTCAGGATACGATTCGTCGCCGTCACGGTTGCCCCCCGAGGGCGATCGGAGATGAGGCTCATCTCCCCGAAAAATTCTCCCTGGTGCAGCTCGATGTGGCGCGTCGCCTCCGCCTTAAAAGAGAGTCCGACATTGCCCTCGACGAGCGTAAAAAACGTTGTGTCGAATTTGCCTTCCTCGAACACCACCTCACCTTGGCGGAATTCGTGCACGGTGGACAACAGGGCAAATTCGCGCAACTGCGCACTCGATACCTCGGCGAGGAGCGGGACACGGGATTGAATCAGTGCGAGTTTGGCAGTGACCGAGTCGCCCGGGATGAGTTGCAAGACCTCACGGAGGCGTGGCTCGTCTGCCGGTTCGACTTCATGCCCCATGAGATGCTCGATCACTTCATAGCCTTGATTCAGCCCATATTTAATGAGATCTTTACCGCCCACTGAACCAACCAGAAACAGGCCTGGCACCACGGACTGGTAGTTGGCATCCAGGAGCGGCAGGGCCTCGGGATCCTGCGAGGCAAAGGTTACCCCGCACTGCTCTAGAAACCCGCGCGGCATCTCTGCGCCAATCTTCACGAAGATATGCTGCGCCTTCACGGGTACCTCGTGGTCACCCACTAATAAATACGCCATGTCTGGCTCAATCCGCTGGAGATCGGCGCTGAAGTAGACGGTCAGCTCTTTGCTCTCAATTTTTTGGTTGACCTGCGATTGTAGGGCCTCATTCATGCGGAAAAATCCCGTCCTGCGGCTGAAGATGGTGACGCGATTCCGCTCTGCCAGGGCCAGGGCGACTTCCGCCGCGCTATCACCATCACCCACCACCAGGATGTCTTTGCCGGTGTAGGCACGTGGATCTTTCAAGCGATACTCGACATGTGGCGACTCGGCGCCGGGGATGGTCAGATGGCGTGGATTCCCTAACTTGCCAATGGCGAGGATGACGTTGCTGGCGCGGTACGTTGCCACCGCGGTCTTGACCTCGAAAGCGCCGTCTTGCCGCGTCACTACCGTGACGGCTTCGTTTTTGTGGAGATCCAGGTGATGCTCGTTGGCATATGTATTCCATCCTTCCAGGATTTCCTCACGGCTGCCGGCCTGAAAAGAGAGATCACTGCGCGCAGGAATGGTGGAGGGAAAGGCCTGGACAAATTTACCGAACTGGTAGTCCTCGTAGAGCGTATTGGCTAACTCACCCTTGTCAAGGAGGAGATACTCCATTTGATTTGCCTGCGCCCGCGCCGCTGCACTGAGTCCCCCTGGACCCGCACCAACAATAATGACTTTGTAGATCGGCTCCGCCATATACTGCCTCCAGGGCTAAGAGAACACCCCTGCCCACGTCCCCCTGTACCCCAGGAGAAAATGTGCCCATCCAACACGCCCAGGCATGCATGGACTGTGAGAGTCCTTCACGAACTATATAGAATGTGTAGGTTAGATTATCTCGTGTAGATTACATAATCGGTTACGTAATTATATGTTAATCCCCAGCGGTTCTGCCACAGTTCTTAGCATGCCGTCAAGTCCGAATAGATCACCTCAGCAGCATTGGCTCACCCTCCTTCGCTATCTGACCGTGCAGACCGTTATTAGGATTTTCAAGCGATGCCCCTTTGACTGGGATGATCAAGTCGAAGCTCTAACTGGGTAATTGTTGCCACAGAAGTGCTTGCAATGCTCTCACAATTGCTCTATGCTGATGCCACAGTGTATTTGATACCTTTCTACTACAGGAGGAGGAAGCAGCATGCGTTGGCTTCCTATGCTTTGTGTTCTTGCTCTCATTTCTTTGCTTGCCATGCCAGGCCTGCCGGCTCCTTCTCAGGCGCAGGAGATTACAGGCTCGACGGATTTCCGCGGACGGGCCAGCTATAGCGCAGAGGACATAGCCCAAGCGCTCTTTCCACAAGAAACATCAGCGCCACGTACACGGGGTATTGGGCCACCACCGACGCGCCCGTCCATGCTCACCCAGCGTCCTGCGGTGACGCTCAATGTGCTGTTTGGATCGAACTCAGATGTTATTCCTCCCGCATCATACGCAGAAATTGACAAACTTGGCACGCTCTTAAGCTGGCCGCAATACGCTGACTATCGCGTCCAGCTCGAAGGCCACACAGACAGCCAGGGCTCGGCACGCAAGAATCAAGCACTCTCAGAAAAGCGTGTCCAGAATATCAAAGCCTACCTCGTCCAACACTTCCACCTCGCCCCTGAGCGCATCCTTGCAGTTGGCTATGGTTCGACCAAACCCATCGCGTCCAATGACACGCCAGAGGGGCGCAGTCAGAATCGTCGCGTAGAGGTGGTCAATCTTGGACGCATGTAGTGATATACTTGGTCCACACGTATCTGACCGCGAACACAGAGATATGTCTCGGTGAGGGGTTTGGCAGGTGCGGAAGCTAGGAGTGGTGGTCGAGCTAGGAGTGGTAGTTGTAGGGCTCGGCGTCGCAATCTGGGCTATCTATAGATTCTGGCATCTGTCCAGTGCTCCACCTTGTCCCCCTGTATCGGCGATAGAGGCCCAGATCAGACAAGATCCCGCCGCACAGCAGTGTGCCGACCTCTCAGTGGAGGTGGATAGGTGTGTTGTCAAGCTCCAAGGACGTATAGAAAGTGAAGAAAACCGTGCCAGGCTACGTAGTGTGGTACAGAATATCAGAGGGATTACGTACGTCAATGATACATTAATACGTATTGTTGAAGCGCCTTTCTGCGAGGTCTTGGATATCCTGGAACCTGTCCAAAAGCATGCTGAAACCCATGATTTTGGATTAAAAGTGCGGCTGGTCAACAAAGAAGGTAAGAAGTCGCCGGTCTACGTGCAAGGAGAAAACCTCATCATCGAGGTGACAACCCCCGCAAAGTTTGAGAGCTTTGTCTACGTTGATTACTACTCGACAGATGGGCAAGTTCAGCACCTGTTTCCCAATATCAAAGAAGCGCTTAACTTTTTGCCATCACACAGTGTGTATACTGTGGGTCAACCTGATGATAAGCATGTTGAGTGGAAGCCGTTGCCGCCGTTTGGGCGCGAACTCATCTCAGTGATTGCCACCAAGCAACCACTGGTATTTACCCCAAAGGCACCAAGGTATGATCCGGAGTCGGCCAGGTCGTATCTTGATCAGCTCCATCAAGCTATCCCGCGTGACCTTTCACAGGCCGAGATTGCCGCCATTTTCTACCCCATTGAGACCCGTAAAACCGGCGCTGAGAATCCCTAAATGCTTTCAGCCTGTCTGTGCTTCACTATAGGTACCGCAGTGTGCTACCCTTGCGGTGCAATAATGTATACTCCGCAAAGCTGACGCAGTCAGGAGTGTCTGACATAACGAGAGCGTCAGCACGGCGTCGGCAGCCGCTGCAAGATGGGTGCGAGATAAAGGGTGTCCCGTGTCTAGTGTCGTCAGCGAATATCCCATTCCGAAGTCCCAGGTTGTCGATCTATGTACGGTCACTCCCGCCGAACTGGAAGACCTCTGGCACCACGAAGCGCAATGGTGGCGTGAGCATCTCCTCTGGGACATCTCACACCCTCTGGAGGTACTGCGGCGCGTCATCGGGCGCCGTGGTGTGCCGGGCAAAGCAGTGCGGGTGGGGACGCAGACGGTCGGCTACACCTATTACGTGATTTCTGGGAGCCTGGGGGTCCTTTCTGGTCTTGTTGTAGCCCCCGCTTGGAACATCCCAGAGGTTGGGGAGGGCCTCCTCCAGGCGACCGTTGACGCGATGCGCCAGCGGGGGGTGCAGCGTATTGAAAGCCCGTGTGTGTCTATGGTCTCTCCTTGGCTTGTGCCGGTGTGCGAGCGTGCAGGATTGCAGAGCGCCTGGCGCGCCTTCTTGCGCATCGAACTCGCGGGCGTCCACACCTCAGTGCAGCCCCCAGCACTTGTCCAACTCGAACCGTGGCGGGAGATGCATGTACACGAAGCAGCGGTCATCATGCAGGCTGCGTACCAGACTACAGCCGATGTGAAGCTCAACATGCTCTATCGTACGGTGGAGGGCTGCAGGAGCGTTCTGGACAATCTGCTGCAGCAGGGTGGCTGTGGACCGCTCGTCGCCGAGGCGTCGGTGTGCGCACGCTATCGCGGGCAGGCTATTGGCTTTGTCGTGGTGACGGAAACTGCTCCCCGGCAAGGACACCTTGCCCAGGTCGCCGTACTGCCGACGTACCAGCGTCAAGGCGTGGGACGCATGCTCGTGAACCACTGCTTGACCCAACTGGCGGCACGCCACTTCGACACGCTGTCGTTGATCGTCAGCCGTGCGAACCAGCACGCCTTCCGGCTATATCAGACCATGGGCTTGCAAGAAATACTGGCGTTTCCCGTCTTTGTCTGGGAGCAGTTAGGAAGTGGCTATTGACAGCAAAAAAGGGGCGTGTTCTGCGCTTTCTCTCTTGACAGGGGTAGCGCGGTTTCATTATGATTAGCAACCAAATTCCGAATTCGGAATGATTCCGATTTAGGCATATATATGCCTAGGACAATCATGCCGTAAGGAGACGTCTATGGCTAACCAGGAAGACATTGCCCTGATGGGTCACCTTTTGCGCCGTGCCGGTTTTGGGGCGAGCCGGGCGGAGATCGAAGCGAAAGCGACCCAGGGTTACAACGCTGTGGTAGAAGAGCTCCTCAGTCCAGATTCGCAGTCGCCCATTGATGAAGATATCATGGTGCGTTACCATCCAGCCTACAACCATTCTGCTGCCATTGAAACGAACGTGCAGCAGTGGTTGTATCGCATGACCAATTCGCCCCGCCAGCTCCAGGAGAAGATGGCGCTCTTCTGGCATATGATCTTCTGCGCCGGGCACAGCAAAATTGACAGCGGTGAGGAAATGAGCCGCATGATCGCTATGTTCCGGGAGCACGGCATGGGCAACTTCCAGAACTTGCTCATGAAGCTCTCCACCTTCGCTGGTATGATGTACTATTTGGACAACACGGAAAGCCACAAGGTCGCCCTGAATGAGAACTACGGTCGGGAACTGCTCGAGCTGTTCTCTCTGGGCGTCGGCAAAGACAACGAGTTCAACTACACCGAAGACGACGTTAAAGCTTGCGCGCGGGCCTTTACCGGCTGGAACGCGGCGCCGGCCTATCCGCCTTTCCCCCATGGCCGTAGCCCGTGGGAGTTCCGCTTTGACCCGGCGGATCACGACGACAGTGAGAAAACCTTCCTCGGTCAGACTGGTCGCTGGAACGGTGACGACATCATCAACATTATCTGCAAGCAGCCTGCCACAGCACGATACATCGCGCGGCACATGTATGACTTCTTTGTAGCCGATGAAGTCCCTGTGCCATCCTGGCGCCAAACACCGCCCAAGGATGTGGCTGCCATTAACCTTCTGGAAAAAGCCTACTTCGACTCTGGCTATGACATCACAGCCATGCTACGGGTCCTGCTCACCTCGGATTTCTTCAAATCGCCATCCGTGCGGTATGCCCGAGTGAAGAGTCCGGCGGAACTCGTCGCTAGCATTCTGCGCATGACCGGTGAGCACCACGGTGACGTGAAGCCGGGTCTATTCGAAATTGCCCAAGAGCCTAAGTATATGGGCATGGACCTGATGAATCCGCCGACAGTGGAAGGCTGGCACACCGGGCATGAGTGGATTGACAGTGGGACCCTGGTGGAGCGCATCAATTTCGCCGCGGATTACCTGGGTCGGACTGATCTGCCTGGCGTGCAGGACATGATTAACCGCCTCATGACTCGTGGTGCGCGTCTCTCCCCTGAGGCGTTTGTGGATGGGTGCATGGATATGCTCGGATGTCTCAACATGAGCGATGACACCCGGCGTGAGTTGGTTGCCCATGCCCAGCGTGACGGTGAGCTACGTCATAGTACCGACGCTGAGCGCGCGGCGTTTACCCGTCGGAGTGGTGAAATGTTCCAGATGCTCGCAGCTACTGCAGAATTTCAGTTTTGCTGAGGCATGATCGAGCGATAACAGGGTTATTGCAACGGAGGAATGCATAATGGCGAAAGATAACGTTTTGGCAGTACTGTCCCTTTCAGGGGGCAACGACGGTCTGAATACGGTGATTCCGTACACGAATAGTCTCTATCGTGACTACCGGCCCACGCTTGGCATCCCAGAGGACAAAGTCATTCCGCTGAACGATGAGCTGGGCTTGTATCCTACTATGGGGCCTTTGAAAAAGTTCTGGGATGAAGGCAAGCTGGCTATCTTCCTGGGTATTGGCTATCCCCATCCCAGCTACTCGCACTTCCGCTCCATGGACATCTGGCATACCTGTGAGCCGGACAAGGTGGGGGTTGACGGCTGGCTGGGCCGGGTT
>Ga0081540_1004090_pt1 | contig 11277 bp, 5 predicted proteins | sample TabmetS2T1R1_FD_71024 | JGI IMG/M metagenome (GOLD analysis project Ga0081540, IMG submission 71024) | Tabebuia heterophylla rhizosphere microbial communities from the University of Puerto Rico - S2T1R1 | ecosystem: Host-associated > Plants > Roots > Rhizosphere ...
CTCGGCTGCGGTAATTGTTACCTCGGCAGCAAGCTCGGGCTTTTTGCAGATATCCAACAGCGTATGATGCTTGCGCACTGCCTGATATTCCGGCATGTAGCGGCCCGCCTGGCGCAAAAACCATACTGGTGTTCGGTCAACTGGCTTGCGCAGACAGGCGCGCACAAACCGTGTGCCAGATGTGAGGTTCTCAACCTCGATCTGTGTTTTTGGAAGGTCCTGTTGCATTGGGGAGATCACTCTTGAGGGTAACATTCCTATCCAATGAAGGGCGTGCGGCGTTACATCTTAGTGCGATTTCAGGGGTTGATCAACATCTCAAAAAAGGGGTGAGAAAGCTACTGCAACGGTTTGCCACGCGTCTCTGGGATACTGAGTGCCAGAAGGGTCGCCGCGAGAAAGCTGATCGAGGTCACGCCTAAAGCTGAAGCCATGCCGTGCTGGTCTGATACCTTTCCTACCAGGAGTGGGGCTGCGGCGCTCACAATTCTTCCGGTGTTATATGCAAATCCCATGGCAGTCCCGCGAATAGCAGTGGGAAAGAGCTCGCTGGTGATTACCGCGAAGCCGCTGAAATAGCCCGTTCCCCAGAATCCGACGACGGGACCAAGCCATAACAATTCCGTTGCGCTGGTCGGGTGGGCATATAAGTAGACCACGATCGATGCCATGAAGAGATATCCAACATAGACCCACTTACGGCCGAGGCGGTCTGCGAGGAACCCATAGCTTATGTACCCGAGAAAGGTACCGACCTGCATAAGAATGGTCCAGGTTGAAGTTTGTACGACGCTGAGTCCGCGTCCGCCCTGCGCAGCAGGGAGTGACAGGTATGATGGCACCCAGAAGAAAAGTCCCCACCAGGCAAAGAGAGTAGCAGCATTCACGATTGTCGCAATCGCCAGAAACTGCCCGTTGCGTCCGCGGAAGATCTGCAACGGGGAAATTGAGGATGCAGTACGTGCTGCTGCAGTCCAGCGTTCCGGTTCGCTTACTTTCGTGCGAATCCAGATGGTGAAAATCGCAGGAAGCAAACCGGCGAAGAAGACTCCGCGCCAGCCAAAGTGGGGCATGACTACGGCGACAATGGCTGCGGCGAGAGCGTATCCAATGGCCCAGGAGCTTTGCATGAACGCCAAAGCCTTGCCTCGATGCTGATCGGGCCAGGTCTCAGCTACCAGCGCGGCTCCTGCGGCCCATTCGCCTCCCATGCCGAAGCCAAGAAGCATACGGCACACCGCGAGTTGGACCGCGGTTTGAACCAATCCGCAAAGTCCTGTACAGACGCAGTAGACGAGAATGCTGGCAATCAGGGCGCGTGTCCGCCCGAAGCGATCAGCGAAAACGCCGAAGAGGATGCCACCAATTGCCGCGCAGACGAGCGTGGCCGACATGATGATGCCAGCGCCCGCAGCGGAGAGATGCAGATCTGCTCTCACATTGGGCACCACAAAGGCATAGAGCATTACATCCATGCTGTCGAGCATCCAGCCAAGAGAGCCCGCGAGAAGTACACGGCGTTGCATGGTGGTTGCTCCCGACAACCATGCAAAGGGACCCGTGGATGAAACAGTTGAGGCGGGCGATGTGGCGCTCATAGCTTAGATTTCTGTCTCATTATCACCTCATCGTTGATTCGCGCAGAGATAAAGAAAATCATCTGCGCGAATACTCTGGCACCAGAATGCGATGAAGCTGCGCTGCCAGTGTACGATCAGTTCGATCGCAGTCTAATGTTTTGCCGTGCGCTTCGGCCGGCTCGACAGGAACTCTCAAGTCATAATCGATAGACGCGTCGTTTTACTGTGCGGCTTCATCAAGACGATCGAAATGGTTTACTCATGCTCATCGATGGTTGCTGTGCGACTCATCGGCAACCTGATCGACTGAGTGGACTATCCGCCACCCTGTAAGCTGTTTCTCAGGTCTTCCAACAATTTTGGAGCTGCTGATTCATGAATATTGCTATCGATAGCGGCGGCACTTTTACGGATTGTATTTCGTTCGATCATGGAACGCTGAAAGTCGCAAAGGTTTTTTCGACACCAGCCAATCCCGGTGATGCGATTCTCGCGGCCATCCATGAGGCGTCCCCTTCGGGGAGTTCCATTTCTGTGCGGCACGGCACGACCGTCGGAACAAATGCGTTGCTCGAACGCAAAGGTGCGGAGGTTGTCTTTGTTACGACCGCGGGATTTGAAGATACGATCGCAATCGGGAGACAAGCGAGGCAATCCCTCTACGACTGGTTTATGCCGCCACCACCTTGTCTTGTTCCCGCAGCCCTACGCTTTGGGATTCGCGAGAGGACGAGCGCAGACGGGGCAATTCTGCGTACACCGACAGAGCAGGATTTAGATGAACTGCGCGAGGCGATAAACAAAAGCGGCGCGGAAGCAATTGCGATCTCGCTACTCTTCTCGTTTGCTAATCCAAGAAATGAGGAACTCGTTGGCGAGGCGCTGAGGCCGCTGCAGCTGCCTCTTTCGATCTCACATCATATTCTTCCGGAATTCCGTGAGTTTGAGCGCGCCTCGACCATTGTCGTGAACGCTTATCTCGCTCCGAAGGTTGGATCGTATATTCGCAACTTACATGGAGCTTTGAGTCGGTCCTATTCAAGCTCCACGCTGCGCGTAATGCAGTCCTCAGGTGGCATCATCTCTGCCACGGTTGCCTCTGAGGAACCCGTGCGAACGGTTCTTTCCGGACCTGCGGGCGGAGTGATGGGTGCGGCGAGAATCGCGGCACAAGCGGGAATATCCAGAATTATTGCCTTCGACATGGGTGGTACTTCAACGGATGTGTCATTGATCGATATGACCGCGGGCGGCATGCAAACAACAAATGAGTCCAGCATTTCCGGCTTGCCCATTGCGGTTCCTGTGCTTGATATCCACACAGTGGGCGCAGGAGGCGGATCGATCGCTTATTTCGACCAGGCCGACATGCTGCACGTGGGACCGGAATCGGCGGGCGCGGTGCCCGGACCCATCTGTTATGGGAAGGGCGAACGCCCGACCGTTACCGATGCGAATCTGCTGCTCGGTCGACTGGATCCGGAAAATTTCCTTGGCGGAGCTTTGACGCTCGATAAGAAGCGGACTCGTTGTTGGGCTGAGAAAGTCTGTGGACCTCTTGGCTCGGTTGAAGATTTTGCTCTGGGGACAATTCGACTCGCAGAAGCAGCGATGGAAAAAGCGATTCGGGTCATTTCAGTGGAACGCGGCTATGACCCGCGAGAGTTCACATTGGTTTCGTTCGGAGGCGCGGGGCCACTTCACGCGTGTGCCCTGGCACGATCGCTCGCGATTCCGCGCGTGTTGATCCCGCCCATGCCGGGAGCACTCTCCGCATTAGGGATTCTATTGGCCGATCATGTCCGCGACTTCTCGAAGACGGTGATGGTTCCTTACGATGAAGCCCCCCTGGAACTGCACTTTCTAGAGCTGGAAAAACAGGCGTACAGCGCGATGGGCAAGGAAGAATTGGCAGGACGAGTGAGCAGGTCGATCGACATGCGGTATGCGGGGCAAGGATACGAAGTGAATGTGCCAGCGGGAGACACAGCGCGGGAACATTTCCATGCTCTGCATCGCAAACGATATGGGTATGCGGATGAAACGCGGCTCGTAGAGGTGGTTACTCTTCGCGTGCGCTTTACCCTAGAAGCGGATCCCTGGGCACCTCAACCTCAAGTGATCCGTCCGGGCGACGGCGGACAAGCGCGAACTAAAACAGCTTCAGTGAACTTTGCTGGAGAATTGCTGCCGACGGCGGTGTATTCCCGGGATTTGCTAGAGGCAGGTGATCGTTTTACAGGGCCTGCCATCATCACGGAGTACAGCGCTACGACTGTGGTTCCACCTATGGATTCAGTCATTGTCGATCAACATTTGAATCTGATGATCGAGGTGGCAACTGCATGAACGCGCCCATCAATCCTATCGATATATCGATCTTTCAGAGCACAACCCACTCGATCGCGGAGGAGATGGGGGCGGCATTGCGCCGCACTTCCTACTCACCGAATATCAAGGAGCGGCGCGATTATTCATGCGCCATCTTCGATGAGACCGGACAAGTAATCGCAATGGGCGACCACATGCCTGTACATCTGGGGTCGATGCCCATGTCGGTCAAAGCCGCGGTGGATGCACTTTCACTGGAGCGCGGTGATATTGCCATCTTGAATGACCCATACCGTGGCGGGACACATTTGCCCGATATCACGATGGTGATGCCGGTCTTCGGCGACGAAGACCGGCCAGTTTTTTATTCGGCTACTCGCGCTCATCATGCCGATGTTGGCGGGCGTTATCCAGGGTCCATGGGTCTTTGCAGCGAAATCTATCAAGAGGGCCTGCGCATTCCCCCAGTCAAGATTGTTCGGCAAGGTGTGATCGAGCGTTCTGTTCTTGAGATTCTTTTGCAGAACGTTCGCACTCCTGTCGAGCGCGAAGGTGATTTACAGGCACAGATTGGGGCTTGTCGCGTCGGAGAACAGCGTCTCCACGAACTTATCCGGAAGTATCAGCCAGAGATGATTCGAAGACTTACGGATGAGTTATTCGATTACTCTGAGCGCCTTACCCGCGCAGAGCTATCGCGCATGCCGGCGGGTGAGTTTGAGGCGGAGGATTTTCTAGACGATGACGGCGCCGGCGGCGATGCAGTTCGTATCCGTGTGAAGCTGACAATCGATCCCGCTGCTGCCAGTGCCACGGTTGATTTCTCCGGTTCTGCACCTCAAACAGAAACCAGCATTAACGCTGTTCTGGCGATTACGTATTCCGCTGTGTACTACATCTTTCGTTGTCTGCTCCCTGCACATGCTCCGGCGACAGCTGGTTTGATGCGGCCAATTACACTGATTGTTCCCGAGGGTACGATTGTGAACGCACGGTTGCCTGCGCCAGTGGCCGGAGGCAATGTTGAGACTTCACAGCGCATTGTCGATGTACTCTTGCGAGCTCTCTCTGCTGCATTGCCGCATCGTGTACCTGCAGCGAGTTGCGGCACGATGACTAATCTCACAATAGGAGGGATCGATCCACGCTACGATCGCCCTTTTACCTACTACGAAACAACAGCAGGAGGGATGGGCGCGCGGCCGGATCGAGATGGTGTTTCAGGGGTTCATACGCACATGACGAACTCATTGAATACACCTATCGAGGCACTGGAATACGCGTACCCTTTTCGAGTGGTGCGCTACGGCTATCGAGCAGAGTCAGGAGGAAGGGGGCGCTTCGCTGGTGGTAATGGATTGAGGCGCGAGATTGAGCTGCTTACGGATGCGCAGGTGACTTTGTTGGCTGATCGTCAGAAGATCGGTCCATACGGACTGCATGGGGGAGCTGACGGAACCCCGGGCCGTATCTCACTTTTACATGAGGGAGAGGTGCAGCCACTGCCTGGAAAATGCAGTGTACGGGCAGTCAACGGAGATATCATCCGCCTGGAAACTCCTGGCGGTGGCGGCTGGGGAAGTTCTACTGTGCACCCTTCTACCGATCTTTCAAATGATCGATGAGTCGGTTCCGAACCAGTCGTATATGCTCACGCATCGCAGTTTCCGCGGCTTCTTTATTGTTCGCCCTGAGAGCATCGAGGATTGCGCGATGCGCAGCGGGCGCGGTTGTTGAGGATAGGCGATAGGTTTTGCAGCGGAATAGCCATATCTGCTGCTGAATGTTGGCGAGTACACGACAGAGCTCGCGGTTCCCGCTTGCGTCGGCGATGGTGCTGTGAAAGCGTGTGTCTTCTTCGATGTGACGCAACTTGTCTCCTGCTTTCAACCATCGTTGCGTGCGGCGGATACTCGTTTCCAGGGCAGCAATCAACTCTGTAGTTACTTTTGCGGAGACAACCGCGTGCGCTTCGAGGGTTTCCCTCAGGTCGTAGAGGTCGTGCACTTCTTTGATGCTGAAACGTCTGAGATATGCGCCGCGCCTCGGCTCAATGCGTATGAGCCCTTCGCTTTGCAGAGTATTCAACGCCTCGCGTACGGGCGATTTGCTGATGCCCAGCTGCCCGGAAAGAAAATCCTCAGTCAGACGTGACTCTTCATCGAGATCGCCTTCGAGGATATATCGTTTGATACTTTCATATGCGAGTGTAGTGAGATTTCGTGGCGTAGCAATCTTTTCTATAAGAGACATTGGCGATCGACATTCTAGATTCTTGTTTGTTCTGATTTCGGCACCTGAAATACTGGAGCCGGTTTATGCAAGTGCGAAGGTGCCTCAGCGGAATTTTCGCACTCAAGTTCGTTGATCAATGAAAGTGTCGTTCATATCAGACAGATTGATTCCCCTAAAAACATAGTTTTAAAGTGTTAGTGATGTCGATGCTCCAAATGGTTTACCACTCCTTTGCCACATCCGCAGTAATTGCCGCCAACGCATCCAGGTCGAGTGTGTCGATAACTTCTCCTGGAGAGTGCGAATAGCGCAATGGCCAGCTTAGAGGCACATCTACCGCACCGTAGCGTAAAAATGCGGAGCCGTCATTACCGCCACCTGTAACTCCATATTGCACGGGAATTCGGTGACGGTCTGAGAGTTCCTGCAGCCGCAGAACCTGCGGCCATGGCGTGATATTCGAGTTATCAATGGCGCGAATCACAAAGCCCTTTCCCAGCGACGCATCGGCAAAGCGCTGCGATTCAATTGGCGAATCAGAAGAGACAAATGTGTCGATGGCAAAGACAGTGGCTGGAGACTTTCCGGTTCGTGCAGCCTCAGTCGCGAACTCGGTTGCGCCCAGCAATCCCAGTTCTTCGCGCGTGGACCAGACGAAGGTGACTTCGCCTCTGTCAAATGCAGGCCCAAGCGTCCAGACTGCATGCACCAACGCGGCGCAGCCTACGCGGTCATCAAGGCTGCGCGCTGACACGCGAGTTCCAAGTAAAGAGCGATATGCCTTGGGTATTGTGACCGTATCGCCCGCATGAATTCCTAATGCTTCAACCTGCTCTGGATTTTTCGCACCTACTGACATGGTGGCAGCTACGCGGAAATCCTTGGGGAAATGGAATGATTGAGTGTTGTATCCGTCGGGCAGTTGCAATACTCCAGCTCTCATTCCAGCAGATGTATGCACCAAGGCGGGATGTCCCCAAAAGAAAGCTGGTGAGCCACCTCCTTTGTTCTCCAGATCAAGTGAGCCGTCGGGGAGAATGGATCGCACGCGGAAGCCAAGCTCATCCATGTGTGCCATCACCACGATGCCGGGCTTTCCGTTTGCTTTGCCCAGATGCAGAACGAGATTGCCTGCTGCGTCAGTTGTGGGGTGCGCCCACGGTGGTAAAAGTTGTTTCACCATCTCGCGCGTCTGCGATTCCTGCTCGCTTACACCATAGGTTAGGATCAACGTGCGCAGAATGGACTCAGGAGAGGGCGTCGCTGTGGGGCGTGAGGGCATGGCCGCATATGCGAGCGACGCATTGTCGCGAGGAGTTGTCTTCGGGATGGTGACACCCAGATAGCTTGCAATGGCTTGTTCCAACTGCGTCAGATCGCTCTCATCCAATGTTTCCCCCGCAGTGAGTGGCCACGAAAGAGGAATAGCAAGACGTATGGAACGTTCCGGGAGAGCGATTGCCGATCCGTATCCGCGTGGAATCAGCGGCGGAGCAGTACCGTGATGCAAAGCGATTCCCGGCTTCTCAAATTCATGCTCGAGTGGTGATTGCTCTTCGCCGCATATCCAGATGCCGGAGCCCGGTTTTGCTCGATAGACTTCCGTCCCGCTTGTAGTCTTCGCTGCATCGGTCTGCGTGGCGTTGGATCGACTCAGAGCTGGCATGGGCCGGCCAACGTAAATCAGCTCATCCGGGTGTTGAGATTCCAGCACTCTTATAAGTCCACGGGCGCCAGCCCATTGCTGGACGACAAATGCCAACGTTACGCTTCCTTCGACATGACTTGTTGCTAGCGAATGCGCCAGAGTCAATAGCATTGCCGCCCCGAAGCGATCGCCGACTGCAGTGCCGCTCCACTGAGTTGTTCCTAAAGGCAACAAGTGCCGCTCGGCAGCTATTGGGCTAAGCACGTCGATTCCTGCGCCTCGCACGTCGTCTGCATTGGAAGCACCCACATCAACGAACATGTTGTCGATGTCATCGGGATCGGGCGGAGCGCTGCGGCCGGGCTCTAAATGTATGGATAAACCGGCAACGACTCCGTTTAACAACTTGCCAGTCCGAGTTTCGACTTCCATTGGCTGCGCGTTTTGGAGCTCATTAAAGTGTGAAGGCAAGCCATTTTGCGGAAGTCTTTGGACGCGAAGGTAGCCGTCACTATCGATCTTGCTGGTGACGTAGCCCGGCTCATCGATCGGTGCAACGATTAGGCGATGTGGCGCGCCTGATCCGAAGGTGACGGTGACATTTCCCATCGAATCCCGCTGTGGATGGAGTCCGGCAAGCTTGTCTTGAATGACTTTCTCTAAGCGATCTTCATAGCCAGTAACAGCAATGGTCTCTGTAAGGCCCCTTAGTTCTGTTGCGGTTTCGTCGATTGAGGGAGAAACGGTTTTGACCTGAGCAAGAGTCGAGAAACTGCAGACGAGGGCTGGCGCCAGGACGAAGAAAACAGTCTTACGGCGTAACGTCAACAAGATCATTTGTCCTTTCAAACCGAATTTCCACGAAACCTTGACAGGGCTTTTATTGATATCTGATATATTACAGGCCAACGACGGTTGCTCCCGATAGTGCTCAGTGGCTGGCTTGCGAAGTCCGCAATCCACTCGTTCAGCCCTGCACTGTTTCTTCACCGCCGTGGCCAAGTCAAAGATTGTTGTTTTGCACTAAGCAATAAATACACAAAGCAGTTTTTAGGAGGTCTCTTTGAAGCGCTTTCTGAAGGCCGTATTCGTTGCATTACTTGCTATCTATGGCGTGCGCATCGCGTCCGCTCAGTCTACCGCTACAGTTTCCGGAACCATCACCGATCCATCTGGTGCAGTGGTACCAGATGCGCAGATTTCCCTGCATGGTAATGCTACTGGCATTACGCGTGTTGTCTCTTCCGATAGAGATGGCAACTACACGATTCCTTCTATCCAGCCGGGCGACTATAGCGTGGAAGCGTCGGCTGCTGGTTTTGCTAGGTATGTCATTAAAAGCGTCGTGCTTCAGGTCGATCAGAAGTCGACGATCAATATTCAGCTTTCAGTTGCTGCCACTGGCGAGGTAGTACAGGTACAGAGTACTGCTCCTGTTGTCGATTCGTTGACAACGACGGTGGGACAGGTGATCGATAAAGTGACGGTACAACAGATTCCGCTCAATGGGCGGCATTTTCTCGATCTGACGCAACTGGTACCAGGTTCAGTTGTGCCTCCGGCCAATGGCAACCTGACCTCCGCGAGCCGTGGTCTGGGTGCGAACTCATTCATCACAGCTGGCAACCGTGAAGATTCCGCTAACTTCATGATCAACGGGATCAATCTGAACGATATGTCGCAGAACCAGATCACGTTTCAGCCGTCGATCAACACGACTTCGGAATTCAAGATTTCGAACTCAACGTACAGTGCTGAGTATGGACGCAGTTCGGGTTCGATTGTGAACGTTGCCACGCGGTCAGGAACAAATGCCTTCCACGGTGAAGGCTTTGACTACCTTCGCAATAACTACTTTGACGCACGCAATTATTTCAACCGTAAGCCAAACCCAATGAATTCGCTGCGCCGCAATAACTTTGGTGGTGCATTCAGCGGGCCAATCTGGAAAGACCATACGTTCTTTTTTCTTAGCTACGAAGGCTTGCGACAGTCGCAGGATATTCTACTGCGCAGCAACGTCCTTACGCCGACACAGCGCACCGCATTTCAAAACAGCCCCGCAGGACCTGACTATGCGGGGCTTCTGACTTTCATACCTCCCGGAAACAACAGCGATGGCAGTGTGCTTAGCGGATCTTCTCCCGGTCCGGTCAAAATCGATCAGTTTAGCGGAGACCTTTCGCACAAGATTTCGGACGCGGACAGCCTTCACCTTTACTACGCATGGCAACAGGACGCCCGCACTGAACCGAACCTCCAGGGCAACACAATTCCTGGCTTTGGCGATCACCGCACAGCACACCGGCAGATTGGCACGATCAACGAGGTACACGTCTTTTCTCCGAATACAGTGAATGAAGCACGTATCGGCTTTAACCGTGTTGCAATTCAGTTTTCACCAAATACGCCAGTCGATGCTTCAAGCTATGGAATACAGAACGGCGTTGCAGATCCAATCGGATTGCCGCAGATCACTGTCTCAGACATAGGGCTAAATTTTGGTGGTCCTTCCGGATTTCCTCAGGGGCGCTTCGATACAACACTCGTCTTCTCGGATTCGCTCACCAAGATTATGGGCAACCACACGTTCAAGGTGGGTGGCGAGTTCCGCCGCTTTATCGGAAGCAGCTTTGCACAGACACCCGGAACGCTTACCTTTACTACGACAAATAACTTTATTGCAGGACAGGCAAATTCCTTTACGGTAACTCCAACCAATGTCACGAGCCGCATCTTCATTTCGGCGGTGAGTGGCTTTGCTTCAGACACGTGGAAACTTACACCTCGCCTCAGCGCCGAGCTTGGTTTCCGCTATGAGTGGAACGGCACACCGGCGGAGGGCGGTCAGCGGTTTGTCAATTTTCTCGCTGGGTCAAGCTCGCTCGTACATGTGGACCAACCTTACAACCAGAATCAAAATTTTGAGCCACGCGTTGGCTTTATCTGGGACGCATTTGGAAACAGCAAAACAATTCTGCGCGCCGGCTTCGGGCTGCTTGCAGATCAGCCAGTATCAAATGCAGTTACTGGTCTTGCCAGCAATCCTCCAAACGCGAGTCCTGTGAGTCTGACAGCGGCGGGCGCGGGCCTTCCCGTTGGGACGCTTTATAGCAGTGCGTTAGCTACAGGTCTTGCGCCTAGTGCGATCAATCCTCTATTCAGCAACGCGTATACCGAGTCCTACAACCTGAACCTGCAGCAGGATATCGGCTGGGGAACCATCATGGAGTTGGGATACATCGGCTCTGTGGGGCGCCACCTGCGCATTCAACGCAATCTCAACCAGTTCATCTATCCAAATGGAACGCAGAGCCGACCGTTCCCGGCGGTTTCGAATGCGAGCGGGATCAAACCCGGATCGGCACTCGGCAACATAGCTTACGTCGACTCCGATTCTTATTCCGACTACAACGCGCTGTGGTTTACGGTCAGGAAAGCGCTGTCGCATGGGGTTCAGGTGAATTCAACCTATACATGGTC
>Ga0081540_1004091_pt1 | contig 11274 bp, 9 predicted proteins | sample TabmetS2T1R1_FD_71024 | JGI IMG/M metagenome (GOLD analysis project Ga0081540, IMG submission 71024) | Tabebuia heterophylla rhizosphere microbial communities from the University of Puerto Rico - S2T1R1 | ecosystem: Host-associated > Plants > Roots > Rhizosphere ...
ACGCCGACGAGGTAGGAACTCTGGTTCTCGGTGAAGATCAGGCCCTGGACGTTCGGCTGCTTGACGCTGCTGTCATCGACGATCGCGAAGTGCACGTTGGGGAACTTGGGCGCTACCTTCGCCAACCCAGTGGCGTATGCGAACCCGACGGCGATGATCGGGTTGTAACCGGACGTTGCAAGCAGGGTCAACCGGTCGGCCTTCTGCTGGTCAGTCTCGCCTGCGACCGCCGACAGTTCCTTGGTTTGGATGCTCAGGTCAGCCTTGGCCTTCTCCAGGCCTGCGGCCGCAAGGTCGTTGAAGGATTTGTCGCCTCGACCGCCGATGTCGTATGCGAGGCCCACCTTGACGTTCTTCTTGGCAGCGCTGTTGGCGGAGGTCGCTGCTCCACTTGCGGCGCCGCCACCGCCGGCACTGTTGCTACTGCTGCTACTACTGCAGGCGGCCAACACCATCGCGGCGGCAGCCGCCACTGCCCCCAGTTTCAACCCACGCGAGACGCGCAAGATCGTTCTCCCCTCAGCTCAGCGACTCGTCCGCCGATCGCCGACGAGCGGCACGTGTCGTCACGCTAGCGCGCGCGTCTAGCTCCGAGCGCGAATCGACGCATTGTCGTCATCCGATCGTTGCACGCGCGCAGTCTCTAGCCGGTCACTGACGGGCGCCGAGTCGCGGCGGGCGAGAGGTTCGGCTCTGGCCGTCACCGCCGACCTACTCGCTCCCGACAAACCGGCATGCTTTGGACTACTCTCCTGGAACCACCCAATGGGGCCGGCCGGTTATGACGCTTGGACTTACTGTTACCCCGGTGCGATAAGTCCAAGATCACGAATTGATCGGGGCTGGAAGCCTTATCAACGGCGCGTCGCACGGGAAACCAGGTCCGTCTGTTGGGCGAGAAGGCCGTGCTCCGTCGGTGATGCGATGGGTGGAGCCGGGCTCGGTCGAGGGATCGCGAAGTTCGGCGAGCCGGCCCTGTTTAGGATCGCGGAGTGTCGACCCGGGCCCGAGGCAGCGCCACTACGCCGCCGGGGAGACCGCCGACCCGCCCGGCGGGAACGCTGTACCGGGGCCGGGAAGGCATGTGGTCGTGGGTGGCTCACCGGATCACGGGTGTCTTGACGTTCTTCTTCCTGTTCGTCCACATTCTCGATACCGCGTTGGTCCGGGTTTCGCCGGAGTCGTACGACGTCGTAATCGATACCTACAAGAACCCGTTCATCAACCTGATGGAGGTCGGGCTGGTCGGAGCGGTGCTGTTCCACGGACTGAACGGGCTGCGGATCATGGCCATTGACTTCTGGTCCAAGGGCCCGCGGTATCAACGCCAGATGCTATGGACGATCGTCGGGGTGTGGGTGATCGTGATGGTTCCCGCGGCCTACTTCATGCTGAAGCACTCATTCGAAGTGCTCTTCGGGAGCAAGTGACGAGGTGCGCGAATGAGCTCGATGGACTCCTCGAACCCGCCGCTGATCGAGCCGCCGCGCTCGCCCTATCGCCGATCGCGCGGTGGCACCAACGCCGAGCTCTACGCGTGGCTGTTCATGCGGGTATCGGGTGTCGTCCTAATCGTGCTCGTCCTAGGCCACTTGTTCATCATGAACATCCTCGATGGCGGCGTGCAGCGCATCAACTGGGCTTTCGTAGCCGGACGATGGGCCTCCCCGTTCTGGCAGGTGTGGGACCTCCTCATGCTCTGGCTGGCCATGCTGCATGGTACGAACGGGATGCGCACGATCATCGACGACTACACCCGTCGGGACGCGACACGGCTCTGGCTCAAAGCCGTGCTCTACGTCGCCGCTACCGTGGTGATCGCGTTGGGCACGCTAGTGATCTTTACCTTCGATCCGACCCTGTAGAGGGAATCGCCGATGCGGCAACACAGGTACGACGTCGTGATCGTCGGCGCCGGTGGTGCTGGCATGCGGGCGGCATTGGAGGCAGGAAATCGGGTTCGCACCGCGGTGCTTACCAAGCTGTACCCGACGCGCTCGCACACCGGTGCCGCCCAGGGCGGCATGTGCGCCGCGCTGGCCAATGTCGAAGAGGACAACTGGGAATGGCACACATTCGACACCGTCAAAGGCGGTGACTATCTCGTCGACCAGGACGCCGCCGAGATCATGTGCCGGGAAGCGATTGACGCCGTCCTCGACCTGGAGAAGCTGGGCCTGCCGTTCAACCGCACGCCTGACGGCCGGATCGACCAACGCCGGTTCGGCGGTCACACCCGAAACCACGGCGAAGCGGCCGTTCGCCGATCCTGCTATGCGGCGGACCGGACCGGGCACATGATCTTGCAGACGCTATATCAGAACTGCGTCAAACAAGGTGTGCAGTTCTTCAACGAGTTTTACGTGCTTGACCTGCTGCTCACCGGCGAACCACCCGAGCAGCAGCGAGCTGCTGGCGTCGTCGCTTACGAGCTCGCAACCGGCGAGATCCACGTCTTCGCGGCCAAGGCAATCGTTGTCGCGACCGGTGGCTTCGGAAAGGTCTACAAGACGACCTCGAACGCACATACCCTCACCGGCGACGGACTGGCGGTCGTGTGGCGCAAGGGTTTGCCCTTGGAGGACATGGAGTTCTTTCAGTTTCATCCCACCGGACTCGCCGGTCTCGGCATCCTGCTGTCCGAGGCGGCGCGCGGCGAAGGCGCCATCCTGCGCAACGCGGACGGCGCACGATTCATGGAAGGCTACGCACCGACCATCAAGGATCTCGCCCCGCGCGACATCGTCGCCCGGTCCATGGCGAGCGAGGTCCGCGAGGGTCGCGGTGCCGGTCCGAATCGTGACTATGTGCTCCTCGATCTCACGCACCTACCGGCAGAACAGATCGACGCGAAGCTTCCGGACATCGCTGATTTCGCCCGCACGTATCTCGGGGTCGAGCCCTACCTGGAACCGGTGCCGGTGTACCCCACGGCCCACTACGCGATGGGTGGCGTGCCCACTACCGTTCGGGCCGAGGTGCGGCGCAACAACACGGAGATCGTCCCTGGCCTGTTCGCAGCCGGCGAGGCGGCGTGCGTATCTGTCCATGGTGCCAACCGGCTCGGTACCAACTCCCTCCTGGACATCAACGTGTTTGGCCGCCGGGCCGGTCTGGCCGCGGCGGAATATGCGGCCGGCACGCCACAGCCCGAGCTGTCGCCGCAGCCGGAGGTGTCCGTCACCGAGATGGTCCGCGCCCTGCTGGGATCGACCGGATCGGAGCGGGTCGCTACGATCCGCCGCGAGCTCCAGCAGACGATGGATCGGAACGCTCAGGTATACCGGACCGAAGAGTCGCTCGCGCAAGCTGGCGCGGACATTTCCGGGCTCAAACTGCGCTACCGGCGTGTGGCTATCACAGACAAGGGGACCCGCTTCAACTCCGACCTGCTCGAAGCGATCGAGCTGGGTTTCTTGCTGGACCTCGCCGAGGTCCTGGTCATCAGCGCTCTGGCGCGCACTGAGTCACGTGGCGCCCACTTTCGTGAGGATCACCCGCACCGCGACGACGACACGTTCATGCGTCACACCATGGCCTATCTCGATCCAGACGGCGTTGTGCGACTCGAGTACATGCCAGTCGTCCAGACGCGCTACCAACCGACAGATCGGAAGTACTGACGGTGGCTTTCGACGAGGCGTTCGGAGCAGTGCCACCCCCACGGATGATCACGGTCCGGATCCGGCGTTACGACCCCGAGCAAGACGCAGTACCACACTGGGAGTCCTACGACGTCGCCGCGCAGCCCACTGACCTCGTCCTCGACCTGCTGCACAGCATCAAGTGGGACATCGACGGCTCTCTCACATTTCGCAGATCATGCGGCCACGGGGTATGCGGATCAGACGCGATGCGCATCAACGGCGTGAATCGTCTGGCCTGCAAGGTTCTCGTGCGAGATCTCTCCGACGAAGTCACCATCGAACCGATCAAGGGATTGCCCTTGCTGAAGGACCTCGTAGTCGACATGGAGCCGTTCTTTGACGCATATCGCTCGGTATTACCATTCCTGATCACCCATGGGAACCCGCCGACGCGGGAGCGCCTCCAGTCCCCGCAGGATCGCGCTCGCATCGATGACACGACGAAATGCATACTCTGCGCGGCGTGCACCACGTCATGTCCCATCTACTGGACCGACGGCTCGTACGTCGGACCGGCGGCAATCGTCAACGCGCATCGATTCATCTTCGACAGCCGCGACGAGGGTGCCGACGACCGTCTGGAGATTCTCAACGACCGAGAGGGCGTCTGGCGGTGCCGCACGACGTTCAATTGCACCGATGCGTGCCCGCGTGGCATCGAGGTCACGAAGGCGATTCAGGAGGTGAAGCGGGCCCTGGTCTATCGCCGGGTCTGACGACAATCCACGTGCTCGAGAGCCCGGGCTCGCCGCGCCGCTAGCCACGCAACGGTGCCACCTCCGACCGCGGCGCCGGCCCCGACCAGAGATGCTGCCACGGCTGCGGGGGACACCCGAGAGCGCTCATCCGGTTTCTCGGCCTCGGGGGGTGCCACGACCACGGTCACGGCATCGAGCTGGACCTCACCCGCCGGAGTTATCCACGTCGCCGTCCAGGCGGCGCAGAACAATAGCCACCTCGAGACCAGCTGCATCCACACCAAGATCGCGACAACCGCGGCGAACGGACCCGCAGTGACGCTATGCGACGTCGATCCGATCGTGTAGCTACCGACGATCTTCAGTGCCTCGAACCCCACAGCAGCCAGCAGCGCGGACCGCACGGTGACCCCTCGCGGCACCCTGGCCTTGGGCAGCCGGACGAGGAGCCAGCCAAAGATGATCATGTCGCCCAGGATCGCGATGCCCAGTCCCAAGATCGTCGTGGCAGTGCCAGCACCGGTGAGGTTGTCCAGACCCAGCCACCGCAGCAGCTGGGCCGTGAGCGACGTGGCCGAGGCGGTCAACGCCAGCGAGAGGAGTGCGCCCAACCCGAGTCCGGCCAAGACGATCAGGTCGGAGATCTTGGCGGTGAGCAAAGGCCGTTTGAGCGGCTTGCTCCCCCACACCGAGTTGATCGCCATCCGCAGGTTGGCGATCCAGCCCAGTCCCGTGAGCAGCAGGCCGACGAGACCGACCAGACCGACGGCCGTCCGGTTGGCGATCGCCGAATCGACGGCCGATTGCAGGGTATCTCCCAAGCCGCCCGGCACGTTCTCGCCGATCGTGTCCAGCAACTGCTGCTGCAATTCCTGGTTCGCGTTCAGAACGAAGCCAATGACCGACACACCCAGGAGAATCAGCGGAAACAGGGCCAGGAAACTGAAGAACGTGATAGCCCCGGCGTACTGGTTGCCGTTGTTCTCGGTGTACCGATCCCAGGCGCGGACAACGTGGGCCAGCCAGGGATAGCGGCCCTGGGCGGCGCGCCACCTATCGCTGGCCCGCTCCTTGAGCTGGGTGAGCCGGCCGGGCTTGCTCATTTCGCTCCTGCTTCACTCCGGTTCTAACCTCTTCGCGCAAGCGCACACGGACCCCCATGACAACCCTGCGCGTTTTCGCGGGGACCCCGCAATGCACCCCGCAATCGTCCGCCGTGCACCTGCACCCACGCTGCCGCGCCCCGCGATGCTTACTCGCTTACGGAAGACCGAGTGGGAAATCGCGACGCCGGTGCCACTCACCGTCATCGCTCCGCTCAAACAGCGTGAACGCGTCCACGACGAAGCGGGCCACGAAGTCGGCCAGCCCGTCGTAGGCGAGATCCAGTGCCTCGTCGGACACATCATGGGCAATCGTCACGTGCGGGTGGTACGGAAAGTCGAGGTCTCGCAGCAACGGTCCGCTGCGAACGACTCGCTCCAGCTGTTCGCAACTGGCGACTCCGCGCGCGACCTGGATGAAGACCACGGGTGACGTCGGCCGAAACGTTCCAGTACCCAGCAAATGCATGACGAACGGCGCGGCGACGGAAGCGGCTTCGCTCAGATGCTGTTCGATCTTGGGCAGATCGCCTTGCGCGATCGGCGTTGGCGGCAGCAGGGTGACGTGCGGCCAGATCAGGTCCGCCTGCGAATCGCCGATCCGGCGCCGCCAATTCGTGAGCACCGTCGCGTGCGGCTCAGGTATTGGAATTGCTACGCCCACTGTTGCCCGGTCGACGGTCACCCGCGCGCCTCGGTATGCCCCGCCGTGTTGGGCAGGAAGCCGACCTTGTCGAACACGTCCGTGATAGTCGTCGAGGCGACGTCTCGGGCGCGCATCGCGCCATCGGCAAGGATCTTGTCCATCTCGACCGGATCGCTCAGATATTCGGCGGTCCGCGTGGCTAGCGGCTCGATGAACGCGACGACCGCATCGGCAACCGCGGCCTTCAGGGCTCCGTATCCTCGGCCGGCCAGTTCGTCTACCAGTTCGTCGATGCCGCGACCAGTCACAGCGGACAGAATGCCGAGCAGGTTCGACACCCCCGGCTTGGTGTCCGGGTCGTAGCGAATCTCGGTCCCGGTGTCGGTCACCGCGCGCTTGATCTTGCGCGCCAGCACATCTGGGGGATCGAGCAGGTTCAGGGTTCCGGCGTCGGGCAGCGACTTGCTCATCTTCGCCGTCGGATCCTGCAGATCGAGAATCTTGGCTGTCTCCTTGGGAATGTATGGCTCCGGCAAGGCAAACGTGTGGCCATATCGGCTGTTGAACCGCTGAGCCAAGTTCCGGGTCAGCTCGAGATGTTGGCGCTGATCCTCACCGACCGGCACCGCGTTGGCCCGGTAGACGAGGATGTCAGCTGCCTGGAGTACGGGATACGTGAACAGACCCACCGAGACACCCGCGCTGCCGGCGCGAGCCGACTTGTCCTTGAACTGGGTCATCCGGCTGGCCTCGCCGAAGCCGGTGAGGCACTCGAACACCCAGGACAGCTGGGTGTGCTCGGGAACATGGCTCTGCATGAACAGCACGCACCGACCAGGATCGAGCCCGGCTGCGAGCAGCTGCGCCACCGACGCCCGGCTGCGTTCGCGTAGTTGCTCCCGAGTCGGCGGGTCGAGTGTTATGGCGTGCAAGTCAACGATGCAGTAGAACGCCTCGTAGGTGTCCTGCAGCGCCACCCACTGGCGCAGCGCGCCGAGATAGTTGCCGAAGTGAAACGACGTCGACGTCGGCTGGATACCCGACAGCACTCGCGGCATCCGCGTATCCGCACCCGGCATAGCACTCGATTCTGACAGCCCAGTCGAGGCCTTCGCACCCCGGCGCCTGTCGGGAGGTCCCGTCATGACTCTGCCACGCCGGCGGCCCCTCCCGCTGGCTCAGCCTGGTTGGGATCGCCAACGCTGGGCGGCGGGGTAACGCGGACGGACGCCGCACGGTGCCCGTCGACCGCGGTCACGGCCAGCTGGAAGCCGTCGTAGGTGACTTCGTCGCCCACCGCGGGCAGCCGACCCAGCGCCGCCATCACGAAGCCTCCGGCTGTCTCGTACGGTCCTTCGGGCAGTTCCAATCCGGTCGACTCGGCGAACTCGTCGAGGTTGAGCCGCCCGTCGACCTCGACCGCGCCGTCGATCAGCCGCCGCGGACCCGTGACGTCAGCGTCGTACTCGTCGCGGATGTCACCGATGACTTCCTCGATCAGGTCCTCGAGAGTCACGATGCCGTCGGTTCCGCCGTACTCGTCGACGACGATGGCGAGGTGGTGCCCTTCCCGCCGCATCTCGGAGAGCGCCGCCAGCACGTTTTTCGAGCCAGGGACGCGCTTCACCTCCCGCACCAGATCGCCGACCCGCCGGACTCGGTCGCCGGGCGCATCACCGAAGAGCAGATCGCGAATATGGACGAAGCCGCGGACCTCGTCCTGGGTGCCGTCTATCACCGGATATCGGGAATGCGGCGCCTGCGTCGCGAGTTTGCTGGCGCGACTCACCGTCATCGAGGCTTCCAGAAAGGTGACCTCGGTACGCGACACCATGACCTCACTGACCGAATGCTCACTGGCCTCGAAGACGTCGTCGATGAGCCGGCGCTCGTCCGTGGACAGCGATTCATGGGCCGCCACCAGTCCCCGCAATTCCTCCTCGCTGATCGCCTCTCGACCGGTCGCCGGGTCGCCGCCTAGCACCCGCACGAGCGCGTTCGTGCTGCGCGATAGCAGCCAGATGACGGGCCGGCAAATCGCGGCGACTCGATTCAGGGTCGGGCTGAACAGTGTCGCCGTGGCCACCGGACGTTGCAACCCGAGCCGCTTCGGTACCAGCTCGCCAACGACAAGCGTGACGAAGGAAATGATCAAGGTCACACCAATGAAGCCGACTACCCCAGCGAGTCCGGACGCCATCCCCACGCGCACTAGCGCCTCTTTCGCCTGATCACTCAGCGTGACGGCACCGAACGCACTCGACAGCAGTGCGGTAAGCGTGACCCCGATCTGGACGGTGGCCAGGAAGCGATTCGGGTCCTTGATCAGGCGGGCCACGGCCTGACCCCGACGGCCCCGCTCCGCCATCGCCCGCACCTGACCTTCGCGCAACGAGATCAACGCGATCTCAGATGCGACGAAGCACGCTTCGAGCAGGATCAGCGCCAGCACGATGGCGATGTTGAGCAGAGTTGAGTTCATTGGCCCCTGTTACTACTCCCCGGACGGCGGGAGCTGCGGGCGGGCCGTCGTCCGCTGTGGTAACACCTCCCACAGTTTACGGGCGTGCGGGAATCACAGATATGCCATTAGCGGGACACCCCGCGGCCAGGGTCGGTAACGGTCAGCCGATGGCGCGGTGCAGGTTGGCGTCGATCGTGTCGAGGAAGTCCTCAGTCGTTAGCCAGGGGGTGTCCGGGCCGACGAGCAAGGCCAGGTCCTTGGTCATCTGACCGCTCTCGACGGTTTCGATGCAGATCCGTTCGAGGGTCTCGGCAAATCCGGTGACCTCAGGGGTCGAGTCCAGCGAGCCGCGATGCGCCAGCCCGCGCGTCCAGGCGAAGATCGAGGCGATCGGATTCGTCGAGGTCGGCTGACCAGCCTGGTGCTGCCGGTAGTGCCGGGTAACTGTGCCGTGCGCGGCCTCGGCCTCGACGGTCTTGCCATCGGGCGTCATGAGCACCGAGGTCATCAACCCGAGCGAGCCGAACCCCTGGGCGACGGTGTCGGACTGCACGTCCCCGTCGTAGTTCTTGCAGGCCCAGACATATCCGCCGCCCCACTTCAGCGAAGCGGCCACCATGTCGTCGATGAGCCGGTGTTCATACGTGAGGCCGGCGGCTTCGAAGTCGGCCTTGAACTCGGTTTCGAACACTTCGGCGAACAGGTCCTTGAAGCGCCCGTCGTAAGCCTTGAGGATCGTGTTCTTCGTCGACAGATAGACCGGGTAGTGGCGCGCCAGGCCGTACCGCATAGAGGCGCGGGCGAAGTCCCGGATGGAGTCGTCCAGGTTGTACATCGCGAGGGCCACCCCACCGCTCTCGAAGTGGTAGACCTCGAGTTCCGTCGGCTCGCTGCCGTCGTCGGGGGTGTAGGTCAGGGTGAGCCGGCCGGGTCCAGGGATCACGGTGTCGGTGGCACGGTACTGATCGCCAAACGCATGGCGACCGACGACGATTGGCTTCTGCCACCCGGGAACCAACCGGGGAACGTTGCGCATGATTATCGGCTCGCGGAAGATCACGCCGCCGAGGATGTTGCGGATCGTTCCGTTGGGTGAGCGCCACATCTTCTTCAGCCCGAACTCGGTCACCCGAGCCTCGTCCGGAGTGATCGTCGCGCACTTGACGCCGACACCGTGCCGTTTGATGGCGTTGGCCGCGTCGATCGTGACCTGGTCGTCGGTCGCGTCCCGATGCGTGATGCTCAGGTCGTAGTAGTCGAGGTTGACGTCGAGGTAGGGAATGATCAACTGATCCTTGATGAACTGCCAAATGATGCGGGTCATCTCGTCGCCGTCGAGTTCGACGACCGTTCCTTTCACGGTGATCTTCGACATCTGCCAATGCCTCTCCGACGATGACTTCTTGGTATCAAGATATGCCGGTGGGGGATCGCGGTACTGGCTGCCCCTCAGGGCGTGTCCCTAGTCTCGGCCTATGACGCAACCCACCGGACGCCCGGCGACCATGGTTGACCGCATCATGGACCGGTACCTCGACGATTACCTGGCCCTCGACCCAGTGGCCGCGACGTATCTCGGCGTACCCGGGCGCGACGACGAGGTCCCGGACCTCTCCCCCGACGGACTAGCCGAGGTATCCGCGCTCCGGCGTCGCACGCTGGCCGAACTCGAAGCGGCCAGCTCCGTCGACGAATCCGACCGGATCACGGTCGCTGCGGCGTCCGAACAGCTGCGCACCGAGGAGGAGATCCGGGCTACCGGCGCCGAGGAGGCCCGACTCAACAACATCGAAAGTCCAGTGCAGATTCTTCGGCAGGTGTTCGATCTCATGCCGACGGCCACGGCCGAGGACTGGGCCGTCATTGCCCGGCGCCTCACCCGCCTGCCGGATGCAATCGATAGCTACATCACGTCGCTAGCGACCGCGGCGGCGCGCGGAGACGTCGTGCCTCGTCGGCAAGTGGAGGCCGGAATCGCTCAGAGCCGGGAGAGCGCCGCCCCGAACGGTTTCTTCGCCACCTTCGCGGCTGGCGCAGTACCCGCTGACGGCGAGTTGCCGAACGCGATCCGCCAGGACCTTGATCGGGGCGCGGCGGACGCCGCCCGAGCGTACGACCGCCTTGCGACCTTCTTGGCCGACGAACTTCTTGCGCTGGCACCGATCGAGGATGCGGTTGGGCGAGACCGATACGCCCTCGCCTCTCGCCATTTCCTGGGGGCACAGGTAGATCTCGAAGAGACGTACGAGTGGGGGCAGGCGGAACTGGCCCGGATCGAGGAGGAGATGCGGTCCGTTGCCGACCGCATCGCGTCCGGATCAACCCCGCGCGAGGCGATGACCTATCTGAGCAGCGATCCCGCCCGCAAGCTCCAGGGCACGGACGCGCTCCGCCACTGGATGCAGGACAAGTCCGACGCCGCCATCAGCGCGCTCGCGGACACTCACTTCGACATTCCCGAACCAATCCGGGTTCTGGAATGCCGCATCGCGCCGACATCGACCGGCGGCATCTACTACACCGGGCCGAGCGAGGATTTCTCCCGTCCGGGCCGCATGTGGTGGGCGGTGCCGGATGGCGTCGAGGAATTCTCGACGTGGCGAGAGCTTACGACCGTCTATCACGAAGGCGTGCCCGGCCATCACCTGCAGGTGGCCCAGACCGTGTACCGGCGCGAACTGCTCAATCGATGGCGCCGCCTGGCATCGTGGACGTC
>Ga0081540_1004092_pt1 | contig 11272 bp, 12 predicted proteins | sample TabmetS2T1R1_FD_71024 | JGI IMG/M metagenome (GOLD analysis project Ga0081540, IMG submission 71024) | Tabebuia heterophylla rhizosphere microbial communities from the University of Puerto Rico - S2T1R1 | ecosystem: Host-associated > Plants > Roots > Rhizosphere ...
CGATCAGTCCGGAGAAGACCACCGCGCCGTCCGGCTTGGCCGTCCTCGCCCGATGCCGCGCCACTCCGCGAACCTACCCGCCCGCCCGGCTCACTCGGCGGTGCCGACTCGCTCAGACATCGGCCAGTTCCCGCGGAACCGCGATGACGTCCACCAGCGCGCCGTTGCGCCAGACCGTGATTTCCAGACGTCGGCCAATGGCGTGCTCGACCATCAGCCGCTGGATGGTCGTGCTGCTGACGATGTCCTCCCCGCCGACAGCGACGACAATGTCTCCGACCCGCAGGCCGGCCTGGTCGGCCGGGCTTCCGGCTATGACCTGCGCGACCCGAAGCCCGGACCGTCGGCCCAGCTTGGCCACCAACTGCGGAGGCAGCGGTGACTGCGCGCCGGCTAGCCCCAACCAGGCCCGTCGCACCCGGCCATGGGTCATCAGCGTCGTGATGAGCGCTCGGGTCGTCGCGTTGATGGGCACAGCAAGCCCGACACCTATCCCGGCAACGGCGGTATTGACCCCGACCATCCGACCGGCGCTGTTGGCGAGCACGCCTCCGCTGTTGCCGGGATTCAGGGCCGCGTCGGTCTGGATCACCTCATCGACAACCCGGCCGGAACGGGTGGGCAGCGAACGGCCCAGGGCGGACACGATGCCTGCCGTCACGCTGCCGGCCAGCCCCAGCGGGTTCCCGAGCGCCACGACGAGCTGACCGACCCGCAGCGCCGCCGCGTCGCCGAGCGTGACCGGCTCCGGAACGTCCCCGCGGGCCCGCAACACGGCGAGATCGGACAGCGGGTCGCGTCCGACGACATCGGCGCGTACTTCCGTTCCGTCGGTGAACGCGGCGTCAGCTGAATCAGCGCCTTCGACGACATGCGCACTGGTGAGCAGGAATCCGTCAGCGGTCAGTACGCTCGCGCTACCGGCCCCGCTGCCACGATTCGTCCGAACAAGCAGGCTCGCCACACTGGGCAGCACGTGCTCGGCCACCCGCACCACCGCTGCCGAATAGGCGTCGAATGCGTCCTGGTCGTCCTCGTCCATGCTCCATAAACCCTTGACGCGGCCGGCGTGTGCCCACCGTTCGCCCAGGGCGGACCACTGACGCCTGTGCTGGTCAGGTAGACCGTCGAACCGTCGACGAGGCGTGCAACGATCGTGCTCGAACCGCTCCCATTGGCCCATCGGTAGGAGGAAAGATGGCCGGCAAGCAGAAAGGGGCCGGCTCGTCGGTTGCGCTGAAAAAGATTCCCCGGCGTATCTACGAGACCGAATTGGCGCGCGTGCAGGCCGAGCTCGTAACCATGCAGGAGTGGGTCCGGACGTCAGGAGCCCGCGTCCTGGTCATTTTCGAAGGACGCGACGCCGCGGGTAAGGGGAGCACGATCAAACGCGTCACCGACTACCTGAATCCCCGGGTTGCGCGGATCGTCGCCCTGCCCGCGCCGACCGAGCGCGAGCGGACTCAGTGGTATTTCCAGCGCTATGTCCAGCACCTGCCGGCTGCCGGGGAGATAGTCCTCATGGATCGGTCCTGGTACAACCGGGCCGGGGTCGAACGGGTCATGGGGTTCTGTACCCCTGAGCAGCACCGCCGATTTCTCGCGCAGTGTCCAGTGTTCGAGCAGTTGCTCGTCGACGACGGAATCCTGCTGCGCAAGTACTGGTTCTCGGTGAGCGATGAGGAGCAGGAGCGCCGATTCCGCTCCCGGCTCGCCGACCCGATGCGGCAGTGGAAGCTCTCGCCGATGGATCTTGAGTCGATCAGCCGATGGGCGGACTATTCCCGAGCCAAGGACGAGATGTTCGTGCACACCGACACGTCGGTCGCACCGTGGTGGGTGGTCGAGGCCGAGGACAAACGTCGCGCCCGCCTCAACATGATCGCCCATCTGCTGTCCAGCGTGCCCTATCGGGAGGTGCCACGGCGAGCACTCGAACTGCCCGAACGCCCGCAGGCGTCGGACTACATCCGGCCACCCCGCGATCTGTTCAAGAACGTCCCCGATCACGCCGCGACGCTGATCAAGTAGACCGGCGCCGCCGCCGATCAGGCATGATCGAGTGATGACCGAGCAGGAGAAAATCGAGGTACGGGACAACCCGAGTGAGCAGCGGTATGACGTGTTCGTCGACACCAGCCTGGCCGGGTCCACGTTCTATCGAACCGAGCCCGACCTCGTGATTTTCACCCACACCGAGATCGATCCGGCCTACGAGGGTCGCGGTGTTGGGAGCTCATTGGCACGGGAAGCACTCGACGACGTGCGGAAACAGGGCAAGCACGTCGTCCCGCAGTGCCCGTTCATCGCCGGTTACATCCGACGGCATGAGGAGTACGTGGATCTCGTCGATGAGCGATTCCGAGGACGTTTCAGCCGGTCGGACACATGACCGGCGAGCCGGCTGGCCGCCCGCACACCAGCGACGAGATAACGGTCTATTTCGATATCAGCCGGTGCCGCCACCGCCGCTCAGGCGATCAGATCCGGAAGAACAGGTTGAGGTAGCGGTCCGCCTTGGGCCGGTCGCCCCGTATCGTGCCCGAGTTGCTCCGGCCGAATGCGGTGAGCACGAAACTGCCGGGGTCGAATTCGAGGACTGTGTCCAGGTCGGAAACATCCGCTGCCTCGTAAGACATCCCGTCGGGACCGACCGTCACCCGAGTGTCCCCGGCATTGGGGCCAGACGTTATCCGAATGCCGATGTCGCTGCGCTGGCTATCGCCGGCCGTCGTGTACTTCCAGAGGACGAACATGAATGGCACGAGCAGGTCGGCGGCGTCGCCGGACAATCCATGCGCTCGGCCGGTGCCCTGCCGGATGTCCCAGGAATGCACCCCGTAGTCCATGAGCTGGAAGGCCGGATAGAAGAACGAAGGCAGTGGACCCATATAGAAGTGCGACACGATAAGGCCGGTCCAGTCCTCCTCGGACAACCCGTCGAAGATCTCCATCATCTTGTCGAAGTCCGTGCGGAGCCGGTCCATGAGCGCTCCGCGTGGTTCGGACCGCAATGCCAACGCCTGTTCGTCGACTCGCGTTGCCATGCGAGGCAGTCCGTAGGCCGGTGGCATTTCGGTGTTCGCGCGAGCGCTGTCGAACGCGACGAAGTAAGACTCGGTGGTGTCGACGAGGTGGGCAACGGCATCTCTTACCTGCCAGTGCCCCGCCCCAGTTGGGGCCTCCCACGCCTCGTCGCTGTCAGCCAGGGCGAAGAACTGCGTGGCCTCGTTGCGCACGACGCCGAGGATCGTGTCCTTCCCCTCATAGGTCATGGCGTTCCATTTGCTCATGCCGACCCTCCTTGGTAACGGCCGTTGATCAGATTGCTGCGATCCACCGCAATGGCACGAAACACGCCGACCTTGACGCAGGCGGCCGACACCCACTAGGGCTCGGTGAGGCGAACACCGTTGAAGACGCCTATGCGCTCGTTGTACAACTCGATCCCCGCACCGTTCGGGTCGCGTAGGTAGAGGCTGTCCTCGACGCCGCGGTCTGGACCGAGATATTCGATGTTCGCCTCGTCCAGCTTTCGCTTGGCCGCCTGGAACTGTTGCTCGTCGACCGAAATGGCTATGTGCTGAATACCGCCGATCGTCTCGTGGAAGTCGGGATGCTCGTGGCCGGGGAAGTCGAAGAAGCCCAGGAGATTGCCGTGCCCAACGTCGAAGAAGAAGTGGGTTGATCCGGTGTAGTCGCGGTTCTCGACCATCTCGACCAGCGGGAAGCCCAGCAGCTCCTGGTAGAAGAGGACCGTTTGCTCGATGTCGCGACAGATCAGCGCGACGTGGTGCACTCCACGGGCTGTCGATTGCCTGTCTCGGGCCAGATACTTACTACGTAACTCCTCGCGCTGTTCGCGAATCTGGTCGAGTTCTTCGCCTTGGGGCTCTGGCATAGTCGATCCCTTCGACTCGTTCAGATTAGTCCTCTATGCAACTATCGCGACAGCAATCGTTGGCGGTCAGGCAGATCAGCGCACCTCGAGCGTCGTCGGGCCCTGCGGCGCAAACTCGCCGATGACCGTGGCCCCGGGCAGCTCGCCGGCAACGAGCAACCCGCCGCTCGTCTGCGCGTCGGCGAGCAACAATAGCTCCTCCTCCATCACGCTGGCGCGCAAGTGCGGGCGTACCCACTCCAGGTTGCGGCGCGTCCCCCCGCTGACATACCCGTCCCGCACGGCCTCGCGCGCGCCCTCCACGTAGGGCACCGCGGCCGCGTCGACGACGGCACCCACGCCTGACGCCCGGGCCAGTTTGAACAAGTGGCCGAGCAGGCCGAATCCGGTGACATCGGTGGCCGCGCGGATTCCGGCCTCGAGGGCGGTCGCCGACGCCACGTCGTTCAGGGCAACCATGACCTCGACCGCTTGCGGAAACACCTCGCCCGTGACCTTATGACGGTTGTTGAGCACACCTATGCCCAGCGGCTTGGTCAGGCTGATCGGTTGGCCGGCGCGGGCCGCATCGTTACGCAGCAAGCGGTCGGGATCGGCGAGTCCGGTCACGGCGAGCCCGTACTTCGGCTCCGGATCATCGATACTGTGCCCGCCGGCCAAGTGGCATCCGGCCCCCCGCGCGATGTCCGCACCGCCGCGCAAGATCTCGGCTATCACGTCCGCCGGCAGCACGTCTCGCGGCCAGCCCACCAAGTTCAGTGCTACGACCGGCCGGCCGCCCATCGCGTAGACGTCGGAGAAGGCGTTCGCTGCCGCTATCCGACCGAAGTCGTATGGATCATCGACAACCGGTGGGAAGAAATCAGCCGTCGCGACGATCGCAGCACGATCCGAAATACGCACGACAGCCGCGTCATCCCCGGTATCAAGTCCAACGAGCAGATCGCTGGTGCGCGTTGTCGGGACGAGACCTCGCACCAGATCCTCCAGCTCGCCCGGCGGAATCTTGCAGGCACATCCCCCACCGTGGGCGTACTGGGTCAGCCGGACGCGAGTTATCGGCTGGGTCACCCCGTCACGGTAGTGCGCGACCAACTCACGGTGATCACGCCTGGCAAAGACCCGGCCATCAGCGGGGAATCGCGTGAGAATTTCGGCGAAGTGATCCGCTAGCGTCGCGGACGGAGGCGTACAGGCGCCTGGTGGCCCTCCCGGTCTTCAAAACCGGTGAAGCCGAGCAGCTCGGCTTGGCGGGTTCGATTCCCGTCCGCCTCCGCGAGACGTACCAGCGGAGGTGTGTGATGACGGCCGATGCGCGCCGGAGCGTTCCCCGGACGGATGCCGTCCTCGCCGACGACCGCCTGGCCGAAGCGATGACCCGGCTGGGCCGATCGACGGTCAAGGAGGCGGTCGCCGCTGCGCAGGAGCGGGCGCGCCAGGGAGTACTGGATCCCGCCGCGGTCGCGGACGCTGCCGTCGCCAGATTGCCGGAGACGGCGACGTCCCTCCACGAGGTGATCAACGCGACAGGCGTCGTTCTGCACACGAACCTCGGCCGCGCCCCACTGTCCGATGCGGCGTTGCGCGCGATCGAGGCAGCATCCGGCTACATCGATATCGAGTTCGACCTTGCTACCGGCCGGCGGGCGCAGCGCGGAGGCGGCACCCTGGCGGCCCTTCGCGCCGCGGTTCCGTCCGCTGAGGACGTGCTTGTCGTCAACAACGGCGCCGCCGCGGTGCTGCTCGCGACAGCGGCGCTCGCGGCGGCCCGGGAAGTCGTGGTCAGCCGCGGCGAGCTGGTGGAGATCGGCGATGGGTTCCGGCTTCCTGACCTGATCGAATCGACGGGCGCCCGGCTGCGCGAGGTCGGCACCACGAACCGGGTTCGGCTCGCCGATTACGCCCATGCCATTGGCCCGGCCACCGGCTGCATCCTCAAGGTGCATCCGAGCAACTTCCGCATCGAGGGCTTCACCGCCGCGGTGCCGGTCCGCGAGCTCTCGACGCTGCCCGCGCCCGTTGTGGCCGACCTGGGCAGTGGCCTGCTGGCGCCGGACCCACTGCTACCCAGAGAACCGGACGTCGCGAGCACCCTCCGCGCAGGCGCGGACCTCGTCACCGCGAGCGGCGACAAGCTGCTGGGCGGTCCGCAAGCCGGGCTGATCTTCGGCCAAGCCGAACTGGTCGAGCGGCTCCGCCGCCATCCGCTGGCTCGGGCGGTCAGGATCGACAAGCTTCGCCTAGCCGCGCTGGAAGCGACCGTGCGCGGCCCTCGTGCGCCCGTCGCCATCGCACTGCACGCCGACGCCGCCGAGCTGCTGGCGCGGTGCGAGCGACTGGCCGACGCGATCGCCGCGGACAGTGTCAGGGTCGTCGAGGCGGCCGGGGCAGTAGGCGGAGGGGGGGCACCGGGCCGGACGCTGCCGGGCTGGGCGGTCTCCCTGCCGGAAGCGTGTGCCGCTCGGCTTCGCTCTGGACAGCCAGCCGTGGTGGGCCGGATTGAACGCGGCCTGTGCCTCATCGACCTCCGCTGCGTGCCGCCAGCCAACGACGGCCGGCTGGCCACAGCGATTCGAGCCGCGCTAGCGGGATACTAGATGCACGTCATCGCTACGGCTGGTCACGTCGACCATGGAAAGTCGACGTTGGTGCGGGCGCTGACCGGGATGGAACCGGACCGCTGGGCCGAAGAACGTCGGCGGGGCATGACGATCGATCTCGGCTACGCGTGGACGTCCTTGCCTGGCGGCCCGGCCGACGAGCTGCTCGCCTTCGTCGATGTCCCCGGGCACCAGCGGTTTATCGGCAACATGCTGGCCGGCCTCGGCCCCGCACCCGCGGTGCTGCTCGTCGTCGCGGCTGACGAGGGATGGCGGGAGCAATCGGCGGAACATCTCGCCGCCGTCCACGCTCTCGGTGTGCGGTACGGGCTAGTCGCTGTGACGAGGAGCGATCTGGCCGACCCGTCGACCGCGTTGACGCAGGCCCGGCGACACGCAGCCGCAAGCTCGCTGGGCGAGGTTGAGGCGGTTGCCGTATCCGGGCACACCGGCGAAGGCCTGCCCGAGCTACGCGCCGCTTTAGGCCGACTGGTCCAACGGCTTCCCGAACCAGTGACAACCGGGCGGGTCCGGCTATGGGTCGACCGCTCATTCACCGTGCGCGGCAGCGGCACGGTAGTGACCGGAACGCTCGGCGGCGGCCAACTCGCCGTTGGTGACGAGCTCGAGGTCCACGGCCAGCGCGTCCGAGTCCGCGGACTTCAGTGCGCCGGGCGGCCTTCCGACGTGGTACGGGCAGTCGCGCGGGTGGCCGTGAACCTTCGCGGAGTGCCTCAGGGCGTAGTACACCGCGGCGACCCTCTGGTCACACCCGAGGCCTGGCATTCCACGTCGTGCGTCGATGTGCAGCTCGGCGTCGATGCGGCCCGGCTGCCCGAGCAGCTGCAGCTCCACCTCGGCACCGCGGAACTGCCGGTGCGGGTGCGCGCCCTCGGTGGACGGGTGGCCCGGCTCAGCCTTCCGCAGTCGGTGCCACTCCAGGTGGCTGATCGGGCCATCCTGCGGGATCCCGGTGCGCATACCCTGGCCGCGTCCGTGCTCGTGATCGACCCGGATCCACCGCCGCTGACCCGGCGCGGAGCGGCGCGGCGCCGAGCCGACGAGCTGGGCGCCACCGAGATAAATGCACAGGCCGAGGTTCGGCGACGTGGGGCGGTGCGGCAGAGCCATCTCGTTCGGCTCGGCGTGCCCGTCGCCGACGACGTGCCGGTTCGCCGGGCGGGCGACTGGCTGATCGCTGCGGACGTCTGGGCGACGTGGGCCGGGCGCCTGACCACGCTGGTCGATGAACGGGCCCGAGCGGCGCCGCTCGATCCTGGACTGCGTGTGGAGACCGCTATCCAGCAACTCGACCTGCCGGATCGGGCGCTGCTCGAGCCGTTAGCGGCTCATGCCGACCTGCGGCTGGCCGGCGGACGAGTAGGCCGCCCCGGCAGCACGGCGTCCTTGGGCGAGGCTGAACCGGCCGTTCGGGTGCTGGAGCAGCGCCTCGCCGCCGCGCCCTTCGCGGCACCGGATCGAGCCGACCTCGGCGAGCTCGGACTCGGTAGCGCGGAACTCGCGGTAGCCGTCGCATCGGGCCGGTTGATCCGCCTCGCGCCGGAGGTGGTCTTGCTGCCGGCGGCACTCGACCAGGCCCGCCACATCCTCGAGCAACTACCCCAGCCGTTCACCACCAGCGCGGCCCGGCAAGCACTCGGCACCACACGACGGATTGCCGTGCCGCTCCTGGAACGCCTGGACGCGGACGGCGTCACGCGTCGCCTCGATTCCAGCGGACGGAGGGAGACCGTCCGTTGATCACGCGCTAGGCCGAGACGACCGCTTCGAAGGCGCTGGCGATGACGTCGTAGCCCTGGGGCCCAGCCTGCGCAAGGTCATTGTCGCTCCCTTTGCCTTGCGTGCCGGATCCGTCGCCGCGAGTATGCGCCTGGCAGATCGCCCTGTTCCACGTCGGCGCACACGTGACGGCGTCGGTGGGAACGGCTAGTCTCGTCGCAGCGGCTCAGACTGGTAGCCCTTTCGCTGACGTGGCGCTACCGGCGCCGGTGAGTGACGGTGATCGAGCCATGGCGGTCGAACAACAAACGTCCGATCGCACCCGCGGGTATTCGTTGCACCTAGATCTGACCGAACCGCGGCTGATCGCGCTTGGCGAGCTCGATGTCGCCGCGGTTCCGGATATCGCCGACGCCCTGGCGATGGTCGACGAGAAGTCCGCACGATTGCATGTCGACTTGTCCGGCGTGACGTTCTGCGACACATCGGCGCTCCAGCCATTCGTGGAGGCTGCCCGGCGCCGGGTCGAGCGAGGGCAGTCGCCAATCGCAATCGAGTCCACAAGCGCAGCCGTGGACCGGCTGCTCGAGATCCTGCAGGTCGATGGCCATCCGTTGCTCGATGTGGAGGCGTGGGATCGGGTCGAGACGCCAAGGCCAACCCAGATCCTCGACCACCGGGACGAAAGACCGGTTTAGCGACCGTACCGGGCTAGCGTGAGCGGCATGGCCGTCGCGCGATTCAAAAAGCTCTGCCTCGACGCCGCCCAACCGCTCACGGCCGGACCGTTCTGGGCGGAGATTCTCGGGCTGTCCTGGCAGCCGGATGCCACGGGCGAAGGCGGGCTATACGACGCGGCGGGGCGCTGCATCATCTGGGTGAACCAGGTGCCCCAGGTCAACCCCGTCAAGAGGCGCGTACATCTCGACATGTATGCGCCCGCGCTGGTCCCCCTGTTGACGCTGGGTTGTCACATTGTCCTGTTCGAAGGTGAGGACCGGCGGTGGACAGTGCTCGCGGATCCGGAAGGCGGGGAGTTCTGCGCATTCCTTCGCCCTGACCCACCGCCAGAGACGCTGCACGGGCTAGGGATCGATAGCGCCGACCATGCGGCCCAAGCTCGCTGGTGGGCCAACTTGTACGGCGGCACGGTGACCGATTCCGAGGCCGGATTTTCGACGATCACCGACGTCCCCGGCGTGAACTTCACGATGGACTTTGCGACAGTACCGGAGGCGAAATCCGGCCCGAACAGTATTCACTGGGACGTTGCCGGCGACGTGGCGGCGTTCCGCGCTGCGGGCGCAACGGTGCTCCGAGAGCCGGATGCCGACATCTCGTGGCACGTTATGGCTGATCCGGAAGGCAACGAATTCTGCGTGTTCGCCGAGTGACCGCCGTCGGCGGCGGGTCAACTTTCCCCGAGCCGAGGATCGTGGTCGTCGGGAGCTGCAATGTCGACCTGACCAGCTACCTACCGCAGGTGCCAGGGCCGGGAGAAACCGTCACCGGCAGCTCGTTCTCGATCGGGTTCGGTGGCAAGGGTGCCAATCAAGCGCTGATGGCGCGACGCCTCGGCGCCCGAGTGGTCATGGTCGGGTGCGTCGGCCGGGATTCGTTCGGCGACATGATTGTCGCGAACCTCGCGGACGACGGAATCGATACGACCTGGCTTGAGCGCGCAGACACGGTCGGCACCGGCGTGGCGGTCATCTGGGTCGAGCCGGATGGCACTAATCGGATCGCCTACTCTCCCGGCGCAAACGACGTGGTATCGCAAACGCAGGCGGCGAAGGCGGTCGCCGCGATCTCGCCCGCCGTCGTGCTCGCGCAGTTCGAGATTCCCCAGGCGGCTACGCGCGCGGCCTTTGCCGCCGCTCACCGTGTGGGCGCGATTACCGTGCTCAATCCCGCACCGGCTGCGGCCGCGGACCGCGAACTTCGGGCGTTGACCGACTGGTTGGTGCCCAACGAGGTGGAACTCGCCCAGCTGACATCGACCACATCGACCGCGGATGACGCCTTGCTGGCGGCGGCTGACAGCATTTCGGCCGGCCGGCTACTGGTGACACAGGGCGCTGCCGGGGTGGCCCTCGTCGACCACGAGTCGGTGCTGCGCGTCCCGGCACCAAGCGTCAAGGTTGTCGACACGACCGGAGCAGGAGACGTGCTTATCGGTGCGTTCGGCTTTGGGCTCGCTCGTGGCATGAGCCCCGCCGCGGCGGCTGAGCTCGGAGTGCGGTGCGCCACTGACTCGGTGCAACGTCCGGGCGCTCAAGCCGCCATACCGACAGCCGAGGAAGCGGCCGTGCTTGCTCGCCTCCGCCCGTGACGGACCCCGGTGCTGCCTGGGTTGCCCGCTACCGGATAGAACGCGGTGCAAGCAGCGTCGTAGGTGCTTTCGTCGTCGGACTTGGCGTTGGCGTTGGCTCGTGCGTCGACCCACCGGTCCGCGAGGCCAGCAGAACACCCAGCACCACAATGATGGCTATGAGGGTCGCTACCAGGCGAAACACGACGCCCAGGGCCTCGCCGAAGATACCCATGACGCCCGTCGCGGCCCGAATCAGGATTGCTAGAACTACGACGACCACCGCTGCGAGGATCACCGCTCCGACGGCAAGATGCGTCGTCGCGGCCTGATTGGTGTCCGATGCGTTCGGCGCGTCATAGCCACGCAGGTCTCGCGCCGCCAACGATTGCAGCGTTAACGTTGACATGACGTGCTCCCGTCCGGGCGGGGAACCGCCCAGGCATTCGGGTTCGTCGGTCTGTGGCGGGTGCCCCCGGCGTCGCTGCCAATCGAAGTCCGGGGGCGCCCGCGGGCTAGTTCGTCGGTTCGCGGAACCAGACGTCGCTGTGTGGTGGCGGACCTAGCGCGGTCTTGCGATCGAGAGTCCGGCTGCGGACCGACCACCTCCGCTCCGCGCCCTTGCGCTGCGGGTGGTCGAGCCGGTGGGACCGGGCTTCGCTGCCCTGCCGGGCCGGCCAGGATCGGTTGCCCGATCGCGCCGGCTTATGGGCTCCTTCG
>Ga0081540_1004093_pt1 | contig 11269 bp, 8 predicted proteins | sample TabmetS2T1R1_FD_71024 | JGI IMG/M metagenome (GOLD analysis project Ga0081540, IMG submission 71024) | Tabebuia heterophylla rhizosphere microbial communities from the University of Puerto Rico - S2T1R1 | ecosystem: Host-associated > Plants > Roots > Rhizosphere ...
AACTGGTCGCCGCCGCTCTACAACACGGCCGCGGCGGTCGCCGTGATCCTGATGATCGTCACCGGCGCGCTGGTGTACCTGCAGCAGCGGGTGCTCGGCGGCCGCAGCTACACCACGGTGGCGGGCAAGGCCTATCGGCCGCGCAGCCTCGACCTCGGGCGTTGGCGCTGGTTCACCTTTGGCCTTGCGCTCGTCTATCTGCTCGCTGTCGTGGTGCTGCCGACGCTGGCGCTGATCGTGGCGGCGTTCCGCAAATTCATGTTCATCCGCGATATCGCAAGCCTGTTCGATCTGAGGCAGTACTCGCTGATGCATTTCGAGAGCATCTTTGACAATCCGCTGACGATGCGCTCGATCTACAACGCCGTTGAGGTCGGCGTCATCACGGCTGTTGTCGGTGGCGCACTCGCCTTTGCGATCGGCTACACCGTCCACCGGACCAACGTCGTCGGACGGCGTAGCATCGACCTGGTTTCGACCCTGCCGGTGGCGATTCCCGGGCTTGTGGTCGGCGTCGCCTATCTCTGGGCCTGGATCGGCATACCCGGCGGGCTCTACGGCACGATCTGGATTCTCGCGCTCGCCTTCATCGCCCGCTTCATGCCGGATACGGTGAAGGCGCTTTCGACCTCGTTCCTGCAGATTCATCGCGAGCTGGAGGAGGCGGCGTGGGTCTGCGGCAAGGGCGTGCTCGGCACCATCAGGACCGTCGTTCTGCCGCTTGCCAGCCCCGGCGTGCTCGCCGCGATGACGCTGCTGTTCGTGCTGGCAATCCGCGAACTCGGCTCGTCGCTGTTCCTCTACACCAGCAATACCATGGTGATGTCGGTGCTGCTGCTCGATTACTACGAGGGTGGCAATCTCGGCAAGACCGCGGCCTTCAGCCTGGTGCAGACCGTTTTGCTTGGCGTGCTGATCGGCGGCGCCAACTGGCTGTCGCGCGGTGCGGCACAGGGCAGCGTCGCGCGTACTGGATAACAAAAAGAGAGGGAGTGGCCATGAGGGAGAAATTCGTCACCTGGCTCGCGGGCGTCGCAGGCGCGGTCGCGCTGACCGCAGCCCCGGCGTTGGCCCAGGATTTTGGTTCGCCCGAGCTGATCGCGGCCGCGAAAGCCGAAGGCAAGCTGGTGCTCTACACCGCGAACTTCGCGGAGGTCGAGCGGGAGGTCATCAGGGAGTTCAACAAGCGCTTTCCCGAGATCAAGATCGAGATGGTGCGCGCGCCGGGCGGCCAGCTCATCACGCGCGTCAAGACCGAGGCCGCCGCCGGCAGGCTGATTGCCGACATCGTCGACCATTCCGACCGCGCGCTGATGCTGCCGCTGGCCGATCTGTTCCAGGACTACGCGCCACCGAATGCCGCCGACTACGATCCGGCCGCGCTGGTCTCGCCGAAATACTGGCCGCGCCTCACCGCGATCTGGTCGATCGCCTACAACACCGAACTGGTGAAGAATCCGCCGAAGAGCTGGTGGGACCTGACCAAACCGGAGAATGACAAGAAGACCTCGCAGGTGTTCGCGCAATCCGGCGGCACCACCTGGACCCGCATCATGTTCGAGCGGCAGGTGCTGGGCGAGGACTATTGGGCCAAGCAGGCTGCGACCCATCCGGTGCTTTATCCTTCGGGCGCGCCGATGTCGGATGCGATGGTGCGCGGCGAGGTGGCGATGGGACCGCTGATCTACAATGCGGTCGTCCCCAAGCAGAGAGACGGCGCGCCGATCGCCGCGGTGTTCCCGCCGGAAGGCGTGCCGGCCAATCCCTATGCCACCGGCATTCCGAAGACCGCGACGCATGTCAACGCCGCAAGACTTTACCTGAACTGGTGCCTGTCGAAAGAAGGGCAGACCTTCTTGATCAAGGCGCACGGCAATCTGACCTCGCTGAAGGTGTCGCCGGTCTATCCCGAGGGTTTTGATCCCAAGGTGGTCAAGGTCTGGTATCCGAATTTCGACCAGTATGTGAAACTGCATCACGACTGGGTTGCGGAATGGGACAAGACCTTCGGCTACCGGCAGTGAAGGACAGCGGAGTGGCCTGGTGAAATCATGACGGCGACGCTCGAGGTTACCGACCTCAGGAAGCAGTTTACGATCGGCCGGCCTGCGGTCGACGGCGTCAGCTTTTCCGTGCCGGCGGGCGAGATCGTCGTGCTGCTCGGGCCTTCCGGCTGCGGCAAGACCACGACATTGCGCTGCGTCGCAGGCCTCGAGCATCCGACCGGCGGCGAGATTTCGATCGGCGGCAATCTCGTGTCGTCGCCTTCGCGCGGCATCCTCGTGCCGCCGCGGCTGCGCGACCTCGGCATGGTGTTCCAGTCCTATGCGGTATGGCCGCATATGACGGTGCGGCAGAACGTGATCTATCCGTTAAAGCACCGAAAGCTCTCGCGCGAGGAGGCCGGCCGCAAGGTCGATGACGTGCTGGCGCTGGTCGGCCTCTCCGAATACACCGACCGCCCCGTGGTGGCGCTATCCGGCGGCCAGATGCAGCGCGTGGCGCTGGCGCGAAGCATCGTCTATCGGCCGCAGCTTCTCTTGCTCGACGAGCCGCTTTCGAATCTCGATGCCAAATTGCGCCTTCGGCTGCGCGACGATCTGCGCGCCATCCTCAAGCGGACCGGCATGACGGCGCTTTATGTCACCCATGACCAGGCCGAAGCGGTCGTGCTCGGCGACCGCATCGGCGTCATGCGCGACGGCAAGCTGCTGCAGATGGGCACGCCCGACGAGATCTACAACCGGCCGGCCGATCTCTTCGTCGCCAATTTCACCGGCGCCACCAACGAGCTTGCCGGCACGCTGGTCGCACGGAACGGCAAATTCGGCACTGTGGATTTTGGCGACGGGCGGAAAGGCGAGGTCGCGCTGCTGCACACGCTTGATGTCAATGACAAGGTGCGCATCGCGTTGCGGCCGGAGAACATTGCGATCGGCGGGCAGGGTGGCGACAATATCTTTCCGGCTCGCGTGATGGACCGCCGCTATCAGGGCACGCAGACCGCCTATGAAATCGACCTGTTCGGGAGCAAGCTGGAAGTGCTCGAACTCGGCACCGCCGCGCGCCATCAGGTCGGCGCCGAGACGCAGGTATCGCTGCCGCGCGAATGCTGCTGGGCCTATCGCGACACCGGGCCGTCGTCCTATGAGTAGCTACTGCAGCGCCATGCCGGCGGTCTTCACCACGGTGCTAAGCTTCTCGTAGTCGGATTTCATCAGCGCCGCGAGATCGGGGAGCGACATCGGCCTGCCCGGAATATCTGATATCGACAGTTGCCGCTGCACGTCCGGATTTTCCAGCGCCTTGTTGATGGCGGCGTTGATCTTCTCGGCGAGCGCCGGCGGCGTCGCTGACGGCACATAGATGCCGTACCACGGCACATAAGCGGCTTCCGGATAGCCGGCTTCCGCAATGGTCGGCACGTCAGGCAAATCGGCAACGCGGTTGTGGGTGAGCACGGCCAGCGGCTTGATGGTGCCCTGCTTGATATGCGGCAGCGCCAGCGCCATCGAGACGATCTCGAAATGCATCAGATTGGTCATGAGATCGACCAGCGCCTGCGGCTGGCCCTTGTAGCCGACATTGGTCAGCTTGATATTGGCGGCCTGAAAAAACTTTTGAGCGGAGAGGTCGATCGACGAGCCGGTGCCGGGATTGCCGAAATTGAGCTGGCCGGGCTTGCTGCGCGCCAGCTCCACGAATTCGCCGATCGTCTTCGCCGGCAGCGTCGGATTGACCACCGCCACGCTCTGGGTCCAGACCGCAAGGCCAACGCATTTCAGATCCTTCATCGCATCCCAGCCGGCGTCCTTGTAGAGGCCGGGATTGACCAGCGCCGCGGGTCCGGTGACGAGCCACGTGTAGCCGTCGGGATCGCTGCGCGCGACGGCCAATGTACCGATATTGCTGTTGCCGCCAGGTCGCGCCTCGACGATGACGGTCGCCTTGAGATCGCGTCCGACCTGTTCAGTGACGGCGCGAGCGACGATGTCGACAATGCCGCCGGCGGGGTAGGGGACGATGACGCGGATCGGCCGGCTCGGCCAGTTCTCCTGCGCTTGCGCAGCGAGGCTGCCGGCCATCAGCATGACAATGGTTGCGGCAAAGCCCAGCGCGGCCCTGGTCCGGCTCATACTTCCCTCCCACTTTTGTCGCGCCGTTCGCGCGGCGCCTGTCAGTCAGGCGCTGGCAACCAGCGACGAGATGCTGCGCGCGAGCCCGAGGATGCGCGGTCCGCATTCGCGCTCGATCTGTTCGGCGGAAAATCGAAACGAGGGGATGCCGCAATTGACGGAGAGGCAATCGCCCGACGGCGTGCGGTAGAGCGGCGCGGCAACGCCAAAGATCTCGCGCCGCCATTCGCCAAGCGACACCGCAAAGCCGCGCTCGCGGCAAAGCTCGACGTCGGGGAGGGTGCGCTTCTGCACATAGTCAGCGTCCTGCGGCTGCTCGGCCTTCACCCTGGCGACATAGCCGTCGAGTTCTTCCCTGGTGTAGAGCGACAGCAGCGCGCGGCCGACTGCGGTCGTAGAGAGGGCGCTGGTGAAGCCGACATCAGGGACGTGTGGCACCGCATCCGTCGTGCGCAGCGTCTCGACATAGATGAAGTCGAGTCCGAACGGCATCGCGATCGAGACCGTACCGCCGGCATAGGCAGCAAAATCGCGCATCAGAGGGCGCGCGAGTTGCCGCACTTTCAGCGCCGACAACACCGGATAGGCGGCAGCGAGCACGCCAAGCCCGAGCACAAAGCCCTTGGCGCCGCGCTTGAGATAGCCGAGCTGGGCCAGCGTGTAGGTCAGCCGCGACACCGTCGGTCGCGACAGGCCGGTATGGGCGGCGAGTTCGGCGTTCGACAGCGGGCCCGGGCTGTTGCGGAAGGCGGCCAGCACATCGAGGCCGTGCGCAAGCGTGGTCGCGAACGAGGGGTCGGTCTGTGGCTCGACGGTCGAGAGGATGGCAGTCATGGCAGGATAATGGGCTCAGACAGTCGCTTTTGTCAATATAACGAAACGTATTTGCTTTTTGTGTCGATATAGGCTTATCTGCCGGCCAAAAGGCGGGAGGGAATATGGATTTCGACCTGTCCGGGCGGTCGGAGCACTGGCGCGGGAAGCTGCAGGCCTTCTTCGAAGCCGAAGTGCTGCCGCGTCACCGCTCCTGGCTTGAACATGTCGCCGCTAGTTCTGACACGCCGCCCTTCATGGCCGAGTTGCAGCAGAAGGCGCGCGCCGCGGGCCTGTGGAATCTCGGCCTGCCGGAACTCGCGGCGGATGAGCCCGGCACCAAACTCTCCAATCTCGAATATGCGCCGCTGGCGGAAATCATGGGCCGGCTGTTCTGGGCGCCGGAGGTCTTCAACTGCCAGGCGCCTGATGTCCCTAACATGATCTCGCTGCAGAACTGCGCAACGGGCGAGCAGAAGGCGCGCTGGCTGCGGCCGCTGCTGGAAGCAAAAACCCGCTCGGCCTTCGGCATGACCGAGCCGGATGTCGCCTCATCCGATGCGACCAATATCGCGACCAGAATGGTGCGCGACGGCAATGACTACATCATCAACGGCCGCAAATGGTTCATCACCGGCGCGGCGCATCCGCGCTGCAGTTTTTTGATCGTGATGGGCGTGACCAGCTCTGATGCCGATCGCACGCGACGGCATTCCTGCATCATGGTACCGATGGACGCGCCGGGCGTTCGGCTGGTGCGCCGACTGAGCTGGATGGGCTGTCAGGATCACGTCGCGCCGATCGGCGAGCTGACCTTTGAAAATGTCCGCGTGCCCGCAGAAAACCTGCTCGGCGCCGAAGGCGACGGTTTCAAAGTGGCGCAGGTGCGGCTCGGACCGGCGCGCATCCATCATTGCATGCGTTCGATTGGGCTGTGCGAACTGCTGATCGAACTGATGATGGTGCGCGCAACGGAGCGCTCGACCTTCGGCCGCAGCATCATCCAGTACGACACCGTGCAGCGCTGGATCGCCGAATCCCGCGTCGAGCTGGAGCAAGCGCGGCTCTTGGCCTATCGCTGCGCCTGGCGGCTCGACCACAGCGGCCATCACGGCGCCTGGCGCGATGTCTCGCTGATCAAGGTTGCGGTGCCCGCGATGTTGCAGAAGATCGCAGATCGCGCCCTGCAGGTGTTCGGCGCAATGGGCGGCTCGGAGGATACACCGATCCATCAGGCGCTGGCCTGGGGCCGACTGCTGCGGATCGGTGACGGGCCGGATGAAGTGCATTTGCGGCAGATTTTCCGGATGGAGCCGATGCCGTCCTGGTCGATCGCCACTTCACCCTATCTGGCGGCCCACCCCGCGTGAAGCGATAATGAAGTCACGAGTGACTTCGCAGGGGCGTTTTGGAATGACCATGACCGATCAACCTCCGCAGACCGCCGGGTTCGACAAGGACTGGCTGCGCAAGAAATACATGGAGGAGCGCAACAAGCGGCTGCGCCCCGATGGCAATGACCAGTATCTTCAGATCAAGGGCCAGCTTGCCCATTATCTCGACGATCCCTACACGCCGGTCACCCCGCGCGCGCCGAAGATCGATCACGTCAGCTTTGCATTCATCGGCGGCGGCTTTGCGGGGCTTACCACCGCGGCGCGACTGGTGGAAGCCGGCATCCGGGACGTCCGCATCATCGAAAAGGGCGGCGATTTCGGCGGCACCTGGTACTGGAACCGCTACCCCGGCGCGCAATGCGACACGGCCTCGATGGTCTATATGCCGCTTCTGGAAGAGACCGGCCACATGCCGTCGGAGAAATATGCGCATGCGCCGGAGATTCTGGCGCACTGCCAGCGCATCGGCAAGAAATACGGCCTCTATGCCAACGCGCTGTTCCACACCCAGGCCGTCAGCCTCGAATGGGATGAGGCGAAATCGCGCTGGCTGATCAGGACGACGCGCGGCGATGCCTTCACGGCACAATTCATCGGCATGGGCACCGGCCCGCTGCATGTGCCGAAATTGCCCGGCATTCCCGGCATCGAGTCCTTCAAAGGGCACTCCTTCCATACCAGCCGCTGGGATTATGACTACACCGGGGGCGATCCATCGGGCGCTCTGATGGAGAAACTGGCCGACAAGCGCGTCGGCATTATCGGCACGGGGGCTACCTCCGTGCAGTGCGTGCCGCATCTCGCGCGCGCCTGCAAGGAGCTCTACGTCTTCCAGCGCACGCCGTCCTCGGTCGATGTGCGCGATAATGCGCCGATCGACCCAAAATGGTTTGCGGAGATCGCGACACATGGCTGGCAACAGCGCTGGCTCGACAATTTTACCGCCAACCAGGCCGGCGGCACCGCCGAAGTCGACCTCGTCCAGGACGGCTGGACCGACCTGAACAAGCGCATCCGCGCCAAAATCATCCAATTACCTAAAGAGCAAAGGACGCCGCCGAACATGCTGGCGGCGTTCGAGGATTCCGACTTCGAGAAGATGGAGGAAATCCGCGCCCGGGTCGATGGCATCGTCAGGGATCGCGAGACGGCTGCAAAGCTGAAAGCCTGGTATCGCCAGCTCTGCAAGCGGCCGTGCTTTCATGACTCCTATCTTCAAGCCTTCAACATGCCCGGCACCTATCTGGTCGATACCGACGGCAAGGGCGTCGAGAAGATCACGGAGACTGGCGTCGTGGTCACGGGCAAGGAATACAAGCTCGATTGCATCATCTACGCCTCCGGCTTCGAGGTCGGCACCGAGTACAAGCGGCGCGCGGGCTTCGACCTGACCGGCCGCGGCGGCGTAAAACTGTCGGACCATTGGTCCTCGGGCATGCGCACCAAGCACGGCATCCACGTGCATGGCTTCCCGAATGCGTTTTTCGTGCAGCCGACGCAGGGCGCCAATCTCATCTCCAACGTGCCGCATAACCTGACCGAGGCGGCGCGCACCATCGCCATGATGGTGAGCCACGCGCGGATGCTGGGCACGAAGCAAATCGAGGTCACCAAGGACGCCGAGGATCGCTGGGTGGAACTGCTTCTGACCGGCTTCGGCCGGATGATCGGCTCACCCGACTGCACGCCGGGCTACTATAACAATGAGGGCCGCGAGCCTGGTCCTGCGGCCAAGCTCAATGTCGGCTATCCCGCGGGTGCTACGGCTTACTTCAAATACATCGAAGCGTGGCGCAACACCGGCCAGTTCGAAGGGCTGGAATTCCGTTGAAAGCGCACAGCAGAATAGCAAGGGAGTGACGCGCATGACCCAGACCGCCGCTGAAATGCCGAGAGAGTTCCCGAAGGACGCCTCCGCTTCCGTGGCCGCGCAGCATGCGGCGACGCTGAAGGCGCTGCCGTTCTCCGATGTCAGAGATTTCGACGACGCCGCGCGCGGCTTCCTCGGCAGTATCGAGAATGCAAAAATCACCTCGCCGCAGGGCAGGGTGGTGTGGAGCCTTGAGCCTTACGGCTTCCTGAAGGATGAGCAGGCCCCGCCAACGGTCGATCCCAGCCTGTGGCGGCAGTCGCGCCTCAACATGAATCACGGCCTGTTCGAGGTGGTGCCCGGCGTCTACCAGGTGCGCGGGCTCGACATCGCCAACATGACGCTGATCGAGAGCGACAAGGGCGTGGTCGTTGTCGACACGCTGACCTCGATCGAAGGCGCGCGCGCCGCGATGGAGCTGTATTTCCAGCACCGCGGTCGGAAGCCGGTCTCTGCCGTGATCTTCACCCACACTCACACCGACCATTGGGGCGGCGCCCGCGGCGTGCTTGACGATGCGACGCTGGCGAGCGGTAGCGTGCCGATCATCGCGCCGAACTTCTTCATGGAGCACGCGGTCTCCGAAAACATCATCGCGGGGCCGGCGATGCTGCGGCGCGCGCAATATCAGTTCGGGCCGTTCCTCGCCAAGGGCGTGCGCGGCCATGTCGATTGCGGCCTCGGCAAGACGATGGCGGCAGGCGGCGTCGCGCTGTTGCGCCCGACCGATCTCATCATCGCAACCGGCGACAGGCGAATCATTGACGGGCTGGAATTCGAATTCCAGATGGCGCCGAACAGCGAGGCGCCGGCCGAGATGCATTTCTTCGTGCCGCGCTACAAGCTGCTTAACCTTGCGGAAAACTGCACGCATAATTTCCACAATCTGTTGCCGTTCCGCGGCGCCGACGTGCGCGATGCGCTGGCCTGGTCGAAATATCTCGGCGAGGCCCTGCAGATGTGGGGCGGCAAGGCAGAGGCGATGTGCGGCCAGCATCACTGGCCGGTATGGGGCGGGGAACGGATCGACACCATGGTCCGTGAGCAGCGCGATCTCTACAAGTTCGCGCATGACCAGACCATCCGCCTGATGAACCACGGCCTCACCGCCACCGAGATCGCGGAAACCATCCGGCTGCCCAAAAGTCTCGACGGCGCCTGGCACGGCCGCGGTTATTACGGCCACATCAGGCACAATGTGAAGGCGATCTACCAGAAATATCTCGGCTGGTACGATGCCAACCCCGTCAACCTCGACCCACTGCCGCCGGTCGAGTCCGGTAAGAAATTTGTCGAGTATATGGGGGGCGCCGACGCGCTGCTGGCCCGCGCCCGCAAGGACTTTGCCAAAGGCGAGTTCCGCTTCGTGGCGCAAGCCGTGAGCCATCTGGTGTTCGCCGATCCCGACAACCAGGCGGCCCGTGCGCTGCTTGCCGACACCTTTGAGCAACTCGGCTATGCCGCCGAAAGCTCGACCTGGCGCAACGCCTATCTGTTCGGCGCACAGGAATTGCGGCAGGGCATGCCGAAGACACCGCCACGCTCGACCATGCCGCGCGAGACGCTCGCGGCGCTGCGTACCGAGCAGCTCTGGGACGTGCTGGGCGTCCGCCTCAACGGGCCGAAGGCGGAAGGCAAGCGCATCGTGCTGAACTGGAATTTCACCGACACCAATGAGACCTTTGTTCTCAATCTGGAAAACTCGGCGCTGACCTATGTCGCGGGCGCGCAAGCGTCCCACGCCGACGCCGGCTTCACGCTGACCCGCAGCGTGCTCGACGAGGTCATTGCAAAAGTAACCACGTTCCCGGACGCGGTCGGCGCCGGCAAGGTCCAGGTCACGGGCAATCCGCTGAAGCTTGGCGAATTGATGATGCTGATGGACGAGTTCCCGCGGATGTTCGAGATCGTCGAGCCGAAGCGCACGCCAGTTTCCTGACGTGCGTTCCGCCGCGGAAAACTATTCCGCGCTGCTGACCAGCTTGATGCGCGGCTCGGCCTCTTCCATCAGGCTGCGGTAGGCGGCGAGATAATCGAGCGCCATCCGCCGCGCGGTGAAGCGCACTTCGAAGATCTTGCGGATCTCGGCGCGATCGAGGCCGGCCAGGCGGTCGACGGCGGAAATCGCGCTGAGCTCGTCCTCGACGACGAAGCCGGTCTTGCCGTCCTCGACGATCTCGGGAACCGAGCCGCGGTTGTAGGCAATGATGGGCGTTCCGCAGGCCATCGCCTCGATCATGACGAGACCGAACGGCTCCGGCCAGTCGATCGGCACCAATAGTCCAATAGCGCCGCTCAAGAAGTCCGATTTCTCGCGGTCGCTGATCTCGCCGATAAACTCGACCAGCGGATTGCTCTCGATCAGTGGCCGGATCAGTTCGTCATAATAGTCCTGGTCGGCACGGTCGACCTTGGCCGCAATCTTGAGCGGAATGCCGCATCGGGTCGCGATGCGGATGGCGCGATCGACGCCCTTTTCCGGCGCGATGCGGCCGAGCACGCCGAGATAGGACGGCTTCACCGGCCGCGGCGTCAGCAGGTTCTCCGGCAAGCCGTGATGAACGGTGCGCAGCCAGTTTGCCTGCGGCACCGGGCGCCGCTGCGCGTTCGAAATCGAGATCACCGGCGTCTTGAAGGTGTTGAACACCGGCTGATGCTCCGGCAGGTCGAGCCGGCCGTGCAGGGTGGTGAGAAACGGCGTCGGCTGCCGCTGGAAGAGGGAGAACGGATAGTAGTCGAGGTGGAAGTGCAGGAAGTCGAACTCCTCGTCGTCACATTTGCGGCGGACGCGTTCAAGCATCACGATGTGGAGCGCGTTGGGATCGCGCACTGCGCCATCGAGCCGCAGGGCTTTCGGCCAGGTGGCATCCAGCTTGGCGGAGGTCCGCGAATCGCCGCTGGCAAAAAGCGTGACGTCGTGGCCGAGCGTCACGAGCTCCTCTGTCAGCCAGGAGACCACCCTCTCGGTGCCGCCGTACAGTTTGGGTGGAACAGCCTCCGTCAACGGGGCAACCTGCGCGATGCGCATTTCTGCGTCTCCTGTCTGTGCATAG
>Ga0081540_1004094_pt1 | contig 11267 bp, 15 predicted proteins | sample TabmetS2T1R1_FD_71024 | JGI IMG/M metagenome (GOLD analysis project Ga0081540, IMG submission 71024) | Tabebuia heterophylla rhizosphere microbial communities from the University of Puerto Rico - S2T1R1 | ecosystem: Host-associated > Plants > Roots > Rhizosphere ...
TCCACCGTATCGGCGAAGCCGATGGGCGGCGCCGCGCTGGACATTTCAATGCCCGCGCCGGCGTAAGCTGCACTGCCAAGAATATCAAATTGATTGGACGAAGGGCTGAAGCCGCACATCGCGAGTCCAGACACCACTGATGCCATCAACGCCACCTTTCGCGCTGATAACATGGAGTACCGCTTCCGTCCCTGTTGAGAGGCGAAAATGGGATTACGTCGGTTTATCATAAGAAATCTCCACCGAGAGGATTCAGCGTGCGGGTGCTCGCTCTTGAGCCGCCGTAGATGCAGGCTCCTGCATTACGCAATGCTGGCCGGTGAATTAATGTTTCGAAATGACTCGTCGGGGGCGGCCTGGCTCGATCAAAGCCACCTGCAGCGCCCTCATCCATCGCGACGGTGTGAGATAGCCTGCTTGAGGGCTCCTGCTCGCCCCTCCGATGATTGGGCGTACTCCTCGACAAGAGCATGTCGCATCGCACGATGCTGAATGAGCTCGACGGCGCGTCGCAGGATATCGATCGCGGCGGATCAGTCGGTGGGCGCCCCAGGGCCGCGCGGCTTCGCCAAGCCAGATGGGCCGCTAATCTTCATAAAATGAGACGTTGCGGATCAGGTGCCTTTGATGTCCGATATACCCTCAACAGCGGCGCGAAGTCGAACGTCGCCGGATGTCCGAGTTGGTATAGGCTGTGTGTGGCAAGGAGGCCAAGGCATGAGGATAGTGATCGTAGCTCTGGGAACCGCGCTGGTCCTGTGTAACCTGGGCACGCTTAGTACCGCCGCGCATGCGCAGAAGACCAAGGTCGCTCGCGAACCACAGGAAAGGTCTCTCGTCAGGGTGCCCGTGTGGACAACTCCTTACTGGGATTACTATCTTGTTCCACGATATCGTTATCGCCCTGAGGACGACAGGGTCGATCCATGCGGCGGGCCTGTAGTGCCGGTAATACGCACTGGGCCTCAAGAGGAAACGGTTCCGCTGTGGCTGGCGAACGCTTTGGGTCTTGGCCGTGTGCATGGTCGAGATTGGCCGTGCAAGAGTCGAAGCCGGTAATGCACCGGTTGAGCAGAAAATTTCAGCTTGTCCCCCCACAAGCCGACATCTGCGCCGGGAGAGGATTGTGACGCGACGAGAGTTCATCGCACTCATCAGCAGCACGTCGGCAATCCGACCCATCGACGCGCGTGCGGAGCGCTCGCCAGCACGCGTCCTCTATTTCACATATTCGGCCGGCTATCGGCACGACGTGATACCGCTTTCCAGTGCGACACTGATGCAGCTTGGAAGGAATTCCGGTGCCTTTGAAGTCGTCGCAACGGAAGACACGTCTGAATTTTCGACCGGAAACCTCGAGCGGTACGCCGCGGTGATGTTCTACACAACCGGCGAAATTCCCATGAACGACGCCCACAAGGCGGCGCTTCTCGACTTCGTGCGCGGGGGCGGTGGCTTCCTCGGCGTTCATTCCGCCACGGACACATTCTACACCTGGCCGGACTATCTCGATCTGATCGGCGGCTATTTCAATGGTCATCCCTGGCATCAAGTTGTGACAATCGACGTGGCCGATGCCGCAGATCCGCTAGTAGCGTTTCTCGGGAATTCTTTGCAGTTGAAAGACGAAATCTACCAAATCAGCGACTTTGACTATCGCGGATCGCATGTACTCCTGCGACTCGACCCAAGTTCGGTGGACCTTGGCAAGCCCGGTGTGCATCGGCGCCCTTACGGTTGGCCGCTCGCCTGGAAGCGACTTTTCGGTCTGGGGCGAGTATTTTATTCAGCGCTCGGCCATGAGGCGTCAGTCTGGCAGGACCCGCGCTACCAAAGGATCCTTACGAACGCCATCCTCTGGTCCGTGAGAAGGCCGGCCTAGAGCGAGATGACTTTTCTTCGAATTGATCCGTTCACGAGCCACGACAACGCCATCGGAATGAAGAAAAATATCCCCGGCAGCACGAGGCGACCAGAGCGATCGTGGTCCACACTGCCGACATGGACCACTACGATGTCAGGCTGCGGCAGGCTCCGCAACCCTCTCCGCCAAAATGAAGTCCACGACCTCTTTGAGGTCCGCTTCCTCATTCGGACCCCTGGCGCAGACGCGGATGGCTTCTTCGACCAGGCGTGCATCACCGTTGGCGATCATTAGGAGCTGGTCGAACAGTTCGGAAGTTTTCATGGTGACGAGCATGGTGTTGTGCTGCGCCAAATAATTCGTTCGCAGCCGCCTCTGTGCATCACCACGGTCGAATATTGCATTTTCGATTTCGATGAGCAGAGCGGACAGACGGCGTCGTTGAGCGGCCGGTATTTCGATCAATTCGTCGGACAACTTTAGTGATAGCGCAAGGCGGCGCCGAACGACCAAGATGGCGAACGAGACGGCCAGGGTCAGCGCCAACAAATACAACAAGACAAAGTCAAGCAGCGAGAAATAGGAAGCTACGATCCGGGATACTGCCACAAAGGACGCATAGAGCCAACTAGTGGTGCTCACGGCTCCAAGCATCGCCGCGATGGTCGCCGCTCTGTTCGGATTCTGCACCTTGCCCGTAATCAGCGGGAACGCAACGAGATGCAGGATAATCCCATTTAGCGTAAGCGCCCCGACCACGATCAGCTTTGTAAGTAGCTTGGGGTTACCCAGCAGCAGTGAGACGTCAGTTCCGATATCCATCACCAGCATCGGAACGCCAGTAACCCAGAGAGCCAACAGAAGCCACTTCACCAACCTGGCGGTCGCATGCAAAGAAGGCGGTTCGATGTGCCTTGCCCGCAAAAGGCGGGCATCCTCTTTTATGATTGTCGCAAGCGCCAGGGCAAATACGATAATGTGCCCGTAAAGGAGCGCTTGACGCATAATGACTGTGATTTCCATTCCTCGTATCCCGCTGCCTTGTTTCTGAATCACTGCTGACAGTGATGTTGCGGTGTTGCATACAGACACGCTAACAATCAGAAGTTTCGAGCAGACGCCCAACCTTGTGTAGGTAAAGCCGTTAAATGAAGCGGAAGTGCGCCGAACATGCGGCGACTTCCGAGATCGGAGCGACGGCTCGGCTCTTCTTCGGGGCGCCCTAATGTGAAGAATCCACTGCACCGAGATCGCTCAATGCAGTTGTCACATTCCGCAAGGCCGGTATTTTCAAAGCCCATCAGAGCTATGTGATCCACGAGCGGGAGATTGCGGGCCGACACATTCCGTAGTGCTGCGCTTCACCGGGGCTCATCGGCCCTTCGGGGTGGATGGTCCCGAATGGTCGAGATGCATGCCCTGCACCTGGCAGGCAAGCGTGCTTATTCCAGTCGTAATGGCGAACCCGTTGCCGCGCGGGAGTTGCGTGGTGGTGAATTCATAAAAAACACCGGCAGAATTTTCTATCTTCCCAATCGGGATCGATCCCAAATAGATGCTGAGCGTGGTGACGTTGCTTGCTCCGCCCGATCCCGGGCAATTAAACGAGCATCCCTTCCCCTCTGGGCAGGAATATTGCCATTCGAGAGCGACTTCGAATCCTTTGGGATAGATCGAACCTTTTCCGATCGGCCTTTCACTCTGGGCCCGCAGGGGCGTTACAGACGCCCAGGCGGCCGCACCAACCAGAAACAGCGCAAGGAATCCTTTGGACATTGTTCAGCCCTCCGCTGGCCTCTCGTGAGAGTACATCGTTTCGATCCGCAGCAACAAGCATCAGCAGGAGATAGCGTCCACGCCGCCGAAGCGCGGCAGCTGGCAACCGCTGCAAACTCGCGGCGCGACAATGGAACCCTACTCCATCACGGCTATCGCACTAAAACTTTGGCTGTGATTTTGGGAGATTGCCGCAAGGCAAGCCTGGCTGCTCAAGCAGCATGTGCCGCACAGGACGAAGCTGCGGATCACTGACGTAAAGAATTCCGCCGCCGTGCCGATCTTCTCGGGTTTGGAATCAAGCTCCATACCCTGCGCAGCATTCACGCCACCGCCCTCCTCGACAGATGCCGGGGAACGGCTCGCGAACACCCTCACCGCGCTCGCGGCGGGTTTTTCTCAAGACCTGGAGTCCCTTGTCCCCAAAATGTCCCGGAAGTGGCTGCCCGTTCTCATTGCGTTCGAGCCACCCCTGCGCTAAGTGCCTGATCCGTCAAGGATGGAAGGGTGGCCGAGTGGTTTAAGGCACCGGTCTTGAAAACCGGCGTGCCTGCAAGGGCACCGTGGGTTCGAATCCCACCCCTTCCGCCAAACCTCTCGAAAATGCTGGGATATTTAACCTGGTAGAGATTCTGCGCACAATCCGCTGTACAATCCGGCTTTGCAGCTTTGCGCGGCTTCCCACGTGTCGGAATTAAAAAGGAGCCCGCCGCAAGCGAGCAAGAAGTTTATATGGTCGCTTTGTGGGCACTGAACTGGTATTTTGCGCCTGTTCAGCTGGAAGGAGTTAACTTGCGATGAGAGCAGTCTTTGCGGCCGTTATCTGCGCCGGAGCGGTCATCAGCCAGACCAGCGCAGCGTCAGCGCAATACATTGGGCCAGCGTCGTTCTACTACTCCTATGGTGGGGCCGCCGGCCTTTGCTGCGCGGTGCTGCCGATGAACCTTGGTTGGGCTTACACACGCAATCAGCCCGCGGGCGATGGCGGACCCTATCCTGCCTTGCGGATGGCCGACGGTACGCTCGCCTGCGAGTATGGCAACTACCGGCCTTTTCGCGGCGGCTGGTGTCGGCGCATCTGGTAAAAAACAGGGCGCGGGCCTGGGGAAAATCGTCGCAAACAGGAGCTAGGCTTCAGCCCGCTTTTCGTGGCGGTGCCAGGATCTCGGCGAAAATTTCGTCGCAATATTCGTTCAGCCGCTTAGCTCTTTGCCGTTCCGGCCGAAACTTGGCGATCAGTGCCGCCGTATCTGCACGGCCGGAGGCGGCCACCTCCTGAAGCGAGATAAGGGCGTCGAGGGATACGCGCTCGAGATCGAACTCCATTTTACTAGCCCCCATGCTGGCGTTAATTCCTTTGATTGGCGGCGCTGTTTGAGGGCTTATTTGGGCGCTTCATAGATACTTCATGGTCGAAGCAGGCCAATACTGAGACCCCATTCACCGCGCTTGGCGGCCTTATACTGGCTATGGTCCTTGGTGCGACACCCGAATTTCGTTCAGCCTTGCGCCATTGACGCTTCAAGCACCCCGCGGATCATCAAGTCCGACGTCTGCCGCAATTCAGGCGGATGGTCGGCCCCTGCTCGGCACTGAAACGAACTGCGGCAGAAGCTCGCCAGGCTTCGCTGAGGGATGCGCGCGCCGTGGGTTCCGCGGGCGCGTGCCGGCTCCTCTTTCGGCAACCAGTTCTCAACCATATTGGCCTATCTTGCGGCCGTGGGATTCGGCCGCACCAAGGTCCGTAAAGCCATGACAACACACAAACACCGCTCCGATCTCCTTGAAGTATGGCTCGGCTTCCTGGAGAAGATCGAAGGCCCGAGGAGAAGGCGCGCTCAGGAACTGCGCCGGCGCCGGGACGATCCGAAGCGCAGGACTTCGAACAGGCGCCCTCACCTGCGGGCCTTTGGTATGCGCTAGCCGTCGGCGGCGCCTTGCGTGGCGAATTGTACGCAACGCAGGGCGTCATGCGACCGCCCTGCCCGCGCCGTGCTTCTCTGCTTGAGCGAAGAGAAAAATCAAGGATTTGAAGGAGGTTGACAGGCCCCCCTTCCGCCAGCCTTCGGACCGGCAAGATGGGAGCAACGATTCTTCCATAGGGATGATATCGCCGGCCGCGCCTCAATAGCTGCTGCCGCGCCGAAGCGCGCAAGCGTGAAGGCGGGCCGGCCGCCCAACCTCACGCCCACGCAATAACAATCTTGACGCTCCACGCCAGGAACACGGCAAACATCACCAGCGTCGCTGCAAGCAGTACATTCTCGAAGGAAGCGAACTTCATCACGGGCTCTCCGCTTCCTCACCCCGGAGCGACCGTATCTGATTCCGTGCGAGCGCCGCCACAGGGCTAACACGAGCTCGTGACCGATATCACAGGCTGCACAACACGGGCCGGTGAACCGGGACTCCACTCGTCGTGGCCGGGACGGCTGAAATGAAAAGGCGCGGTCAGGCCGCGATCAGGGGATGGCTCACCCGTTGCCGTGCTTCGGCCGCCAGTTCCTCCCACCGCTCGGCTTCGCTCAGCCAACGCCAGCTTGCCTCCGGATGGAGGGCGGCCTGCTGTCTGCAGATCAGTCCGAGTGAACGATAATGAAGGGCGGTTTCCTGCGCTGGCTTCTTGATTGTTGTGCTCATTGTAGCCCCAATGCGACTTTGCCCAATTCAGCACCGCAATGTGGCGCGATCGTGGAGGCAATCGCCACGAAGCGGGTTCCCTCGATCTTTTAATCGCCATCCCTTCGGCAAATTGAGGTCTCAACGATCAACGACAATCTCCGCGCATGGGGAGGCTGATCGATGGCTTACAAAATCGTTGCCCAGAAGGACGACACCACCGTTCGCAGCGAACGGAAGAGTCTGTTGATCGCCGCGGCCAAGGCGCGCATCTGGGCCGAGGAAGGCTGGGAGGTCTCCGTCACCGACGACGAAGGCAACAAGGTGGATCGCGCCAAGCTCGATCACCTGTTCGCCGCGTAGTTGACGCTGCCATTTCGCGTGCGTTGCCAGCACTCTTGCAACCCTGCCTTGGTTGGCACAATGTGCCCATCCGCGCTAGCGTTTCGTTAACGGGGCATAGTGAGCGGCATGGCAAAGAAGCGCGTTTCCAGTATCGATTTAACCTGGATCATCGTTGAGCAGATGAAAGACGACGGCGGCTTCCAGAAGGGATTGTCGGTCGCGGTCGTTCCGGATTCCAGGCTCGGCTGGCGCGCGGTCGTCGAGGCAAGGGCGCAGCGGCGCATGAGCCCGCGCGCGCTGAAGCGATTTGCGGCCATGCAAAAAGAGCTGCACGAAACCTACGCACTGAGCGGCGATTGAGCGCTGCCGACCTGTCTGGTCCGCTCCGGCCATGACATAGGCAATGAGCAGGTTGAGCGCTTCGAAAAGCCCGTCATCTCAGGCCAACCAATGAAGGGTTCGCTTCGCAACTCGGGCGAAAACCGGCTGCGAGAACGAAAAGGCATGTCTCTGACGACCGCGACCCCGTGCCCGTGGTCTTTGTCGCCAGCACGGCCTAAAATCCTGTCCGCCGATTTCCTTCCCGGAGTTTTCCTTGACCATTAGCCGCTGCGCGTTCCTCGTCTGCTTCGCTGTCGTCGCGCTCGCCGCGGCCGTGGCCGGGACGCCGGCCCGCGCGCAGGGCGCCGTTGCGGTGCAGGTGGCAAAGCCGGTGTCGCTGCCCGACATTTCGATCGGCTCGCCCAAGGCGACGGTGACCATCACCGAGTATGCGTCGATGAGCTGCCCGCATTGCGCGGCCTGGGGCGAAAACGTGTTTCCGATGCTGCGCTCGCGCTACATCGATACCGGCAAGGTGCGGTTCGTGTTCCGTGAGTTCCCGCTCGACATCAAGGCCGCCGGCGCCTCGATGCTGGCGCGCTGCATCGCCAAGGGTGACGCCGAAAAATACCTCGCGGTGACCGCGACCATGTACCAGCAGCTCGATCCATTGCTCGCCCGCACCAAGGAAACGCTGATCCTGATCGGCAAGCTCAACGGCATGAGCGAGCAGGAGGTGGCGGCCTGCGAGACCGACCAGTCCCTGCTCGACAAGCTGAAATCCGATCAGCAATTCGCCTTCGACACGCTGAAGGTGGATTCGACACCGACGTTCTTCGTCAACGGCCAGCGGCTGAAAGGCGCGATGTCGTTCGAGGAGCTGGAGGCGATCATCAAGCCGCTGCTGAAGCGTTGAGGGACGTTCGCCTACGCCGAAAACAGCGTCACCGGCTGGTCAAATCCCTTGAGCGAAAAATCCCGCCCCTCGCCGCCGACCAAGCCGCCGCAGCGGTCGCGAACGGCCGTTGTGACGAGGATCTCGCCGGGCTTTGCCGCCGCCTGTGCGCGGGCGGCGCGGTTCACGACCGTGCCGATCGCCGTGAGGTCACGGTGCGAGCGGCCGAACTCGCCGAAATTGGTGTCGCCACTGTCGATGCCGATGCCGATACCAAGCTCGACATCGCGCGTGCCGATCTCCTTCTGCAGCGCATCGCGCCGCTCGGCAAAGCGCTGCTGGATCGCCCGCGCCGCAAGCAGCGCCTGCGCCGCATGGTCGTCCTGCTTGACCGGAAAATTGAAGATTGCCAGCACGGCGTCGCCGATCGTCTTGTTGAGCAGCCCGTCATGGTGCCAGATCGCCGCCGCGCAGTCGTCATAGAAGACGTCGAGCAGCGAGCTCAGAGCCTCCTGCCTGACGGTCTGGGTCAGCGTGGTGTAGCCGCGCAGGTCGGCGAACATGATGGTGGCGTCGATCGTGACCGCGCGCGCCTTCATGATCCTGGAGAAGGCCATCTCGCAGAGCGTGCAGGTGTTGGGATTCATGCGGCTCGGCTTGATGCCGAATACCCGGAACGGCACCGAGAATGGTCCGCGCAAGGCGATCGGCACGTGCAGGTTTTGCCAGCAGCCCAGGCACAGCGTGGCAGGTTCCGGCGTCATCGCGTTCCCTCGACGGTGGGCGATCAATCTAGCACCGCGCGCGCCCTGCGGCGCGGGATTTTGGTGGATCAGGCGGTCGTCGGCGCGGTGGCGGCGGGGGCGCTCGCCTGCGGCGCGGCAACGAAGGTGAGCCCGATCCGCTGCTGCTGGATCCAGGCGATCTGGCAGTCGCGCACGATCGAGGGGTCGTTGGCCATCACCAGGCGAAAGCGCTGCGGCACAAAGGCCGGCTCATTGACCTCGATGGCACAGCCCTCGGGCGAGATGTTGAGCACGGTGCAACGCATCACCGATCCCCCCGACGATACGAAGGCGGGCTCGTTGATCTCGGTCCTCGGAAACCTGCGGCGCTCTTCCATCCCCATCGACCCCAGAGATTCGATTGGCGGACTCTAGCGGCAAAGATTAAAAAACCGCTCAACCGGCAAGGAACTGTTGTAGCGAAAATTGGCAGGGATTTGCCTGCATTTCGTCTATTCGAGCGTGAAGGATGAACCCTGGCGCCTGCCTCGCGGCGCGGCGAAGCCTGACGATGTGTTTATGCGTGGGAGACCTGCGCAAGGTGCGGCTTGCTGTGCGCCGCGAGCGGGGCGTAGCTTTTTACCACCGCGGTACGTGGGGCGCGACGGCCGCAGCAAAATGAACGTGCGCCACGGGGGAGCGGCCATGTTCGAGATTCTCGACCGCCGGACCAGTCTGACCGGCAACCAGATCAAAATCCTCACCGCAGCCATCATCGGCGACGCGCTGGAATTCTTCGATTACTTCCTGATCGGCTTCGTGCTCGCCTTCCTGATCGGCCCCTGGAAGCTCACCTTCGGCCAGTCGGCCGTCGTGCTGATGAGCTCCGGCATTGGCGCGATCATCGGCGCCTATGTCTGGGGCTGGCTCGCCGATCGCATCGGGCGGCGCCTGGTGTTCATCGGCACGGTGCTGAACTTCTCGCTCGCCACGGGCCTGCTCTATTTCACGCCCGACAATGGCTGGATTTATCTGACCATCCTGCGCTTCTTCGTCGGCACCGGCGTCGGCGGCCTCTATTGCGTCGACCTGCCGCTGGTGCAGGAGTTCATGCCGTCCTCCAGGCGCGGCTGGGTCGGCGGCCTCGTCACCTGCGTGATCCCGCTCGGCGTCGGCCTTGGCGCCGTGCTCGGCGCGTTCATGGGCAGCGACCAGTGGCGGCTGTTGTTTGCGATCGGCGTGCTGCCGTCGCTGCTCGTGCTGCTGGTCCGCGTCTGGGTGCCGGAAAGCCCGCGCTGGCTGTGCCGGCAAGGGCGCTACGAGGAAGCGCGCAAGTCGCTGGCCTGGGCGCTGCAGGTCGAGCCGTCCAGCCTGCCCTTGCCGACCGCGGCCGATGCGGGGCCGGTGATCAAGACAAGCTGGCTCGACCTCTTCAAGTATCCGCGCAGCCTGATCGTCTCCTGGCTCGGCAATGCCGGCGCGCAGACCGGCGTCTATGGCGTCACGCTGTGGGCGCCGTCGCTGTTCGTGCTGCTCTTGAAGGTGACGCCGCAGCAGGCCGCCAAGATGATGATCGCGCTCAGCGTCTCCGGCTTCATCGGGCGGGTGGCCTTCTCCTATTTCTCCGAGCTGCTCGGGCGCCGTAGCGCAGGCGGCCTGCTCGGCATGGGCGCGGGTCTCCTCATCATCATTGCCGGCTACAACTACGACGCCATGCTGTTCGGCATCTCGGCGTTCTGGCTGATCCTGATCGTAGCCTTCTTCTTCGCCGATGGCGGCTTTGCCATTGTCGGCCCTTATGCTGCGGAGATCTGGCCGTCGCATCTGCGCACCACGGGCATGGGCTCGGCCTATGGCTTTGGCGGCATCGGCAAGATCATCGGCCCGGTTGGGCTCGCACTGATCGTCGGCTCCGGCAATTATCTCAAGCCCGACGTGCCGCTGACGCAGATACCGACCGCCTTCCTCTATCTCGGCTGCTGGTTCCTGATGGCGGGCATCGTCTATTACTTCCTCGGCATCGAGACCAAGGGCAAATCGATCGAACAGATCGACCGCGAACTCAATCAATCCTCGGCGGCGGCAGAGCCGGCGCTGGCATCGAAGTCACCTTAAGGGAGAGAAGAACAATGCCACTTGGCGGACTGCAGCACTTTACCATCGAGCCGCAGGATCTCGAGCGCACCAAGAACTTCTATGTCGACGTGCTCGGGCTCGAGATCGGCGATCGGCCGCCGCTCGATTTCCCCGGCTACTGGCTCTATTCCGGCGGCCAGGCCACCGTGCACCTGATGGGCACGCGCAAGCCGCGCGAAGGCATTATCGTGCGCGGCACGGAGAAGAAATACGAGGACACCGGCCGGCTCGATCACATCGCCTTTGCTGCCAGCGATGTGGAGGGGATGCGCAGGCGCCTGCAAACCAGGAACGTGAAATTCCGCGAAAGCATCGTGCCGCGCACCGGCGACACGCAGTTCTTCCTCTACGATCCCGATGGCGTCGGCGTGGAGCTGAACTTTCCGAAGGCGTGAGGCGCTTCGACGATCCCGGGCAGAATGTCTTTGTCTCGCCTTGCCTTCGACATCAATTGGCCGGCCGCGCGCCGGCCAAACCCGTTCGAACGATGCGCGCGTGCAACACTCGGCGACCGAAAAGCAAGTTCCCCAAAAGGGCCCGAGTAAGCCATCACTCGGGCGCAGGTCGGTCAGCGTTTGATCATGAT
>Ga0081540_1004095_pt1 | contig 11265 bp, 10 predicted proteins | sample TabmetS2T1R1_FD_71024 | JGI IMG/M metagenome (GOLD analysis project Ga0081540, IMG submission 71024) | Tabebuia heterophylla rhizosphere microbial communities from the University of Puerto Rico - S2T1R1 | ecosystem: Host-associated > Plants > Roots > Rhizosphere ...
CAACGCAGGTACTACCGCACTAGGGGGAAGTTCCTGCCCAACCGCAAACTCTCGAGGCAGCGGGCTTACGCCAAGCTCGCCGCAAATCCGGAATGGCGTGAACGGCACATGCAAAAATTCGCGAGAGGTACCGGAATGACCCGGCGTTTAGGGCGAAAAGACGACTGTATCGCGCAAGAACAAAAACGCTGAAGCGGAAACCGAAACGATGACGAACGTCCTGCTGCCGACTGATCAGGATGTCAGCTTTACAAGCCATCCTGCCCGACTCTGTCCTTGGTGCGCGTAATTGCGCTCACTCGACCGTGTAGCCCTCGCGGCGGTCTGCCTCGGCGGCAGCGGGGTTACGCTCACTCGGGTCACCGACGCCACCACCCCCCGGCGTCCTGAGCACGACGCGCTGCCCTTTCTTGAGCACCACGTTCTTGCGGTAGTCGACGCTCACCCCGTCGATCAGCACCTCGCCTCGCGTACCAGGCGCGCCACCGTCGATCCCTTGGGCGGGAAAACGGCAACGCTCGGCCATGAAGATGAGACCAACGGGCGTCTCGGAGGTAACCTCAAACTCGATCTCCTGGCCAAGCCCGCCGCGGTAGCGGCCGGCGCCGCCACTGTCGGGGCGCAGCGCCTTGCGAACAACAAAGAGCGGACTGTTGCGCTCGATGAGTTCGACGGGAACGTTGGAGACGTTGCTGGGCCAGGCGTAGGCGCTTTGGCCATCGTTACTGTCGGTAGCCCCCATGCCGCCATTGAAGAACAGCACGTTGGCGTAGGTCTGGCCGTTGGCGCGCAACCCCGTCTGGATCAGGCTCCACAGGGGCGAGCCCGAGGCCGCGATGCGGCGCTCCGGCAGCACGGAAGCCAGCGCGCCGAACACGGCGATAGGAAGATAGTGACCGGTCGCCATTCGCCCACCGACGGCGGCGGGAAAGCGAGGATTCACAATCGAACCTTCGGGCGCAGCAACCTCGATGGCGCGAAAAATCCCTTCGTTGTTGGGAAGGTTTGGCAACAGTGCGCATTTCAGCGCATAGGCCGTCATGGCAAACGTGTAAGTCAACGTGCAGTTGATGGCACGATCGACTTGGGGTGAAGTGCCGGCATAATCGACGTGGAGCTGGTCACCCTTGATGGTGATGGCAATCTGATAGGTGAAGGGTTCCTCAAGCCCGTCGGTCTGAAAGACATGGGTGTAGGCTCCATCGGGGAGCTTGGCGATCGCCGCCCGCATGGCACCTTCGCAGCGCCTGAGGATATCGCCGGCGAAGACCTCCAGATCGCCAAGACCATATTCCGACATGAGATCGCCAAGCCGCTTTTCGAGCAGCTCAAGACCCGTGATCTGCGCCCACAGATCGCCCTCGGTTTGATCAGGGGTGCGCACGGCCGCGCGCAGCAGTTTTAGCAATGTCCGATCTGGCTCGCCCGCGTTCATGAACTTCATAACGGGAATGTGGAAGCCTTCCTCGAACACCTCCCGGGGCTCAACCGAGCGCACCTTGCCGCCGATGTCTGGGGCGTGCGCGGTGGAGGCGGCAAAGCCAACAATCCGCCCCTGATGGAAAATCGGCTTTGCCACGGTGATGTCATTCAAATGTCCCGTGGCGATCCAGGGCGTATTGGTGATTAGAACATCGCCAGGCGCCATGTTGCTGAGCCCGATTTCCTTGATAAAAGCTTTGACCGTAACCGGCAGCGTGCCGATGAACGAGGGGATCGACTCGGTGTTCTGGGCCAGTGATTGGCCAGCAGCGTCGGTCAGCACGCAGGCAAAGTCATTGGACTCATTGACCAGGGTCGAAAACGAGGTCCGTCTCAGGGCTTTAGCCGCCTCGTCAACGGCCGAGATCGTGCGCCGCCACAGGATTTCCAAAGTGACCGCGTCAAAGAATTGATTGCTAGCGGGCACGGTGTTGTTCGGCATGGTCACCCCTTTAGCCGAGCGCAACGATGATGTTGCCGCTCGGGAGCTGTTCAAAACTGGCCCCGGGACCGATCACCAAGGTCGACTCGCGCTCTTCTACAATTGCCGGACCGGCGAAGGTTTCGCCAGAAACCAGCGCATAGCGGTCGTAAACAGGCGTCGTATGGAAGTTCCGGAACTCGGGAAAGTAGACGGGCCGTGTGCCCTTAATGGCCTCGCCCCCGGTCCACGCAGGATCACCCCTTGGCACGATGCGATCGCCAAGCTCGACACTGGCGCTCAGCCGCACATTGATAATCTCGACGTGTGTCGTCGGCGGCGTGCGCCGGAAAGCATCGAGGTAGCTTGTTTCGAAGGCCTGCCGCAAAGCGCCTTGCGAGGTCGCGGTGTAGGGACCAGGCGGCAGCGGTACCACCAGCTCGGAGGCCTGGCCGACGTAGCGGATGTCGGCGAGACGCAGGATCGTCGCGGCCGCCGAATTCGGAACGGTCGCCGCCAGCACGGATCTGGCGTCTCGTTCGAGGTGCTGAAATGTTGCTTCGAGATCAGCCCAATCGATCTCATCGAAGGCACGCGCGATGGTCGCGACACGATCGGCCCGCGCCGGCGCCAACAACAGCCCGAGCGCGGAAGCAACGCCCGCCGCACGAGGCACAATCAGTCGAGCAAGACCCAACTTCTTCGCCACATAGTAGGCGTGCACCGGCCCTGCGCCGCCAGTGGCAAGCAGGGTGTACCGTCTGGGGTCCTTGCCGTGCTCGGCCAGATGCACGCGCGCCGCATTGGCCATGTTTTCGTTGACAAGGTCGTGGATGCCCCAGGCGAGGCCGGCGACCGTCAAGGCGGCCGCTTGGGCAACCGGCTGCATCGCGGCTTCTGAAGCGGCTAGGTCGATTTCCATGCTGCCGCCAACGAAGTAGCTGGGATTGAGATAACCGACCAGAAAGTCGGCGTCCGTGACGGTCGGCTGCGTGCCACCGCGGCCATAGGCGGCGGGGCCCGGCTCGGAGCCGGCGCTCACGGGGCCGACCTTCAGGAGACCGATATCGTCGAGATGGGCGATGGAGCCGCCGCCCGCACCGATTTCGATCAGCTCCAAAGTCGAAATGCGTACGGGCAAACCGCTGCCCTCGACGAAACGTCGCTCCCGCGCCACCTCGAAGCTGTAGGCAACCTTGGGCTTGCCGTCATCGACGATGCTCAGTTTGGCCGTCGTGCCCCCCATGTCGAAGGCAAGCACGTGCGCACCGCCATCACGACTACCCAGATGCGCGGCCGCGAGCGCGCCCGCTGCCGGTCCCGATTCCAACAGCTGGACCGGCGAGCGTACCGCCTCCTCGATGCCGGTAAGACCGCCATTCGACAGCATGAGCAATACGGGCGCGGTAATTGCCCGTGCCACGAGCTCGGAAGCAAGCGCAGCGAGATAGCGCTCGGCCAGCGGCTTGATATAGGCGTTAATGACCGTCGTCGATGTACGCTCAAACTCGCGGATTTCGGGAGCCACCTCGATTGAAGCCGACAACGCCATCCCGGGATAGCGCTTGGCAATGAGATCGAGCGCCCGCCGCTCGTGGCCAGGGTTGGCGCAGGAATGCAGAAACACAAGGGCGAGCGAACTGACGCCGTCCGCTTGCAGGCGCGCCACGCCCTCAAGGAGCGCGCTTTCGTCGAGGGGAGTGTGCACATTGCCCTGGACGGTCATACGTTCCGGCACCTCCAGCCGCCAGCGCCGCGGCACTAGAGGGGCGGGCTTTAGGATCTTGATGTCGTAGAGCTCATACTTGCGCTCGCGCCCAATCTCGAGCGTGTCACGGAATCCCATGGTGGTGATGAGCCCGGTCGGCGCCCCCTTGCGCTCGATCACAGCGTTGCTGAAAAGCGTGGTGGCATGCACCACGCGCCCGATCTCAGCGGCAACAATTTTGCCCTCGGCCTGGAGACGATCGATGCCCGCCATGACGCCGCGCGCCGGATCGGCGTGGGTGGTGAGCTCCTTGTGGCTTGCCTGGCGTCCGGTTGCCGCGTCGTAAACGACAATGTCGGTAAAGGTGCCGCCGACGTCGATGCCCAACCACAAGCGCTTCACAACCTCTCCCCGTCGACCGAGCCCACGCAAGGTCTTTATAGGACAAGGCAAGGGTCGTGACAGGCCCCATCCCGCGCGCGATGGGCGTTATATTGGCATCCGGAGCGCAAAGCCTCGAGTGCATTCCGTGGCACCGTGACCGTGATCGATAGCGTTTGAAAGTCGTGCGGCGTAGCCCTAGCCCCGCCACGCCGAGACCGATGCGCTCCGGCTAGCAGGCCTGATAGGCGAAATGCGCCGGCAGATCGCGCAGGCGGGGATGCTGGCGATCCTTGTCGGAAAGAATTGGCTGGGACCCAGACAACGGCCAGCCAATACCGAGGTCCGGATCATCCCACGCCAGGCCGCGCTCGCACTCAAGCGCATAAAAGTCCGTGACCTTGTAAATCACCTCCGTATCAGGCTCGAGCGTGCAAAAGCCGTGCGCGAAGCCTTCGGGCACCCAAAGCTGCGCCCAGTTCTCGGCCGACAGGATCGCCGAGACATGCCGTCCAAAGCTCGGCGACCCCCGACGGATATCGACGGCCACGTCGAAGATGGCGCCGCGGGTCACGCGCACGAGCTTCCCCTGGGAATGAGGCGCGATCTGGAAGTGCAGCCCGCGCAGCACGCCCTTGGCCCGTGACAGCGACTGGTTGTCCTGCACAAAGATGCGGTCGATGCCGGCCGCGGTCAGCGCCTTGCGATTATAGGTCTCAGAAAAGAAGCCGCGCTCGTCACGGAATATCTTCGGCGTGACGAGTTTCACCTCTTGAAGGGCAAGCGCTTCGACCTGCATGGACCCATCCTGTTGATCGTGCTCCCTCTTGCCAGAATGTGCCCAACGGGGCAACGCGCGCCTGGTCATGGACTACCGGGTCCTGCTTTGGGCCGCCGGTTGCCCAAGTCCGCGCTGGGCCAAGGGTTCGGCTTGTCCGTCCTGCTCGCAACCGCGCCGAACCTTCTGCTTGGCGCCGATAACCGGTTCGCGAGAAGTCCCCGTTTCCGTTCAGAGGCACGATGACGTTTTTTTCTGTGGTCGGTCCTACCGGTGACAATCCACAAGGCCTTCGCCCCTCGCGAAAACCAGGGACCGCTGTCCGTTCCAGTTGAAAGCGCGCAACCTCTACTCTTGTGTCGACTGTTCTGTCGACTATGATGGGGGCAATTGTAGCCAGAATGGAATACCGTAATGTCGACAGAGCTGGAGGCCGAACAGCCAACCCTGGCGCAAGCGGTCGCGCGGGATTTGGAGGAGGACATCCTCACGGGGCGCCTGCGGCCGCGGGAGCGCTTGATCGAAACCGATCTCGCCGACCGCTTCTCCGTCAGTCGCGCCCCGGTCCGCGAGGCGCTGCGCATGCTCGAGCGCGAGGGCCTGGTCTCGCGCAGCCCACGCGGCCTGCAGGTCTCAGAACCGTCCCTGGACGAAGTACGTGAGGCCTTCGAGGTGCTCGCCGACCTTGAGGAGCTCTACACCCGGCGCGCCGTGCCGCGCCTCACCCCACAAGACATCAAACGCATGAAAGCGCTGCTGGCGGAGATGTCGGCCGCGGCAGCCGACGATGACGTCAAGCGCTACGCCGCTGCCAACGATCAGTTCCATGGCGTGCTGCGCGACGCCTGTCCCAATCGCACCCTGATCCGGCTCATTGCCAGCGTGGCCAAGAAGACCTCGCGCTTTCGCCGCATGGCCATGTCGATGCCGGGCCGCCTGTCCCACTCGCTCCCCGAGCACAAGAAGATCCTCGAGGCCGTCGTCGCGGGCGACGCCCTGGCGGCCGGACAACGCGCGCGCGAAAGCGCCGAGCGCGCTTATCTCGAACTCTTTGAATTCCTGCGCCATGCGCTGCCGATCTAGCGAACTTCGATCACCTCGACGGGAGAAGGCGAATGTCCGAAACTGCCAAACGCTACGACGAAGCCCAACTGCTCGATAAAGCGCGCAAGTACAGTTTCTTGGGCCGAATGGACAAGGGCGCCATCAGCGGCCCGATCTTCGAGCGCGGCAAGAACTCCGTCGTCATCGACACCAACGGCAAGGAATACCTCGACTTTAATTCCGGGCAGATGTGCTCGGCCCTCGGCCACAACCATCCCCAGATCGTGGCCGCCATCAAAGAGAGTTGCGACACGCTCATCCATGCCTCGAGCTCGATCTTCAATGTCAAAGAAATCGAGCTCGCCGAGCGCCTGGGTGAACTCGTGCCCCGGCCCCTGCAAAAGTCGACGTTTCTGGGGTCGGGCAGCGACTCCAACGAGGCCGCTATCACCATCGCCAAGAAGTATACGGGCGGCTACGAATATGCCGCCCCGCACGTCAACTTCTCGGGCCTTGGCACGACAGCACGTTCCGTAACCTTCGCTGGCTGGCACAAGGGCTACGGGCCAACCGCCGTCGGTGCCTACGCCATCATGGCACCCTACTGCTATCGCTGCCCACTCGGACTGACGCACCCCGATTGCCAGCTCGCCTGCCTGAAGGGAAGCCTGGAGGTTCTCGACGCGCAGGCCAACGGCCCCGTCGCCGCCATCATCACCGAGCCCATGTTCAGCGCCGGCGGCGTGATCGCGCCGCCGAAGGGCTGGCTCACGGCTTTGGCCAGGGCTTGTGACGAACGCGACATCCTCCTCATTCTCGATGAGGCGCAAACGGGGCTCGGCAAGCTCGGCACCATGTTTGCCTGCGAGCAGGAAGGCGTCGTCCCCGACCTGATGACGATCTCGAAGCATTTCGGCGGTGGTATCGAGATCAGCGCCGTCATCACCACCCCCGAGGTGGAGGCCAAGGTTGTCGACAAGGGGCTGGTCATGGGACACTCACACACCAACGACCCGCTCGCCTGCAACGCCGCTATTGCCACGCTCAAGGTCTTGGTCGAGAACGACCTCCCGGCCCGTGCGCGCCAGATCGGGGCCTATTGGAAGAACCATTTGACGTCGCTACAGCAGCGCTACGAGCAGATCGGTGACGTGCGCGGGCGCGGCCTCATTCAAGGGCTGGAGTTCGTCAAGGACCGCGAGCGCAAGGAGCCGTTCTTCGACCTCGGCAAGGCCATCTATGAGGAATGTTTCCGGAGCGGCCTTGTGTTCAGCGTGCGCCGCCAGGGCAGCGTCATTCGCTTTGTTCCGCCGTTCTCCACCACCGAGGCCCAACTCGATACTGCGGCCGACGTGTTAGACAAGGGTATCGCGGCCGCGCTCGATCGGCTGGTCAGGAAACAATGATCGCACTTGAGCGGATCAGCAAATCGTTCGGTTCGCTCAAGGTTCTGAGCCGGGTCTCGCTCGACGTGGCGGCAGGCGAAGTTGTCGTGCTGTGTGGCCCATCCGGCTCGGGCAAAAGTACGCTCCTTCGCTGCATCAACCGCCTCGAGACGGTGGAAGAAGGCCGCATCCTCGTCGATAGCATTGAGGTGACGGACAAGCGCGTCGATCTCAACAAGTTGCGTGCCCAGATCGGTATCGTCTTTCAGTCCTTCAACCTCTACCCGCACATGACGGCGCTCAGGAACATCACACTGGCGCCCATGGTGGTCACGGGTACACCGCGTCAGCAAGCCGAACAGGAGGCCATGGCGCTCCTGCAAAAGGTCGGCATTGCCGAGAAATCAAACCACTATCCAAGCCAACTCTCGGGTGGCCAGCAGCAGCGCGTCGCCATCGCCAGGGCGCTCGCCATGCGTCCCAAGGTCATGCTGTTCGATGAGCCGACCTCGGCTCTCGACCCCGAAATGATCCAGGAAGTTCTAACCGTGATGACGGATTTGGCGCGCGACGGGATGACCATGGTCGTCGTCACGCACGAAATGGGCTTTGCCCGAGAAGTCGCCAACCGAATCGTCTTTATGGATGGCGGCACCATCGTCGAGCAAGGCGAACCCGAGACCTTTTTCCGATCGGCCCGCGAGCCGCGCACGCGGCAGTTTCTGGGCAAGATCCTGGTTCACAATCACCCGAAATCGACAGCGTTGGGGTCAGTTGCTTGAGGAGAACGACCATGGACACATCCGGTATTTGCAGGCGGACTTTTCTATTCTCTGCCATGGTCACGCTTTTTGCCATGGTTACTGGCGCGGCCGTCCCCGCACTCGCGCAGCAAAAAACCACGCTCGATGCGGTGAAAGCGCGGGGCACCCTGATCGCCGGCGTCAAGACCGACTACCCGCCCTTTGGCTATATCGATGAAGCCGGCAAAACCGTTGGCTTCGACATCGACATCGTCGAGTACATCGCCAATCGCTTAGGGGTGAAGTTGGACTTGCGTCCCGTGACCAGCGCCAACCGTATCCCCATGCTCATGAACGAAACCGTCGACCTGATCGCCGCCAGCACGACCATCACGCAGGAGCGCGAAGAGGTCGTCGACTTTAGCGTTCCCTACATCGTCATTGGCGGCAAGTTCCTGGTCCGCGCCGACGACAAGATCACGGGCTATAGCAGCCTGGCCGGCAAGACCGTGGCCTACACCCAAGGCACGCCCTGGGGCGAAAAACTCAAGGCCGAACAGCCCGCCGCCAAACATCTGGTGTTCCAGGATAAGCCGCAGGCCGTTCTCGCCCTGCTGCAGGGCAAGGCGGATGCCTACACGGACGATGCGGCGCCGCTTGCAATTTTTGCCAAACAGCATGCGGGCAAGCTCGCCGTCGTCGGCGAGGCCTCGCGCCCGTTGCCGATGGGGATCGCGGTGCGTCCCAACGATTCCAAATGGCGCGACGCCATCAATTTTGCGCTGATCGCCATGTGGGACGACGGCACCTGGCGCAAGCTCTACCAGAAGCACCTCGGCAACGATCCCGAACCGGGTTTCATCATTTACAACTGGAAACTCTGATCCCCCAGGGTACAAGGGCCGTCGCTCGGCATCGTTCGCGTCAAATGAACTACGAATTTGACTGGAGCGTCCTTTACACACATCGCCAGCTCCTGCTCGACGGGCTGCTCGCGACCATCGAGGTCGCAAGCATCGCCATCGTGCTCAGTTTGCTGATCGGCACAGCCGTCGGCACGCTTCGGCATTTTTCGCCGCAACCGACCAAGTCGCTGTTCATTGCCTACACGGAATTCTTTCGCAATGTGCCGCCGATCGTGCAGTTATTCTTCTGGTACTTCGCCGTCGGCCTTGGCTCCTTCGATGGCGCCATCCTGGGGCTGTCGGCCTTTCAAAGTGCCTACATTGCCGAGGTCGTTCGCTCAGGGATTGGCGCCATACCGCGCACCCAAATCGAGGCCGCGCGCGCTTCCGGATTGAGCAGCCCGCAAATGATCCGCTACGTCATCCTACCCCAGGCCGCAATCCGGATCGTGCCGGCGCTGTCGATCGAGTTCATCAACGTCATCAAGAACTCATCGATCGCCATGACCATCGGCGTCATGGAGCTGACGTTTCAGACCCAGGAGATCGAGGCGCGCACGTTTCGCGGTTTTGAGGCGGCAACGGCCGTGACCGTGCTTTACATCATGCTGGCCTTCGTCGTGGTGATCGGCATGCGCTGCTGTGAACGCGTACTCCGAATCGAAGTGCGCGGAGGCTGACGTTCCATGGATTTCTCCGTCATCCCGCGCAACCTCCCCTATATGCTGCAGGGCTTCGGGCTCACGGTGGTCCTCGCCTTGGTCAGCATGAGTGCGAGCCTGGTCACAGGCACGCTCTTTGCCATGCTGCGCCTGTCGCCCAACCGCTGGGTCCGCCTCCCCGTTGGGATCTTCATCGATGTGATGCGGACCATCCCGCTGATCATGGTGATTTTTTGGTTTTTCTTTCTGATGCCGATCCTCACGGGGCATCCCGTGACGCCGATCGTGGCCGCGCTGATCGCGCTCGTGGTCTTCAATACCAGCTACATGGCAGAGGTCATCCGCGGTGGCATTCTCTCCGTGTCGAAAACCCAGATGGATGCGGCGCGGAGTTCGGGGCTCGGCTACCTCCGGGCCATGTGGCACGTCATTCTGCCGCAAGCCTTTCGCAACATGCTGCCCGCGATCATCAATCGCTTTATCGCGCTCTTTATGGGAACGTCGCTGGTCTACATCATCGGTGTCACGGAATTTTTCCGGGCGGCCAACAACATCAACAATCGCGTGTTCCAATCCTATGTGATCTACGGTTTTGTTGCCGCCGTCTATTTTGTCTGCTGCTACGGGCTGTCTCTTATCGGACAGCACCTGCTCGAGCGTCTCGATCCCGCCAGCCGGGCCTCGACCGAGCGACTGTTACCGAGACCCTCGGCCTCGGCCTGATGTCTTCCGCGTCAAACTGAGCGTCAGCGCGTGAGCTTCTCCATGGCGACCGCGCTGGTACGCGTGGTTTCCACCAGGTCGCCCAGATCGTCTGGCGCCAGGCCTTGGAAAATCGCCTGCTGCAGGCGCGCGGCGAATTCCACGGTGCGAGCGACCACGATCTGGCGCTGCCGGTCCAAGGTGACGATGTGATAACTATCGTTCAACACCACGGTCTCCGTTGGGCCGCGCAAACAGCGCTGCAGGTAGTGCAAATTCCGCAAGCTCGCCCGGTCGTCATCGCGTGGATGCACAATGAGCGTGGGCTGTTCGATGTTGGCAATCTCCTGCTTTACCTCTTTGACCAGCCAGCGCAGTTCCAGCATCAGGCGTCCCGGCAGGGCGGCGATGCCGGCGCGCGAGCTATCCCCGCTCTTGATCGCCTGCTCAACAAGCGCGCGCAGGCGCTGGTCCTTAATGCCCCAGGGGTGGCGCTCGGCGAAGGCAAAGTAATCGGCACACCATTTCATGTGCACGAGCTTGAATAAGCTGGCGTACCAGGGAACGCCCCAGCCATCGAGCCAAAGCGTGGGAGCGTAAAGGGTCAGCGCCGAAACCGAGCTTGGATGCCGCGCGGCGTGGTGAATTGCCAAAATTGCACCCATCGAGAGCCCCCCGACCACAACGCCGTCGCAACGCTCTTTCAGACGATCGTGCTCTTCCTCAACCGTTACGTACCAGTCGGTCCAGCGCGTCGCTTTGAGGTCGTCACTGCTGCCGCAATGCCCGGCGAGCTGGGGCACATGCACGGTGTGGCCCGCGTGCGCGAGGCCTTGCGCCACATAGCGCATTTCCAGGGGCGTGCCGCCCAAGCCATGAATGAGCAGAAAGCCGAGCCGTCCTCCCGGCAGACGAATGCTTTGATCCATTGCAAGACTTTCTTGTCGTCCTTGCGATTGCGGAGGGGCACGCCTTAGGTGCGGCGCCCCCAGGGTTGGGTTTCGGTCAGTGACGGCTTTGCCCTCGCCGAACGGACGCGACGCGCAAGCCAGCG
>Ga0081540_1004096_pt1 | contig 11263 bp, 8 predicted proteins | sample TabmetS2T1R1_FD_71024 | JGI IMG/M metagenome (GOLD analysis project Ga0081540, IMG submission 71024) | Tabebuia heterophylla rhizosphere microbial communities from the University of Puerto Rico - S2T1R1 | ecosystem: Host-associated > Plants > Roots > Rhizosphere ...
CGCCGACCGGGTGGCCGGGGCCGCCGACCGGGTGGCCGGGGCCGCCGACCGGGTGGCCGGGGCCGCCGACCGGGTGGCCGCGGTCGCCGGCCGGGCAGCCGCCTCGCAGGAGCCCCCCGCCCGCACGCGCTCGGCGCACCGCGCCAACGTCGGCAAGACCCACTCCCCGCGGCTGCTTCGCCAGCTCGCGGGCCCGGCCGGCACCAGGGGACCGGTCATCAACGGGGCCAGGGCGGCGGCGACGGCCGGGCCGGTCGACGGCGCGGCGCAGGGCGTGGACGTGGCGTCCCATCAGCACGACAGCGGCCCGATCGACTGGCAGCAGGTCGCCGCCGCCGGCATCGAGTTCGCCGCGGTCAAGGTCACCGAGGGCGCCTACTACACGAACCCGTTCGCGGGGTCCGACCTCACCGGCGCGCAGGCCGCGGGCCTGGCCACGGCCGGCTACGCGTTCGCGATCCCGAACGGCGGCAGCGACGGCCCGACGCAGTTCTCCCCCGACCCGAACGTGCAGGCGGACGACCTCATCGATGCCCTGCCCGGCCCCATGCCGGTCATGCTGGACATCGAATACGACCCGTACGCGGGCCCGCTGCCCGGCGGCGACGGCACCACCGGAGTCTGCTATGGCCTCAGCAAGACCCAGATGGTGAGCTGGATCGCTGCTTTCGAGGCGGAGATCCGGGCCAGAACCGGCCGGCTCCCGATCATCTACACCACGCAGGACTGGTGGAGCACGTGCACCGGGGGCAGCACCGCGTTCGGGCAGACCCCCATTTGGCCGGCCGACTTCTCCAGTTCCGGCACCCCCCTGCTCCCGGCGGGATGGAGCACCTGGAACATCTGGCAGTACACGAGCGTGGGGACCGTGAGCGGGATCACCGGCAACGTCGATCTCGACCAGCTCAACCCGGCCCTGATCACCCTGCTGAACGGCGGCGACCGGGCGACCGTGGCGGGCTCGACGATCATGCGCAGCCAAGTGACGCCGTTCACCGTCACCCCGGCCCCGTCACTCACCTACGGCGCGACCGGCCTGCCCACCGGCCTGGGCATCGCCCCGTCCACCGGGATGATCGCCGGCTGGCCGGACAAGCCCGGCACCTACCACCCGGTCGTGACCGCGACCGACAGCAACAGCACCGCGGGGTCCGTCACGTTCACGTGGACCGTGACCGCGGCGCCGAACAGCGGCCCGGCCGGGCCGGTACGCCTGAACCTGGGCGGCAAGTGCCTGGACGACAACGGCAACAAGACCGCGAACGGCGCCAAGGTGGTCATCTGGACCTGCAACGGCTCCGCGGCCCAGAGGTGGACCGTGGTGAAGGACGACACGCTGCGGATCCACGGCAAGTGTCTGCGCGTCCGGAGCGCCGCAAGCGGCACGCCGGCGGACCTGTTTACCTGCAACGGCAGCACCGCGCAGCGGTGGCAGCTGCAGACCGGCGGGCAGCTGGTCAACCCGCGGTCCGGCCTGTGCCTGACCGATCCGGGGAGCAGTACCACGAACGGCAAGCAGCTGAAGATCTTGTCCTGCAAGGGAAACGCCAGCCAGGAATGGCTGCTGCCCGCCGGGCCGATCGCGTCCGGGATCCCTGGCAAATGCCTGGATGACAGCGGGAACGCCACCGCCGACGGGACCAAGATCGTCATATCGGCCTGCAACAACACCACCGAGCAGAAGTGGGTGGCCGAGCCCGGCGGCACGGTGCGGATTCGCGGCAAGTGCCTGGACGCCAGCGGCGCCGCGGCGACCCTGCAGACCTGCGACGGCAGCGCGGCGCAGCAGTGGCGGATCAACCCGAACGGCCCGGGCACGATGCTGGAGAACCCGGGGTCCGGCTGCCTGGCAGATCCGAATGACAGCACCGCAGACGGCACCCAGGCCGCCATACTCAGCTGCTCCACGGGCGACCCGGGCATGGCCTGGCGCGTTCATTAGGCAGGCGGCCCCGCGTTTGGCGGTCCCGCCCCGCCCGGCGATGGCACGATGAAGGCGTGACGGAGCAGCGGTCGGTCGCCGGCCGGGACCAGGTGGACGCGACGGCACGCGCTGTCGTGGAAAGCGCGGCCGACGCGATCATCGCGTTCGGCACGGACCGCACCGTCCTGCTCTGGAACCCCGCCGCCGAGCGCATGTTCGGCTGGAGCGCGGCCGAAGTCCTCGGCACCGAGCCCCCGATCATCCCGGCGGAACTGGCGGCCGAGCACCACGCGGTGCTGGAGCGCGTCCGCACCGGCGGCCAGATCTCCTTCGCTACCCGCCGCGCCCGCAAGGACGGCGGCCTGCTCAACCTGCGCATCGACATCAGCGCGCTGCGTGACCCGGCCGGAGGGGTCATCGGCTGGGTCAACGTCTGCCACCGGACCGGCGCGGACGAGGCCGCCAGGAACTACATGGCGCAGCGAGCCCGGGTCGTGCGCAAGCTCGGGGACGTCGTCGCGGAAATGACCGCCCAGCGCGATCTGGAGGCGGTACTCGACCGCATCGCCGCCAGCCTGTGCGAGCTGACCGGGGCGGACGCGGGCGGGTTCGTCCTCATCGAGGAGGGCCGGCTGCGCCTAGTGAGCATGGACGGTCTCCCGGGGAGCCTGCGCGGCCGCACCGCCGACCTCGCCACCAGCCTGGTCGGCCAGCTGATGCGCACCGGCCGGACCGTGATGATGGCCACCGATGAGGTCGGCGGTTTCGATGACCTGATCTGGTCCGCGCTGCCCGGGCTGCACACCATCGCGCTGGCGCTGTCCCACGTGGGGGACCGACCGTACGGCGCTCTCTACGCGCTGTACAGCCACCGCAAGGTCGGGCATGTCGAGCTGGAGCTGCTGGAACTGCTGGCCGGGCACGCGGGTGTCGCGCTCACCAACGCCATGGCGTTCGAGGAGGTGGTCCGGCAGCGTGCGCACGAGCGGGCCGTCATCGACGCGAGCGCCGACGGCATCGCCGTGCTCGACCAGGGCGGGCTGATCCGGCAGTGGAACCCGGCGGCGCACAAGCTGACCGGGATGTCCGTGGACGAGGTCGCCGGCAAGCCGCCACCTTTCCCCGTGCCGGAGCCCGGTGGGCCCACCCTCACGCACCGTCTCACCGGCGGGCGCTGGCTTGAGGTGATGTGCAACGGGCTGAACGGCAAACAGGAGCAGGTCGTCGACTTCCGTGACGTGACCGCGGCGAAGGAGCTTGAGGAAGCGAAGGACCTGTTCCTCGCCACCACGAGTCACGAGCTGCGGACGCCGATCACCGTGGTGCAGGGCTTCGCCAGCACCCTGGCCAGCCGGTGGGACAAGCTGTCCGACGCCGAACGGCGCGGCGCGGTGCGGACCATAGCCGAGCGGGCGGGGTCGCTCGGCCAGCTGGTGGAGCAGCTGCTGCTCGGCGCGCGCGTGGGCGCCGACCAGCTCACCGTGACGAACGGGCCGTTCGACCTTGCCCAGCTGCTGCGCGGTGCGGCGGTGGCGTTCCGGCCGCTGTCCGAGCTCCACCAGCTGACCGCCGACATCCCCGATGACCTCCCGCCGGCGCACGGCGACGTCACGGCGACCGACGTCATCGTCGGGCAGCTGCTGGAGAACGCCTACAAGTACTCACCCGACGGCGGGGCGGTCACGGTGTCGGCCCGGCAGTCGGGGGAATGGATCGAGGTCATCGTCGACGACGAGGGGATCGGCATCGCGCCGGGTGAGCATGAGCGCGTCTTCGAGCGCTTCGTGCAGGGTGAGGCCGGGGACCGGCGTCGGTTCGGCGGCATCGGGCTCGGGCTCTACATCGCGCGGCAGCTGGCCCGGGCGCAGGGCGGCGAGGTCACCGCGAGTTCCCGGGCGGGCGGCGGCACGCAGATGAGGCTTCAGTTGCGCACGGCCGGCCCGGCGCCTGCGCCGCAGGACTGACCCGGCGCCTGTGCGGCGGGAACCCGGCGCCCGCACCGGCGGGCGACCCGGTGCCCCGCCGGTGTAGCAGGGCAGCCGGGGCCGTCAGGATGTGGCGGTCTCGCGGACCATGGGCTCGCCGCCGGTCGCGGCCAGGTAGGCGTCGATGATCGCCGGGACGTCATCGCCGGCCCGCACGATCTGCCCCTTCTCCAGCCAGATCACGCGGTTACAGGTCTCCTCGATCTGCGCCATGCTGTGGGCGACGATGAAGACCGTCCCGGCCTGCCCGCGCAGTTCCTCGATCCGCTCGCGGCTCTTGACGCGGAACTCCGCGTCCCCGGTGACGAGCGCCTCATCCACCAACAGCACGTCGTGGCTCCTGGCGGAGGCGATGGCGAAACGCAGCCGTGAGCCCATGCCGGTGGAGTAGGCGCGCATCGGCAGGTTGATGAAGTCTCCGACCCCGGAGAAGTCCACGATGCTCTGATACTTGTCCTTGATCTCACGCGGAGTCATGCCCATGGCCAGGCCGCAGACCACTACGTTGCGCTCGCCGGTGAGGTCGTCCAGGAGCGCCGCGTTGACGCCGAGCAGCGAGGCGTGACCGGTGGTGTAGACGGCGCCCTTCTCCGCGGGGAGGAGGCCGGCAATCGCGCGCATCAGGGTGGACTTGCCCGATCCGTTGCGGCCGATGACGCCGACAGCGTCGCCGCGGTTGGCCACGAACGAGACGCCGCGGATCGCGTGCACCTCGCGGACGGACGGGCGGCGCTGCCGCCGCAGCATCCGCAGGAAGGCCGTCGCCGCCGTGCCCTTGTCGGCCCGCGAGCCATATACGCGGTAGACAATGTGCAGATCATCCACCACGACGATCGGTTCAGCCACCTGGTCAGCCACGGCCATAGGTCACCTCCGCCCGCCAGAAGACGAAGAAACCCACGACGACCGCGAGCAAGGCCCAGCCGATTCCGTAGAGCCACAGGCTGGTGTTGCCGACCACGAGGTGACAGTGGTCGAGCAGCGCGGGGTGTGGCGGGATGCCCAGGTGCCTGTTGCCGACGGCGAGCTGGCACAGGTGCCGGTTGTAGGGCTGGTACGAGGCGATCTCGTTCCTCAGCGATTCCAGCAGCGAATTCCTGACCAGCGAGATGTAGACCGCGGCGGGGTTGATCTGCAGCAGGTAGCTCAGCTTCTCGTGAAAGAAGAGGGTCCTCAGCGCGGGGATGAAGAACATCACCCCGGAGACGTACAGCCACGTCCGCACGATGAACGGGATCAGCTGGCTGACATCCTCCACGCCGGCGCCGATGCGCGCGAGGATCAGCCCGACCCCGACGTTGAAGACGCTCTGCAGCGCGATCGCGGGCACCGCGAGCAGCCAGTACCACGTGAGGGGCTCGCCGAAGCCGAGCACGATCGCGACCAGCACGACCATGGAGATCACCATCTGCTGCAGCTCGATGAGTATGTAGGCGAGAGGCAGGCAGGCGCGGGGGAAGTGGAGCGCCCGGATCAGCGGCAGGCTGTCGTTGATGACCCGCGACGAGATGATGAACGAGCGCTGGGTGAAGTTGAAGATGAAGATGCCGGTGACCAGGAACGGGATGAAGTTGGGCACCCCGCGCCTGGTGTCCAGGATCACGCCGAAGATCAGGAAGTAGACGGCGGCGTTCAGCAGCGGGGTGAGGATCTGCCACACTTGGCCGAGCCGGGCCTCGCTGTACATCGCCACGTTGCGCGCGGTCGCGAAGGCGACGATGAAGGCGCGCCGTTGCCATATCTGTTTCAGGTAGGCCAGCGGGCGCGGACGTTCGGCGCTCGGCTTGAGCCCATGGCGTGCGGCGAGTTCGGGCAGCGGCTCGTCCGGAAGCAGCCCCTGGTGTGTGGGCCCGGTTGTGGTGGTCCCGTCGGCGATGTTCAGCGCGCCAGGCGCGCTCAGGGTGCCCGACCCTCCTCGTCGGCTCGCTCGACCTCGGTCGCTCACAGCGGCGAGCCTACGGCCCGGGGACGGCCGGGAGCGTGCGCTCGGCCTGATCCTGCGCGCGCTGGCCCACGCCCGGTCCGGCCCGGCCGGGCGGGCCAGCGCCCGCCTCCCGTCCGGCGCGGCCCGGCACCCACGCCGGCATCGGAGCCCGTCCCGGAGACCGGAGCCAGTGAGTTGTATGGCGCAACTCTCATGCGGCGACTGTACCACCGGCCGAGTTGTACGGTACAACTGTGCATGTGGACCCTTCGATGGAGGACGCGGACCTCGACCGGCTCCTCGCGCAATTGCTGCGCGTGGTGAATCCAGCCGCCGTGCCGGGGGCGGGGGCGGCCGCGGCCGACGGTGACAAACAGGCTGTCACGGAGCATACTGCCGCAGCCGAGGCGGGTTTCCCCGCCGTTTCCACTTCGGAGGCCCGCGCCCTGATCGAGCTGCTCGCGGCGCGGGGCATCGCCCAGGGCCAGCTGGCGGCCCTGCTGGGCCTGGAGAAGAGCACCGTGAGCCGGCTCGCGGCCGGCCTGGAGCGCAAAGGCTGGCTCAGGCGCGGCCGGGATGAGGCGAACCAGCGCTTCATGCGCCTCTACCTGACCCCGCAGGGGCGCGAGATCGCCGCACGGGTGTGGCAGGCATGGCAATCACGTCAGGCGCGGATCCTGGGGGGCCTGTCGGCCGAGGAACGCGCCGGGCTCGCCACCGGGCTGCGCGGCCTGGTCCGGGGGCTGGCGGAAGAGGGGCTGCTCGAGGGCGCCACTGCCGATCCCGACCCGCCGGGCCCGCCGGGAGCACCAGACCCGCCAGACCCGCCTGGCCCGGCCGGGACCGCGGCGCCGCCGGAGACGCGCCGGTACACCGAAACGCCATCCGCGCGGTAGGCGACGCGGAACCCAGAGGCGGGCAGGAACCGCCTGAGTTCGGGCAGGAACCCCTGGATGGCGGCGCTTTGCACCCAGACAAGCACCCAGCCGACGTGCATCAGCCGCGCACTGCGCCGCGCCCCGTGCAGCTGCGCGGGCGTGTTCGGCCGCAGGTGGGCCTGAAGTCGGAACAGCGCGGCGTAGAAAGGCCGCGCGGCGATGCCGGCCAGCGTGGCCGACGGGATCCGGGACGCGTAGCCGTCGCCGAGCGGGTGGCCGTCGGCGGTGGCCAGCGTTTCGTCTGGAGTTTTCACGCGTTGCGGAAGGGGACCGGTTACGACATTGGCAAGCTTTGGTCATAATCGGCGCTGGCCGGAAACTGGTCCAGAGAGGCCGTTGTCAGCAGGAGCCGTGTCGGTATACGAGCACGTTGCCATCCCGGTAGCACCAGTTGAATCCGGTGGCCTTGAGGTAGGCGAGAACGAAGCTGCTGATGCTGATGTTCCGCTTCCACACGACCGCCCACCCGACGTTCATGCGGCTGGCGTCCCGCCGGGCCGCGGCCAGCTGTTCGGGGGAAAGCTTGAGCCGGCTCAGCGGAGCCACCCCCACCGTCACGGGACACCCGGTGGCCTGTTCCTGGTGACCCGGGCGCAAGGTACCGGGTGCCGGCAGCGCCCACGGGCACACCGTCGGCCGCTGATGCTGCATGAGGTTCAGGTAGCGGTAGAAGGGGTGCGCCTCGATCGCCTGGATCGTGTAGTCGGGGGCCCGTGAGGTGTAGGCGATCGCCCGCGGGTGGCCGTCCGCCGTCGCCATCACCAGCGCCTTGGCGAAGAAGGGCGAGCCATAGACGGGGATCCCGCCCCGCATGCCGAACGGGATGTCCACCACGATCGAGTGCGAACGGTCGGCCGCGATCCGGGCGTCCACCTTCGGGTAGCTCGTCGGCATCGACCGGACCTTTGGGCTGCCGGAGTAACCGGCCTCCAGGATCCCCAGCGCCAGCACCACTACCAGCACCGGCTTCGCGTGATAGCGGAACCAGTTCACCGCCGCCCCGGCGAGCAACGCCGCCGGAAGCAGCCCGAGGATCGCCAGCCGGTCCGCTTCTCGGAAGCTGGCCAGGCCGGGTATCCGCACGAACCAGGTGTAGGGCATGAGCGCGGACACCCGCACGCCGTGCCACGTCTGGGCCAGCGGCAGGTACTGATGCTTGCCGATCCACAGCGACGTGCCGAGCGCGAGTACGGCGCAACCGGCCCAGAGCGCGGCGAGCAGCCAGGCGCTGCGGCGGCGCCAGGACACCGCCAGGCCAAACAGCGCGAGGACGGTCAGGACCGTGCCGAACATCGGCAGTCCCTCGTTGTCCCGGCCGTGCAGGAACGGCGCGGCCAGGCTGTCGAGCCCGAAGTCGGCCACGCGGGGTGTCGGGGTGAACATGCCGGGCAGCCCGATCCCGTACTGCTTGTACGACACGGCGAGCAGATGCGGGTCGATGGCCAGCCCGCCGCGTGCGTGCGCGAACACGGCTTCCTGGGCCATGACCAGGAGCTGCGGACTGGCCAGCACGGTCCCGATCACGACCGCCAGCGCGGCCGGCCGCAGCTTGGCCCACGAGGGGTGGCGCACCAGCCACGGCAGCAGCGTCAGCCCGGTGACGATCGCCGCCAGCACCGCCGACTCCTGGTCGGTGAGCACCGCCACGCCCATGACGAGGCCCAGGATGACGGCCTGCCGTAGACCCGGGGTGCGGCGCAGGCGGACAGAGGCCTCCAGCGCCATCGGCAGGAACACCGCTCCGAGCGCGATGTTCACGTGGTACCAGTCCTGCTGGGTGAGCATGGCCGACAGGCCGAAGAACGCCCCGGCGGCGATCGCGCCCGTGGCCGAGGGAATCCACAGCCGCGCCGCCCGGTACATCGCGTAGCACAGCAGCCCGGGGGTGATCAGGACCAACAGGTTGTAGGAGGCGCTGGGGCCGAAAATGAGCGTTACCGGGGTCAGCAGCAGGCCCGGCAGCGGTATCAGGGTGTGAAACCCAAGCTGGACCCCGACTGGCGCCGCCATCAGATCGGTGAACCAGGGGTTTCCCAGGTGCGTCACCTGGTGGGCCACCCACCAGAAGCCCCACACATAGCTGGCCGTGTCACGCGATGACGGCAGTCGGCCTTCGGGCAGGTGGGTCGCCAGTGGCCAGGTGACGGCGACCCCGGCGGCTATATAGACGAGAAGCAGGGCGACATGACGCACCGCCTTGTGCGCGGCGATTCTCCGGATCCAGGACGCTCCCGCACCGACCGGACCGCCGCCGGGCGGGCCCGCCGCCCGGGCCGGGACGTCAAGCGTGCCCGCGGTGGCAGGGGCCGACTGGGCAGACCGATCGCGGTCGGCCTGTTCCATCAGGTCACCTCGTCCAGCCATGTCATCGGGCCGTGCCCGTCCCCGCTGCAGGGCGACCCCATGCTACCGGGATCGCCGGGTCCTCCCCGCGATGCCGCCGAGGGTTGCCAGAGGGGCTGACGGTACGACAGGGGCTGGCGGTTTCCGGGGTGCGTCGGCTGGGCATCTCCCGGTGGTACCGATCCGGCCGAGAGCGGGGCGCGCGGGAGGTGAGTACGTCGAGCGTCGTGCTGCTGCCGCACGCTCCCGCCAGCGTCGTGACCGCGCGCTGGCAGGTCAGCACCCACCTGCGCGAGGCGGGCATCGTTCCGCCGGCGATCGGTGACGCAGCCGTCGTGGTGAGCGAGCTGCTGACCAACGCGATCATCCACGCCAGGCCGCTGCCCGGCGCCCGGGTCCTGGTTGCCTGGGCGCTGCGCGAACGATCGCTCGAGGTGGCGGTGAGCGATGGCGGCAGCGTGACCCGGCCACGGACCACGCAGGCCTCGCTCTCCTCGATAGGCGGTCGCGGGCTGACCATTGTCGAGCACCTGTCCTGCCGCTGGGGCGTCTTGACCAGCGACTTCGGGCTCACCGTCTGGGCCATCCTGCCAGCCCCCGGCGATAGCCCGGCACGTGACGACCGCACCGGCACCCACGGCAGCAACGCCGCCCACGCGGCCCGTTACCAGGCGTAACCGGCCTGCGGCGGCCATGACCCGGTCGGCGCGCTGCCCGCGCGTCCTGCCGAGGCTATGGTCCGAGCCGCGCCGGACCGGTAAGGTGCCGCACGTGGAGCTACGAGTGTCGAGCCGGTCCCAGGGTGCCCACACCATCGTGACGCTCGCCGGGGAGATCGACCTCTACACGGCCCCCCGGCTGGAGAGCGAACTGCTCGCCGCGATGCGGTCGGCGAATCCCGCCCCCCGGGTCGTGGTCGACATGTCGGGCGTCGAGTTCTGCGACTCCACCGGGATGAACGTTCTGCTCGCCGCCCACCGTCAGGCCGGCGAGCAGGGCGGCGACCTCGCACTTGCCGCGCCGCGCGCCCCCGTCCGCAAGATCCTGGAAGTGACCGGGCTGGCGTCCGTCTTCACCGTCCACGACGATCTTGCCGCGCTGACCCGCCCGGCCGGGCAGTAACCGCCGCGGTGCCCGCGGCCTGCCAAGATGGTTCCCGCTGACCACTAGGATCGGCGCATGGTGCCGAGTGGTGACGTGGCCGTCATCATCCCTGCCAGGAACGAATCCGACCGCATCCGGGCGACTGTGGGCGGGGCGGCGGGGCTGCCTGGGGTGGATCTGGTACTGGTGGTGGACGACGGCTCCGGGGATGGCACCGCCGCCGCGGCGCAGGAGGCCGGGGCGTCCGTGCTGCGCCATTCCCGCAGCCGCGGCAAGGCCGCGGCAATGGAGAGCGGCGCGGAGGCCGTCCGGCTGCTGGAGACGCGCGATCACCGTTCGCGGCCGCGTCATCTTCTGTTCCTCGATGGCGACCTCGGCCAGACGGCCGGCGACGCGGCGCCACTGATCGAGCCGGTGCGGGCGGGCAAGGCCGACATGACCATCGCGGTCTTCGCCAACCGGCTCAAGCAAGGCGGCCATGGATTCGTGGTCGCGCTCTCCGGCGCCGGCATCGAGCGGGCCACCGGGTGGCGGCCCGCCCAGCCGCTCAACGGTCAGCGCTGCCTGACCAGGGCCGCGTTCGAGGCCGCCCGCCCGCTCGCACCCGGGTTCGGCGTCGAGACGGCCCTCACCGTCGACCTGCTCCGCCGGGGCATGCGGGTGCGGGAGGTGGAAGTTCCGCTGGCACACCGTGCCACGGGCACCGACTGGCGGGCGCAGGTTCACCGCGCCCGGCAGTTCGCCGACGTCGCCCGCGCGCTCGCCGTCCGTCAGGCGGGGGCGCGGAGGCCCGGGACCCGGGAGCCAGAGCCCGGGCGCGAATGAGCCACGACCCCGGAGCCGTCGTCCCCCGGGAACCTGCGGCGCACCCGGGCGCCGCGCCGGCGGCCGGGGCGAGCGCGGCCCGGACTGGCGGGAGCCGCGCCGGGCTTGCGGGCCTCGCCATCACCGCCCTGTCGATCACCGCGACGATCATGACCGGGCTGGCGGGCCCGTCGGCGATGGAGCCGGTCCTGCCCGGCCGGCCGGGCCAGCCACCGTGGGC
>Ga0081540_1004097_pt1 | contig 11260 bp, 12 predicted proteins | sample TabmetS2T1R1_FD_71024 | JGI IMG/M metagenome (GOLD analysis project Ga0081540, IMG submission 71024) | Tabebuia heterophylla rhizosphere microbial communities from the University of Puerto Rico - S2T1R1 | ecosystem: Host-associated > Plants > Roots > Rhizosphere ...
ACATGACCGCCGTCCTACTCAATCGCCGCAACCTCCTCGTCGCTGGCGGCTGCGTCCTGGCAACCGGGGTTTCCGGGCTCCTGTTGCCCGCGCGCGCGGAAGGCCTCGCACCGACCGATTCGATGTCGGGCGGGGCGAACAACTACCGCAAGGGCGCGGCGATCGTGGATCGGATCGGCAAGGGTGGCTTCTGGATGAGTGGCACCGTACGCCGCGCGGGCGACGGGGCTCCGCTTGCCGGGCAGCGCATCCAGATTTGGGCGCACACGACCGAAGGGATGGAGCAGGACCCGCATAGTCACGGAGCCACGCTCACCGACAAGAACGGGGTGTTCCGTCTTGAGATGCCGCAGATTGTTCCCGTCTTTGGCCAGCCGCATGGTCACCTCGCCTATGACAGTGGCGAATTCAAAACCGTCTTTCTGCGTCCCGTGATGCGGAGCGCAAAGGATACCAGCCTGGAAGCGCACTTCGTCCTTCAGCCGGCCTGACCGGGTTGGGATCAAAGGGATGAGATTGGCCCGGGCAACCCTGATCTGGGCCGCCCTTGCAGCCGCCATTTGCGTGCCGATCGCCGCTGCTGCGGCGAGCCCGCTGCTCGCATGGCGCGGTCCGGTCTACATACTGGCCGGATTCGCAGGGATCGTCGCACTGGGTCTTGTGCTCGTTCAGCCTTTGCTGGTTGGCGGATACTTGCCGGGACTGTCGGCTTATCGTGGACGGCGTGCACATCACTGGGTCGGAGGCGCGCTGGTCGTGGCGGTGGTGGTCCACGTCGGGGGCCTTTGGATCACCAGTCCGCCGGACATGGTTGATGCGCTTCTGTTCTCGTCGCCGACGCCGTTCTCCCCCTGGGGCGTGATCGCCATGTGGGCAATCCTCGCCGTCGCGCTTTTGGCTGCACTCCGCCGGCGATTGGGACTGCGGCTGCGAACGTGGCGCATCGCTCATATGCCCCTCGCGGTGGTCATCGTCGTAGGGAGCGTGGTCCATGCCATGCTGGTCGAGGGGACGATGGAGACGCTGTCGAAGGCGGCGCTTTGCGCGCTGGTCCTCGCGGCGACCATAAAAGTCATGGCTAAGCTGCGGGTGTGGAGAAAGCGAGAGACGTTGCGCGGAGAGAGCATCGCGCGACAGGAAACGGAGCAAGCGTAGCCCGGATGCGCCAACGGGTCGCGCGAATGCGCGCCCGATGACAGGCTCCGCGACATCCGCCTTGTGCTTTATCCCCCCGCACACCGCTGTGCTGTCGCGATGACGGCTGTGCGAAGCTCATCCTTCGGGGGACAGTGACGACCGCGAGCTATTGCTCGGACGACAGGCGGATCATCTGGCGCCCGTCATTCATCGCCTTGAGACTGTTGACATAGTTCTCAGGACGCTGCCAGCGGTGAGGAACTTTCAATCCCATGAATTCTGCGATGCTGCCGATGAACCCAGTGCAATTGGTCGTTTCGGCGTTCCAGACCGGTGAACTCGCCTGCAGTTTCTTGATGTATGCGAAAACCCTTTTTGCGTCCGGCTCATTCAAGTAGACGCGGTAGCTGGCGGTCAGGTACTGCGGATCCAGATCGCCATAGCTCGCCTTGGTCTCGGACGGCACCCAGGTCAGATGACCAAGTACATAAGGCACCGTGTCTCCCGCAGGGGTAAGGCCTGCGACTTCGACGGCTCGCTCGCTTGTCTTCCCGAACCAGACGAAAGCATGCCCCCAGCTCGCCGCCGTTCTGGCTCTGAAATCGACGTAGTAGGGGCCCTTTGCTAATCCCGATGCCGGCTTTCGGGCCGACTGTGGCGCCGCTTTCGATTCAGTGGACGCGTCACCGGAAACAAGCGCGTCCGCGTTGGCGGCGCGCTTGTCGACTTCCTGTTTGGGGGAAATGAGACGTTCCAGGCCCGCGAGAATGTCAATCTCGCGTGCCGAAGCTGGATGGATTTCGCACTGGAGCAGGACAGCGAGTCCCGCAAGCAAGCATAGTCCAGATAGCTTCGGCCTGTTTGCCACGGTTCGCCCTTCGACTGTCGACGATAAAGGTCAGGATCAACGAGGAGCTGAATCAATACCGCGCATAGGGCCGCGCCGCGACGGGCGTCTTGCCGACCGGGGTCTTCCCGATTGGGGTCTTGCCAATCGGCATCTTGCCGATCTGGGCCGTCTGATAGACGGGCTGTGGGCGCGGGATGTCGGCAGCGCCAGCCGCAGTCACCAGGGCAAGCGTCGCACCCGCTACAATCACGATCTTCATCACAGTACTGTTACCTCTACGTTAGAGAAAGCAGGGCAGTCAGCCGCGCCCCCCTCAGCCGCGCCGTGAGCATGAATGTCCGAATACGCCGACAGTGCGGCAGGCCGGTCACGTCTAGGCGATAGGTTTGCAGTGCGGCAGATATGAGACAGGCCGGAACCTGAATGTGCCGCGGCGATCGGTGTCACCCCTTGGGCGGGTATTTTATGACGGCCTCGATTTGCCCTCAACAAGCGCAGCCCGGATGAGCGTAGCGACATCCGGGGATTTTTCCCCGCATATCGCCGCGCTTATCCGGGCCACTTGCCGGCTCTGCATGCGGTGAGAACATCTCGCGCTTCGTGAAGATGCGAGGGCTAGTTCGTTCGAGGTATATTCACCCGCTCACCGGTGCGCTGTAGGCTGAAGTGAAACTCCAGTGGAGCGGTTATTCCTGAGAGTTCAGGATCGTTGGGTCGGCGGAAGTACCCGGCCTGATGATCTCGAATGGCCCCGGCGTGCAACATCGTCGGGGCCATTCTCGGGCAGCAGGGCCTTGGCCAAGCTCTCGATTGCGCAGCATCAAATCATGATCAGAAACGGACTTTATCTAGCTGAGACCAGATTTCTGGACGGCGTGGAAGCCTACAATCGACATATCATGGTGCTGCATGATGGCACGATGCGCGGGGGCGGCGGATTCTATTATACCGTCGGAAGTTACACTTGTTCTGACGGCAAGTGGAAAGGCGAAATGACGAGCCGGGAGCATTCACCTATTTCTGGAACGTATCCATGGGCACGAAAGACCATCACCATTGGGTTTACTGGAACTTATTCGGATGACGGTGCCGAGTTCGAAGCCACAGCACTGGCCGGCAAGCAATCCTTTCGGTTCAAGTCTGTCTACCGGTTGCTATACGCGGATTGAGCCGGGATGCCGAACCGCCCCAATATGGATGGTTACGGTGACTGCCGTCACTGTATTCCCCAACAACGCAAAGAAAAGCCGCCTCACGGCGGCCTCTCAAATCAATCTGGCGATCCAATCAGGCAGCGTTCATCGCGCCACTGCGACTGCGATACCCCACGAAGCCGAGGCCAGCGAAGCCGAGGATCATCATGACCCATGTGGAGGGTTCGGGGACGGCGTTCGTGATACCCGGGCTAAATTCAATAACGTACTGATTTGCGTTCGGAGTTGACGGATCGATAGTAAAGCTTGGGTCCACAAAGGCCGAAAGATTTGCGGTATAGCCAAAGTATATGTTTGTGAGCACCAAAGTCTTGAGATCGATGTTGTAAACGGTATTTGTCTGAAACGTAATGGTCTTGTTGAGAGACCAGCTAAACCCGTCAATATCCTGACTGTTGAACTTTTCTTCCGAATCGCCCGCCTTCAAGAACAAACCATTGTTAATGAGAAAAAACGATGTCAGAGTTGTATCGATAACCTGGAGCGGATCTGAAATCGTTGCGCCTCCGTTTGCGCCTACTATCACTGGAACGGATGTAGTCGGTCCTAATATTCTGAGCGAATAGTACAAATCCGCGGACGCACTACCACCAATGTGACCGCTACCCGGAGAGTTGGAACCGCCGGCTGTGAGATTGATGCTCGCAGAAACATATTGATTTAGGCCGACCGTCACTGAGCCGTTTCCGGTTGAGCCATTGACAGAGCTGAACGAGCCGGAAACTGTGCCCGGCGCAGATACGGGATCGTTGACCGGCGTATCAGAGGTACAACAGCCCACGATGTAGACGCTCCCTGTAATCGAGTAGTCGGACAGCACGGGGGCCGCATGCGCGTCAGTTATAGAAAAAGCTAAAACTTGAGACGACACCGCGAGAACGATCGCGGCAGAGTTGATCGATTTAATATTCATTTCGACACCGCTATTTAATTAGAAATCGAACCCCGGCTCATCTGACTGCGCCGCGTTAATTATTCAGTGACGAACATAAGCCTGAGCTCGAAGTCATCAGTATCGCGAAAATAAATTTAATGCGCATCGTTCAGCCCCATCAAATAACATCGGCATCCCCACGATTTAATCGGAGAATTAATCGTTTAATGACGAGCATAAATAGTCTAAATTTTCGGTCAACACTTCTCCGCTATTTTCCCTGAGCCAACGATATCGAAATTTGGCAAGCCCGACACAAAGATCGCCGCAGCTGTTATTCGATCCGTTCCGACCATACTCCGGTCGCGGACAGCCTATAACCCGATGAACATCGAAACTCTGCCAACGCTCGCGCCAAAAGTAGCTCGCTTCAGCGACATTGATCAGTTTCGAAGCGCCGTGCGAATGTTGGCGGTCGAGTTCACCCCGCTCGCGCGGAAAATCTCGGCCGCGCAAATCATCCTGCCTCTGCCGGGTTGCGACATCAATTTTACTCAGTCCTTCCCGCGAATCGTGGAAGCCCAACTTGCCCCAAATTGCACCGCCATCGCATTTTCGATGGACGACGGATTACCCATGCGCTTCAACGCCGTCGAAACAGATCGGTCGAGCATCGCGATTGGAAGCAATGGTGCTGCTTACACCACGGTCGAGCGGAGTGAGCGGCAATACACATCGGTTATCTTTACGCCGGAAATGCAAGATCGCGGGTGGCCCCAAGCCGGCCCGAACTGGAAGGTGTTCGAAACGAGCGCATCTGCGCATCATCGCCTGCGCGCACTCGTGAAACAGATCTTGTCGAACTCCTTGCACTTCGATTCCACCGAAGTAAGGGGCGCCTCCATCGCGATGCGGGAGTCCCTGGTTGTCGCCATCGATGCTGCCTTCGTCGACGTTGTTGATGGAAAGTGGGTCTCTCGTGCGAACTCCATCGGGCATTTCAAAATTTTGCAAGACATCCAGGCTGTCCTGGCCGGTAGCATCGGGCGTCCGATCTACAGTGGAGAACTTGCGCGGCATGTCGGCGTCCCGGTGCGGACCATGCACGATGCGGTTCAGCGATACTATGGAATGAGCCTCCATCGGTATCTGCGCATGAGACGGCTATGGCTCGTGCGCCAGCAACTGCTCGCGGGGGCGGGTAGCATTAAATCGTGCGCGCTTGCCTGCGGTTTCTGGCACCTGGGCGATTTCGCCAGAAGCTATCGTTTGCAGTTCGGCGAGTCACCTTCAGAGACTCTGATCAAATCACGCCAGGCATAAAGCAAGCTTAGCCCGGATAAGCGCAGCGACATCCGGGGTTGTGGTTTATCCCCGCATATCGCGGAGCCCGTCATCGGGCGCGCATTCGCGCGACCCGTTGGCTCATGCGGGCTACTTGCTGCGCGCTCAATTGCACTTCGCCAGCGGCAGATTAAGTGCATTGTCCTCGTAATTCCGGCGCAGGACTCATAGCGGTTTTCAAGCCAGCTGTTGCGCCGGGTCGGCGCCGTGCAGGTTCGGCCCCTTGGTGCCCGGCAGAATGCCGAGTTCGACGAGGCCCCATAGCGCGGGCGGAAGGCTCGCAAATATCAGGATCGAGCCGGTCGAGAAATCTCCGCTCTGGCCGGTTCTGGGGTCGTCAAACAAGACGATGCTGAAGCCGACACAGAACAGCGCGAAGGGGAGCAGCCAGAAAACCAGCAGCCACCAGCCGTTCTTGTTGCGGTCGTGCAATCGCTTAGCTCCCACGGCCAGTATCGGCCACAGGCTCAAGAGCCATATGACTTGCGAGGTCAAGGCGACCAACAGGACGGCCGCCGCTTCGCTGTTGAGGAGAAAGGGCGCGAAGGTCAAGACCAGCACCGCGACGATCAGGGCGAGGATCGCCAGCCAATAGGTGCCGCGGCCGATCCGGCCCTCGAAGCTGAAAAGGATCTTCTGCAGTTTCATCGCATCCTCGCCAGGGGCGTCCTCTCGGGCGCTCTGATTGGGTCGGTACGGCGGCAGATTTGGTTCGAAACGGAGTTCCTTCAGGCTGCGGACAGCAAGCGTAGCCCGGATGAGCCAACGGGTCGCGCGAATGCGCGCCCGATGACAGGCTCCGCGACATCCGGGGTTGTGGTATGTTCCCGCATATCGCTGCGCTCATGCGGGCTACTTACTAGCCAACAGGAATCGTCATCAGCATGATCTCTGTTGATCACAGAGGCGGCTTCACGAAGCGGCAAGTCAATCGGCGCAAGGCACTTGCGGCGACGATCGGCGGCGGCCTGGCGCTGTCCGGTCTGGCTCGGTCCGCCGGCGCCGTGTCCGGCGTGCGTATACTCGATTCGCCTGAACAGCTTCGTTCAGCCTATGACTATGTCATTGTCGGTGCGGGGTCGGCCGGTTGCGTCCTGGCGCATCGGCTTGGTCTGGCTGGACGACGGGTACTCGTTGTCGAGGCAGGCGGCCAGGCGAAGCTGGCTGATATCGCAGAGCCGCCGGAATGGCCCAAGCTCCAGGGCAGCCAGTTTGACTGGCGCTATGTGACAATCCCGCAACCGGGACTGGGAGGCCGTATCATTCGCTGTCCGCGCGGGAAGGTCGTGGGGGGCTCAAGCACCATCAATGCGCTCGCCTATCAGCGCGGCCATCCGGCCGCTTATGATCGCTGGCCCGAGGGGTGGCGCGCTGCGGACCTTCTGCCTTACTTTAAGCGCGCTGAGACTTTCTCCGGCGGCGCCAGCGCATGGCGGGGCGGTAACGGTCCTCTGCATGTCCTGTCGCTCGCAGACGTCACGGATCGCACGCCTGTGGCATCCGCCTTCGTCAAGGCGTCGCAAGACCTCGGGTTCTCGATGACTTCAGACATCGGAGGGGAGGTCACGACAGGCGTCGGCTGGAATCAACTCAGTATCAAAAGAGGGGTTCGCGACGATGCCGCGACGGCATATCTCGACAGTCTCGAGAACGTGGCCGTGGATCTGCTTGTCAACACGGAAGTGCTCGGTCTTGCGGTCGAAGGCGGAAGGTGCATCGGCCTGCGGCTTTCCGAACGAACGGTGCGGACGAACGGCGAGCTCCTGCTTTGCGCCGGCGCAATCGACTCGCCACGCCTCCTGATGCTGTCCGGAATAGGCCCGGCCGACCAGCTCCGATCTCTCGGTATTCCCGTTGTGCAGGATCTGCCGGATGTCGGCCGCCATCTTGAAGACCATCTCTTGGTCGCGGGCGTGGCCTACGCGGCACGGCGAGACGTGCCGCGCTCGCATTATAACCATGCCGATGCTCTTCTCTACGTACCGCACCGTGACCCCAGGGAAAGTCCCGAACACCTTGTGATGTGCCTTTCCTTGCCGTTCGTCCTGCCAGGCGTCGGCTCGTTGCCTTCACCGGCTTACGTTCTTGTGCCTTGCCTGATGCGACCGCGCAGCCGCGGGAGCGTGAAACTTGCCTCCGGCAATCCTCGGGTCCCGGCTCTGATTGATCCGAACTACCTCTCCGAGCCGGCCGATCTTGACCTTCTTGTCGAGGGCGTTTCTCTCGCGCGCGAAATCGGGGCCGGTGCTGCCTTTGCCGACTGGCGCATGCGGGAGGTTTATCCGGGGCCCGATGCAACAACCACGACCGACATACGCAAGTTCATTCTTCGTGCGGCGGATTCGTTCCATCACCCTGTCGGCACCTGCCGCATGGGCGCCGTCGTCGATAATGCCTTGCGTGTAAAAGGCGTCTCCGCCTTGCGCGTCATCGATGCGTCAGTATTCCCTGGAATCCCGCAGGCAATGACCAACGCCGCCACGATTGCGCTGGCCGAGAAGGCGAGCGATCTGCTGCTCGCAGGGTAAATGGCCAAACAACGCGCCCAAGCTCGCGGGCCACAGGCAGAACGCCTTCGCCTCCTTCAACACGCTTGATCGCCTTCAATTTGTAAGCCGTCGGAAACCGACGGTTCTTTCCTCTTGCTGCCACAGGTCATCCTCAAAATGAGCCTGTCACTGCAATTATCGTGTCTCATTCAAGGGGTGCAGTCCAGCGCAGTCACCGCAATTCCTCGAAGAACACCGATCCTGCCCACCGTCAGGCAGAAGTCCCACTTATCCCCCTGTGCAGATTCCCGAAGCCGGCTGTGCTCGATGCGGGAGACTACTTTTTGGACGTTGCGCGTCCGCATTGGACTGCTCTGTTGTCATATCTATGGTTGCAAAAAGTTATGGTTGCAAAAAAGTTTTATGGTTGCAAAAAGTGCTGGACACACGGGGAGTAGTGAGGCAAGGTAAGAGCATCGCTGACATTGATGGATAGTGTTGATGCCTTCCGGCCACGCCGGTGGCGTGACGGAGTTCGTCGGAAAGTCTGATCCTCAGTAACATATGGAGATCACGGCTATGTCCAACATGCTTCCCAGTCAGGTTGCGCCGGTTACCCGTGTTCCCTCGGGTGCGGCCATGTCTGTACCTCTGGCCATCGAGCCTTCGATTATTGGCTGCCACACCGTCGGCCCGTGCAGATGCTGCCTTCCGTTTGCAGGCGTGCAGGCACAGATCATCGAAAATCTTTTTCCCCCGTTCGCTGGGGTGAACGCCCAGTAGCTTGTTCGCCTCTCGGCGCCAGCACCGCTGACATAAGCGGGGAGTGCGACTTGATGCCTTCCGGCCCGCCGGTGGCGTGACGGAGTTCGTCGAAAAGTCTGATCCTCTCAGTAACATATGGAGATCACGGCTATGTCCAACATGCTTCCCAGTCAGGTTGCGCCGGTTACCCGCGTTCACTCGGGTGCGGCCATGTCTGTACCTCTGGCCATCGAGCCTTCGATTATTGGCTGCCACACCGTCGGCCCGTGCAGATGCTGCCTTCCCTTCGCAGGGGTGCAAGCACAGCTCATCGAAGACGTGTTTCCCCCGTTCGCTGGGGTGAACGCCCAGTAGTCTGTTCGCCTCTCGGCGCCAGACTCGAGACATCCGCAGGAATCTGGCGCCGGAGGAGCCCAGATGCCTAGTATTACGGAAATCGAGGGTCTCAGGGAGCTCCAGGGCGAGACCGTAGGTGACCGTCGTATTCTGGTGGCGGTGCTCGACGGCCCAGTAGATCGAAGGCATCCCTGCTTCGAGGGTGCCGCACTTTCGGGATGCGAGGAACTTCCTGAGGTCAAGGGAAGGATGCTGGACCATGGCACGCATGTTGCCAGCATCCTCTTCGGTCAGCCCAATGGACTACTGCACGGCGTCGCGCCCGGCTGCACGGGACTGCTGATCCCGGTGTTCAACGACGAGGGGCGGCTGCTCTCTCAGCTAGACCTTTCGCGCGCCATCGAAAAGGCGGTGGAAGCCGGGGCGCATGTCATCAATATCAGCGGCGGGCAGTTGACAGAGGTCGGAGAGGCCGAGGACTGGCTGGATCGGGCGGTGCGGCACGCCGGCAACTCGGGCGCGCTGATCGTTGCGGCGGCTGGCAACGACGGTTGTGCTTGCCTGCACGTGCCGGCGGCGTTGCCCACGGTGCTGGCGGTCGGAGCGATGGACGACGAGGGCCGCCCGCTGGACGCCGATGCCGACGCCCGCGCGGTGGCAGACTGGGCCGCCAAGGAGCTCGGCGGCAAGGTCATCGAGGAGCGTCCGAACGACTCGGGCGCCAAGGGCGGCGCCCGGGGCGCGAGGAAGGGACGGTAGCCATGGGCATGCCACGTGGTGGTGGCTTCAACCCCAACCAGATGCTGAAGCAGCTGCAGAAGATGCAGCGGGAGATGGAGGACACCCAGGCCCAGCTGGCCGAGGAGGTCGTCGAGGGCACGGCCGGCGGCGGCGTGGTCACGGCCAGGGTCAAGGGCGACCAGACGGTCGAGTCGGTCTCGATCGACCCCGCAGCCCTCGACCCCGACGACGTCGAGATGCTCGGCGACCTGGTCACGGCCGCCGTCAACGAGGGCCTGCGCAAGGCCAAGGACCTCGCCGCCGAGCGCCTGGGCGGCCTCACCCAGGGCATGGGGCTGCCACCCGGCCTGGGGTTCTAGCCGATGTACGAAGGGCCCGTGCAGGACCTGATCGACGAGCTCGGGCGGCTGCCCGGGATCGGTCCCAAGAGCGCCCAGCGCCTGGCCTTCCACATCCTCAAGGTCGAGCCGGCCGACGCCGAGCGCCTGGCCAGGGCCATCACCGAGGTCAAGGCCCGGGTCCACTTCTGCCGGGTGTGCTGGAACGTTGCCGAGGGCGACCTGTGCCGTATCTGCAAGGACGCGCGGCGCGACCCCAGCCTGGTCTGCGTGGTCGAGGAGCCCCGCGACCTGGTCGCGATCGAGCGCACCCAGGAGTTCCGCGGCCGCTACCACGTCCTCGGCGGCGCGATCAGCCCGATCGAGGGCGTCGGCCCCGACGACCTCCGCATCCGCGAGCTCCTGAGCCGCCTCGAGCCCGAATCGATCCGCGAGGTCATCCTGGCCACCAACCCCAACATCGAGGGCGAGGCCACCGCCATGTACCTGGCCCGTCTCCTCGCCCCCCTCGGGGTCAAGGTCACCCGCATCGCCAGCGGCCTCCCCGTCGGCGGCGACCTCGAGTACGCCGACGAGATCACCCTGGGGCGGGCCTTCGCCGGCCGCCGTGAGATGCCGGTGTGACGACCACGCCCGTGTGACGCCGGACGGTCCTGGTTTGGGCCGTTCTGTACGAGTAATGGGTCTTGCGGTATAACGACCTGTCGGGTCTGTCGAGGACCGGTGAGACGCCATGCCCGCCGCGAAGGCACGCAGCGAGGTCCGGTCGGGAACCGGGTCCGGGGCTCCTCGGGGAAGGATCGCCAGCCTGGGCCCGACGTTCTTCTTCGTCCTCGCGCTCGTCTACCTGGTGGTGCTGCTGCTGCTCGCGGTCGGGCGCGAGGCCGGCAGCTGGTTCCTGGACGAGCTTCACGACCCGATTGCCGGTGTGCTGCCACTCGGTGTGCCGTGGTTCGGCGCCCTCGGTGCGGTGACGCTCAGTCTCTACGGCGTCTTCGACCACAACGACCACTGGGATCCGAAGTGGAACTACTGGTACATCGCCCGGCCGCTCGTCGGCATCATCCTGGCGATCATCGCCTACTTCATCTTCATCCCGCTCATCAACTCGGCCGGGTTGACACCGCGGACCTCGGCCGCGACCACGTCCACGTCGACCACCACGAGCACCA
>Ga0081540_1004098_pt1 | contig 11258 bp, 10 predicted proteins | sample TabmetS2T1R1_FD_71024 | JGI IMG/M metagenome (GOLD analysis project Ga0081540, IMG submission 71024) | Tabebuia heterophylla rhizosphere microbial communities from the University of Puerto Rico - S2T1R1 | ecosystem: Host-associated > Plants > Roots > Rhizosphere ...
CGACGATCCGGTCCTGCGGCGGCGGCTCGTTGCCGCCGGCGCGGCCCTGCAGGATCGTCGAGAGCATGCGGCTGTCGATCAGGCCGGGGCAGACGCAATTGACCCGCACGCCGGTGCCGGTGCATTCCCAGGCCGCGCTCTTGGTCAGCCCGATCACGGCGTGCTTGCTGGCGCTGTAGACGGCGATCATCGGCGATCCGATCAGGCCGGCGATGGAGGCCGTGTTGATGATGCTGCCCTTGTTCTGCTTCAGCATCACCGGCAGCACGTGCTTCATGCCGAGAAAGACGCCGACCACGTTGACATCGAGCACGCGCCGAAAGCTCTCCAGCGAATATTCCGGGATCGGCTTGATGTCGCCCTCGATGCCGGCGTTGTTGTAAAATGCGTCGATCGTGCCGAACCTGTCGAGCGTGGCGCGGACATATTCCGCGACCTCATCCTCCCTTGTAACGTCCGCCGTGACCGCGAGCGCTTCGGCAGAGGCGGGCAGGTCCTTGATCGCGGCCTTGAGCTCGTCGTCCTTGCGGTCGACGGCGACGACACGGGCGCCGCGTTCGGCTAACAGGCGGATGGTCGCGGTTCCGATGACGCCGGCCGCACCGGTCACGACGGCAACCCGGCCATCGAGGCGAATTCGATCGGGCATGTCTTAAGGTTTCCTCTCGCTTCCTCCGGTTATCCCGGATTTTGGTGTGTTTTCGCGCCAAGAGCGGGCACCCTCGCGCGAACGGAAGCGACTATTTCATCTGAAACGGGGCGTGGCTAGGGTCTGTTGAGAAACAGGATTCCCCCTTTGGCTTGGTTGAGATTCAAGCTTCGGATGGAACGATTCGTACCGACAGACGCCCAATGGGCGAAGATGGAGCCGCATTGTCTGGGTAAGCCGACGGACCTCGGGCGCAGTGGAAACGACAACCGCCGTTTCGTGGAAGCGGTCTTTGGATCGCGCGGACGGGAAGCCCGTGGCGTGACGGTCTCTCCTTTGAGGGTTTGACCGCTGACAAGGACTTCGACCGCAATTCCTATCATTGCCGATCTCAACGAGCGCGGCGCCAAAATCGTCATCTCACAGCATCCACGTCGGGAATCATCGCTAGTGGTTCAACGGTGCGACGGTACCCACGATGGGCGCTAGCAACGACACTCCCCGGGGCTTTGGCGGCTCCGGCAATCCACCTACCGGGCGTTGCCGAAACACCACATCGCTGGCCGAAGTGAGCCGATCACGACGCCATGACATTATGGCGCTTGTCTTTTCGCGCTAGTAAGGAGTCGGCGCATGCAACCGTGGGGACAGGAGAGTTCACATGCAGGCGGTTCGCACTCTTTTGGCCAGCACGGCGGTCGGTCTGCTGGCAGCGGGCGGCGCACAGGCGGCCGACCTTCCGGTCAAGGCCAAGCCAGTCGAGTATGTAAGGATCTGTTCGCTTTACGGCGCCGGCTTCTTCTTCATTCCCGGCACCGACACCTGCATCAAGCTCGGTGGCTATGTGCGTGCCGACGTCACCTTCAACGCCGGGGGCGCCCACGGCCAGCCGGCGTGGAACAGCGATCCCGGGCAGCAGAACCGCTTTCGCGATTATTTCGTCGACCGTTCGCGCATGGTGCTTTCGGTCGATACCCGCACCGCCACCGAATACGGCGTGGTCCGCACCTTCGGTTCGGCCAAATTCCAGTTCAACAACTTCGCCAGCTCCAATCCGACCACGCTTTCGGCATTTCCGGGCGGAGCCGTAAACGCGCTCAACACCGCGGGCAACGGCTATGTCGGCGTCTATGATCTGTTTATCCAGTTTGCGGGATTCACCTTCGGCAAGTCAGCTTCGGCCTTCGCATCGCCCTGGCAAGGTAATCCGGGCAACATCACGTCGTTCCTGCTGGGTGGCCAGAGTGGCGATAACAGCGGGCCGAACAACATCCAGTACACCGCAGAGTTCGGCAATGGCGTATCGGCCACGATCGGCCTCGATGATCCGACCGTGTGGGATCGCACGGCCGTTTACAATCTGAGCATCCCCGGCGCGATCGGCGCCAACGGCACCGGATCGAACGCCTATGCTGGCACGCACGCGCCCGACATCGTCGGCAGAATCCGGGTCGATCAGGCCTGGGGTCTATTCCAGGTGTCGGCCGCCGCGCATGAGATCAACGGGGCCTACAACTCGCTAGGCGCGGGCGGCGTGCCGACAAATCTGTCGGAAATCTCGGGTCACCCCGACACCAAGTGGGGCGGCGCGGTGATGGCTGCGTTGCAGATCAAGAACATCCCGACGGGTGCGGGCGACGACATCAAGATCGATGCGAGTTTCGCCAAGGGTGCCACGAAATACATCATCTCGACTGATTCGACCTCGCCGAGCTTTGCGATGTTCGGCGGTAGCAGCTTCGGCTACCAGAGCGTCGGCTTCGGCGCGACCACCGACGGCGTTTACATGCCGGGCGCGCTCGGCACCGGCGGCATCGCCCTGACGCAAGCCTGGGGTATCCGGGGCGCGTTCAATCACAACTGGGATGCGTACTGGTCGTCGAGCCTGTTCGGCAGCTACTCGGCCGTCAGGTACGATGGTGGCGCCAACGACAATCTGCTGGGTGCGGGAACCACGACGGCCAAGGGCGCTTACTGCGCCGCCTTTGCCGCCAGCCACCCGGGCCAGGCATTGGCCGGCAACGCTGCCGGCGCCTACTCCTGTAACCCCGACTTCAACGTCTCGCAGCTCGGATTCGTAACCCGCTGGACCCCGGTCAAGAACCTGACGTTCTCGGCCGAAGTGATGTGGACCCACCTCGACCAGAAAATGTCGGGCAGCTCGATCTTCACTGCGACCGCGCCGAAGCCGACCGCGCTCTACGAGTTCAAGGATCAAGATACGTTCCAGCTCGAGGTTCGCGCCCAGCGAAACTTCTGAGAGCGACGTTAGGGAGCGGGCAAATGCCCGGTCGCTTGTTCAACGCCGCGGCGGGACGGAGGTACTACCTCGCTTCGCTGCGGCGGCTCGCGCAAGAGCGCGATGTTATTCCTTTAATTTAATTCCTGCCCGTTTCATGTGCGCGCACTCCGCAAGGCGCCGACCGGGCGACGATGGGCGGGGGCTGCCCAATCGATGGTAAATTTTCCGTACCTACGATTCCGGGGGCGGCGATTTCTTCGCGCGCCTTAATCGATCGTTCATTCTGTTCGTCAAGGCCTCTTCAACGGTTCCATTCTAGGGTTTAACCAGTATGGCGCGGGAGAATTTCGGGGAGCGTCGGCAGGAGTTTGTCTATGCGTCGAATACTGACACGATTTGTCGACGATGAATGCGGTGCTACCGCCATCGAGTATTGCCTCATTGCGGCCGGGCTGAGCATCGTGATCGTCACTGCGGTCAACGGCGTCGGCAGCATGCTCAGCACGAAATTCGTCGAGGTCAGCACTTCCATCAAGTAACTGGGGAGGAGCGGCAGCGATTGAAGCCGGCGCTAGCTCTCTTTATTGCCGTCCGCATTGAGCGCGCGCATCATCGCGATCCGCGCGAACATCAGCCAGCCGCCGCCGGTCTCCGCTGCATTGATCAGGTTCTCGACCGCGGTCTGCCAGTGGGCCTCGTGCTGCACTTTTTCCGGCAATGCCATGACATAATCGGCGGCCTGCTGCAGCGTCGCGAGCTTGCGCCCGCCGCGAAGCGGTATCGGGTCATCGAAGGGGGTCGACCACGGCATCGCGCGCTAGGGTGTGCGATCGTGCTCCTTGCCCAATCAGCCGGCCTTCTTGGCGCGGGCGGCGGTACGCACCGGCTTCTCTGCCTTCTTCGGTGCTTCCTTTACCGTTTCCTTAACGATTTCTTTGGCCGTCTCCTTGGCGGCGCGCTTGCCGCCGCCGCTGATCGGCAACAACATCTCGCGCTGGCCGGCGGCGGCCTTCTTCGGCTTCTTGCCCTTGGTTTTGGCCGCGGCAGGGGCGGCCTCTTTCTCGCTGGCGAGACTGCGCTTGAGCGCATCCATCAGGTTGATGACATTGCCGCCGGTCTTCGGCGCCGCCTTGGCCTTGGTGCTGAGCCCGTTGCGCTTCTGGTTGATCAGGTCGATCAGCGCCTGCTCGTAGCGGTCCTCGAACTGATCGGGCTCGAATGAGGCGGATTTCTGCTCGACGATATGCTTTGCAAGATCAAGCATATCCTTGGTGATCTTCACATCCTGGATGTCGTCGAAATACTCTTTCTCGCTGCGCACCTCGTAGGGGTAGCGCAGCAGCGTTCCCATCAGTCCCTTGTCGAGCGGCTCCAGTGCGATGATGTGCTCGCGGTTGGTCAGCACCACGCGACCGATCGCGACCTTGTCCATGCTGCGGATGGTCTCGCGGATCACCGCAAACGCATCGTGGCCGACCTTGCCGTCCGGCACGAGGTAATAGGGACGGATAACATAGCGGCTGTCGATATCGGTCCGCGGCACGAACTCGTCGATCTCGATGGTTCGGGTCGATTCCAATGCGATGTCGTCAAGCTCGTCCTTCGACACCTCGATATAGGTGTCGGTGTCGACCTTGTAGCCCTTCATGATGTCGTCGTTGGCGACTTCCTCGCCGGTCTCGGCATCGACCTTGGAGTATTTGATGCGGTGGCCGGTCTTGCGGTTGATCTGGTTGAAGGAAACCTTCTCGGTATCCGACGTCGCCGGATAGAGGGCGACCGGGCAGGTCACGAGCGAGAGGCGCAGAAAACCCTTCCAATTGGCGCGGGGGGCCATGGGCTACTCCGAAAAAAACGCAACGGACGACCGGTAAGAATACCATCGGATGCCGCCGTCTCAAACATGGTGAGGCAGGGAATCGCGGAATGGCGTTAACCGCCAATGGCCCGGTTCTGCAGCCGGCCCAATGACCTCTGGACGCTGCTGCGGCGCGGCGAGGCCTGAAGGGTCGGAACATCACTTCCGATCATGCGTTGCTTTAACCGGCGGTGTCGAAGCATTCGCTGGCATTACAGGCACTTACTCGAAGAGGTCCCCATGGCAACGCAACGACATGGCCAGATCGTCGAAACCCCGACCGAGGCACGCCAGGCCGAACCCGGGCCGTCGGTGCTCGCGCTCCTGTCGGTTTCGACCGGGCTCGCGATTCTGATCCTCGGCATCGTCTGGTTCGTGTTCTTCCGTACGTGAGGGCTGCGGCTGCGCGATCAGGCTTGCCGGACGGGAAGTGCGCCAGCCTTTCGGGAGTCGTCGACGCAGGCCACCGCCAGCCCCCTTTGCCAGCCCCCTTGGGGCATCCCATCCGGCATGTTAGGCGTCTGCCCGCGGTGGGGCATATCCGGCCGCGGAAGTCTCATGACGAAAAAGTAACATGCGCCATGCGCCCCGTTCATGGCCCGTTCACGCCGGTGGCCCTCATCATGGGACCTGTTATCGTAGGGCTCACTTTTGGAGGCCAGCTTGCGCCTGCTCGTTGTGGAGGATGATCCGGATCTCAACCGTCAGCTTACGACGGCTTTGACGGATGCCGGTTACGTGGTCGATCGTGCGTTCGATGGCGAGGAGGGGCACTACCTCGGTGACAGCGAACCTTATGATGCCGTGGTGCTCGACATCGGGCTGCCCAAGATGGACGGCATCTCGGTCCTGGAGGCGTGGCGCCGCAACGGCCGCGGCATGCCGGTCCTGATTCTCACCGCGCGTGACCGCTGGAGCGACAAGGTGCAGGGTTTTGACGCCGGCGCCGACGACTATGTCGCCAAGCCGTTCCACCTCGAAGAGGTGCTGGCGCGGATCCGCGCGTTGCTGCGCCGTTCCACCGGCCATGCGCAGTCGGAACTGACCTGCGGCCCGGTCTCGCTGGACACGCGCACCGGCCGCGTTAGCGTCTCCGGCAATCCGATCAAGATGACCTCGCACGAATACCGCCTGTTGGCCTATCTGATGCACCACACCGGCCGCGTGGTGTCGCGCACCGAACTCGTCGAGCACCTCTACGATCAGGACTTCGATCGCGACTCCAACACCATCGAGGTATTCGTCGGCCGCATCCGCAAGAAGCTCGACGTCGACATCATCCAGACCGTGCGCGGGCTCGGCTATCTGCTGACGCCGCCGTCGCCCGGGACTTGATTTGCTTGCTGTTTAATTCGAGCATGACCCGATCCGAAGGCCGGTCTCCACCCTTCGGGTCGAGGCGCTGAAAGACATGCTTTTCCGGATCGTGCCCTGATGCGCGGAAGTTCGCTCGCCACGCGGTTGTTCCTGTCGGCGACCGCGTGGGTGGTTGTGATCCTGGTCATAACCGGCGTGATCCTGTCGTCGGTCTATCGCAACGCGACCGAGCGCGCCTTCGACCGCCGTCTCAACCTCTATCTCCGCACCCTGATCGCCGAAGTCGCGACCCCCGACGAGCCACCCGACCACCAGTTCCAGTCGCTCGGCGAACCGCTGTTCGAATTGCCGCTATCCGGCTGGTACTGGCAGATCGTCCGTACCGACGAGAAGGCGGAGACGCGGGCGTCGCGGTCGCTGTGGGACAAGAAACTGCCGAAGCTCGAGGATATCGGCGCGGAGCTGACCCCCGCCGGCATCCGGCTCGGTTACATCGACGGGCCCGAGGGCCAGAGCCTGCGGGTGGTCGAGCGGCCGGTCGACCTTGGCGCCGACGGCAAGTTCCTGGTCAGCGTCGCCGGCGACGCATCCGAGATTTTCGACGAAATCCGCGCCTTCGACTATTATCTCGGCGGCACCTTCGCAGCACTCGGCATCGTGCTGCTCCTGACCACCATCTTCCAGGTCCGTTTCGGGCTGGCGCCGCTCAAGCGCATTTCGGAATCGATTGCCGACATCCGCTCCGGCCGCGCCGAGCGGCTGGAAGGCGAGTTTCCCGTCGAGATCGCGCCGCTGGCGCGCGAGACCAACGCGCTGATCGACGCCAACCGCGAGATCGTCGAGCGCGCGCGCACCCATGTCGGCAACCTCGCGCATGCCATCAAGACGCCGCTGTCGGTCATCGTCAACGAAGCCTCGGCCCATGCGGTAGATCCCTTTGCCAGCAAGGTGTTGGAGCAGGCCGATGTGATGCGGGATCAGGTCGCCCATCATCTCGAGCGTGCGCGCATTGCCGCGCGCGTCACCATCGTCGGCACCGTCACCGAGGTCGCGCCCGCCATCGAGGCGCTGCGGCGGACCATGGAAAAGATCCATCGCGATCGTGCCATTACCATCGCTGTGAAGGCCGATCCGCATGCCAAGTTCCGCGGCGAGCGCCAGGACCTCGAGGAGATGGCCGGCAATCTCGTCGACAATGCCTGCAAATGGGCCGCCTCGCAGGTCCTGATCGAGGTGCTGGTCGAACGGCCAGCGCAGCACGGTACCGGGCCGCGGCTCCGGATCATCGTCGATGACGACGGCCGCGGACTATCGGCTGCCGAGCGCGCACAGGTGTCCCGGCGCGGCCAGCGGCTGGACGAGTCCAAGCCGGGGTCCGGGCTCGGGCTTTCGATCGTGGTCGATCTCGCCGGTCTCTATGGCGGCAGCCTGGTCCTGGGCGACGCCCCGATCGGGGGCTTGCGGGCGGAACTGGTGCTGCCGGGAATCTGAACGCCAGCGTGATTACCTGGGGTTGACGGAGCGCGGCCCGGCAATGTCCGGCTCGATTTCGTTATTCCTAAACGCCTTCTTAACGCGCACACTTCTAAACTCGGCAGCGGACGCGTTTTGCCGTCCACATGACACACGCATATCCATACCAGGCGAATGAGCCAGACATCGACCGAGCGGCTGAGGGACTATCTTGCCCAGCTCCCGCCCCAATCGCAGGCGCTGCTGATGCGCGAGTTCGAGCGCGCCATCGAGCGCGGGGAAGATGTCGCCGTCGCCAACCTCGTGCTCGAGCAACTCCGCAAGGTCGTGCGCGGAACCGAGGAAGACGACGAGACGCGTCCGCGGACCGACGATCCCGCGCGCCTGCTGTTCCGTCCGCTCGAGCCGTTTCTGGTCGAAGGCAACTTTCCGGTCAGGGCCGGGCAGGTCCGGCGTGCATCGCTGCTGCCGGTCTGGCAATGGCTGGAGCGCGACGGCGCGCCCGATGCCGCGCGCGCATTCGAAACCGCGCTTGCCGAAATCAGGCAGAGCGGCAGCAATGCCGGCCTCGAAGGCGCGACGCGCAGGTTCCAGATCGCCGCCGCCGAAGCGATCGTCAAGATAGCAACGCCGGTCCCGGGCGACGACAGGCAGCGGGCGCTCGCCCGTATCGGCCCACCCAATATCGTCGAGGATTTGCTGTCGATCGGGGGCGTGCTGCGGGCGCGCGAGGCGCTGGAGACGCTCGGCAGCCGGATGCCCAGCCAGATGCGGGTATTTGCGGAAGCCCAGATCGGGTCGGTGGGTTCGGCGCTCAACGTTCCCTCGTTGCAGACACCGCAATTGCTGCCGTTCGCGCTGTCGCTGATCCTGCAGCGGCTGGCCTCGCCCTGGCAGATCATCCGCCTCGCGGTCAAGATGGCGGCATCCGATGACGAGATTCGCGTGGCCGCCACGCCCTACGGCATCGCGGTCACGATCGCGCTGCACGACCTCTCGTTCCTCACGGCCTGCCTGCGCACGGACATCAGGCGTGGCCATTTCGACAATGTCGGCGAGCAATTGAAGGTCCTGCATGACGGCGTGCGCGGGCTGCGCACCGAGCTCGACCTGCGCAACGATTCCGCGTGGGGCCGCCAGCTCACCTCGATCCGCGCCGAAATTTTCAATGCGCTGCAATCCGAGATCGAGAGCGTGCCCGGCCGGGTCCGCCGCATCCTGCGTCAGCGCGCCGACAAGGACATCTCCTCCGCGCCCAAGATCGACGACTCCGAGGTCGAGGAAATCGCCGCCCTGATCGACTTCGTGGCGGTGTGCCGCACCTATGCCAGCGAGCTTGCCATCAACGAGGTAACGCTGCGGACCTATTCCGACCTGCAGCACTATGTCGAGCGATCCACCGAGAGCCTGGTGCAGGCGCTGCGCGGCGGCGACACCAAGGCGCGCGCCTATCGGCAGATGCAGGCCAAGGCGGCGATCCGCTTCTGCGAAATCCTGTTCGGCCACGACTATGCGTCGCTGATGAGCCGGGCGGCTGACAATGCCGTGACCGGTGAGCGCAAGACGAGCAAGGCCGGCTGAAGCGCTTTTCAGCGAAGTAACGGAAAAGCTTCAGGCCCGCGCATTTCCGCCGAATTCCCCGCCGACCTGGCCGCCGGCTGGGAGCCTCGCATTCGGGCGATTTTTCTGCCGTAATATTGTCAATTGCCGGGCTTGCCACCGGTGGTGTAAAGCGGCTCATCGGCGGCGCTTATTCTCATTCTAAAAGCGTCGTTCCGCCCGGGAACTGCTTGATGACGCTGTGGTTTGTGTTCGCGCTGATGACGGTCGCGGCGATCTTTGCCGTGCTCTGGCCGTTAAGCCGCGGCTCTTCTGCGCAGGCCGGCGGCAGTGAGGCGGCGGTCTATAAGGACCAGCTCGCCGAGATCGATCGCGATGTCGCCGCCGGGCTGATCGGCGTGTCCGAGGCCGAGGCCGCGCGCGTCGAAATCGGCCGCCGCCTGCTTGCCGCCGCGGACGGTCAGCACGAGCCGCCGGCGCGGCCGAACCTTACGCTGCGCCGCGCCTCGGCCGTCCTGGCGCTGGTGGGTTTGCCGGTCGCGGCGGTGACGTTCTACCTCGCGCTCGGATCGCCTCAGCTTGGCGACTTTCCGCTTGTCTCGCGCACCCGCACCGCCGCCGCCAACCAGCCGATCGAGAACATGGTGGCGCAGGTCGAAGCGCATCTGGAAAAGAACCCGACCGACGGCCGCGGCTGGACCGTGCTGGCGCCGGTGCTGGCTCGGCTTGGCCGTTACGACGAAGCGGCTCGGGCCTACCGCAACGCCATCAATTACGCCGGCGACAGTGGAGAGCGCCGCTCCGATCTCGGCGAAACTCTCGTGGGCGCAGCGGGCGGCGTCGTCACGGCGGAGGCCAAGGCCGAATTCGAACGCGCATTGGCGCAAAACGCCGATGAGCCCAAGGCCAATTATTTCCTCGGGCTCGCCGCCGAACAGGACGGCCGCCAGGCCGATGCGGCTACGATGTGGCGCGGCATGCTCGCCAAGGCGCCGGCCGATGCGCCGTGGCGCCCGCTGATCGAGGCGTCGCTGGCGCGGGTAGGTGGGCCCACTGCACCGGCGCTCTCCAGCGACGCGATGGCCGCCGCCAAGGACATGAATGAAGCTGACCGCGGCGCGATGATCCGCGGCATGGTCGATCGGCTCGCAACGCGGCTGAAGCAGAACGGCGACGACGTCGAGGGATGGCTGCGGCTGGTGCGGGCCTATACGGTGATGGGCGAACGCGACAAGGCGGCGAGCGCGCTGACTGAGGCGCGCCAGGCGGTGGCAAACGATACCGAGCGCTTGCGCCAGCTCAATGAGGGCGTGAAGAATCTCGGGCTTGGTGGGTGAGGCATGATGGCAGAACCCAAGGGCGAAGACAGAGGACAGCAATGACGCGCAAGCAGCGGCGTTTGACCATGATCGGCGGTTCGCTCCTGGTGCTCGCGATTGCCGCGGCGCTGGTGCTGAACGCCATGCGCGATTCCATCGTGTTCTTTTCGACCCCGACGATGGCGGCCGAGAAGCAGATCCCGCCCGGCAAGCGGTTCCGCCTCGGCGGCCTGGTGCAGCCGGGCTCGCTGGTGCGCGGCGACAACCTCGCGGTGAATTTCAGCGTCGCCGACGGCAGCGCCACACTGCCCGTGGCCTACAAGGGAATCTTGCCGGATCTGTTCCGCGAAGGGCAGGGGGTCGTCGCCGAAGGCGCGCTCGATGCGTCAGGCGTATTCAAGGCCGATACGGTCCTGGCAAAACATGACGAGACCTACATGCCCAAGGATGTCGCCGACGCCTTGAAGAAGCAGGGACACTGGAAGGACGATTACGGCGCAAAGCCCGGCGCCACGGCCGCATCTGCGCCGGTCCAGGGGGCGTCGAAGTGATCGCGGAAGCCGGGCACTACGCGCTGGTGCTGGCGCTGGGACTGGCGCTGATCCAGTCCACCGTGCCGATGCTGGGCGCGCGTTGGGGCGATCCTGCCTTGATGAATGTCGCGCGCTCCACGGCGCTGGCGCAATTGCTGTTCGTGGGTGCGTCGTTCACGGCGCTGGTGATGCTGCACGTCGTCTCGGATTTCTCCGTCGTCAACGTGTTCGAGAACTCGCACTCGATGAAGCCGCTGCTCTACAAGATCACCGGCGTGTGGGGCAATCACGAAGGATCGATGCTGCT
>Ga0081540_1004099_pt1 | contig 11255 bp, 11 predicted proteins | sample TabmetS2T1R1_FD_71024 | JGI IMG/M metagenome (GOLD analysis project Ga0081540, IMG submission 71024) | Tabebuia heterophylla rhizosphere microbial communities from the University of Puerto Rico - S2T1R1 | ecosystem: Host-associated > Plants > Roots > Rhizosphere ...
AGCGACGACGACGACGCCCGCCACCACGACACCGGCGCGCTGAGTCGCTTCCTCGCGGAGCCCGCCCATGTTCGCCTCGCCCGCCGTGAGTCCGCGCATCCTGCCATCGGCCGGCGTGCCGGTGCGCGCGGCGTCGAGCGAGCCCGACGACGATACGCTGAACGCCGTGCGTCCCAAGGTGCGCGCGCTGCTCGAATCATCGCCCGGATTTCGCGCCATGCCGGCGGCCGAGCAGCTCGAGCTCGCGCGCAACATGGTGCGCGTCGCTTCCTACATGTCGAATCCGGACGGACTCGCCAAGCACGAGCTGACGCCCGGCCAAGGCGTTCTCGCGAAAGCCCAGTCGCAGGACGCGCCCGCACGCGCGCTCGATACCGCGGTCGACCAGGCCAAGCTCAAGGCCTCGCAGAAGATCGGCACGTTCGCCGGCAGCGACTTCGAGGCGGGCTCGGTGACGCAGGGCGCCGAGAATTTCAAGAAGTACATCGGCGCGGTCGATTTTCCGGACTTCGTCGGCGGCCTGATCCAGAACGTGTTCCAGGCCATCGTCAACGCGTCGATCCAGCAGATGAACGCGTACGGGCAGATGCTGAAGTCGGTCGCGCAGACGGTCGATCAGTTCGCGTCCGACAACATCACCGCGAACAACGCGCGCGACTGGCTGGTTGACAAGTACGCGGGCGATCTCTCGCTCGGCAGCGACGACGACGGCGGGCCGCAGATCGCGATCGCGAACGAGGACAAGGCGGACTCCGTGCTCTCCCGCATGAACCAGGACATGCAGCTCGCAGAGCCCGTGACCGATCTCTCCGACACGGATCAGGAGGGCCGCCTCGTGCAGGCCGCGCGCATGCAGATGGCGCGAAGCCGCCAGCAGCTTCTCGCGTCGATGGTGATCCTCGGCATCAACCGCATCGTGGTGACCGACGGCGCGATCAACGCGAAGGTCGTGTTCGATTTCCGCGCATCCGATACCGCGCAGCGCACGGCCGGCGCGTCGCTGTTCGACCAGCAGTCGAGCATGAACCGCAACAAGAGCGCCGGCGGCGTCAACTTCGGCTGGGGCGCCGCGGGCACGACGAACGTCAACGAGCAGCGCCACGTGACGACGGTCTCTTCGTCGGTCGACGAGAAATCCGAATCGCAGCAGGAGATGAAGGCGAAGCTCACCGGCGAAGTGCGCGTGAATTTCAAGTCCGACTACTTCCCGATGGAGAAGCTCGCTTCGCCCGGCATGATCGCCAGCATCCAGGGCAACGCGACGCCGTTCGATCCGAACGCCAAGCCCGCGCCGGCCACCGCGGCGGGCGGTTCCGCGACGACGCATTGACGGGCGCACGCCATGCGCCTCGCGCCGCCGCCTCCCGACATCCGCATCGCGCCGAGCCACGAGCACGCCGCGCTGCTGCGTGCGCTCGCCGTCGCGATGTCCGCGCTCGAGCGGCAGGAGCGCGAGCTTTCGCGAGCGCTCGAGCTCGGCGACATCGATCTTCCTCCGGGCGCGCCGACCGCGCAGGACCGCGCGCAGCTCGAAGCCGCCGCGCCGCTCTATTTCGCCAGCGAGCTCGAAGCGGCGGGGCTTCTCGCGACGGCGGACCTCATCGCCGGGCTCTTCGCCAGCGGCACGATCACGCAGCCGCTCGGGCCGATCGCGACGACGATCAACGCGTTCTGGCGCAGCCGCCGCGAGCGCCTCGACGCGAACGAGCGCTCGGCGATCTTCGCGCGCGTAGTGGAACAGCCGTATTTCGATCGGCTGATGGGCGCGCTCTGTTCAGCGATCGTCGCGCAGACGGACGTCGGCGCGGCGACGGCAACTCGCGCGCAGGGTCTGCACGAAGACGTCATCCTCGCGACCGCGCTGCACGACATGGGCGAGTTCCTCGCACAACGCGTCGATCCGATGGCGGCGATGAGCGCGCGGGAGATCGTCGAGAACATCAACACCGCCCTCAAGTTCATGCGCGACCGCATGCTGCAGACCGCATTCGCCGTGAACTCGCTGTGGGCGCTGATCGCCAGCACCGGTACGAGCGGCGATGCCGCGACCGTGCACGCGCACGCCGACCGCGGCGGCGCCGGGCAGACCGTGCTGCTCTGGGTCGCACGTCATTCGCTGGACGAGCGGCCGCGGCTCGATGCCGCCCGCGCGAGCGACATCGAGATCATCGAGGCAGCGCAGCGCTGGTCGTCCGCGCCCTTGCTTGCGTCCGCGCAGCCGCCTCGACTCCTCGCGGCTGCCTGAGCCATGGACGGCGGCGCGCAGGCGAAAACGAAGACCCAGGCGACGCCGCCGCCGTGGATCCGCGGCGCGGTGCGCGAAGTCCTCGAGCGCACGCCGAACTATGGAACGCTGTCCGCCGACGATCGCCAGTCGCTCGCGCGCGCGATGGTGCATGTGTCGACGCTGGCCGCCGACCTCATCGCCGAGGAATCGCACGCCGACAACGAGATCGCGCATCGTCAGCCGCTCGCGCGCGCGCAGGATCAGCCCGACTTCGCCACGGCGGCCGATCGCGTCGCGCAGACGACGAAGAATATCCTCAACGCGGTGTCGTTCCCGCGCTTCGTCACCGATCTCATCAACGGCGTGTTCAAGGCGATGCTCGACTCGAATGCGCAGCAGATGCAGCAGTATGTGCAGCTGCTGGGCGCGGTGTCCGCCTCGGCCGAAGGCTTCGAGAGCACGCAGTTCGGGCTCTCGCAGGTGCGGCAATGGGTCGCCGATCATTTCCCGGAATCGATCGAGTACGACAAGCCGGATCCGGCGGATGGCCCGCCCGATCCCGAGGAAGTCGCGAACATCAAGCTGCGCCTCAAGGGCGGCGCGTCGATGCCGAAAGTCGAGGGGATCCGCGCGACGCTCGGCATCGGCCCCGAGGAATCGGTCGACGCGAGCAATCCCGAGCAGCTCGTCCCGCTCGCGCGACGCTATCTCGCGCGCCAGCGCCAGCAGATGCTCGCGACGATGATCATGATGGGCATGCAGCGCATCGTCATCGACAGCGGCCGCATCAATGCGGCGATGCGCTTCCACATCGACACGCGCAGCGCCGCGAGCGAGGACAAGGGCAGCCAGTTCAACCTGCAGAACCGCGTGAAGGCGTCGGGCAGCTTCGGCGTCGGACCGTGGGGCGCGAGCGCCGAAGTCGAGAACAACATCGGCTACGTGTCCACCGAGAAAACGCAGACGACCGAGCAGATGAACACCGACCTCGACCTCACCTCCTCAGTCGAGCTCGTGTTCCGCAGCGACTACCTGCCGCTCAACCAGATGGCCGCGCAGGCGCAGGCCGACCGGATCCGCAACGCGTCGATCAATCCGACCGCCGACATCCCGGACCAGAGCGCGGCGCGCAACGCGCGCCTGCAGGCGCAACTGCAATCCGAGCGCGAGCGCAGCAGCGGCATCGACAGCGCGATCAGCGCCGCGAACAAGCCGACAGCACCGGCGCCGACTCCGGCGCCTGCACCCGGAACGACGCCGACGACGGGAACGACCGCGCCTGGGACCGGCGCGAAAACGCCGGCGACACCAGGCACGACGACGCCAACGACGCCGACAAAGCCGGGCACGGCGCCACCACCGACGCCGGCTCCGGGAACAACTGCGCCGACCGCGCCTGGCACTGCGCAGCCGACGACGCCGACAACCGGCACCACCAATCCAGCCCCGGCGCCCGCGCCAAGACCGGCGACGCCGACGACGCCCGCACCCGCACCGACGACGCCCGCGCCGGCACCGACACCGCAGCCCGCGCCGACGACCGCACAACCGGCGCCCGCACCGCAACCGAACGCGCCCGTCGCGAATGCGCCCGCACCGAATCCCGCGCCGACGCAGCAACGCTAGCCCCCATCGACGCTCTGCCGCGTTTCAACCATCGCCTGACAACACGGGAGACGACGATGGCGAGCGCGACGCTGGCATACACCCCTTCGCTGGACTGGTACCGCATCGGCGCGTGGAGCGGCAGCGTCGCGGCGCATGTCGGTCTCCTGCTGCTGGTCCTGCTGCCGATGACGGCACCGCCGCTGCGGCCGTCGCCGACGAGGGTCGAAGCGCGCTGGATCGAGGCGTTGCCGCCGCCGCCCGACATCGCCGAGCCGCCGCCGCCCGTTGTCCCGCATCGCGCGCTGCCGACGCACGTGCGCACGCCACCGCCGACGATTCCCGATGTCCCGATGTCGTCGACGCCGACGACGCCGGCTGCCGACGCGAACCCGACGCCGACGACGGTCGAAACGACGACATCGCTGCCGTCCGGCGACGACATCGGCATCGGCGGCGCGACGCAGACGCTCGCGTACGCGACGCCGCTCACGCCGCGCTACCCGCCCGCCTCGCTGCGTGCGCACGAGCAAGGCACCGTGCTGCTGCGCGTGCTCGTCGACGAAACCGGCGTGCCGCAACGCGTGGAGATCGCGCGAAGCTCGGGCCACATCCGGCTCGACGCAGCCGCGCGCGAGAGCGTCATGCACGCCCGCTTCCGCCCCGTGATACGCGAGGGAACCGCCGCCGCGGCATGGGGCCTCGTACCGATCGCGTTCCGCCTCGATCACGGCTGACCGCACGGAGGCGATGTGCGTCGGTTAGAGTACGGCGCACATGGACATTCACAGCCTCTGGTACGTGCTCGCCGCGGTGCTGATCGTCGTCGGCGTCATCGGCACGGTGGTGCCGGCGTTGCCGGGCGTTCCGCTCGTCTTCGCGGGCATGCTCGTCGCGGCGTGGGCAGACGGATTCCAGCACGCGGGGCTCTGGACGCTGATCGGGCTCGGCGTGCTGACGCTGATCGCGGTCGCGGTCGATTTCATCGCGGGACTCGCCGGCGCGAAGCGCGTCGGCGCGAGCCGGCTTGCGCTGATCGGTGCCGCGGTCGGTACGCTGGTCGGCATCTTCTTCGGAATTCCGGGCCTTTTGCTCGGGCCGTTTCTCGGCGCGCTGATCGGCGAGCTCTTCGCCGGCGCGACGCTGAAGCGCGCCGCGGGTGTCGGCGTCGGCGCCTGGATCGGATTCCTGGTCGGCACGGTGCTGAAACTTGCCGTTTGCTTTGCGATGCTCGGCGTCTTCGCGCTCGCGTTCCTTGCAGGATGATGAAAGCGACGGCGAATCGCGCGTCGACGCACGATGTGCGGACGATTCGCGAGTTGCGGGCCGCGCGCCGTGTCTCCGCCCGGCGAACGAGCGCACGCCCTGCTTGCGACCAGCCGTTTCGGCGTGGCGACGAGCGCACCCGCGCATAACCTTTGGCACATAGCGAAACGCGCCCCGGCGAGTAGCGTGCGCACATTCGGGAAGGGAGGCTGCCCATGTTCGCTCGTCGCGCGTATGCGCTCGCATTCGGTGTCATCGTCTCGTTGTCGTGCGCGGGACTCGCGCCTGCCGCACCGGCCGCCGCAGCGCCCGACTGGATCAAGCGCAGCAACGACGACGCGCAGCCGCTGTTGAAGGTGCTCGGCGATTTCGCGCCGGAGTTCGCGGCGCGCACCGGCGTCAAGGGTTACGACGAGAAGGTCACGCAACTGCCGCTCGACGCGAACGAGCGCTTCCGCAAGGCGATCGGCGAAGCGCGCAGCGGGCTCGAGGCCCGACTCGCCGCCGAGAAGGATCCGCTCGTGCAGCAGGATCTCAAGATCATGATCGAGGCGTCGACGCAGCAGATCGACACCAGCGTGCTCAACGAGAAGTTTCTGCTGCCGTACACGAACGTCGGCCAGACGATCTTCTTCGGCGAGTTCAACCTGCTGCAGGATCAGGTCGACGCGAAGCGGCGCCCGGCCGCGCTGGCGCGACTCAAGCGCTACACCGGTCTGGAAAAAGGCTACACGCCGCTGACGACGCAGGCGAAGGCGCAGTTCGAAGCCGCGATGAACGACAAGAACCTGCTCGGCCCCGTGAAGGCGCAGGTCGACCAGGATCTCGCGAACACCGCGAGCTACGTCGACGGCATCCGCAAGCTCTATGAGAAATACAAGATCGGCGGCGCCGACAAGGCGCTCGATGCGCTCGACACGCAGCTCAAGGACTACGACGCGTGGGTCAAGTCGACCGTGCTGCCGCGGGCGCGCGAGGACTTCCGCCTGCCGCCGGAGCTCTACGCCGACAATCTCAAGAATGTCGGGCTCGACATCGCGCCGGACGCGCTGATCGCGAAGGCCGAGCTAGCCTACGCCGAGATCCGCAACGAGATGCAGGCGATCGCGCCGCTGATCGCGAAGGATCATCACCTCGAGTCGAGCGACTATCGTGACGTGATCCGCGCGCTCAAGAAGGAGCAGATGCCGCGCGAGAAGATCGAACCGACCTATCACGAGGTTATCGGCAAGATCGAGGACATCATTCGCCGCGAGCACATCGTGACGCTGCCGGAACGGCCGATGATCATGCGCATCGCATCGGAGGCCGAGACGGCCGCGCAGCCCGCGCCGCACATGGATCCGCCGCCGCTGATCGGCAACAAGGGCGAGCGAGGCACGTTCGTGCTGACGCTCGGCAACCCCTCCTCGAGCGGCGGCGCCGACAGCTACGACGATTTCAATCATCCGTACGCGACGTGGACGCTGACCGCCCACGAGGGCCGGCCGGGCCATGAGCTCCAGTTCTCGGCGATGGTCGAGCGCGGCGTCTCGCTCGCGCGCAGCCTCTTCGCGTTCAACAGCGTCAACGTCGAGGGCTGGGCGCTCTACGCCGAAGCGGAGACGAAGCCGTACGAGCCGCTCGACGGCCAGCTCTTCGCGTTGCAGGCGCGCCTGCAGCGCGCGGCGCGCGCGATTCTCGATCCGATGGTCAACCTCGGCCGCCTGAGCCCGGAGCGCGCGAAGGAAGTGCTGACCGACGAAGTCGTGCTCTCGCCCGCTTACGCGCGCCAGGAAATCGACCGCTACACGTTCCGCGCGCCGGGCCAGGCGACGAGCTACTTCTACGGCTACACGAAGCTGATGGAATTGCGCGCGGACACCGAGATCAAGCTCGGCAAGAAGTTCGACCGCCAGGCCTTCAACGATTTCGTGATCGGGCAGGGTTTGCTGCCGCCGGCGCTGCTGCGCGAAGCCGTCGAGACGCGCTTCATCCCCGCGCAGATGAAGTAGCGACGCCGCCGCGTCGCGTTCCACCGAAGCGGCGGAAGCAGGTCGCGGTCAGCGCACCGCCGGCGGCGGCAGCACGTAGAAGAGGACGGCGAAGAACTGCAGGATGCTGCCGCCGAGCACGAAGACGTGCCAGAGCGCATGCGAGTAACGCATGCGCTTCATGAGATAGAACGGCACGCCGACCGTGTAGCAGACCCCGCCGCCGAACAGGAGCCAAAGTCCGCCGGCGGGCAGCCGCTCGACCAGCGGACCGATCGCGACGAGCCCGATCCAGCCGAGTCCGACGTACAGCGTGACGACGGGTCCGCGCCGCTCGACGCCCTTCACGACGAGCGCCATGCCGAGCAACGCGAGCGCCCACACGACGCCGAACAGCGACCAGCCCCACGGCCCCTGCAGCGTGATCAGCGTGAACGGCGTGTACGTGCCCGCGATGAGCAGGAAGATCGCGCCGTGATCGAGCTGGCGCAGGATCGGCTTGGCGCGTTCGACAGGCACGCCGTGATACAGCGTCGACGCGGTGTAGAGCAGGATCAGCGTCGTGCCGTAGACGCCGACGCTCGCGATGTGCCGCGCATCGCCGCTCGGCGCCGCATAGGCGGCCAGCACGGCGAGACCCGCGATGCTGAGCACGATTCCGATGCCATGGATGACACTCGACGCGACCTCTTCGCTCGCGCTGTAGTCGGATGGCAGCGGTTCGGCGGCGGGTTCGGACAAGACGGTCTCCGCAGGGCGCCGGACCTCATGTCGCAGCGCACCATGCGGCTACCCTACTCCGTCGATGCGGCCGCGCCAACCTCGACGTTGCGCGACGCCCGTCAGCGCGCCGCGGGCTGCGCAGCAGCGCGGTGATGGTGCGCGATCAGCCAGACGATGCCGATCACGAGCAGCAGCGGCAAGGCCGCGTGCAGCAGCGCGACGCCGAGCGCGAGCGCGATGCCGAAGCCCGCGAGCATCAGCGGCACGGCCAGCACCAGCACGAGCAGCCAGCCGACCAGCCGCAGCACGAATCCGATCACGCCGACGATCAGCGAGAACGCCACCACGAACACGCCGATCACGAGCAGCGCCGGCAGGAGCGCGACGCCGAACGTCAGCAGCACGAGCGTCGCCAGCACGGCGAAGACGGAGAAGAAGCCGGTCGTCATTGCGACACCTCCATCGATCCGACGCAGCGATCCTGCGCGCGCCGCGGCGCCGGCGACAGTGAGGAAGGTCACCCTTGAACATCGCTTCAGCGCCGGCGCTGCGATTACGCCGTAAGCTATGCCAAAGGTATGCCCATTGCGCCGCGGAGCCGCTGTCATGGCCAAGCTCGACGTGCTGATCCACCTGCGCCGAACCGATTCGGTGACGCACACGGTTCGCGTCGGATTCTCGATCGCCGCGCGCCTCGGCGCGTGGACGACCGGCATGCATGTCGTCGCGATAGCCCCGGCTGCGTTCGCTTCGCCCGAAGCCGTCGCGCTGCAGGTGCACGAAGCCGACGAGATGGTCGACGAAGCGAAAGCGCGCGAGGCGTGGTGGACCGAGCAGCTCGCCGCGCACGATCTCGCCGGCGAATGGCAGGTCTCGCAGGGCGACACGGTCGAGGTACTCTGCCACGCCGCGCGCTGGAGCGATCTCGTCATCGTCGAGCGCCCGCAGCTCAATCCCGACGCGCCGACCGGCTGGGGCCTCGTCTCGCGCACGGTGTTCGGATCGTCGGCGCCGGTCGTCGTCGTGCCGGACTCGTGCAAACTCGAGCGCGCCGGTGCGCGCATCGTCGTCGCCTGGAACGCGAGCCGCGAAGCCGTTCGCGCGATCCGCGGGTCCCTGCCGCTGCTGCAGCGCGCCGACGAGGTCACCGTGCTCGAAGGCGAGCCGGTCGAGAACCCGTTCGGCCTGCGCCATCTGCCGAAGCTCGACCTGCGCGCATGGCTCGCGCGGCACGACGTCGACGCCGAGTTCCGCGCGTTCAAGCCGCCGGCGAAGGAGCGCGGCACCGCGCTGCTCGACGCCGCGCACGCGGCCGGCGCCGACCTCGTCGTCATGGGCGCGTGGGGCCACTCGCGCGTCACCGAGCTCGTGCTCGGCGGCACGACGCGGTTCCTGTTCCAGTCGAGCGACCTGCCGTTGCTCGTCGCGCATTAGCGGCGCAGAATCGCGCGCTTTGCGCATCGCGACGCGACGTCGCGCGAAGGCATCCGCATGTCCGCAGCCACGATTCCGCCGGTCCCGACGCTCGAGGGCGCACGCGTGCGCCTGCGCCCGTTGCGCGCGAGCGACGCCGACGCTCTCTTCGCGCTGCACTCGGATGCGCGCGTGATGCGCTACTGGAGCTTTCCGGCGTGGACCGAGCGCGAGCAGGCCGTCGCGCGCATCGCGCAGCTCGAGCGCGACAACGCGCAGTCGGAGTTCTACACGTGGGCGACCACGATCGACGGCACGGACCGCCTCGCCGGCACCGTCTCGCTGTTCGCGCTGAACCGCGCGCACCGGCGCGCCGAGATCGGGTACGCGCTCGCATCGTCGGCCTGGGGCAACGGCTACGCGACCGAGGCACTGCGCCTTGCAATCGCGTTTGCGTTCGATTCGATCGGGCTCACGCGGCTCGAAGCGGATATCGATCCGCGCAACGACGCGTCATGCCGCCTCGTCGAGCGCGTCGGTTTCAGTCGCGAAGGTCTGCTGCGGCAACGGTGGCACGTCGCCGGCGAGATAACCGACTCGGCGATGTACGGGTTGCTGCGCGACGAGTATTCGCCGACCTGACGCGTGTCACGGCCACGGCGGCTCGTCGAGCATGCCTTGCCCCGCGACGCGCGTTTCGCCGTATTCGCGCACGAGCTCGATCGGCGAAATGCTCGCGCGGCTCGCGATCGCATCGACGAGCGCATGCGAATGGCTGATCACCCAGACCTGGCCGCGCTGCGAAGCGGCATGGATCTGCTCGGCCAACGGCGCCAGGAGATCGGGGTGCAGGCTCTGCTCCGGCTCGTTGAGAACGAAGAGCTCCGGCGGGCGCGGGCTCATCAGCGCCGCCAGGAGACATAGATAGCGCAGCGTGCCGTCCGAAAGCTCGGCCGCCGCGAGCGGTCGCAGCAGGCCTTCGATGGTCAGGCCGACCTGCATCCGCGTCGCGTCCTCGCCGAGGATCTCAAGCTCCGATCCGGGGAACGCGCTGGCCACGGCCGTCTGCAGGCCGTCGTCGTCGCCGATCTCGAGAATCGTCTGCAGCGCCGCGGCGAGATCGCGGCCGTCGTGCGCGAGCACGTCGGTGCGCACGGCGACGCGCGGCTGGCGCAGCGGGCTTTCGGCGTCGGTGCGGAAACCGTCGTAGAAGCGCCAGCGCCGCATGCGCTCGCGCAGGGCGAAGAGCTCAGGGAATCGCTCCGGCTCGCCGAGCTCGGCCATCACCGAGCGCGTTGGCGACGGCGAGAATTCCAGGCGCGTGCGCTTGCCGCTCGATTCGCGCACCGAGACGTGCATGCCTTCGCGTTCGAGCCACGTGTTCGACGGGCGGCGCGGCGGTGCGCTCCAGACGAACTCGGTCTTGATCTCGGGATCGAGATTGAAGCGCGATCTTGCTTCCCCCGATGCCGGCAGGCCGAGCGCGATCTCGTACGCGACGTCGTCCGCGGCGAAACCGAACCTCACGCGCAGGGGACCGTTGCGTTTCGTGCCCTGGATCGCCGTGCCTCGCCTCACCTGGGAACGGATGTCGGCAGGCCCGGCCCACTGCACCGACGGAATGCCGCCCTCGATCGCAAGCGCTTCGGCGAGGCGACCTTCCGCCGAATACGCGAGAAGACGCAGCGCGCGATACAGATTGGACTTGCCCGCGCCGTTCGCGCCGGTGACGATCGTCAGCGGCGCGAGGTCGAGCTTGAGATCGCGCAGCGATCGATAGTTGGCGACGGCGAAGGTGCGCAGCATTCGGCGATCCTGCCCGAAATCGCGGCGTCTTGGCGACCTCGCCTTTTCTATCTTTTGCCTTCGGGTCCCTCTGAGGCGCGGCGAAGGGCGGACGGACAAGGCCGCGGCAGCGCGGCGGCGCGATGGATCGCGCCGCTTTTGCCGCAGTGCATGGATGCACTGTCGGCAAAACCCCGGCCGCCCGTAGCGAACCCGGCGCTTCGCGCCGGGCGCGACACCGAGGGCGTGTTCTCTTTGGGTAC
>Ga0081540_1004100_pt1 | contig 11251 bp, 8 predicted proteins | sample TabmetS2T1R1_FD_71024 | JGI IMG/M metagenome (GOLD analysis project Ga0081540, IMG submission 71024) | Tabebuia heterophylla rhizosphere microbial communities from the University of Puerto Rico - S2T1R1 | ecosystem: Host-associated > Plants > Roots > Rhizosphere ...
CGGGTGGCGGCATTGATCTCTTTCACGGGACATGGTGGTTTTAAGGGGCAATGACCATCCACCTCAACAGCCAGTCCGACCTCGAAGACGCCGTCCACGCGCTGGTCAAGCAGGACGCGCGGCTGAAGCCAATCCTCGAGTTGACCGGCATGCCGGCGCTGCGGCAGCGCGAGCCGGGGTTCGCCGGGCTGGCGGCGATCGTGTGCGGCCAGCAATTGTCCACCGCGAGCGCCGGGGCGATCTGGGCGCGGCTTGCCGCCGCGTTCGACCCGTTCGATCATCACGCCGTCGGCAAGGCCCGCGCCGACCGCCTCGGCCGGCTCGGGCTCTCCGCCGCCAAGATCAAGACGCTGAAAAATATTGCGCGCGAACTGGCCGCTGAACGATTGAACCTCGAGGTGCTGGCGGAAGAGGACGCGGATGCCGCCCACCACACGCTGACCGCGCTGCCCGGCATCGGCCCGTGGACCGCCGACATCTATTTGCTGTTCTGCCTCGGTCATGGCGACGCCTGGCCGGCCGGCGACCTCGCGGTGCAGGAGGCGGTGAAGATCGGGCTTGGCCTCAAGGAGCGTCCGACCGCGAAACAGATGGCCCCACTGGCGGAACCCTGGCGCCCGCTGCGCGGCGCGGCGGCGCATCTGTGGTGGAGCTATTATCGGGTGCTGAAGAAGCGCGAGGGCGTACTTCCCGACCAGCTCACCCCCGCAGCCTCACCCGATCCTCCCGCGCGCAAGCGGTAACAAAATCGATCACCACGCGCACCGCGGGCAGGTCGACGAGATCGGGATGCGCCAGAAGCCAGATATCCGCCACGCTGACGAGCTTCTGCGGGGCGACGCGTACGAGATCGGGATAGGCGGCGGCGACGAAACAGGAAAGCGTCGATATTCCTAGCCCCGCGCGAGCGGCGGCGAGCATGTCGCCTTGCGACGAGCAGCGCATCACCATCGAGCCCTGTTTTGTAATCGCGTCGCTCCAGCGCGCCAGATGCTCGTTCGACAACCGGTCGGCAAAGCCGATGACGCTGTGGCCCTTCCACTCGTCGCGCCGCTCGGGAAGCTTCCGCCGCGCGGCGTAGTCGCGCGAGGCGTAGAAGCCGGTGCCGAGCCGGCCGACCTTGCGGCCGATCAGGTTCTCCTCGCCGCTATCGACGGGGCGCAGCACGACATCGGCCTCGCGGCGGCGCACGCTGGCCGGATACGGATAGGTGATGATTTCGAGCTGGATATGGTCGTGCTTGCGCAGGAACGGACCCAGCCGCGGCATCAGCCAGTGCGAGGCGAGCGTAGCTCCGATCGACAGCTTGACCACGCCGCGCGCCTGCGCCCCCGTCGCCGACACCGCAGCCTCGGCACGCAACGCCGCCGCCGCCATCGCATCGACATGCTCGCGAAATTTCTGCCCCTGCGAGGTCAGTGAAAGACCTTCGTTGGAGCGGGCGAACAGGGGAATGCCGAGCTGGCCTTCAAGTTCGGCGATCTTGCGCCCAACCGTCGGATGGCTGGAGCGCAGCCGGCGCGCGGCCGCCGCAAAGCTGCGGGTCTCGGCGACAGCGACGAAGGTCTTGCACAGGTCCCAGTCCATCGCCTCCCCCTCTTCCAATCTCGCGGCGCGAGCTGTTCATTCCTGACTAATCACCTGTTCAATATTGAACGGCCGGGCCCGGCCGTCCAGCCCTATAATGAGGCCCAATAAATAGCGCGCGGCCAGCGGCTCCGCCCGGCCCGACGCCCTCAAATCAACCTCAACAGACGTCCCGGCACCGCCGGCCTTGCGTCGCACAGGGAGAGACCGAATGCCGTTGCCTGCTTCGCTTGCCGACAAACTCGAACTGCCGGTGGTCGGTTCACCCTTGTTCATCGTGTCCGGGCCCGAGCTGGTGATCGCCCAGTGCAAGGCCGGCATCGTCGGTTCCTTTCCGGCGCTGAACGCCCGTCCCGTCGAGAAGCTCGGCGAATGGCTGACGCGCATCGAGAACGAACTCGGTGAGTACAAGACGCTGCATCCGAAGAAGAAGGTCGCGCCTTACGCGGTCAACCAGATCTGCCACTCTTCGAACGACCGGCTGATGAAGGACATGGAGACCTGTGTGAAGCACAAGGTTCCGGTCATCATCACCTCGTTGCGCCCGCCGGTCGAAGTCGTCGAGGCCGCGCATTCCTATGGCGGCGTGGTTTTTCATGACGTGATCAACGTCAAGCATGCACGGAAAGCGGCCGAACATGGCGTCGACGGCCTGATCCTGGTTTGCGCCGGCGCCGGCGGCCATGCCGGCACGCTGTCGCCGTTCGCGCTGCTGCGCGAGGTGAAGCAGTGGTTCAAGGGCACTGTCCTCCTGTCGGGCGCGATCTCCGATGGCTGGGGCATTGCATCGGCGCTCGCGCTCGGGGCCGACATGGCCTACATGGGGACGCGCTTCATCGCGACCGCCGAAGCCAATGCCGATCCGGCCTACAAGGCCGCGCTGGTCGAGCACGCCGCGCACGACATCGTCTATTCCAACCTGTTCACCGGCGTGCACGGCAATTATCTCGGGCCGTCGATCGTGGCCGCAGGCCTCGATCCCGACAATCTGCCGGAGAGCGACAAGTCGAAGATGAATTTCGGCTCCGGCGGCAACACCAAGGCCAAGGCATGGCGCGACATCTGGGGCTCCGGCCAGGGCATCGGCCAGATCGCCGACGCACCGCCGGTCGCCGAACTGGTGGAGCGGTTGAAGGCCGAATTCATCGATGCCAGCGGCGACTTCTTAAAGCGGGCGCGCGCCTGATCGGCGCGACGACCTGCATCAACGAAAAAACAAAACAGAGGGATGGGAACAATGAGGCTGTCGCGACCTGTATTGACGATCGCATTCGCGTTGCTCGGAAGCACCGCGGCTTTCGGCGATGACGCCAAGGACGAGATCCGCATCGGGCAGACGCTACCCTATAGCGGCCCGGCATCCGGCTTCGGCATCATCGGCCGGGCGCAGGAGGCCTATTTCGAGAAGATCAACGCGGAAGGCGGCATCAACGGCCGCAAGATCAAGTTCATCAGCCTCGACGACGCCTACTCGCCGCCCAAGACGGTCGAGCAGACGCGAAAGCTCGTCGAACAGGAAGAAGTGCTGCTGATGTTCGGCTCGCTCGGGACCGCCACCAACAACGCGGTTCACCGCTACCTCAACGGCAAGAAGGTGCCGCAACTCTTCGTGCTCAGCGGAGCGACCAAATGGGCCGATCCGAAGAATTTCCGCTGGACCATGCCGGGAATGGCGGCCTACCAGTCCGAAGGCGTCGTCTATGCCAAGCATATCCTGCGGACCAAGCCTGACGCCAAGATCGCCATCCTCTCCCAGAACGACGATTTCGGCCGCGATTACGTCGCCGGCTTCAAGCGCGGCCTGGGAGACAAGGCCGCGACCATGATCGTGTCGGAAGCAACCTATGAGACCAGCGCGCCGACCGTCAGCTCGCAGATTGCGACGCTGAAGGCCTCCGGGGCCAACGTCGTGTTCGGCGTCGTGCTCGGCAAATTCACCGCGCAGATGATCAAGGGCGTCGCCGAGATCAACTGGAAGCCGGACCTGTTCTTCGTGCCGACCTCGGCGTCATCGATTTCGTTCCTGGAGCCGGCCGGCCTGGACAACGCCGTCGGCCTGATCTCATCCAGCAACGTAAAGGACACGCTGGACGCGCAATGGGCCAACGACCCCGGCGTGAAGGAATATTTCGCCTTCATGAAGCAGTATCTGCCGAATGCGGATTTGACCAATTCGAACTACGCTGCCGGCTATCATTATGCGAACCTCATGGTGAAGGTTCTGATCGCCTGCAAGGACGATTTCAGCCGCGAGAACATCATGAAACAGGCGGCGTCATTGCACGAGGTGCCGCTGCCGCTGTTGCTGCCGGGCATCACGGTATCGACCGGTGCCGACGACTATCTGCCGTTCCAGCAATTGAGGCTGCGTCGCTTCGATGGCAAAAGCTGGATCGGCTTCGACGACATTCTGGACGACGGCTAGAAGCATGATCCGGAAAAGTGGGTACCGGTTTTCCGAAGAGATCATGCAGCTAAATAGGCCGCTGCGGCCGACCGAGAGGAAAAATGACGGCAATCATCGGCGGCGACCGCCAAATCAGCTATCCTGCCCTCCACGCCCGCATTGCGCGCGCAGCGGTGGGCTTTAGGGCGCTCGGCATCGGTGGCGGCACGCCCGTCGGCATGATGCTGCGCAACGATTTTGCGTTTTTCGAAGTATCAGCCGCCGCCGCGGCGCTGGGCAGCCCGGTGGTGCCGATCAACTGGCATCTGAAGGCCGAGGAAGTCGCCTACATCCTCGCCGACAGCGGCGCCAAAATCCTGGTCTGCCATGCCGACCTGCTGCCGCAGATCAAGGACGGCCTGCCGGCCGACGTGCGGCTCTTGGTGGTGGCGACGCCGCCGGAAATCGCCGCCGCGTTCAACGTTGCGCCTTCGCTGACGCAGGTCCCCGACGGCCTGACCGATTGGGACCGCTGGCGGGACACGCATACGGAATCGAAGGAGGCCCCGATCGGCAGCGCGCCGATGTTCTATACCTCGGGCACGACCGGCCTGCCCAAGGGCGTGCGCCGCAAGCCGATGGCGCCGGAACAGGTCGCGGCCTCGGCGCGCGTCGGCGGCATCGCCTATGGCGTCAAGCCGAACGAGGATCAGGTCATCCTGATGAACGGCCCAATGTACCATTCGGCGCCGAACTCCTACGGCATGCTGGCGTTCCGCAGCGGCTGCACCATCGTGCTCGAACCGCGCTTCGACCCCGAGGACCTGCTGCAACTGATCGAACGCCACCGCGTCACCCACATGCACATGGTGCCGACGATGTTCGTTCGCCTCTTACGGCTGCCTGATGACGTCAAGCGGCGTTACGATCTGTCGTCGCTGCGCTTCATCGTGCATGGCGCGGCGCCCTGCCCGCCGCAGGTCAAGCGCGCCATGATCGAATGGTGGGGACCGGTCATCAACGAATATTTCGGTTCGACCGAAACCGGCATTCCGGTCTGGCACTCGGCCGCGGAGGCGTTGGCAAAACCCGGCACCGTCGGCCGCGCCATCGAGGGCGGCATCGTGAAAATTTTCCGCCCTGACGGTTCGCCATGCGGCGTCAACGAACCCGGCGAAATCTTCATGCGGCAGATGTCGGTGCCTGACTTCGACTATCACGGCAAGGCCGAGGCGCGGGCTGAAGCCGGCCGCGAGGGCCTCGTCAGCGTCGGCGACGTCGGTTATCTCGATGAAGACGGCTACCTGTTCCTGTGCGACCGCAAGCGCGACATGGTGATCTCGGGCGGCGTCAACATCTATCCGGCGGAGATCGAGAACGCGCTGATCGGCATGGACGGCGTGCGCGACTGCGCCGTGTTCGGCGTCCCCGACGACGAGTTCGGCGAGCGGCTGTTTGCCTGCATCGAGCCGGAAGCGAATGCGTCGCTGTCGCCGGCCGCAGTGCAGGAATTCTTGCGCGGACGACTCGCCAATTTCAAGGTGCCAAAGGACATCCAGTTCGTGGAAGCGATGCCGCGCGAAGCCACGGGCAAGGTCTTCAAGCGCAAGCTGCGCGACCTGTATGACGAAGGCAGGTTGAGGGCGTTTGGGTGACCTGAATTCGAAAACAGGTCCTCCCCGTCATTGCGAGCGAAGCGAAGCAATCCATCGCGTCACTCGGGGATAGATGGATTGCTTCGTCGCTGCGCTCCTCGCAATGACGGGGAGGCTTTTTGATTCGAAATCCGAACGATGTTTCAAACATCATTGCTGTTGCAACCGTCATCGCGCGGCGCAAAGATCGCGGCATGTGAAGCGCAGGGATCGAGACAATGCATTCCACCGACTTCGTCGTCGCCCGCAACGACCTGCAGCAATGCAAGGTGATCGAGAGACAACTGCCCGACGCGGCGGCGCTGCCCGATGGAGCGCTGCTGGTAAAAGTCACGCGTTTCGCCTTCACCGCCAACAACATCACCTACGCCGTGCTCGGCGATCGTCTGAAGTACTGGCATCTGTTTCCCGCGCCTGAAGGCTACGGCAACGTTCCGACATGGGGATTTGGCGAGGTGCTCGCCTCGAAACATCCCGGCATCGCCGTTGGCGAAATACTGTTCGGCTATTTCCCGATGGCGACGCATCTCGTGATCGAGGCCGCCGACGTCTCCAAGCGCGGCCTACGTGACGCCGCCGCGCATCGGCAAGGCGTGGCGCCGGTCTACAATGCGTATTCACGCGTCAGCGGCGATCCGGCGTTCGCCGGCAAACAGGGCGACTATCAGGCGCTGCTGCGTCCCTTGTTCATGCTGTCATTCCTGGTTGATGACTTCCTCGCCGAGAACGAATTTTTTGGCGCGAAAAGCGTGATGCTTTCCTCGGCTTCCAGCAAGACGGCTTTCGGGCTCGCGCACCTGCTGCATGCGAGGGGCAACGGCATCAAGGTGATCGGGCTGACCTCGGCCGGCAACACAGCGTTCGTCAAATCGCTCGGCTGCTACGACGAGGTCGTGACCTATGACGACGTAGGCTCGCTGCCGACGAATTCCCCGGTCGCGTATGTCGACATGGCCGGCAACACCCCGTTCCGCGCAACGCTGCACCGGCACTTCGGCGAGCAGATGAAATATAGCGGCATCATCGGCCTCACGCATCGAAAGTCGTCGCCTGATCAACTGGCGCAGGAACTGCCCGGCGCCAGGCCGCAGTTTTTCTTCGCACCCGACCAGATCCGCAAGCGCGCCAAGGAATGGGGACCGGGCGGCGTCGAAATGCGATTCGGCGCTGCATGGGCCGGTTTCGTTCCAAGGCTGGATCAGTGGGTTGACGTGATCGAGTACCATGGGCCTGCGGCGGTTCAGCGCGCCTATCTCGACACGCTAAACGGCCGCGTTCCGCCTGATCAGGGGCTCATCCTGTCGCTATCGGAATAGGCGGCATCTCCTCACGCCCTTTCTGTGCGCTCCCGAATGGGTATAGGCTGCTCGGAGAGGGAAACGCCGCAAAGACGGCTGGTGATCGGAAACGCCCATGCTCGACAGGACGGACGACAGTTCGGTTGCCGCCGACAATTGGCTCGCGCAATTCGAGGAAGCGCTAGCGAAGCCAGATGACGGCCTGCTGAAGACCCTCTTCCATCCCGACAGCTATTGGCGCGACGTGCTGGCGTTGAGCTGGAACATCCAGACGCTGAACGGCGCCGACGCCATCCTGAAGGCGCTGCCGCCGCTGGCGCGCAGCTCAGTGCCGAGCGGCTTTGCCATCGCTCCCGATCGCGCCGCGCCGCGCAAGGTGATGCGCGCAGGCACCAACGCGATCGAGGCGATCTTCAAGTTCGAAACCAAAGTGGGGCGCGGCAGCGGCATCATCCGCCTGATCCCCGATGTCGATGACGGCAACCGGCTGAAGGCCTGGACGCTGTTGACCGAACTCGGCGAGCTCAAGGGCTTCGAGGAAGAACTCGGCGTCAACCGCCCGCGCGGCAACGCCTATTCGCGCGATTTCCGCGGACCCAACTGGCTCGACCTGCGCAAGGCGTCGGCCGGCTATGCCGACCGCGATCCCACCGTGCTCGTGATCGGCGGCGGCCAGTCCGGCCTCTCGATCGCCGCGCGGCTGAAGCAATTGAATGTCGATACGCTGATCGTCGATCGCGAAAAACGCATCGGCGACAACTGGCGCAAGCGCTACCACGCGCTGACCCTGCACAACCAGGTGCAGGTCAACCACCTGCCCTACCTGCATTTCCCGCCGAACTGGCCGACCTATATCCCCAAGGACAAGCTCGCCAATTGGTTCGAGGCCTATGTCGAGGCGATGGAGCTGAACTTCTGGACCGAGACCGAATTCGAGGGCGGCAGCTACGACGAGAGGCAAGGCCGCTGGACGGTGACGCTACGCCAGGCCGAGGGCAGCAAGCGTACCATGCATCCGCGCCATGTCGTGCTGGCGACCGGCGTCAGCGGCATTCCGAGCGTGCCAGATATCACCGGCCTGAAGGATTTTGCCGGCAAGGTGATGCACTCCAGCCAGTATGACGACGGCGAGAACTGGAAGGGCAAGCGCGCCATCGTGATCGGCACCGGCAACAGCGGCCACGACATCGCGCAGGACCTGCATTCCAGCGGCGCAAACGTCACGCTGTTCCAGCGCTCTTCCACGCTGATCGTCAGCATCGAGCCGTCGGCGCAACTGGTCTACGCGCCCTACAACGAGGGCACGCTGGAAGATAACGACCTGATCGCAACCTCGATGCCGCTGAAGCTGGCGCGCAAGAGCCACAGGTTGACCGGAGAGAAATCCAGGGCGCTCGACAAGGAACTGCTCGACGGCCTCGAACGCGTCGGCTTCAAGCTCGACTACGGTGAGGACGATACGGGATGGCAGTTCAAATACCTTAGCCGCGGCGGCGGCTATTATTTCAACGTCGGCTGCTCCGACATGATCGTCCGGGGCGATATCGCGCTCAAACAATTTGCCGATCTCGAGACGTTCGTGGCCGATGGCGCGAGAATGAAGAGCGGCGAAATTATCGCCGCCGACCTCGTCGTGCTGGCGACCGGCTACAAGCGCCAGGAAGAACTGGTGCGAAAGCTGTTCGGTGACGCGGTAGAAAAGCGCGTCGGCACGATCTGGGGCTTTGGCGAGGAGCAGGAACTGCGCAACATGTATACGCGCACCGGCCAGCCCGGCCTGTGGCTGATTGCCGGCGGCCTCGCGCAATGCCGGATCGGCTCGAAGCATCTCGCCCTGCAGATCAAGGCAATCGAGGAAGGGTTGCTGCCGCGGGATGTGGGGCCGCGCGCCGTCCTTACCTAATTTCACACCGTCATTCCGGGGCGATGCGCAGCATCGAACCCGGAATCTCGAGATTCCGGGTCTGGTCCTTCGGACCATCCCGGAATGACTCCAGCAATCAAGGGGAAAAACACACATGCCGGCAATTCTCGGCTCGGGCGAGCATCGTTACCGCGTGGTCGAAAACTGGGCGAAGCTGCCCGACGGCTGGAGCTTGACCGACGTCGCGTCCGTCGCGGTCGACAGCAAGGACCGCATCTATGTCTTCAATCGCGGCGCCCATCCGATGGTGGTGCTGGACCGCGAGGGCAATTTCATCCGGAGCTGGGGCGAAGACCTATTCAACCGAGCACACGGTTTGCACATCGATGCCGACGACAATCTCTACTGCACCGACGACGGCGACCACACCGTGCGCAAATGCTCCATCGACGGCAAGGTGCTGCTCACCATCGGCATCCCCAACAAGCCCGCGCCGTTCATGAGCGGCGAGCCGTTCCATCGCTGCACCCACACCGCGCTGTCGCCAAAGGGCGAGATCTATGTCTCGGACGGCTACGGCAATGCCTGCGTCCACAAATATTCGCCCGATGGCAAGCTCCTGAAAACCTGGGGCGAGCCCGGCACCGATCCCGGCCAGTTCAACATCGTCCACAATATCGCGACAGATGCCGACGGCTGGGTCTATGTCGCCGACCGCGAAAACCACCGCGTGCAGGTGTTTGACGGCAACGGCAAATACGAGACGCAGTGGAACCATCTGCACCGGCCCTGCGCGCTGTGCTGCTGCGGCGGCAAGCAGCCGACCTTCGTCATCGGCGAGCTCGGTCCGGGCATGGCGGTCAACCGCAAGGTGCCCAATCTGGGCCCGCGGCTCTCGATCGTCGATGCAAAGGGCAAGCGAATCGCCCGGCTCGGCGCCGAGAACGGCCCGGGGCTGGAGGCCGGCAAATTCCTCGCCCCCCACGGCATCGCGCTTGATTCGCGAGGCGACATCTATATCGGCGAGGTCGGCGTCACCGACTGGAAGACCAGCTTTCCGGATACGCCGATGCCGCCGGAGGTCGGCGTGAGCCGCTGCCTGCAGAAGCTGGAGAAGATATAGATGTGAGCATGATCTTTTCGGAAAACCGGTACCCACTTTTCCGGATCATGCTATCAGCTCTCGCCGACCGCTTCGCGCCGGCGCTTTTCGGATTCTTCGGCGTAACGCCGCATCGCGTGGGCTTCGGTCAAGATACCGATCGGGCGACATTCGGCACTGGATTCGACAACCGCCAGTGACTCCGCTTCGGCGGCGTCGAACGCGGCGATCGCTTCCTGGATGTTCATTGCGGGATACAGCACCACTCCGCGGTGATGCAGGATGCCGAACAGGCCCTTGTCCGTTGCGATATCAGCCGCGTGCGCTTCCGCGATCAGCACCAGCCCGACGTAGCGGCCCTCGCCATCGACCGCCACGACCTGCGTCTTGGAGCCGAGCGGAAACTTTTCCCGGAACTCCTCGATCGGCATGTCGGCGTTGGCCGTCGTCAGGTCGGCGCGCATCAGGCGAGCGACCGTGAGATCCCGCAGCCATCCGACATCGGCGGCGCTGCGAATGGTTTCGCCGCGCAGATGAAATCGCCAGGTCGCGAATGAATAGCCGAACAGTTCGCGCGTGATGAGGGTCGAGATGATGACCGCCACCAGCACCGCGGTGGTGAGCCAGAGATTACCGGTCGATTCCAGCGCAATGAACGACATCGTCAGCGGCCCGCCGATCACGGAGGCCGACAGCGCGCTCATGCCGATCACCGCGTAGACCTTCGGATCGAGCGCGAGGCCCGGCACCAGGGCGTTCGCGCCGGCGGCAAACAGCTGGCCGCCGAGCGCGCCCATGAGCAGGGTGGCGAAAAACAGTCCGCCGCGGAAACCGCTGCCGAGCGAGACGATCGATGCCATGGCCTTCAGGATGAATATGCCGGCAATCCATGCCAACGGCAGCGATACGATCGCGGTGAAATGCAGCGCCCCATGTCCTGATGACATCACCTGCGGCGTCAGCAGCGCCATCAGGCCGACGGCGAGACCACCCAGCGCCGGACGCAGGGGTGGCCAGATGCGAACCGCCGCCAGCAACGCCTCGCATATCGCCACGCCGCGCATGATCGCGATCCCGCACAGGCCCGCGAGCGCTCCGAACAGCGCGGCGATCGCCAGATCCCGCCCCAGCACGTCCCCAACCGAATCAATCCCGATGCCGAGCGAGAGCGCCGCAAATCCATGGGTAACGAAATAGCCGGCCACCGCGGCGACCCCGACCGGCGTCAGGCTGGCCGGCGTATACCCCCCGATCACCAGTTCGAAGGCATAGAAGGCGCCCGCGAGCGGCGCCCCGAAGGCTCCCGCGATCGCGGCTGCGGTGCCGCAGCCGACCATCACGCGCCGATCGGCGAGACGC
>Ga0081540_1004101_pt1 | contig 11251 bp, 17 predicted proteins | sample TabmetS2T1R1_FD_71024 | JGI IMG/M metagenome (GOLD analysis project Ga0081540, IMG submission 71024) | Tabebuia heterophylla rhizosphere microbial communities from the University of Puerto Rico - S2T1R1 | ecosystem: Host-associated > Plants > Roots > Rhizosphere ...
GGGCGCCACCGCACCGCCGAGTTCCGCAAGTTCCTTGACGAGATCGAGGCTGCCGTACCGCGCGAACTCGACGTCCATCTCGTCATGGACAATTACGTCACGCACAAGACCCCAATGATCCGGAGATGGCTGGCCAAAAGGCCGCGTTGGCACGTGCACCTGACCCCGACCAGTTCGTCATGGCTCAACCAAGTCGAGCGCTTCTTCGCGCTCCTCACCGATAAGAAGATCAGGCGCGGCGTCTATCGCAGCGTAGCTGCCCTCAGGGCGGACATCGCCTCGTTCATCGAACGACACAACGCCGATCCCAAACCGTTCCGATGGACAAAATCCGCCGATGACATCCTTGCTTCCATCGAGCGCTTCTGTCGTTACAATGCCCCCGCAAAACACGACGCGATATTGCGAACTTCTGGTTCAGGACACTAGCCTTCACCTGGCAAGCAATGGCGAGTAGGCTTGGATCGCATTTCCGCCTTGCCGTGCAATTGAATATCGGGAGTTGCAATGCGAAAGGGCGGCAGCAGCGCTCTACTCAGCCGACGACCGGATCGGGATCTCCCTGCAGCGATTGCAACTACTCCAGCCTCCGCAGCGCAGCGTCGAATGGCCGTTAGTGTCATCGTTGTTCTGTTGATCATAGCTGCAGCGATTGCCCCCTTCGCAGGCATACAACTGCCTCGGATTGAATCTTTGTTCCCGTACTTCAAACTGTTCTTGCCGTCGCTGACCTCATCACTTCGGTCCTTCTGTTTGCACAATATGGGATTCTGCCACATCGAGCGATCCTGGCCGTCGCAAGCGCATACCTTTGTAGTGCATCGTTCGCGTTTTTGCAGACGCTGACTTTTCCTGGTGCATATGCTCCTGCGGGCCTTTTTTGCGACGGACCCAACAGCCCGGCTTGGCTTTTTGTTCTCTGGCACGTGACGTTCCCGCTAGGCATATTGGTCTACACGCTCCTGAAGGACACCCACGAACCGGCAATTCAATCCAGCATATCGCCCGCAGCTGCAATTAGCCTGACCTTTCTTAGCGTACTTGTTGTCGTGATCGGGCTGGCATGGGTTGTAACGGCTCAGGTTGAAAAGCTGCCAGTCTTTTACGAGGGCAGCGTCATTCGACAAACCAATTTAGGAAATCAGGCCAACGTCGGCTTGTTGCTCTGGTACAGCACAGCTCTTGTAGTGCTGTTGGCGCGCAGACGTACAATCCTCGACGTTTGGCTTATTGTAACCTTAGTAGCGTGGATGCCGAATTTCTTGGTAGCCGCCCTGGCCAGCTCCGTAAGATTTTCTCTTGGCTGGTATGCGGGACGGGGCTTCGCGCTCATCGCAAGCTTCATGCTGCTCGGCGTTTTGCTGACTGAGATGACGGTGCTGTACTCCCGCCTTGTCAAAGCGTTCTTATTGCTGCGCCGCGAGCGCGCAAACCGGCTTATGAGTGTAGACGCGGCCACCGCCGCGATCGCCCACGAGGTACGCACTCCTTTAAGTGCTATCGCGCTGAACGCAAGCACCGCCCTTGCGCAGCTTCGGTCAAAACCGCCTGTCCTGGAGGAAATGGACGACATACTCGTAGACATAGAGAGCGATAGCCAACGCGCAAGTGAAATCATTGCAAGCGTCCGCACGTTATTCAAGACTGCGTCCGACACTCGTGCGCCAGCGAGGTTAGGAGACATTGTTCGAAAGGCGTTAAGTCTCTCAGAACCGGATATTCTGAGCAACGAGGTGTCTGTAACGACCGAATTTCTAGACAACAGAATCGAAGTGCATGCCGATTCTGTACAAATGCAGCAAGTTCTTCTGAACTTAATCCGAAATGCAATCGAAGCGATGAACTCCGTTGCGCCTAACGCTCGGCGATTGAAGCTAACAACCAAGGTCACGGAAGAATCTATCGCGTTACTTTCAATTCAGGATACAGGCCCTGGCGTGCCCGCTGGCGATCATGATCGTATCTTTGATGCGTTCTTCACGACAAAGGGTTCCGGCACAGGACTCGGCCTCGCCATAAGTCGAACAATTGTGGAGAGTCACGGCGGGCAGCTACGGCTGGCTGCATCCGGCCTGGAGGGGTCAATTTTTGAAGTCACGTTACCTGGATATGGCTAGCCAGCAGCAATGTCCGCTAATGGGATGGACCGGCTGCTTCCCCCGCGGGGATAGTCTGCAAAGACTACCCCGCAGCATCCGGAGAAGCAGCCCATGGACACCACCGCACCCCTCGCCTCGATCGGCATCGACATCGGCAAGGAAGTCTTCCACGTCGTTGACTTTGGCACGGACGGCAGGATTGTTTCCGATTGATCTACCGGGGATCGTTGTACCCGCGATCCTGATCATCGGGGCCCTTTTCTGGATTGGCGCGGTCTGACGGCGCGAGCCCGAGTTCGTCCATCATGTAAGCCCGTCTCACGCCTTCTTGACGATCTCAAAGCCTCGGTCCGCCAACTCCCTCAGGATACTCCTCGCCATGTGGGAGCATTCATCCGGCTTGATCCAGGTAGCGCTTCTTCAATCGGGATCGTCGTCTCTGGAATATGCAGTGAAGGCGGCCCGGATTCCGGCCTCGATTGCACTTGTTGTTTCATCTGACATGCGTGTCTCCACAACGTCTCGCGTGAGATGCGTCACCTAGCGCCAAAAGTCCTTGAACCGATCAGGCGCCAACTCAGTATACCGCACCGTGTGCTGGATGTTCTTGTGCCCAAGGTGGGCCTGCAGAGCACGGGTATCGTGCCCCCTTGTTGGCCAGCGCAAAGCCGCAGGCGTGCCTCAGCATGTGAGGGTGAGCCTTGAAGCCCAGCTTGGCAGCAACACCAGCGCGCTCCACAAGACGAGCAAACCCCGCCGTAGTGAAGGGCGAGCCGCGCTCTGAGGTAAACACGAAAGCGGACTTAGGCTCCTGCTCCCGCTGTAACCGGCGCAGCGCCCGCAATTCGTCGCCGCGGATCGGGTGCGTGCTTGCTGAGCCACTCTTAACCCTCCGAACAGCCAGGTTGGCGGTATCGAAGTCAGGCGCAGACAAACAAAACCTTTGTTTGGGTGCTTTTCTCCATCTATTGAGCATGCCGTACGCGATCGGAGAACTTCCACTAAACGCCGGTTGTAATCTCGCTGCCCGCGTTACAGGAATGTGACAGCGAACGTAACACGCAACCATTATTTTGATTGGGTGGGTCAAACTTACTGATCGACTGCGCCGGGCAGTTTTGCTTTATGGCGGTCATTGCTGGTTGTTAATTTAGGGGCGCCAATGATGGTTGAGGAAAACCTCGCCCGGCTGTATGCGCACCGTCAGAACATTCATCGCTACCGTCGGCTGCTTCGGACGAGCCTCACGGCGCTTGAGCGAGACTTCATCGAGCGTCGCACCGCCGAAGAACAATCAGCGCTGGACTGTCTCGCAGCCAATATTCCCGAATGCGCCGACGGAGAAGCGGCTTAGACCTTTATGCTATCCGACAAGCACGAGCATCTGGGCGCCGCCATCCTCCTTCAACCTTGCGAGTGTCCTAACTAGGACAATACCCGAGCGCTGCCGGCCGTGCTTCAATGCGGCATGCTGCTGGACATACTCACCGTCGTTTTCATTGTCGCCGGTTTGGCTTTAGTTTGGCTCAACCTACGCCAATGGCGACGACGCAAGGTCAAGATAACGCCTGACGAGCCGCCGCGGCTTCCTGGGGGCTCTGAGCCTAATGGGGAGTGATAGCTGGTCAACGCCGCTGGTCCGGCAAGCCTTCGTCAGGGGTGCCGGACGATCATGATGTACCCAAAGCAGCTGGGTCAGTGCACAGGTGAACGCAACGAACCGGAGCAACCGCCTTGCCGCAAGAGCGTGAAGGCTTACAGGGTGGCGCGCTGAAAGAAACTGCCTGATTTGTGATCTACATCACATCTCGGCGGCATCAGCCTTGCTAGTTATTGACCGCTGGGGATTTCGAGGGCCCAGTTGACACAGGCGCCGCTGGGACAGCTCATTTCGAGCCCGGCGGCGTAGCTTTTTGGAGCAAGACGAAGAAAACCCGCCGGGGGAGAAAGCTCGTGGTTGCTAGCGCATGATCCACCCCTCTCTGGGGTGACTTCCCGCGCGCCCCACAATTTGTAGCAGCTTACGTGCGGCCCGGGCGCGCCCCGACGCGTTTGCGGAACAAAGAGCAAGCCGCGGAATTTCCATTCATCTCCGGGGAGAGTCGAATGGACGATCAATTGGCAAGCGCTATGGCTGTGATTGCGTTTACAGCTGTTCTGCTGGTGGCAGCGCTATTCCACATCGAACGCATTCACGCGCTCTCCACTGTTGGCCAGCCGAGCGTTCAGATGGTGGCACAACGGTAGAAGGCGGTCGCCATTGACCGCCCGTCGCCGACCGTGATCCGGTGCAGCTATCGGAGTTGTCGAGTTGCGCATCGCAAGGCAGCTCTGGCATCGACAGCCGAGATCGGCTGCAGCATCTCGGCCGCAGTCACCGTTTCCTGCGCGATCCGAGTCGAGCCAGCGACGCCGGTTGCAAGCGGCGCGATCTTCGTGTGCCTGCTCGCCCTGTCGCTAACGCTCCTCATTAAAGCGCAGAGACATAGTTGATACCGATTTGGACAGCTTCAGAGAACCCGCGTCGTTCCCGATACGCCACTTCATAGCCACGAACAATTGCCGCAGCTCGTTCGTCCGGACGGCCGTGGTGGTTACGACTGTAAACGTTCCAATCCCCGAGTGATTCAAGTAACGTTGCGAAAACCGCAGCGGGGTAATTGGGCCGGTCCAACTTTCGCATTCCAGAATAGAACCCTGCCAGAAAATCTGCGTGAAGCTCTGATCGTTTCACAGTCGGTGATCCAGCGTTCAAAATTCCAACGAGCCCGCGCTTCAATTGAAGGATATGCGCAAACTCATGAGCGCATATCGCCGTTAGGGCGACATCGGGGTGTTCAGCAAGCGCCATCGTCTGCCTGAAGCGAGCGCGCCCGAAAAAGACCGTGCCGTCTGAGCGATTCAGACATTCTGCATTGGTTGCAAAGGCACCCCCCTCGTTCGCGCCGCTGAAGTACGTGAATCCAGGAAGGACGTTGAATGTATCAGTTAGTCGAGACAAGGTTTGCGCCAACGCATAATCAAAGTCTCTATTGCCTGAATTTGGAATGTATTGCGCAATCCCGGCAGTACAGGAGGCGTCACTGCCGGCCAGAAATTCGTTTATGTCAGCGGCCGCAACCATGCACCCAGAGCTTTGATAGGCACAGCTAGTGTGAGCCGGCACGGCGCTGGGCATGTCGACAAGATTCTGCGCGGCGCGAGACCTCAGGATATTCCAGTCGAGCAGCGACTAGGTTCGATCCCGGGAGACCGGCGTCGAAATCAGCGCTGCTTTACGTCTCCTTCTCGCTCCCTCGCCAACTTCGTCCACTCCGCAGCAAGTTCCAGCCAAACCTCTTTGACGGGGTTCACTGTGATCCGAGCCATTTGGTGGCACACCTCGGCTTGCATGCGGTAATGCTCCGCCAGAACGGCGGAGGTAGCTGCGTCGGACAAGCGCACTCTCATCATCGCCAGAAATCCTTGAAGCGATTCGGCGCCAGTGAAGTGGAAACGCAACGCACACGCAAACTAAATATGCCCACCATGACTCAGCGCGGGCTGTGGATTCGTTTTGTGGGCTGGGCGCTACCTACCTGGCCTGCAGGCAAACGACTCTCAGCGAGTCTCTAAAGCCCGTTTGAGGCATTATCCATCAACGATTGTGTAGGGCGCGTACTCATTAAGCGGCTTGGCCGACTGATGTCCGCTAACCCCCAACAGCGGCGGAAGAGCGGACATTGCCCGAGGTCGCAGAAGGGCCAATAACAGACATCGGCGTCACCCTAATAAAAAAGCCCCGGACGATGCCGGGCTTGAGTCTTTTGCGCTCAATGCCGCGGCTGTCGTCCGCGGATGCGGTCGAAGCCCTGCTTGATGGCGGCGAAGCGGTCGTCGATGAAGTGCTCGAACTCAGTGTCAGTCAAAATGTACGGCCAGTCATTTTCGATGCCTTCTCGAACCAATTCGCCGACATAGAGCGGATCGATGCCCTTGGATATCCGCTCCTGAAATTGTTTGATGACGTCAGCGATCGGTCCTTCTGTCGGCAGGGCTTCAATAGCGCTGGCGAACCGCTGAGGGACATTGCGGCCTGAGTTCATGATTTGCGTGCGGACAAAACCCGGACACAGAATGGACACTCCGATCGCCCGCGGCGCAAGGGTGATGCGCAGGGACTCGGAGAGCGCAACGACGCCATATTTGCTCACATTGTACAAAGGATCTACTCCTCCTGAAATCAGTCCAGCGATAGATGCGGTGGAGACGATCTGTCCTCCCTCGCCGTGCGCTTCGATCAGCGGGCCAAAAATCTCGATCCCCCAGATCACCGACATCAGATTGACGCCCAGAACCCAATTCGAACGCGCGTCGGACCAGCGGCCGTAGTTGCCGCCACCGCCAACCCCTGCATTGTTGACTAGAATGTGGACCCTGCCATACCGCGCGACGGTGGCGTCCGAGGCCGCCTGCAACTCTGCCTTAAGTGAGACATCGGCTCTCACCCCATCAACATCAGCGTTCGTCAGCTTCAAGCCTGATATCGCCTTTGCCAGCGCCTCCTCCTCGATATCGCAGAGCATGACTTTCACCCCTGCTTGCGACAGCGCGGTGGCGATCCCCAGTCCGATACCCGATGCGGCGCCCGTGACGAACGCGGTCCGACCAGCCAAGTCCTTCATGCGCTTCCTTTCCTCCGTACATTCTCTATATGGCCAGAGCCGCAAATCGTATCTGGGTCTGTGCTCAACGACCGTAGTTCCCCGCCGGCAGCTTGGCAACGATCACTCTCCCCTGCGCCGAATGGCTGTAGAGCATCCTTGCGACACGCCAATGTCTCAGTTGGATCAAAGCCGGTAATACTCTGACGGAGCGAGCGCACCAGCGAGCGTTTCGCGCATCACGCTATTACTTGCCCCAGATGTTGCGAATCCGCTTGTCGGCGACCGCCGTGTAAACAACCGTATTCGCGATCGAGCGATGGCCCATGAAGGCCTGCAGCGTCCTTGTATCGACTCCACGGCCCGCCAGGGCGTAGCCGGCAGCATGGCGCAGCATGTGAGCATGGATCGGGAATGGCAGCTCAGCAGCCACGCCAAGCCGTTCTATGAGCTTCTGGGCGCCGTCAACCGATAGAGGGGCCTTCCGCTCCGACAGGAATACGAAGTCTGCATGGGGATGCTCACGCCGTAGTGCCCGCAACAGCCGCAGCTCGTCACCCTGCAGCCCGTGGATTCCCGGAGTACCATTCTTGGCGCGGCGGATATCGACGGTCGCAGTATCGAGATGGATTTGCTGCCAGCGGAGGGTCACTAGCTCGCTGACCCGCAGCGCATGCCGGAACGCCATCAGGATCAGCAGCCGATCGCGGACCGGGTTGCGGCTGTCGCTGGCAGTGGTCAGCAGCTTATCGATCTCAGCCGCGCTTTCACATGCATCGCCAAAACCGAGATCGGTTTCTCCGTAAGATTACAGGGCCGATCGCAGCGCTTTGTTACAGCAGCCTGTTCACCGGGAAAATACGGTCGAGCTTTAATCGCCCCGCCGCGAGCCGTTTGCGCCTGCGCCGGGCACGTTGGACGGCAGCGGAGGTAAGCGGGATGATTTCGGCAACCGGCTTTGACGCCGGCAAGAACGCATCGAAAAACAACGTGGCCGGGAGAAGCCAGAAGTCGATCGCAGCATTGAGCATGGGCCGTTCCTCTGTTGGGATCGGAACAACGAGAAGGATGCCTGCAATTGTCAACGTGAGCCATCCGGGCGCATACGGGCTGTGAATAGCGGGTTCTCTTGGCCTATCTGACGATCTCCTTTTGCCCGCTTCCTTCGCGGCCCCGGCACGTCACCGTTCGAATGCAACGCCCCTATGATCGCGACACGCTCCAACATGGAATCACCGCCGCGCTCGGCATATCGACTCAAGACACTGCAGGAGCCCGCTACATCGCCAGATTTCGATAGGCCCGCCATGACTAGCGCGGGCCGTGGATTCGTTTTGTGGGCTGGGCGCTACCCACCTAGCCATACGACGGAACGGCACTCGGCGAGTCTCCTAGAGCCCCCTAGCGTTCGGATTTCGTGCCCTTCGGCAACATTCTTCCAGAAAACCGTCGTGCTGAGGCGGGTTGGGACGCTGTTTACTTGGCCCCTTAGCCATGGAGGTTCTACTTTCTACTGGGACTAATCGCCAAACGGAGACGATTCGATGCTGAAATTATTGGTGGTTGGAAGTGCCTCGTTGGCGTTCGTGGGAACCGCAGTTGCCGCGGACACGCCTCGTCCTCAACCGGTTGTGCAAACGGCGCCGATTGGCAAGTACCCCATCGGCAAGTATCCCGTTGGCAAAACTCCAGTCGGCAAGTACCCAACTCCCATAGTGACCAAGGGCTAAGGCGAGAACTGCCTGTCTCGATCTGACCGGCCATGCCCATCCCCTCGGCTTCATACGTCTAGCCCAGGCCGGGTTGGATTGAGATAATCTCCCATCCAGCCCGCTACGGCGGGCCCTGGACGGAGGGAGAGCGCTAAGATGACCGACATTAAAATAGCTCGGTTTCCCATTTCGGACGGCAGCAAAGTCCGACTGATGCATGCTGCACTCGCAGCAGCGCAAGCCAAATGTGACAGAATAGATAAGGAGCTGGCCGCAATAGCGGTTAACGACCCGGGCGCAAAAGCCAAATTCATGCACCTGACGGAGCGGCGCCGCGTTGCTGGTCAACGGCTGTCCGAGCTTGTGGACACAGTTTACGATGACTGATGACGAAAAAGCCATTTGCACGGTCGCCGCGTTTGCACTGGCAGTAGCCGGCTGATCTTTCCTAATTACTCGTCAGTGACTCAGCGCTAAATCATTCGTGTCGATGCCGCGAGTTTTTTCGCAACTCGCGCGGCTCACAGATTCCTCACACGTAATCGTGAGAGGAAGCAGCGCCAAAAGTCCTTGATCAGACAGAATTCGGTAGGAACAGATCGAAATGACTGTTCGCCGCAACCGTAATGTCGAGGCCGCCATTCAATATTTGGTCTGGGCACTCGAAGAGATCGAAAAATCCGGTCACCAAAAGGCTGCCCACCACGCTCGCCTGGCCTTGAAGGAGCTGCGCGACATCAACGCTCGAAAGCCGACCAAGAACCTTGCAGATAGCCCTCAGTGACTCAGTGCGGGCCGTGGATTCGTTTTCTGGTCCGAGGCTAGTAGGTATCTCAAAGCACGCAAATCGCACCAGTGGTCGTTTCTGAGTCGTTGGGGGTGCTAACGGGCTGGAAACGGGGCAATTCCAAGCGCATATTGATATGGTATGACGCGGAGCAACCCCATCACGGCCTTGATCAGAGGCGTTTTAGGCGCGGCCTTGGTTGGAATTACATTCGGCGGCTACCCCGCTAAGTGGTGGTCCGCCGCCATTGCCGTGGCGCTCTGTGTCACAGCTGCCTTTGCCCTTCACTTCGTCGCGCCCTAGCAAATGACCGGCAGTCCATTGCCAATGAATATTCGAGGCGACGACCGCGAAGATCACCAAGCTTTGGATGATCAGCCACATGGCTCATGCAGCTTCACTTGCCTCGAAAGGGCGCTCACCTTGAATGCGCCTCGCAACCTTGGCCACGGTGCCCCGAGAACAACCCGTAGCCGCCTGCACAGCGCTGTATGAGAGTCCGGCCTTGAGCATCTGAGCAATGCCGGCAAGCCGCTCAGAATCTTCTGGACGGCCTTTGTAGAGTCCCTCAGCCTTGGCCTTAGCTTGACCCTGCATCTGGCGCCGGCGGCGGTCGTCGTAGTCCTTGCGTGCCACGGCTGTCAGCATGTCGAGCAGCATTCCGTTGATCGCATCGAACATGCGCGCGGTGAACTCGTCGCCGTTACCGGTTGTCATCACCCAGCTTGTTGGAAGGTCAAGTGCCACGACGCGGACCTTGCGCGCGGCAAGATCGGCCTTCAGACATTCCCAATCCGATGCCGTCAGACGCGACAGGCGATCCACCTGCTCGATCAACGGCACGTCGCCGGGTCGGCTATCGTGCAACAGGCGAAACAGTTCCGGGCGGGCCAGCTTGGCACCGGATTCGTTCTCGACGTACCAGGCCGCGATGGTCAGGTTCCGCTCGGCAGCGAAGGCGTTGAGGGACAATGACTCCGTCGGAAATGGCACTCTTCATTGCAGCGGTGGTGGTTCTCGCCGGCGGTTTCGCGATGGCAATAGGTGGCTGACCTTTACCCGATCGGTGTCGCGGGTCGAGCACAGATCCTCCTCGATCATCTCAAACACATTGCGAGGGTCGCCCTCGGCGCCAGCAGCCTGGATAAGATCAAGCACGCGACGCAGAGCAGCCCAAGCCTCAGGCTCCAGATTGCCCGTTGTGCGCTGGTCAGCGACCCTCGCGTCAATCTTCCTCGTCCCCTCTATCGTGCTCGCACGCGCTCGCGATGTCGGCAGAGCCGCCACCAAGTCGGATCGATAGCTCAGCACTGGGCCGGGCAACGAACGCGACCCGGACTCGATGCTGAACCGGTCCGCGAGGTAAACCAGTGGCAAGCATTTGCTCAACCGAAACCGCAATCGCAGGGCGGAGGCGTGCAACGGCTTAGTGGGGTGGCTCCATATTTTGTTAGCAATGGCGGGAACGCTTAAGCCGGTTCCCGCGTCAGGATCAGCGACGCATTCTGCCCGCCAAAACCAAACGAATTGGACATGACCGCGGTGACGCGGGCATCACGCGACTTGTTGCCGACCACGTCGAACGGAATCGCCGGGTCCGGATTCTCGTAGTTGAGCGTCGGCGGGATGCGCTGATGCTCCAGCGTCAGCAGCGAGAAGATGGCTTCCACGCCGCCTGCGGCCGAGATGGTGTGGCCGACCGCAGACTTGTTCGACGTCACCGGAATCTTAGAGGTGTGCTCACCGAACACGGCATTGGTCGCCAGGTACTCCATCTTGTCGTTTTCCGGCGTCGAAGTGCCGTGGGCGTTGATGTGATCGATCTGTTCCGGCGCCATGCCGGCATCCGCCAGCGTCTTGAGCACGCAGCCGATCGCGGGCTTGCCGTCGGGGGCGGAGCGGGTGCGGTGGAAGGAGTCGGTGAGCTCGCCGCAACCGGCAACGACGCCGAGGATTCTTGCGCCGCGCGCGGCGGCGGCGTCATAGCTTTCCAGCACCAGCGTGCCGGCG
>Ga0081540_1004102_pt1 | contig 11245 bp, 11 predicted proteins | sample TabmetS2T1R1_FD_71024 | JGI IMG/M metagenome (GOLD analysis project Ga0081540, IMG submission 71024) | Tabebuia heterophylla rhizosphere microbial communities from the University of Puerto Rico - S2T1R1 | ecosystem: Host-associated > Plants > Roots > Rhizosphere ...
CGGATTTGAGCGCGAAGCGCCCGACCTTGACCGGTCCTTGCGGCGTACCCGTATCGATGCCTTCGAACGCAAACTCGCCGATCTTGCCGTCTTCCAGGTTGAACCTGAACGCCGAAAGCTTGAATTTGCCCTCGGGCACATCAGCCGAAAGGCCGCGCATCTCGGCCGTTCCTATCCGTACGCCCTCATAGATCGTGGCCATCTTCTCCATCAGCTCGCGCGTTTGCGCGGGCGAGGGCGGATTGGCGCCGGCAGCCTGGATCGCCGCGACCAATGCGGGAATCTGCAGCCCCGAAGGCCGTATAGCGACTTCATCGAGCGTCATCTCGTCGACGCGCATGCGAAGGCCCAGCGCCGAAGTGACGGTGTAGGGGCCGGCCGTCGTCTTGCCGTAGAAGCGGTAATATCGACCGTCGCTGGCCTTCTGCGAATCGAGAGCGGCGATGGCTGCGGTGGCGTCGAAATCACGCGAGGCGAGATTGAGGATTTCGCCGGTCATCTTGTCGGCTTTGCCGGCCTGTTGCATGTTCATCGTGAAGTTGACCCGCTCGACCTGCAGCGTGGCGATCGTTCCGGCCTTGATGTCCCGCAACGCCATCCCCGAATAGGCGGACTCGTAGGACATTGCCGGGCCGAGCTTGATCGCTCCGATGATGGTCGGCGCCTCGATCGATGCCGCCGAGACGGTGACGAACTGCTCCAGGGCGGATCGATAAGCGTCGATGACGGATGCGGAAGCCTGTGGCCGCTGCAGGCTCGCGGGGCCGGCATAATTCTTCATGACGAGCCGCGGCACCTTGTAGGTGAAGTTTCCGCCGGCGGCGCCGGAAAGGCTGACGCCGATCTCGATGTCCGACCCTTCGATGCTGTCGGCTGAGAACCTGCCCGCATCTGGTTGACCGACGCCCTGAGCGACGATGCTGGCAATCTTCATGGTGAGCGGCGGTTGCGTAGCCGATTCGGTCTTGATGTCGGCAAGCGTGACGGTCCGGCTCCGCAGGTCGAACGACACCTTGCCGTGGCTGGCCTTGCCGCCGGCTGCCCTGATCTGTTCGAACGCGGTGTCGATCTCGCCGGCGATCTTGTGCTGCGTATAAAGTTCGAAACCGAAGAAGCCGCCCACCGCGATCACGACCACGGCGACCAGACCGATCAGTGCCTTTACCATTAGTTGTGCTCCGGGCGCCGACATTGCGGGAGGCGATTGCCATATGTCGGTCAAGGGGACGGGGTGGAGGAAAATATGCTACCGGCTTTGGCGTTCTCCGTCGATGCCCTCTTGTTGATGAGAGCGCTTTCGGATGTTGCATCCAAGTGGTTGCGCATGCTTCACATCCGGCTCAATCTGCCGGAAAACTGACCTTCGTCGAGAAGTAGCAAGAAATAAAAGTTCGGGTCGGAAACGCGGGGAGCATGCATGTCGTCCTTTTCTGAAGATCTCCGGTCCGCGGCGCTGGCGTATCACCGGCTGCCGAGGCCAGGAAAACTCGAGATCCAGGCCACCAAGCCGCTCGCCAACCAGCGCGACCTGGCGCTGGCCTATTCGCCCGGCGTGGCAGCGGCCTGCACCGAAATCGCCAACAATCCGGCCGAGGCGGCGTCGCTGACATCCCGCGCCAATCTGGTGGCGGTGGTCTCCAACGGTACCGCGGTGCTTGGGCTCGGCAATATCGGCCCATTGGCGTCTAAGCCGGTCATGGAGGGCAAGGCGGTCCTGTTCAAGAAGTTCGCCGGGATCGACGTGTTCGACATCGAAATCGCCGCCGACACCATTGAGCGCGTGGTCGAGACGGTCGCGGCGCTGGAGCCGACCTTCGGCGGCATCAATCTGGAGGACATCAAGGGACCGGAATGCTTCGAGATCGAGGCGCAGCTCAAGGAGCGCATGAAGATCCCGGTATTCCACGACGACCAGCATGGCACCGCCATCATCGTGGGCGCTGCGATCGTCAATGCGCTGCTGCTCAACGGCAAGAAGCTGCCGGAGGTGAAGATCGTCGCGTCCGGCGCCGGCGCCGCCGCGATCGCCACCCTCAACCTCCTGGTCTCGATGGGTGCGCAGCGCAAGAACATCTGGGTCTGCGACATCGACGGCGTCGTGCATGAGGGCCGCAACACGCTGATGGACCGCTGGAAGGCGGTCTATGCGCAGAAGACCAATGCGCGCACGCTCGCCGACGTCATTCCCGGTGCCGACATCTTCATCGGCCTGTCAGCGCCGAACGTGCTGAAGCCGGAGATGGTCAAGCAGATGGCCGACGGCCCGCTGGTGATGGCGCTCGCCAATCCGGACCCGGAAATCATGCCCGACGAGGCGCGCAAGGCCCGCTCCGACGCGATGATCTGCACGGGACGGTCCGACTTCCCGAACCAGGTCAACAACGTCCTCTGCTTCCCCTTCATCTTCCGCGGCGCGCTTGACGTCGGCGCCACCGCGATCAACGAGGAGATGAAGCATGCCGCGGTCGACGCGATCGCGCAGCTCGCGCGCGATCCGCCGTCGGATGCGGTGGCACGCGGGTTCGACAGCGGAGAAACGCAGGGTTTTGGGCCGGGCTCGCTGATTCCAAGCCCGTTCGACCCGCGGCTGATCCTGCGGATCGCGCCGGCGGTGGCGAAGGCGGCGATGGATTCGGGCGTAGCGACCCGGCCGATCAAGAACTTCGACGAGTATTGCGCCCAGCTTCAGCGCTATTCGTTCCGCTCCGGCCTGACCATGAAGCCGGTGTTCGCCAAGGCGAAGACCCAGCCGGTCCGCGTGATCTACGCCGAGGGCGAGGACGAGCGCGTGCTGCGCGCCACGCAAGTCGTGCTGGAAGAGCAACTGGCGCGGCCGATCCTGGTCGGGCGTCCTTCCGTCGTCGAGGCGAGGCTCAAGCGGTTCGGCCTCTCGATCAAGGCAGGCAAGGATTTCGACCTCATCAACCCCGAGGATGATCCGCGCTACCGCTCGTATGTGCAGACCTATATCGACGTGGCCGGCCGGCGCGGCGTCACCCCCGAAGGCGCGCGCACCATGGTTCGCACCAACAACACCGTGATCGCCGCGCTCGCGGTGGTGCGCGGCGAGGCGGACGCCATGATCTGCGGCGTCGAGGGCCGCTACATGAGCCACCTGCGCCATGTCCGGGAAATCGTCGGGTTCCTGCCGGGAGTCAGCGATTTCGCGGCGCTGTCGATGCTGATCACCAGCAAGGGCACCTATTTCGTCGCCGACACGCAGGTGCGGCCGAATCCGAGCGCCGAGGAACTCGCGGAGGTCGCCTCGCTGGCTTCGCTCCATGTGCAGCGTTTCAACCTGAAGCCGCGCGTCGCGTTCGTGTCACATTCCGACTTCGGCAGCTATGACACCGACTCCTCGCGCAAGATGCGCCGCGCCAGCGCGCTCCTGAAGGAAAAGCATCCCGAGATCGAAGCCGATGGCGAGATGCAGGGCGACACCGCGCTGTCAGCGGCGGCACGCAAGCTGGTGCTGCCGCACTCGAACCTGGAAGGCGACGCCAACATCCTGATCATGCCGAGCCTCGACACCGCCAACGTCGCCTACCAGATGATCAAGACGCTGGCGGATGCGCTGCCCGTGGGACCGATCCTGATCGGGCCGGCGCGCCCGGCGCATATCTTAACTCCCGGGGTAACAGCGCGCGGCGTTTTGAACATGACGGCAGTTGCCGCCGTCGAAGCCCAGGAGCGCGCCGGCCGACAGCAGCCAACCTTGTTTGGCTAGACAAGAAAGGGCCTTTGTTCTGCTGTTATCAGAAGGTCTTGGTAGGGTTCGCGCAGGTTCCTGCGCGGGCAGTTTCGATTTGGGCGTTTGAAAAGCGGAGGTGAAACGCCCATAATCGCTTCGCGCCGCCTTTCGACTTTGCATTGCCATTCAGTGAGGCCGATCCATGCCAGCGTTTGTTACTTTCGGGCGAGTCTTGTTCGCCGTGCTCTTCATGTACACGGGGGCGACCAAGCTGTTCGCGGTTCAGCAGACGGCGGACTTCATTGCCAGCAAGGTGACCATCCCCGCGGTGCTTGCGCCCTATACTTCACAGCTTGAAACCATGGCCGGCATGCCGTTCCCGCAATTGCTGGCGCTTGGGGTCGGCGGCTTCGAGATCCTCGCAGGCCTGATGATCGCGGTGAATTTCGGCGCGCGCTTTTTCGCGATCCTGCTGATCTTCTTCGTGCTGGCCACGACCTTCTATTTCCACGATTTCTGGAACCAGCCGGCGCCTGACAATGCCAGGACGCTGATCGATGCCTTGAAGAACCTGTCGATCATCGGCGCCCTGTTCATGATCGCGGGATACGGCCGCGGGCCGCGGCCCAACGAGCCGGCCTACGGGGACATCTAGTTCAGCCGCATTCCCACGCTTGCGGCGATGCGCGCAACGCCTTGCTTTATGCGCTGCGCCGCCATGGCGTCACGGTGACCGCGTTTTCCGCATCGAGCATCTGCGGAGCGCCGGCGAGCAAGCCGTGCGCGGCAAGGATTTGCTGCGGCGTACGCACGGGCACGCCGGGGAAGCAGGCTTCGCCGTCCGGCAGTCGCACGCGAGGAGCGACCGAGAGCCAGAATACATCGTAGCGGTCCATAAACATGCCGAATACGCCGGGGCCGCCGATGACAGCGACGGTGCCGGACTGCACGCCGGCATGATCGCAGGCGGCTTCAAAGGACGCGCCTGTCGGATTCCACAGCGTTGATTTTGGATTGGCCGGGTCGGGCGCAATCGCGTCGATCTTGCGTGTCAGGACGATGCGCGTGCGCCGCGGTGAGTTCGGCTGGTCCTCGTAGGAATTGCGGCCGTGCACGATCAAGTCGGCACGGTCGAGGGCTGCGGTGAAAAATGCCTTGTCGCCCTCGAACTTCAATTCGTCCGGCATGACGTTGCGTGCGTCGGCCAGCATGCCGTCCGCGGAGACGATTACGTAGCCTTCGATGCGCAGCGCCGGCACGGGGCGTGTCGCGCCGCGTTATTCCGAGATCGTCTGCACGACGCTGGACACGGGCCGCGAGCTCACGGTCGGCAGCTTGAGGTCCTTGTGGAGGTCTTCGTCATATTGCGCGAGCGTCTCCACCGGGGCCTTGGCGCGCATCGCGACCACCTTGTAGCCGCCGGCCTTGAGTTTCTTCAAAAGCTCGGGAAGGGCTTCCGCCGTGTGCTTCTGGAAGTCGTGCATCAGGATGATGCCCTTACCCAGCTTTTCGACCTTGCGCATCACCGTTTCGATGACCTTGTCCGATTTGCTCGCCTTGAAGTCGAACGAGTCGAGATCGCAGGAGAAGATCGCGATGTTGCGGCTGCCGAGATAGGTTACCATCTCCGGCGGATGCTGCAGGGCCGGGAAGCGGAAGAAAGGCGCCGGCGCCTTGCCGCCCAGCGCCCACTTCACGGCGCTGAATCCCTTTTCGATTTCATCCTTGCGCTGCTGTTCAGTCAGCTTCTTGTTGACGAGAGCCGCATGCGACCAGGTGTGGGATCCGACGGTATGGCCGGCCGCCATCACCTGCTTGAGGATTTCGGGATAGTAGGTGGCGTGCTTGCCGATCGGGAAGAAGATGCCGGTGGTGCATTCCTCCGCGAGCGCCTTCAGCACCGCTGGCGTATTCACCGGCCACGGGCCGTCGTCGAAAGTCAGCACCACTTCCTTGTCGCGCAGGAAGTCGAGCTCCTTGAAATGCTCGAAGCCGAAGCCGGGACCGCCTGTCGTGTCGATCTCGACGGTGCGGCCGATGCCGAGCGCGTCGGGATTGTTGCAGGGTGGGCGGGTGGACACGGGCGCCGCCGCCGGAGCGGGGGCCGGTGCCGGCGCCGCGGTGGCCTGCGGAGCAGCCGCGCCTTTGGCGGGTGGTAGCGCCTGTGCCCATGCCGCGCTCGATGCCAACAGCAAAACCGCGCTCGCAAAGATCGTCCCTGCCGCTATACGCATCTCGTTTTCCTTAAAGATTCGATCCCGCTTCCGGTCGCGGCCTTAGCCGTCCGGTCTGCGCCCAAGTCCCTGACTCATAATACTCTAGTTGGAGCGGGCGCGCCAAGGCAACGGACGCAACACCCAGCTCATTTGTCGCCGGCCGCCCAACTCAGGAGGCAGCCTTTCAGGAGGCGGCCAGTGCTCGCGCGATCGCGGTTTTCACCCGCGTATCCTCAGGCTCGACCGATTGCGGGAATACGTCGGCGATATAGCCGTCCCGGCCGATCAGGTATTTGTGGAAGTTCCAGCGTGGAACATCCTTGGGCCGCGCCTCGGCCGCCCATTTGTAGAATGGGTGCGCATTCGGCCCCTTGACCACGGCCTTGGCCGCGATCGGGAAGGTGACATGATGGCTCTCGGTGGTGGCGGCGATTTCGGTCGCGCCGCCCGGCTCCTGGCCGCCGAAATCGTTGGAAGGAATGCCGATGATCATCAGTCCGCGCTCGTGAAACTCGGTCCACAATTCCTGCAAGCCGCCATATTGCGGCGTAAAGCCACACAGCGAGGCGGTGTTGACGATCAGGATCGGGCGGCCGGCAAATTCGGCGAGCCTGATATCGCCGCCGGTCAGGCCCGGAAACGAAAACGCGTAGGCGGTGATACGGCTCATGCCGGCCTGGGCGAGGGCCCGTCCGCTTCCTGCCGCGCCCGCGATCGCGGCCAGCGCCACCGTCATCACGCTTCTGCGGTCGATCATGAAAGGCCTCGGCTTGCGATTGCGCACACGAATCATAGCGCAATGCCTGCGCCGGTGCCGCTCAACAAGCCGTTATGGCTGGACCATGCGCAAGGGTACGATGAAGTCGGTGCCTTCGCCGGTTTCGCCACCCTGATTGACGCTGTGGTCGGACACGATGATGGAGCCGCCGGTCGTCAACACCTCGGCAATGCGCGCCATCGCATTCTCGGGGACCGTGATGCGGTCGAGCGCCTCGGCGGGGCTGTTGGCCGCAGGCAGCGGCTTCGCCTCGGCGTGGACGGCTGTTTTGCGGCGGTGCGTCGCGCGGTCGTCATCATCGACCCGGGTCGCGTTGCGAACCGTCACCGGCAGCGAGACCACCGTCCAGCGCAACAGATTGGGATCGTTCCTGTCGGCTTCGGCGGTGAACACGTGGGTGCCCAGCGGCCGGTCGCTCGGCGCGATCGTCACGGGTACCTCGAACAGTGGCCTGAAGCTCTCGCGGACGTAGAGTTTAGAATCCTTGCGGCTCACGAATACCGCGATCTGCCCAGGACGCCGCGGCGGCTCAGCCTTCGCAATTTTTTCACCGCCAGGCAGGCGCGCCGTATCCTTCTTCGCGTCGGGTGCGACGGCCGGCGCATCGCCGACCGCCTTGACGGACTCAGCGGGTTTTTCGTCGGCCTTCGATTCAGTAGCCTTCGATTCAGTAGCCTTCGATTCAGTGGCCTTCGATTCGGCGGGCTTGGCTTCGGCGGGTTTGGCCTCCGCATCCTTGGTCTGCTCGCCGGTGGACGGCGTGTCAACCTGCGCCTGATCCGCCTTCTTTTCATCCTTCTCGACAGCGCCGTCGGCCTCTGCCGGTTTAGCCGGCTCGGATTTGGGCGCTTCCGTCGCGGCTGCGGCGGGCGGCATGCCGTTGGATGATCCGGCGTCCGACATGGTCGCGGCGGCGTTGCTCGCCGGCATGGCGCTGCTGGCATCCGCGGTGTGGGCTTGTGCATGCCCGACGGTCGATCGGAGATCGAGGCCGGGTTCGGAATTCGCGTCGGAATTGGCAGACTTCGTGGGGGCACCTGCATCCGCGCCCTTGTCGCTCTTCACCGCCGGCGCATCCATCTTCGGATCGTCGGCAATGAGTGGCGGCTGCGGCACGACCTTCTGCGCCACCAGCAACGGGTGCGAGAAACTGGCGGGCGTAATTGCGCCGGGCGTCACGATGACCCGCGCCCCCATCTTGGTCCAGTTCCACATCTTCACGGCAAAAGCCATCGGCATGCGGATGCAGCCATGCGACGCCGGATAGCCAGGCAGCACGCCAGCATGCAACGCAACACCCGACCAGGTGATGCGCTGCATATAGGGCATCGGTGCGTTACTATAGATGTTTGAGTGATGCAGTTTGTGCTTCTGGATGACGCTGAACACGCCCATCGGGGTCGAGTGACCCTTCATGCCGGTCGACACCGGGCTTTCCGCGAACAATCCGTTGGCGTCGTAGATGCGGACCTTCTGCTGTTCGATCGACACCGCGATGATCAGTGGTCCCTGCGGTTTGGCGCCGGTCTCTTTGTGCGCCGTCTGGGTCTTGGCGGCCGGCCGGCGCGTCGTCGCACGCTGACGCCGCGGCTGCGACATCGGTGCGGGCCGGTAGTAGCTGGGATCGGTATCCTGCCAGTAGAACAGCGCTGCGTCCGCCGGGGAAATGGCGGCAAGGGTGCTGGCCGCCGTCAAAATCGCAATCGGCCAGAACCGCTGGCCTGAGACATTTGCGCCCGCAAGATTCATACTGAAACGCCGATGCCCGCTCACGCGCATAATCCTCAAATCCACTTACTTGAACTATCGTTCCTATGTCCGTTGGTTGTCGCAAAGGCAAAATGCGTTCACCAGCGTAGGCCGTCTAATTCCAGATAATTGCAGCGGTTTTCGGCCCGATCGTAACAAAAAAGCCTCACATTCCGTTAAACGGCGCCATTTGGACGGCTTATGGCCGGCGATGGCTTCGGGTCTTGCGGCGGCTTTGCTGTGCAGGCTTTCGCCACTACATAGGCGGCGAGCCGTTCAGTGGAGATATCAATGACATCCAAGGCCATCGTTAAGTTTGACACGAAGTGGAGAAGTCTGGCCCTGGCGGTATTGGCGCTGACACTGTTGCAGGCAGTCCCGGTACAGGCCGCGGACGAGCCTGATCTGATCTTTCGCCGCTCGACGGTATTCAAGTGGCTCAGCCCCAACGACAAGCTCGCGACCTATGCGGTCGACGATCCCGAGGTCGAAGGGGTGGCCTGCCATTTCACGGTACCGGAAAAGGGCGGCTTCAAGGGCTGGCTCGGCCTCGCCGAGGAGGTCTCGGACATTTCGCTGGCCTGCCGACAGATCGGCCCGATCCACTTCAAGAACAAGCTGGAGCAGGGCGACGACATGTTCCGTCGGCGCCGCTCGTTGTTCTTCAAGAGAATGCAGATCGTCCGCGGCTGCGACGCCAAGCGCAACGTGCTGGTTTACATGGTCTATTCGGACAAGCTGATCGAGGGCTCACCGAAAAACTCGACATCCTCGGTACCCATCATGCCTTGGGGAGGCACTGAGGCCGCGATCGAGAAATGCGGTGAATTCATCCAGTAGACCGGGTCCGGATCAGGCTCGCCAGCCTACCGTTTGACCGGATCGGAATATTGGCGGGCCTCCGCCGGCGCGGCCTTGCGGTCGCGGCATCCGACCAACTGAACGAATTTTTGCGGCGCCGAAACATTGCCGCCAAACTCGCCGCCTTGCTGCGACATGGCGCCACAAATGCCTGGGGAGTTCGAGGAAGGATCGATCCGCCGTTCGGAAGAGCCGGATTTGCGGGTCGGGGTTGCATTGCCAACATCGAGGTTGCCATTACCCACGACTGCTGTCCTTTGTTTGAAGAGGAGAACAACGCGCAAGCTCACGGAAAGTTGCGCGTTGTTTGAGTGAGTCGGGTGGACCGCAGCTTCGGTTCACCGGCCGCCCGCGATTTGCGAGCGCCACTTAGGCCGACAAACCTTAAAAACTCGATGCTCTTCCTCCAATTGACGAAACACGAACGTGTTGTCGGCGTCCCACAGGGCCACCGTTCGTTGAGAGTCACCAGGCTGAATTCGTTGGGTTTTTTCCGCCAATGTTTCGTCGCTGCAGTGCCCACGAAACAATTCGCCCAGGCCACGAAACCATTTTCCGCTTTGGCGCAGATATCCGGAAACAGCCGAGGGGTATCAGGTTCCCACGAAACGGCGGCGGACGCCGGCACGAAAAACCGGAGACAGTCCAATGCGGACCATCAGTTTCATCCTCGCCTTCGCCTTCATTCTGGCAGGTCCGTCGATGGCTGGTTCTTCGGATCAGGGTCTGCCCGGCATCGGCACTTTCGCCTATAATGGTTCGGCGGTTGCGCCGGCACCCATGATGATTGTTGCTACCAACTAATCTTGGCTGACAAGAAAAATTGCCGAAAAAGGCTCTGCATGTTGGTACGAATCTTTTCTACCGCGATGCTGGCGTCCCTCCTTACCGGAGGTTCGGCGCAGGCACAGGTGCAGTCGCAAGTGCAGCTTCAGCCGCCGCAAACCTCCTTCCGCTCCCTGTTCAAGGTCCCCGATCCTCGCGGCGAGTTCGTGCGGCTGTGCGCACCCCATATGGTCGGACGCTGGGCGCATCCCGAAAGCGTTTGCGGATGTCTGCACGACTATGCAGCCGCGACCGTGGAAGATGCCGACCTCCGTGAAGCCCTGCTGCGCGGCATCAGCGAGACCGGCGTGCCGACCATCGAGACCACCTGGGTGCCTGCGTCGAAGCGGTCCGAAATAGGACCGACCTTCACCAAGATCGCCAAGTCGACGCTGCAGTGCATGTTCGATCCGGCGACCGACCAGTAAGCGCACGCTGCAAGATACTTTCCAGAAAATCTCCTGATCGACGCTGGCTCGACACGCCGGTCGCAGCCATTGTAAGGCAATGGCCGGTTGATGATCTGCACGAGTCTGCCAAATGCAGCCGGGACGAATCCTGCTTTCATGCGCGATGCTGGTCGCGCTGGCGCTTCCTGCGGGAGCTGCGCCCGACGAGGACCTGCTGGGGAAGCCGGCCGGCTATCCGATCGGCACGCGCGCCAACTGGTATTACGAGGAGAGCGTCCGGGTCGGGTCGTTCAGCAATCTCGACAAGATCCTCCCTCACTACACGCTGGCGAAATCGGCGACGCCGCTGCCGCTTCCCCGCGCTTCCGCCGAACCGAGGATCGACTATCGCTTCGACAAGCAGGGCTATTCGCTCGACGACTTCCTGGCGCATCAGCGGGTGACCGGCTTCCTGCTGATCAGGGATGGCGAGGTGGTGGCCGAGCGCTATCAATATAGCCGCAACGCCGAAAACCGCTTCGTTTCGCATTCGATGTCGAAGTCGATCGTCAGCCTCGCGATCGGGATGGCGCTGGCCGAGAAGAAGATCGCCTCCCTCGACGACACCATCGCCAAATACGTGCCCGGTCTCGCCGGCAACCCCTATGGCGAGACGACGATCCGCAACATGCTGCGGATGGCGTCCGGCGTGCCGTTCAACGAGGTCTATGACGGC
>Ga0081540_1000061_pt2 | contig 11243 bp, 9 predicted proteins | sample TabmetS2T1R1_FD_71024 | JGI IMG/M metagenome (GOLD analysis project Ga0081540, IMG submission 71024) | Tabebuia heterophylla rhizosphere microbial communities from the University of Puerto Rico - S2T1R1 | ecosystem: Host-associated > Plants > Roots > Rhizosphere ...
GTTCACCGCGGTGACCGTCACCTGCCGTTGCGCGGTGAACACCACGGTCTGGTCCGCCGAGGATCCGAGCGAGACCACCCCGAAGTCGACCGGAGGTGCGGTGATGACCGGGTCGATGGGCGATCCGAACGCCTTCACGTGCCCGTCCCCGGTCGCGATGTAGATCCGTCCGTCCCCCACTCCGGGCGGCGCGTAGCGGGTGGCCTTGCCGATGGTGGCGCGGTAGCGCTGGACCAGCTTCCCGGCCACGGGGACGGCGTCGTAGGCGCGTAGCTCGGCGCCATAGCCGGTGTTGTTCGCCGACCACTGCAGCCACACCAGGGCGGTCCCGGGATTGGTTCCGTCGGACGTCACCACCGGCGCGCTGGTCCCGAGCCCGAACGCCCCATCGGCCTTCGCCACCCGCGCCAGGCTGGGCAGACCCGAGCCGTCGACGCTCGCCCGGTAGACGTCGAACGTGCCCGTCGAGCCTCCCGGCGTGCTCCCCGCGGACACCGTGGGGATGTAGACCCATCCGCCCGACCCGGGCCACGCGCTGGGCTTGCCCCACACCCCGCCGTACGGACCGAGCCGCTGGATGACTGCATCGCCCCCGGCCGGCCCCTGCTTGAAGCCGCCGAGGGAGTCGCGGTTGATGAGGTACACGTAACCCTGCTTCCCGGTCACCACCGACAGATGCGGGAGCGCAGCGGTACCGAACGAGTCGGGCAGGCCCATCGGCGCCCCGGATCCCAGGTCGCCATCCCAGTCGTTCAGCTGTGAAGCGTCGTAGGGCATGAAGAAGTCGGTCGCCTTCAGCGAGCCGTCCCCCTGCACGACCAGCCGGACCCAGGCCTGCCCCAGGGTGCCCGGGGGCTGATTGCCGGGGGTGGGCTGAGACGGGACCGGCCCGTTGCCGGTGGTGACGACGAAGGTGCCGGGGCCGTCCACCATCGGCGCGCCGCCGGTCATCCAGATTCCTGCGCCGTTGCTCAGCTTCGGCTCGGCGCTCCACCGGGTTGTGATCTGCCCCGACGTGGTCGAGACGCCGAAGATCCACCCCTGCCAGGGCGGGGCGTCGCAGATACCTGCGAAGCCCGCGTACACCGTGCCGTTCATCAGGAGAATCCCTGGCCGCTGGAGGTGGTACTTCGGGTCGAACGTCAGCCCGGCCGAATTGTCGGCGTTGCCCTGCACCTGGACCGGGAAGCCGGACCGCTCCTCGAGCGTGCCCACGTCAACCGCGTGCGCCCAGTACGCCGCCGGGCCCGAGGTGCCCGAAGCGTACGTCTTGGCGAAGAAGTAGGCGGTGTTGCTGTTCGTATCCACCGCCGGCGTCCCCATGATGCCGATGTTGGGCTGGATCGGGATGCAGTTCAGACCGGGATCGCTCTGGCTCGAGGGCTTCCAGGGCACGTGAAGCGTGCGGTGGGCCAGGACGGCGCCGCTCACCGCATCCAGCGAGTAGACGTCGTTCGTCTCGGTCACCACCAGGAGCCGTCCGCCGGCGACCAGGGGCTGGGCGTGGACCTCACCGCTGATCGGCGTGTCGAACAGCTGGCCGAAGTCCGGAGCCGAGACTCGCGCCGGCGCCAGGAGAGGCTGGTTCGGGTACCAGCCGGTCCGGAGCTCGTCGCCGGCGACGCTGATCCCCTCGGCCGCGGTCCGGCTGCCGATCCGGACGCCGTCCCCGCCTTTGCCGGGTGGTTGGGTCCCGCACGCCACCGAGAGCGTGACACCCACCACCGTGATCCACCGCATGCAGCCCGCCTCCCGCGCCCGCTCCCTGGCTCCGGAAGGAAGGAACGGGCGGGCTGGATGGGAAGCGGCTCAGACGCCGAGCGTTCGCCGGGGAACGCTCTTCGGCCCTGAAACGGCGTTCAGAAATCGATGCGGGTGATGATCCCGCCCACGCCCACGAGCCACCCGGTCTGCTCGGAGCCGAAGTCTACAGCCCAGAAGTTGGTGAGGCCCTCGAGCAGCTTCCAGCTGCGGCCTTCGTCGGGCGACCAGGCGGTCCCGGTGGGAGCCGTGGCGACGACGCGGATCGACCCGCCGTTGCCGTGGCCGTGCCCGTCTGCGTCCTCGCCCTGGTCGTCGTCGTCCTCGTGGCCTCGCCCGTGGCCGGCGTACGCCGCGGTGAAGATGGCTCCGGGGATCGGCGCCGGCGTCGCGCGCTCCCAGGTGCGGCCGCCATCGCTGGATCGGGCGAAGTTGTCGACCACGACGCCGGTGGGGGCGGCGAGGTCGCCGCCCGCGAGGATCCCGTGGCGAGCGCTCCTGAAGGCGATGCTGAACCCACCCCCCGCGCCATCGACGCCGGCGAAGATCGGTGCCGTCGTCACGCCCCAGGTCTGTCCGCGGTCCTTCGTGAAGTAAACCCGCGTCGTTCCGGATCCACCGGTGGTCTGCGGGGGTGCGCCGGTGGTGAGCCACGCGCGGCGGTGGCCCTGCGTCGCTGCGCAGGTCCCACCCGACGCGAACCCGGCCTCCAGGGTCAGCGGCGTCGGCAGGTTGTCGCCGATGTCCTGCCAGGTGCTCCCGTCGAGCGTCCGCAGCACCGGGAGGCGGCCAGCGATCGAGTCACCCAGCACGACGGCGCTCTTCGGGTCCCAGAAGGCGAAGCAGTCGTAGAAGAAGTCGAGGTTCGCCGCCTCGAACTGCAGGGTCCAGGTCTGTCCGCCATCGACGGTCTTGTAGATCCGTGAGGGAGAAGCGCCAGGGATGGAGAGGAGGTAGGCCACCTTCTCGCTCACCGCCTGAACGTCACGGAACTGGAGCGTCTCCGCACCCGGTACCACGCCGGCGTGCCAGGTCTTGCCACCGTCGGTGGTCCGGGTGAACGTCCCGGCGCGGCCGCTGGCCCAGGCCACCCGGGCGTTCGCCGCGCTGATGGCGATGAGGCTGTTGGTGGTGCCGCTGTTCTGCGGGGTCAGCTTCGGCCCACCCCCGCCCTTCCCCTTGAGCGCATCCTGGTCCGAGGAGACAGCGGCACCGTCCTTCGCACCCTGGCCACAGCCCAGCGCCAGGAACGCCACGGCCGCGAGCAGGCCAGCCGTTACCCTGAACGACACGTCTCTCATGGCATCCCTCCTCCGAATCGATCTCGAGCGAGGCGCGGGGTTGTGCCGTCAGCGCGCTCGGACGGTCAAGGCGATTCACGGGAGATCTCTTCCGGTCGTTCAGCGTTCGACCAGCGCCCGCAGCCGGTCCAGGGCCCGATCCCACTGCCGCGAGATCTGCTCCAGCGCTCGGCGTGCCTCGGCGATCTGCCCGGGAGCAAGCGCCCATAGCCGCTCGCGACCGCGGCGTTCGCTATCCAGCAGTCCGGCCCGAGCGAGCACGTCGAGGTGCTTGGTCACTGCCTGTCGCGAGATGCGCGTCCCCTCGGTCAGCGCGGTCACCGAGAGCGCACCCTCCGTGGCGAGGCGCCGGACCAGGGCGAGGCGCGTCCGGTCGCCCAGCGCTGCGAACAGCTCGCTCGGCTCAGCCGCGCGGTGACGAATGCTGGGCGACATGCCGCTCGATGTTCCGCAGCTGCTCTTCCCAGCCGCCGCTGTTCGACTCGTATGCCGGGCCCTGACGGGCCGCGGGGAGAGACCGGAACCCCGACTCGGTCACCGTGAGCAGTGTTCCCTCCGGCGTCTCCTCGAGGCGAAACTCGACGATGGTGTTGGGCTCTTTCGAGTAATCCGCCTTCGGGTCGATCGCGGCCGGATGCCAGCGGAAGCTGAAGAGCCGCTCCGGCTCGATTCGCTCGACCAAGGCGGTCATCGTCAGATGCTCGTACCCCGGATAGGTGACCGGGCCACTGATCGTCTTCCCTTCGGCGAACTGACCCTCGAGCTTCACCCGGAACCACTCCGAGAACTCCCGGGCGTCGGTCAGGGCGCGCCACACACGGGAGCGTGGAGCACGAAGGATGATCTTCTTCTCGATGCGGTCGGGGATGGTGTCGGCCATGTGCAACCTCCTGGTTGCGCTCATATGCATGGCTTCACCGAAAAACGCAACCCCGAGGTTGCTGGTTTGTCAGGGGCGCAGCCGGCCTGGCGGCCCCTGGCCGCTCGATTCCCGGGCTACTCCGGCACCACCGCCACGCCCTCGAACAGGATCAGCATCCCATCGAGCGTCGTCCCGCTGACGGTGACCGTCGTGGCCACCGGGCGCTCGGTGAAGCCTGCGAAGCGACGGTCGCGCGCGTCCCGGTACACCTGGAGGTCGGTCGCCGGGTCCACCACCAGATAGGTCCGGAGCTGGACCAGGTCCCGGAGCGAGGCGCCGCCCGCAGTCAAGGCCGCCTCGAGGTTCCGGAACGCGGTCTCTACCTGGAGCGCGAAGTCTCCGCGGCCGACGAGGGCTCCCTGTGCGTCCCAGGGGCCCTGCCCTCCGACGTAGACGGTCCGGCCTCCCCGGGTCACCACCACGTTCACGTGGCGCGAGGAGTGGTAGAGCGACGGCGTGTCCGGCCGCGCCACCTGGCCCTGCGCGCAGCCGGCCACCACCGCTGCCGCCGCCACGAGGGCGAGCGGCTTCATCCCCCCGCACCAGGGGGACGCCTCTCGTCGCGCGCAGGGGCGCGCCGCCGTCCAGGCTCAGCCGTGACCCGCTCCTCCGCGGGCCGGCTCGAGCAGCTGGAGGAGCTCCGGGCCGACCTGCGTCACGTCTCCTGCCCCGAGCGTGACCACCAGGTCGCCCTCCCGCAGCCTGGGGAGCAGGGCCGTCGCCGCGTCCACCCGCTTCTCGACGTGCGTCACGTCCCGGTGCCCGTGGCTGCGGATGGCCTGGGCCAGGGCCTCGCCGGAGACCCCGGCGATCGGCTCCTCGCTGGCGGCATAGATGCCGAGCACCATCAGCACGTCGGCGTCGTTGAAGGCAGTGACGAACTCGGAGAGCAGATCGCGGGTCCGCGTGTAGCGATGCGGCTGGAAGACCACCACCAGGCGCCGCCCGAACGCGCGACGAGCGCCAGCCAGGGTGGCCATCACCTCCGCCGGGTGGTGCCCGTAGTCGTCGACCACCATGACGCCTCCGGCCTCGCCCCGCACCGTGAAGCGCCGCTGCACGCCCGCGAACTCGGCCAGCGCGTTGCGCACCACCGGGAGCGGAATCTCCATCTCCTCGGCGACGGCGATGACCGCCAGCGCGTTCAGTGCGTTGTGGGCACCCACCATCCGGACCGTGAACTCGCCCAGCGGCTGCTCGTGACGGAAGGCGTGGAAGGTGGTGGAGAACCCGTCGAGCGTCACGCCCTCCAGCCGGTAGTCCGCGGTGTGCGAGCTCCCGTAGGTGACGTAACGCTTCTCCATCCCGGGGAGCAGCGCCTGAACGTTGGGGTGGTCCAGGCAGAGCACGTTGAGCCCGTAGAAGGGCACCCGGTTGCAGAACTCCACGAAGGCGTGACGGAGAGCGTCCACGCTCCCGAAGTGGTCCAGGTGCTCGGGGTCGATGTTGGTCACCACCGCGATGCTGGGGTGGAGCTTGAGGAAGCTCCCGTCGGACTCGTCGGCCTCGACCACCATGAGGTCCGACTTGCCGAGCTTGGCGTTGCTCCCGAGCACGTTGACCTTCCCGCCCACCACCGCGGTGGGGTCCAGGCCGGCCGCGTTCATCACCGTCGCCACCATGGAGGTGGTGGTGGTCTTCCCGTGGCTCCCGGCGACCGCCACCGCGTACTTGAGGCGCATCAGCTCGGCGAGCATCTCCGCCCGGGGAATGACCGGGATCTTCCGCGCCTGCGCGGCGAGCACCTCGGGGTTGTCCCGCCGCACCGCCGAGGAGATGACCACCACGTCGGCCGAGACCAGGTTCTCCGCCCGGTGGCCGATCTCCAGCCGTGCGCCGAGCCGGTGCAGCCTGCGCGTGGTCTCCGACTCTTTCAGGTCCGAGCCGCTCACCCGGTAACCGAGGTTGATCAGCACCTCGGCGATCCCGCTCATGCCGATGCCGCCGATGCCCACGAAGTGCACCTGCGCGGCATGCCGCGTCTTGAACAGGCTCACCACCGGTGTGCGTTTGGTCACCGGGGCACCATATGTCCCCGCCCCGCCGGCGGCGCGACCAGCTCGGCACAGAGGTCGACCAGCTCCCGGGCAGCCTCGGGCCGGCCGAGGCCCCCCGCGGCGCGCTCCATCCGCTGCAGCCGCTCGGGATCGGCCGCCAGCCTTCGCAGCTCCTGAGCCAGCCGCTCACCGGTGAGCTCCGACTCGCGGAACATCAGCGCCGCGCCACTCTCGACCAGCGCGGCGGCGTTGATCGCCTGGTGGTCGTCGGTGGCGAAGGGGAACGGGACCAGGATCGAGGCCTTCTTGCAGATGGTCAGCTCGGCCACCGTGGTCGCCCCGGCGCGGCAGAGGACCAGCGAGGCCCGGGCGTACGCGGCGGACATGTCGTCCACGAACGGCACCACCTCCGCGCTCACCCCCGCCGCGGCATATCCCGCCTTCACCCGCTCGAGGTCCGCCGCCCCGGTCTGGTGCACGATGTCCATCCGCTCGCGCAGGTCTCCCAGGTGAGGCAGCGCCTCCAGCATCCGGGTGTTGAGGCCACGCGCACCCAGCGATCCGCCCACCACCAGCAGCCGGAACCGCCCGTCGGTCACCAGGGGACGGCTCCGGAGGTAGTTGTCCATCAGCTTCCGGCGAACCGGGTTCCCGACCAGGTACGTCTTTCGGGCGGGAAAAGCGGCACGGGCCTGCTCGAAGGCGATGAACACCGCCCGGACGATGCGCCCGAGGATGCGGTTGGTGATCCCGGGGAGCGCGTTCTGCTCCTGGATCGCGGTGGCGATGCCGCGCATCCACGCCGCGAGCACCACCGGCCCGGACGCGTACCCGCCGACGCCCACCACCACGTCGGGGCGGAAGCGGCCCACGATGCGCCAGCTGGCGACGAAGGAGAGAGGCAGCAGCAGCACCGCCTTCAACGCCTTCAGTGGACCCATTCCCTTGAGCCCGCGCACCTCGATGGTCTCCAGAGGAAAGCCCGCCGCCGGGACGACCCGCGCCTCGAGGCCACGGGTGGTCCCGACGAACAGCACCCGGTTGTCCGGATGCCGCGTGGTGACCTCCTCCGCCAGGGCGATGCCGGGAAACAGATGCCCTCCCGTCCCGCCGCCGGCGATCAGCATCCTCATGCGACCTGTTCCCGGAGTGGGCGGACGCGCGAGGGTCCTGGATTGCGCAGCGGCGCGGAGGAGGCGCTCAGCGACAGCAGCACCCCCGCGGCGGCCATGGAGATGACCAGCGAGCAGCCCCCGTAGGAGATGAAGGGGAGCGTGAGCCCCTTGGTCGGAAGCATGCCCATCGCGACGCTCATGTTCACCGCGGCCTGAAAGCCCAGCATCGCAGTGAGGCCGAGCCCCAGGTAGGTGCCGAAGGTCTCACTGGCCCGCAGCGCGGCCCGCGTCCCGCGCCAGACCACGATGCCGTAGAGGACGATCGTCGCCACCGCGCCGAGGAGGCCGAGCTCTTCGCCGATGATGCTGAAGATGAAGTCGGTGTGAGCCTCGGGGAGGAAGAACAGCTTCTGCCGGCTCTCTCCGAGCCCCAGGCCGAACAGGCCGCCCGAGCCGACGCTGATCAGCGACTGGGCCACCTGGTACCCGATGTCGTGCCGGTGCGCCCACGGGTCGAGGAAGGCGGTGATCCGCTTCAGCCGATAGGGAGAGTGGGCGATGGCGCCGTAGGCCAGCGGCAGCGCGAGCAGCACCGAGCCGACGAGGTACGAGAGCCGCGTTCCCGCGGCGAAGAGGAGGATGAAGAGCAGGACCAGCAGCTCCACCGAGCTGCCGAAGTCCGGCTCGGCCATGCACAGGGCCACCAGGAGCCCGGCCAGGAGCAGATGCGGCAGGAACCCGATGGAGAACGTGGCCACCTTCTCGCGCTTCTTCGCCAGCGAGTACGCCAGGTACACCACCCAGGTGAACTTGGCGATCTCCGCGGGCTGCAGGCTCAGGCCCGGGACGCGGAGCCATCGCCGCGCGCCACCGACCACCGTTCCCACTCCGGGGACGAGGACCAGGACCAGGAGCACGATGCTCAGGAGCAGCATCGGAAAGGCCAGCCGGGCGAGCCGCCGGTACCCCAGCCGGACGGCTGCGGCCATGACCACCAGGCCCACTCCGGCGGCGAGGAGCTGGCGCTCGAGGAAGTAGAAGCCGTTCCCCTGCTTCTCGGCCGCGGTGACCGCGCTCGCCGAGTACACCATCACCAGCCCGAGCGAGACGAGCGCCAGCACGGCGCCGAGCAGGACCGGGTCCACCGCCAGGCGCACCGGCTCGGATCGGCCGTCGGGCAGCGCCGGCGACGGCGAGCTGTTCCGGCGGGGTCGCATCATGAGTGCTCCGACCGGGGTGTGGTGAGCATGGCGAGGCGGCAGAGACCGAAGCGAGACGGGGCACACGAGGAGCGAGCAGCGGAGGCGTGCCGCTTGGCAGTGAGCCTGGCCGGGCTGCGCTCTCGCGCGGCTCCACAGGCCTCCCCCTGGTGCGGGGGGCGTCGAGCAGCGTAGCGACGAGGCTGCCCGTCGCAGCGAGAGGATCGGCCGCCGCAGCGGTCAGCATGCCCCGGTCGGAGCACTAAAGCTCCTCCACCAGCGCGCGGAAGGTGTCTCCGCGGTGCTCGAAGTTGCGGAACTGGTCGTAGGAGGCGCAGGCCGGCGAGAGCAGGACGACGTCGCCTCGCCGGGCGAGGGCGCGCGCACGGGCGACGGCGCGATCGAGCGTCTCGCAAGGATACACGGGCAGCACGGGTGAGAACTCCGCGTCGAGGAGAGGGGCATCCTGCCCAACCGTGAGCACCCCCGCGACTTTTCCGACCGATGCCTCCACCAGCGGGCGATAGGGAGCGCCCTTCCCCTTCCCGCCGGCGATGAGCCACAGCCGCTGCCCCGGAGGGAAGGCGGCGAGGGCGATCAGGACCGCGTCGACATTGGTGGCCTTCGAGTCGTTGATCCACTCCACCCCGTCCAGGGTGCGGATCCACTCGAGCCGGTGCGGCAGGCCCGGGAAGGTGTCCAGCCCGCCCTGGATCGCCCCCGGATCCACTCCGGCTTCGAGGGCGAGCAGCGAGGCCGCCATCGCATTGGCGAGATTGTGCCGCCCCCGGAGCGCGCGGTTGGCGATCCGGAACGCGGGCCCCTCCGGGACGATGCCGAATCCGCCCTCGCCTCCCGAGGCCAGTGCCACGAGGCCGCGCGGTGTCGGACTCTCCGCCTCGAGCGTGAAGCCCTCCCGGCGCCCGCGCGTACCCTCGAGCATGCGAACGGCCCAGGGGTCGTCAGCGTTCACGACCGCGACGTCGGCGGGCTCCTGGTTCCGGAAGATGCGCGCCTTCGCTGCCGCGTAGCTCTCCATCCCGTCGTAGCGGTCGAGGTGGTCGGGAGTGACGTTGAGCACCGCCGCCCCGTGAACCCGGACCGTCTCCATTCCCTCGAGCTGGAAGCTCGAGAGCTCGAGCACATAGGTCCGCCGCGGCGGCTCCAGCACCGCGCGCGACAGGGGCGTCCCGAGGTTTCCTCCCACGAACGGGTCCAGCCCACCGGCCCGGCACAGGGCGCCGAGCAGCGCGGTGGTGGTGCTCTTTCCATTGGTGCCGGTCACGCCGAGGACGAGCGCTCCGGGAGGCAGGAAGCGCGCCGCGAGCTCCACCTCGCCCCAGATGGGCACGCCGGCCTCACGGGCACGGACGATCGAGGGCAGCCCGAGCGGCACGCCCGGGCTCACCACCACCAGGTCCGGACGGCCGAGGTCCGCCTCGCCGAGCGGGGCACCACCCCGGACCCCGACCCCGCCGTCGGCCAGCGCCGTGGCGCCCAGGTGTACATCGGGCCGCTCGTCCCACAGCGTCACCCGGGCGCCGCGCGAGAGCAGCAGCTCGGTGGCGGCGAGCCCGCTCTTGCCCGCGCCCAGCACCGAGACCTGTCGGCCGCCGAAGTCCACGTCAGCGCAGCTTGAGCGTCATCAGCGCCACCGCGCCACAGACGATGGAGACGATCCAGAAGCGCACGATGATCTTCGGCTCGGACAGCCCCTTGAGCTCGAAGTGGTGGTGCACCGGGGCCATGCGAAAGACCCGCCGTCCGGTCATCTTGAACGAGGCCACCTGGATCATCACCGAGAGCGCCTCGGCCAGGAACACTCCGTGGATGATGGCCGAGGCGATCTCGTTCTTGCTCAGCACCGCCAGCCCCCCCAGCGCGCCTCCCAGCGCCAGCGAGCCGATGTCCCCCATGAACACGCTCGCCGGATAGGTGTTGAACCAGAGGAAGGACAGGCCGGCGCCCACGATCGACGCGCAGACCACCGCCAGCTCCGCGCCGCCGGGCACGGGGAGGATGCCCAGGTAGCGCCAGAGGGGCGTGCTCACCAGCCGCTGCTGCCCGGCGATCTCCTGCACGTCGGCGATGTGGAGCCCGCTCCCCGCGACGTAGCAGAGGATGGCGAAGGTGGCGGCGGCCACGATGGTGGGGACGATGGCGAGTCCGTCCAGGCCATCGGTGAGGTTCACCGCGTTCGACGTGCCCACCACCACAACCCAGCCGAAGAACACGTAGAGCCAGCCCAGGTCGGGGTTGAAGTGGCGGGTGGGGATGAAGGGGACGGTGATGCGCGTCTCGATCAGCAGATGCGGCACTCCGCCCTTCCAGGTGCAGAGGATGCCGAAGATCCCCACCAGGTAGAACAGCGTCTGCAGCGCGAGCTTCTTCTTCCCCGCGAGCCCCTTGCTGTTCCGCTTCGACAGCTTCAGCCAGTCGTCGAGGAAGCCGATGAAGCCGAAGCCGAAGGTCCAGAGCAGCGCGACCCACACCACCCGCGAGGAGAGATCGGCAAAGAGCAGCGTCGCCAGCCCGATGCAGACCAGGATCATCGCGCCGCCCATCGTCGGCGTTCCCTTCTTCGCCTGGTGACGGTCGGGCGTGTCCTCGCGAACGGTGTTCTGTCCGTGCTGGGTGAGGCGCAGCTGCTCGATGAACCGGCGTCCCCAGAACAGGCCGATCAGCAGAGCCGCCACGCCCGCGGCGACGATGCGGAAGGTGGGGTAGCGGAGGAAGTTGAAGAACCGCTGCGCCTGAGAGTCGTGGAGCAGGCGGTAGAGGAGGAAGAGCACGGTCGCGAGCTAGTGCCTCGACCGGGGTGTGCTGAGCGCTACGATTGCCGATCCTCTCGCTGCGACGCGCAGACTCGGCCCTGCGCTGCTCGACGTGCCACGGGGCACGCCTCCGCTGCTCGTTCCTCGTGTGCGCCGTCTCGCTTCGGTCTCGTC
>Ga0081540_1004103_pt1 | contig 11243 bp, 10 predicted proteins | sample TabmetS2T1R1_FD_71024 | JGI IMG/M metagenome (GOLD analysis project Ga0081540, IMG submission 71024) | Tabebuia heterophylla rhizosphere microbial communities from the University of Puerto Rico - S2T1R1 | ecosystem: Host-associated > Plants > Roots > Rhizosphere ...
CTACGGACGCTGGCTCTGGATGCACAACGGGCTGATCCGCGAGTTCCCGCGCGTGAAACGCGAGCTCGCGCTCGCGATCGACGAGTCGCTCTACCCGTCGCTCGAGGGGACGACCGACTCGGAGACGATGTTCTACCTCGCGCTCACGTTCGGGCTCGAGGACGATCCAGTGGACGCCGTCGAGCGGATGGTGGGCTTCGTCGAGGAGACCGGGCATCGCCAGGGTGTCGAGGATCCGATCCAGATGACGGTCGCGACGACCGACGGTCGCAGCGTGTGGGTCTTCCGCTACTCGAGCGAGCGCGACTCGCGAACCCTCTACTTCAGCACGCGCATGGACGACCTGAAGGCTCTGTACCCCGAGAGTGAGGACATCGCGAGCCTGTCCGACGAGACGCGGGTCGTCGTCTCGGAGCCGCTGGGGGACCTTCCTGGGGTCTGGAACGAGGTACCGGAGTCACATGTGGGGATCGTCAAGCCGGGCGAGGACGAGCTACGGCCGTTCGCCCCCCGGCGATGAGCAAAGGAGGAGATCACGATGCTGCTTGAGGACTACGGCTTGATCGGTGACCTGGAGTCGGCCGCTCTGGTCGGTCGCAACGGAGCGATCGACTGGCTGTGCCTTCCGCACTTCGATTCCGCGTCGTGCTTCTCGGCCCTGCTCGGGGACGAGGAGCACGGGCACTGGCTGTTGGCGCCCGCGGGCGAGGTGACGGCGACCGCGCGCCGCTATCGGCCCAAGACGCTCGTCCTGGAGACAGACTTCGAGACCGCCGACGGCGCGGTGCGCGTAATCGACTTCATGCCACGGCGCGGCTCGGGCCCGCCACACCTGATTCGGATCGTCGAGGGAATCCGGGGTCGCGTCCCGATGCGGATGGAACTGAGCCTGCGCCCGGACTACGCGACGGTCGAGCCGTGGGTCGAGAGCGCGCCTGACGGCGTGATCGTCACCGCCGGTCCGGACACATTTCGCGTCAGCACGCCATTGCCGCTCGAGATCGAGGACAGCACCGTCAGCGCGAACTTCGTGGCGGTCGAGGGCGCGCGGCAGCGGGTGACGCTGACCTGGCATCTGTCCTACGAGGAGGTGCCTCCGGTCGAGGACCCGGACTCGGCGCTCGCGCGCACCGAGGCCTCCTGGCGGGAGTGGAGCGAGCGCTGCAGCTACGAGGGCGCGTACAGCGAGCAGGTGCTGAGGTCGCTCATCGTGCTGAAGGCGATGACGTCGGAGAAGACGGGCGGGGTGATCGCAGCGCCGACGACGTCGCTGCCGGAGGACATCGGCGGCATGCGTAACTGGGATTACCGCTACTGCTGGCTGCGCGACTCCGTGCTCGCACTGGAGGCGCTGCTCGACGCCGGCTACACCGACGAGGCGGTGGCGTTCCGCGACTTCCTGGTGCGCGTGGGGACCGGCGATCCAGAGGCGGCCCAGATCATGTACGGGATCCGCGGCGAGCGGCGCTTGACCGAGTTCGAGTTACCGCAGCTTCCCGGCTACGAGGGGTCCAGGCCGGTCCGCGTCGGCAACGCGGCCTCCGAGCAGTTTCAGCTCGACATCTACGGCGAGGTCGTGGGCGTGATGTTCATCGGCGCGGAGCGGCTCGGCCGGATCGAGCGTCACCTGTGGCCGCGCTGGCGGGGCTTCATGGAGTACGTCGAGACCATCTGGCGCGAGCCGGACGACGGCATCTGGGAGGCGCGCGGCCCGCAGCGCCACTACACGTACTCCAAGGTGATGGCCTGGGTCGTGTTCGACCGCGGGGTGCGGCTTGCCGAGCGGTTCAAGCTCGACGCGCCGCTCGAGCGCTGGCGGCAGGTGCGCGACGAGATCCATGCCGAGGTGTGCGAACGCGGCTACGACCCCGAGCGGCGCACCTTCACCCAGTACTACGGATCCAAGGAGCTCGACGCCAGCGTGCTCAACATCCCGCTCGTCGGGTTCCTGCCCGGCGACGACGAGCGCGTCACGGGAACGATCGACGCCGTATGGAAGGAGCTGGGCCGCGACGGGTTCGTGTCGCGCTACTCGACCGCCGAGACCGACGACGGCCTGGCGGGCGACGAGGGGCAGTTCCTGGCCTGCTCGTTCTGGCTGGTCAACGCGCTCGCGCGCAACGGCCGCGTGTCGGAGGCGCGAACGCTGTTCGAGCGCCTGATCGGCCTTGCGAACGACCTCGGGCTGCTCGCGGAGGAATACGACGTCGCGGGCGGGCGCCAGGTCGGCAACTTCCCGCAGGCGTTCAGCCACCTCACTCTGATTCTCGCCGCGCGCGCGATCTCCACTGCCGAGGCAAAGGCCGAGCACGCGGCCGCGTGACTGCTCGAACACGCATCTGGTTATAAGGGGGCGACATAGGGTTAGTGCGACGGTGTCGAGCACGCGGGAGAGACCCAGCGACGGCGGACAAGGCCGGCTGGCGCGAGCGACTGCTTGGTGCAAGCAGTTGGCCGCGGGCAAAGCATCTGAAACCACCGTCGGCGCAAGACAGAAGTACACCTCCGTCGACGTCGGGTTCCGTAGCGCCGAGCGTCAGCGGCGCATCGCGGCGATGGTGCTCGCGGGAGGGATCGCTTACCGCCTCTTCTTCTGGCTGCTAGCGGTCTCGGTCCTGTTCGGTGGCGTGCTCGGCTTCTTCGATCCGGATTCGGTCGAGAAGACTCTCGAAGATCAAGGCCTCGGGAAGTGGATAGCAGATGCCGCCGCACGCGTAGCGCACTCCGCAAGCGGGGACGAGTGGTGGCTCATCCCCGTGGGCTGCTGGTTGGTGCTGTGGACGGGCTACACGTGCAGCAGGGCGCTCGTGCTGGCGCACGCCACGGTCTTGAGGGTCGAGCCACCTCGGAGCAAGCCGCTGTGGGCGTCGATGCTCTTCAGCGGTTGCGCCCTCGGCTTGGTCGGTGTGCTGGGTGTCGCCCGTTGGGTGCGCGAACAGAGTGAAGTGGGCGGTCTCGTGTTCACGATGCTCGTCATCGTGGTGCCGTTCGCGATCTGGCTGCTCGTCTCGCGCAAGCTGCCCAACCAGGCCGCGGGATGGCTGGAGCTCGTCCCCGGCGCGGTCGTGGTGGCCGTGGGGGTCCAGGCGATGCACGTGTTCATCGCCTACTTCCTCGGTCCGAAGCTGAACAGCGCGACCCAGCTCTACGGCCTCCTCGGCGTCGCCACGACGCTGCTGTTCTGCTTCTACCTGGTCGGTCGTCTCATCGTGGCCAGTGCGACACTCAACGCCGAGGTCGCCGAGGCGGCGAGGGAGCGCACGTCGACGGCATCGTCACAGCGCGTCGGCGGGACCGGCAACGCCCGCCGCGGTCGCGCGTAGCCTGGCCGTAACCCAGGAGGCTCGGGCAATCCGAGGGCTGCAGGGCGGCTTCCGAGGACTGACCGGCAGCTAGCTCCGGTTGGCTCCTCTTCCGGCCGCCCGGGTCCGGTCGAAGGCGCCCGCCGAGCGTGAGCGGCTGGAGACGAGCACAGTCGTGTCGCGGTCCGTTGGTCGCTCAGAGGATGGTGGGCGCCCCCTCGCCCCATTGGGGGCGCCCGTCGGACGAGCGGCACGATCTCCTACTCGGCCGCCCACCGGCCGTGTGAACCTTCAGGCACGAGCGCTGCGGCAAGCGCCTCGTGCTTCTTGCGCATCTATCAGCCTGAATGCGAATGACCCGGTTACGATTGGGGCTGGAGCTTGCCGCCCTCCACGGCCTCGTTGAAGGCGGCCACGGTCTCGGTGCCGACCTTGCCGTCGACGGTGACGCCGAGATCCTTTTGGAGCTCCTCGACCGCAGCTTTCGTCTCCTCGCCGTAGGTCCCGTCGATCTCGCCGTCGTAGTAGCCGTAGTCCGCCAGGACCGTCTGGATCTGGACGGTGATGCTCGCGGCCTTGTCCTTCAGAGCTGCGTGCGTCTCCGGGCCGTAGATGCCGTCGGCCGTGAGCCCGAGATCCTCCTGCATCGCCTTGACGCCGGCTGCTGTCTCTTCGCCGTAGACGCCGTCGATGGGTCCGTCGTAGTAGCCGAGCTTCGTCATCACCTGCTGCAGCTCGACGACGGCGGGCCCCATCGGAAGCGGCTGGGACTCGGACGATTGCGAGGCCGTTGTCGTCACGGTCACGGTCTCGCTACCACCGCCGCAGCCGGCGAGCGCCAGGACCAGGCCCAACAGGGCTAGGGCCGGAACGATCGCCCACGGAAGCTGTCCCCTTTCTCGGTACTTGGAAGCGCTGAGCATCTTGTCTCCTCTTCGTGGCCGGCGGTGCCTAGCTGGTCTGCAGCTGGAAGCTACGGCCCCATAGAGCGGACGGCGAGGCGTGGGCCACGAATCATCTGGGTGAATCGAAACGGAGCCAGCGGGTCAGAATGGTGGCTCGTCGTCGAGTGCAGACACCTTCAAAAGGGTCAGCCCGAGGTCAGAGATACGCTGGAGGACGCCCTGGAGCTGGGCCTGGTCGCGCATGGTGCCGACGAGAACCGTCCTTCCGTTCTCGCGGTTCAGGCTCATCCCGGCGAATGCGCGTCCCACATCGTCGCCGAGCTCCCCGTCGACGACGAGCTGGTAGTCGCACACCGGCATCCAACCACGATGACTTCGACGTCGGGCCGCCGGGCGCTCCTGTCGAGGAATCACATACGTGATTCGGTTTGCTCGAGCAGGCCGAGCTTGGCCGCCCGGGCAACGGCGTCTGCTCGTGTCCGGACGCCGAGCTTTCGGTAGAGCGCACGTGTGTGCGACCGCGCCGTGTTCGCCGAAATGAACAGCTGATCGGCGATTTCCCGAACGCTCAAGTCCGTAGCGAGCAGTCCCAAGACCTTCAACTCCGCCGCACTCGGCGGGGTGGTCACCTCGCCGCTGCCCGCGCGAGTCGAGGTCTCGATGATCTCCGCCTCGACTTCGTTTGCAAGCGTTTGCAGCCGGCCGGCTTCGCCGAGCTCGCGGATCGCTGTGCTCGCTGATGCCAGTCCCGCCTCGGCGACGTCGAGTCGCCCACGACGGCAGCGAACCCGTGCGAGCAGCAACAGAAGCCATGTGTGCTGCACCGTCGCGACCTCGTCTCGGAAGAGGCGCTCGGCGTGGGCGAGCTCGTGCTCGGCCTGAACGAGGTTGCCTTCCGCCGCGTTCACGCTGCCCAGCGCGGCGGCTGCCTCGGCGCCGAGCCAACTCCGGCTGCTCCCAATGTCACCGAGGAGCGACTTCGCCGTCTCTGCGTGAATGCGAGCTGTGTCGAGCTGCCCTCGATCGAGCGCGACGAGCGCCAGCGCAACGCGGGCCATCGCGTGGCCGGCTGGGCGCACTCCGATGTCCGGACGTTCGACGGCCTGCATGGCCATGGCCCATGCCTCGTCAAGCTCTTCGGCGAAGTAGAGAGCGGCTGCGCAGGCCGACAGTGAAAACACGACGGAATCGTCCTCGCCGGCCAGCGCGAGCGAGACTGCGTGGCGTCCTTCGCGCACGGCCTCGGCAATGTCGGGCTCGATGGCCATGGCTCGGGCCGCCGCGGCGGAGGCCTCGACGTAGCGGCTCACACGCGCGGGCTCACTCTCTTGCGCGTGACGCACGAGCTGGAGAAAGCGTCGGCGCTCGAGGGCGCCATGGCCGACGGCCGTCGTGGCGACCGCGCCGGCGATCGCGAGCTCGAGGTGCTCGAAGATCAGGGTGCCGGGCAGCGCCCGGATGTACCGGAGCAGCGTGCGGGAACGTCCCGATCTGATCATCGGATTGTGTTGTTCGACGAGAACCTTTGCGACGGTCCCGTATTCCGTGGCAGCAAACGCGTGCTCGATGCCTTCGATCAGGAGTCCTCTGTCCAGGAACCACTGAGCGGCGCTCCTATTGATCTCTGCCTCCGACCCGGGCGCCTCCGAGGCGAGTCGGAAGAGGGCGAACTCGGCGAAGAGCGGATGGATGCGATACCAGCCTCCCCGTTCGAGACGGGTGACCAGCAGGTTGGATCGCTCGAGCTGCTTGAGCATCGACGCCGAGTCCGACCGCTCGAGGACGTCGTCGCACAACTCGGCAGTGAAGCGCCCAAGGACCGACGCGCGAAGGACAAATCCCCGGGTGTCGTCGTCCAGCCCTCCAAGCACCACTTCGCTCAGGTACTCGGCCACAAAACGATGCTCGCCGCCGAATTCCGCCACCGCTCGCTGCGGATCGTCCACTCGGTCCAGCCAGACCGCAGCGAGTACGAGCGCGGCCGGCCACCCATCCGTACGCCGACAGAGCGTTTCGATGTCGTCCGCTCCGAGATCGATCTTCCCACGTTCGACGAGCAGCGCACTGGCATCCTCCGTCGTGAACGCGAGACTGTCCGTTCGCAGCTCCACCAGTGAACCGCCGGCACGCAGGGCGGCGAGCTCAAGCGCCGGGTCGGTGCGCGTGATCAGCACGACGTGGACGGACGGCGGAAGGCGTGTCAGCGCATAGTCGATCGACGACAGGCATTCGCTGTCCGTGACCTCGTGCAGATCGTCGAGGACGACGACGAGCTCTTGATCGAAGGTCGCCAGGGCATTCATCAGCTCGTCGACGGCGAAGTCGATCGAGGCTCCGGGGACCATCAGCCGCTGAAGCGCTCGACGCCCAAGGCCGTTTCGGACGCGATCCGCTGCAGTCGCCACATAGCTCCAGAGCCGCGTGGGATCGTTGTCTCCCGCATCCAGTGTCACCCAGGCAAGCGCGGCGTCGCGCTGGGCGCACCAGGTCCGGACAACGGTCGTCTTGCCGTAGCCTGGGGGCGCTGCGACCAGCGCGACCGCGGCTTCGTGGACGCCCTCGAGCGCGTCCAGAATGCGCGGCGGCGGCACCGCGTTTGCACGCACCCGCGGCGCAGCGAGCTTCGCCTCGGAGATCGGGGGAGGCAGGTCGGGCACGCTCGGTGCCTCCGAGAGCGAAGCTGGGCCGCGAGCTTCTGGCATTCGCAAGATCGTACGAGACGTAGAAAGAGAGACAATATTCCGCGTGCCGCGGCAGCGTGAGCAAGACTTGCGCCTGATGCACAGCGGTCCCTTCGTCCGGAGTGATCGCGCTGCAGCGTGGGTGCTGGGGGTGGGTGCTCTCGACCTGGGGCTCGAGCAGTTCATGCTCCTTCCGGTGCTGCCCGCGATTCAGCGGGTCTACGGGACGTCGATCATCACCGCCGCATGGCTCCAGACTGCGTACCTCCTCGCAGCGGTCGCCGCCATCCCGTTGTTCGGGCGGCTCGGCGACATGTACGGGAAGCGTCGGCTGCTGCTCCTCGCGATCGCGGCATTCGCCGCGGGATCGCTCGCGTGCGCCCTAGCGGATTCGGTCGGCGGCCTGATCGCGGGACGCGCCGTGCAGGGTCTGGGGGCCGGGCTCGGCCCGCTCGCCATCGGTATCGCTCGCGATCGGGCCCCGCGCGGGCGGGCGCCCGTTTGGATCGGGCTGCTCATCGCGACCGCGGGTGCGGGTGCCGCCGTCGGCTTGCTCGTGGGCGGCGTGCTGGCCGAACGCGCGTCCGTTTCGGCGATCTTCTGGGTGCTCTTCGGCGTGGCAGGGGTCTTGCTTGCGGGCGTCGTGGTGCTCGTTCCGGAGTCGCCTCGGGGCACTTCGACACATCCCGACTGGATCGGGAGTCTCCTCCTGGTTGGATCGCTCGTGAGCTTCCTGCTCGCGGTCTCGAAGGCCAACACGTGGGGCTGGGGCTCTGCGAAGGTCGTGATTCTCATCGTGGCCTCGGTGCTCGTGTTGATCGCCTTCATCGCATACGAACGCTCGGCGGCAGAGCCGCTCATCGACATGCGCCTGCTGGCGCGGCGGCCGGCCTGGAGCGCCAACGTTGTCGCCTTCGCGATGGGTTTCGCGCTGTTCATCGCAGGCATCGTCATTCCTCAGATCGCAACACTCCCCTCGGCGTCCGGCTACGGCCTTGGCCTGACCTATGCGCAGACCGGTCTCGTCCTGCTTCCGGGCGCGCTGGCGATCATCGTCGGCGGTTGGGCTTCCGGCCTGCTCGTCGGACGGTTCGGCGCCCGCACAGTGGTCGCCGTCGGCGCGATGGCAGCGGCGATCGGCTACGCCATCCTCGCCGCTGCTGATCCTTCGGTGGCCGTCTTGGTCGCCGGCAACGTGCCCGTCGGGCTCGGAATCGGCCTGGCGGTCGCCGCGCTCACGAATCTGGTGGTTCGTTCGGTGGACCAGGGCCGGACGTCGGCGTTCGCCGCGACGACGGCCGTGAGCCGATCGACTGGCGCCGCCCTGGGCACGCAGATCGCGGCCGCGATCGTGATCTCTGGGGGTGTCGTCGGGCAGTTCCCGGCCGAGCAAGGGTTTACCCGAGCGTTCGTCCTCGGCCTGATCGCGGCTGTGGTCGCGCTCGGCGCCACCGCCGCCATTCCGGCTTCGAGCAGCGATCCTCTGGTCGCGCGCTCCCTAACGGTAGTTCGGGGCCGATCCGATTCACCGGCCTAACCCGCGAACGACAGGCGAGGTCGGCGGTCGCGCATTAACGGCTGGGATCTTCTCGCTTGCGGCTCAGGTGGCCGTGTCCTCGTCGCCCTTCTCAATCGCCTCCAGCCGTGCGTCCATCTCTCGCAGAAGCCCGAGTATCTGATCGTGTCGAGCCTGCAAGGCATCTTTCTCGGCCACGCTCCTCGCCTCCACGAACAGCGACGTCACGAGCGCGATCAGAAACGAAATGAACGTGACCCCACACACGATCACGACGCCCCCGAGCACACGTCCCCAGGCGGTATGCGGCACGACGTCGCCGTAACCAACCGTCCCGAGCGTTACGACCGCCCACCACACGCCTACCCCGAACGTCGGAAAATCCTCGCGATCGATGAGATACGCCACCAGACCCGTTAGGACGGCAGTGAGCGCCGTCACGGCGACGAGATACGGAAACACCCGCTGGTTCTGAACAGCGAGTTGCGCGCGACGATTGAGCCGTGACCTGACTGCGCCTGCCCCGGCGCCCTGCTGACCGCCCACGACCGAAGCTTGGCGTGTCACTCAGACAACACAGCCCGACAACGGCTTTATGGCTTCGCGGCGGGTGTTGGCGGCGTTCGCGGTTCCGCTTCCGACGACCGCCATGGAATTCGACGTAGATCGTGTACGGCCCCGTGTAGCGGTCGCGAGGAGGCGTCGGATGGAGGCAGCTCGCCTTCGCAGGGCCACCATTCCGGGATCTTCCCAGTGAGATCCAGCGCCGAGGGACATCTGTTTCACTTACGCGGATACCTTCAGGCGAAGGAGCTGATCGATGGGGATCGGTGACTTGTTCAAGCGCTTCAGGCGAAACGCCGCCGCGTTCGAGGAGTACCGTGAGGGAATGGCACAGCCGCAGGAGGCCGACGAGTCGCAGGCCGAGCGCGCGCATCGGGAGGGCGAACACACGCCGCAAACGAGCACGTCCCCCGACCAGACCCGCAGCGGAGACGACTAAGGTCGGAGTTAAGGGCTGAGTCCTGGTCTCAAGCCGTGAGTTGGCGAGCCAGAGCGAGGAAGCCGCAGCAAGCCCGCACGAGCTTCCGCAACTCAGCCTGGCTGGTGCGCTGGAGCTGGTCGGACCCTGAAGGTTCTCGAAGCGACAGCGGACGGCGAGCGCGCACGCGCGCCAGCCGCCCGCGGTCTACTTCAGCTCATCCGAGGAGCTTTGCCTTCTGTGCGGCGAACTCCTCGTCGGTGAGGGCGCCCTCCTCGTGCAGCTTCGCGAGCCTCTCCAGCTGCTCCGTCGGATCCGGCTCCGCCGACGCCGCCGGCTCCGCGGAGTACTCTTCGCCGCCGCCCTGGTCGCCTTGCATCCGCATCTGGCGGCGGGCGGTGCGCCGCGACGTGCGGCGAGCCACGCGCCTAAACCTTCCGAATGGCATACGTGACCTCCTTCGTCTTCGGAGACAGCACGAGGGTAAGAGGCGGCGATCCGAGACGAAAGAGGCTCGATCCGTTTCACCCATGTGAACGCGAACGACGGGCGGAGCGGTGCGTGCCTGGCGGGTTTCATCGTCGTGCTCCTTGCCTTGCCGTTTGGCCTCGCTTATCGCGAAGCGGGACGAAAGGCTGCCGGACCCTTCGGACGCACTCGGCCGGGATCCGAGGCTACGGTTTCCGAACGGCTTCTTTCGCCGCTGTTGCCTGACCCTGCGGAAAGAAGAAAACCCAGGTTTTCCAGCGGGTTTGGTTGATGGAGCGTACCGGGATCGAACCGGTGACCTCCGGCTTGCAAAGCCGGCGCTCTCCCAGCTGAGCTAACGCCCCGAGCGGACTCAGTGTAGAGCCGAAAACGGGTCATCGCGGGCCGGTCAGGCGGACGAGGCCGTGTGGGGTGCGGACGAAGACCTGGCGGCTGTAGAGGACGTAGAAGGCCCGCGGATCCGCTCGCATCAGCCGCGCGTACCGCAGGACGGCGTCGACGTAGCTCGAGGACGGGTTGTAGCGGAAGAGCGCGCGACGATAGTTCCGCGGCGCCCCGTTGGCGTGCAGGTAGTTCGCGGCGCCCAGGATGGCGTCGCGTGGGTCGTGCACGTTGCCGCCGAGGCCGTAGGCGCGCCACGTGGCGGGCAGGAACTGCATCGGCCCCTGAGCGCCTGCGGTGCTCGTGTTGCGCAGCTTGTTGAAGGCCGACTCGACGAAGTTGACCGCCGCCAGCACGTGCCAGCCGACGCCGAAGCGCCGCTGCGCCGCGAGGTAGTGCCGCCGCAGTTGCGTGGCCGGCTCCGCGCGGCCCGTCTTGAACGCACGCAGCGGCCGCGGTCGGGACAGCCGCCCGAGCTCACGCCGCGCCAGGAGCTCGCTGCGCAGGGGCCGCGCCTCGCTCGCGGGCAGCCGGCGCAGCACGGCGTCGCCAATCGTTCGCCGCGCCGTGAGCGTGATCACGATCCGCTGCTGGTAGAGCGCGTACAGCGTGACGTCGCTCGGCGGCCGTGCCGCGGGTGTCGTCCCGTGCCAACGGTCGATGGCGGAATCGAGCGCCTGCGTCGTCTCCTGCAGCCGCACAGCGAGCGGGCCGGGGTCGCGCGGAATCGGCGCGCCCGGCGGCGGAGGTGCGAGGCCGCTCAGGAGTGCTGCTGCGGCGAGCGGCGCGAGCATCAGGACACGCTAGCCGTCGCCGGGCGGCCCCGAGCACAAAGAAGCCGGCGGGGCCAGCGCCGGCTTCTCGTCACGGAAAGACGTTTTCTTTACGCGGCGCGGGCGAGTCGCTCCTCGTGGCGGGGCCGCCTGTTGATTTTGTCGCGGGTGGCGGAAACCCTCTTCGCCCGGGGGGGGGGGCGGCGGTCCCCCC
>Ga0081540_1004104_pt1 | contig 11240 bp, 12 predicted proteins | sample TabmetS2T1R1_FD_71024 | JGI IMG/M metagenome (GOLD analysis project Ga0081540, IMG submission 71024) | Tabebuia heterophylla rhizosphere microbial communities from the University of Puerto Rico - S2T1R1 | ecosystem: Host-associated > Plants > Roots > Rhizosphere ...
TGACCTTGGCCATGGTGTAGGTCTTGCCCGAGCCGGTGACGCCGAGCAGCACCTGGGTGCGGTCGTTGCGGTTGATGCCCTCGACCAGTTCGGCGATCGCGGTCGGCTGGTCGCCCTTCGGCTGGTATTCGGACTTGATCTCGAAGCGCACGCCGCCTTCGGATTTTTCCGGGCGCGGCGGCCGGTGCGGCGTCCAGACCTTCAGCTGGCCATCATCGCCCTTGAATTCCGGGCGGCCGTCGCGGATCAGATTCTCCAGCGCGTCGGCGGTCGCCTTGACGCCGAGCGCCTCCATCTTGTTGCGCGGCGGGCGGGCCAGCGCCTCGTCGTCGTCCTCCGCCGTCGGCAGGCCGAGCTGCCGGGCGAGTTCAGGATCGAGCGTGGGGATGGTCGCCGAGGTGCCGTAATTGGCTTGGGGGGCTTCTTCGAGGCCGTGTTCGCCGCCTTGGCTCGATGCATCGCGTTTGGCGACGTCATCGCTGGTTCCCCTGGTCGAGGCGCGCGCGCGGTGCGCCGCCGCCTCGCCACCGGCGCGGCGGTCCCATGAATTGTCCGGCGGCGGCTGCAGGCCGGTGCCCGAACCCATGCCGGCATCGCCGCGGTTGATCGCGGGATTGAGCAGTTCGGCGAGCGCCGGAGCGATCGGCTGTACGTCCGGCCGGTGGGCCTTGGATCTCGGGGATTTGCCAGGCTTTTTGGGGGTGTCAGGTTTCTTCGCCATCCCGCGAATATGGGATGAGTCAGCCAGCGAGAAAAGGGCAAATGGCTTCGCGCGCGATGCTGCGCGTCGTCATGTCAGCAGGTGTCATCAAGCCGATTCGGAACCCGCCGCGCCTTGCGCCGTCAGCGGGTCGGTCGGGGGTTTGACGATATCCAGATGGATCCCGCCGCAACGGGTGCATCGCATGGTCCAGTATTCGGCGCCGGCGCGGCCGGCGATGATGCGCAGGATCGCGAGCGAGGCGCGGCAATCCGGACAGGTCGCGAGCGCCGGCGTCGCCTGCAGGGTCTGTTCGGGGAAAGGCAGCGAGATTCGGCCGGCCGGCGGGCGGCCGGTAGCAGTTACGGATTCGCAAACCGCGGCTTGAAACGGTCGATATGGGCTTTCGCGTCCGCAATCGCCGCTTCCGGATTCGACCACGCGAAGCCGACTTCGAGCGTTGGAAACGCCATCCCATCGATCACCACCGGCTCCTGGTCGGCCCGTTGAATCCTGGCGTGCCATAGCCCTCTCCCTGCTTCGAACGACTGAATTTCAAAGCCGCCATAGATCATGGCGTGTCCCCCAGGTTGTCCCATGGAACGACAGAAGCACGGCTGGGGCAGGGACTTTGTGAACGGGTTCACATTCCCGCAGTTTTTCGTTCCCGGATGGGCATGAGCTGCCGTCTCCCAACCGCAAGCGCGGCGCGGTTAAAGGCGCCGGGCCAAAATATGATCGGCGAGCACCTCGGCGTCGTCGCCGACGCCTGACAGGAACGAGGAGTTCATTTTCGACAGCCATTGCAGGCCGAGGAAGTACAGGCCGGGCACGGCGGATATGCCGTTGCGGTGGACGGCCTCGCCTTTGGCGTCGGTGACCGGGAGATCGATCCAGTCGAAATCGACGCCGTAGCCGGTGGCCCAGATCACCGCGGAGATGCCTTCCGCGGCAAGGTCGAGACGCCGCAGCGGCGCGGTGACGCAAGGCGGGTTTGGCCGCGTCGTCCGGGCGTCCGGATCATCCGGGAGATCCAGCTTGCGCCGCCTTACATACTCATCCACGGCGCCGAGAAAGGTGGCGTAGACAAGGTCGCCATCGGCCATGCTTTGGGCAAGGCCGGAGGCAATGTCGAGCACGCCGTCATGCGCCGCCTCGATACGCCCCAACAGGACCATGCCGTCGGCGGCGAAGTCGCGGAAATCGATGGTGCGGCCGCCATAGGCGCCCGAAATGACCGGGCCCAGGCGCGCGGGCCCGCGCTCCTCCGGCGTGACCTGATCGAGGCGCATCTCGGCGAGCCACCAGATCAGGTCGCGGCCGCGGTAGCGGCGGGGCAGGCGGCGGTGCCGTCCGACCGAGAGATAGACGCGGCGGCCGGCCTGCAGCAATTCCTCGGCGATCTGCGCGCCCGAGGCGCCGGCGCCGGCCACCAGCACCGCACCCGGCGGAAGCTGTCCGGGATTCCTGTAGCCGGCGGCATGGACCTGGAACACGGGATGATCGCCCAGCAGATCCGGGACGAGGTTGCGCTGATAGGGACCGGTGGCGACGACGACATTATCCGCCGCGATCGTGCCGTCGGTGGTCTCCGCGATGAAGCCTGCGCCGCGCTGCGACAGCCGCGTCACCGCGACGCCGCAGCGGATCGGGGGGCTGACGAAGGCGGCATAGGCCTCGATGAATTTGATGATGTCGTCGGTATTTGCAAACGCATCCGGATCGCTGTGCGGAAACGGAAAGTCCGGCAACCGCACCGACCAGTTGGGAAACTGGAATTTCAGCCCGTCCCAGCGTTCGCTGCGCCAGCGCTCGGCGATCCGATGGCGCTCGAGCACGAGGTGCGAAAGCCCGCGCTGCTTCAGCCGGTGGCTCATGACGAGCCCCGCCTGGCCGCCGCCGACCACGAGCGTCTCGATTTTTTCATCCGGCATGTCTGTGGCCCCTGCGGCGTGTGGCGGGCTCCGCCGCGGCGCGGACAATCCAGCGCCGGAACGCAGCGAAATCGCGCTGCCCGGTGCTGAAGCCGCGATACACCAGATACCAGCGCATGCCTTTAGGCACGCTTAACGCAAACGGCGCGACCAGCCGGCCGGCGGCGAGGTCGTCGTCGATATAGGGGCGGATGCCCATGGCGATGCCGAGGCCGTCGACGGCGGCCTGCAGCGCCTGGCCGTATTGGGCGAATTCCGGCCCGCGGGCAATGATGCGCGGGACGCCGGCCGCCTCGAGCCATGACGGCCAATCGTCGGGTGAATGCGCAACGCGGAGCAGCGTCGGTCCCTTCAGGTCAGTGGGGCGTTTGAGTGCGCCCGCAAGGCGCGGCGCGCAGACCGGCAGCAGGTCGGCGGCGAATAATGGTTCGGCGATCAGGCCGGGCCATTCGCCGTCGCCGAGCTTGATGCCGCAGCTCCAGTCCTCGCCGAACGGCACCGCAGCGCCGCCGGTGGTGATGCGCACCTCGATGTCGGGCTCTTCCTTCCGGAAATCCGCCAGACGCGGGATCAGCCATTTCATCAGAAAGGTGGGACCGACGCCGATGGTCAGCACGCGCACACTCGACGGCGCGGTCACCTGCGCGGTCAGGCTCGCCAGCGCGTCGAAGATCGGCGTCAGCCCGCTCTGATAGGCGCGGCCCGCCGCTGTCGTGACCAGGCGATTGGCCTTGCGCTCGAACAGCGCAACCCCGAGCCGTTCTTCCAGGAGATGCACCATCCGGCTGACCGCGGCGGCGGAAACGTTGAGCTCGGCGCCGGCGGCGGCAAAGCTGCCGCTGCGCGCGGCCGCTTCGAACGCCTTGATGCCGTTGAGAAAAAGCAGCCGCCGCACATAACCCTCAGGAAAACTGATGCCAGAGCAAGATAACTCAGTTTGCCTACACGCGACAAGCGCGGCACAAGGATGGGCGTAGTTGCTACAGGTTGAATCGGTGCCGCTTGCTCTTTTTGCCTCGCCCCGGAGAGAGGGAGAGCAGGCAGCGCGCCAGCGTCTCTAGCCTGGGCCTGGTTACGCAGGAGACTTATCGTGACGCCACTGATGATCGCAGCCCTTGGCGTGTTGATGGTCGCGACCGCGTTCCTGTCGGGCCTGTTCGGCATGGCCGGCGGGATGATCCTGATCGGCGTGCTGTTGATGCTGATGCCGCTGCCCACCGCGATGGTGCTGCATGCGATCACGCAGATGGCCTCGAACGGCTGGCGCGCCTTTCTGTGGCGGGCGCATATCCGCTGGCGGCCGGTGTTCGTCTATCTGATCGGCTGCGCGCTCGCGCTCGGCGCCTGGTCGATCGTCCGCTACGTGCCGGACAAGCCGATCGCGCTGCTGCTGCTGGGCGTGACGCCGTTCATGGCGCGGCTGATGCCGAAGAATATCAGGCCCAATCCTGATAGCGTCGCACAGGGCTCGTTCTACGGCTTCATCTGCATGGGCCTGATGCTGATGACCGGCGTCTCCGGCCCCCTGATGGACACCTTCTTTCTCGGCGGCAATTTCGGCCGGCGCGAGGTGGTCGCCACCAAGGCGACCTGCCAGGTCGCCAGCCATCTCACGAAACTGGTCTATTTCGGCGGCATCGTCGACCAGGCCGCGACGCTCGATCCGGTGCTCGCTGGCGTCGCCATCGCCGCCTCAATGCTCGGCACCACGCTGGCGCGGCGCATCCTGGAAGCGATGAGCGATGCGCAGTTTCGCACCTGGGCGAACCGGCTGATCACGACGGTCGCGGGCTACTACATCCTTTACGGCGGCTGGCTGCTGTTCACGCGCACCAGCGCGATGGCGTTTTGAATTCGACCCTCTTCTGATGCGGAGGCGCTGATGACCGAGACCACGGACGCACTGGTGCTCGACCTCGTTGAATGGGTCGGCCGCGAGCCGCGACTTTATTCCGAGGTGATCGAGACGTGGCGCACCTCATGCCCGCGCCTGACCATCTGGGAAGACGCGGTCGATCGCGGCTACGTCGCGCGCCAGCCGGTGGCCAGCCACGGCGTGCGCGTCGCAGTCACGGAGGGTGGCGCGAAATTCTTGCGCGAGCACGGGCGCTGCTGGCTGCCGCATGGATAGATTGAAGCAGCCGCGCTCCGGCCTGAGCGACGTGCAAGCGATCGCTTTCGACATTCAGGGAACATGCGTCGATTTCTACCGTCCCATTCTTCGTATGGGCGCGGCCGTCAATCGGATGAAAAATCTCGATCTGGATTGGGCGGCGCTTTCAGCCGAGTGGCGGGATATCTATCGTCGGACTCTCGATAGCGTCATCGAAGGTCGCAGACCCTGGATCAGAGTCGATCAAATCTATCGAGAGGCACTTGACCTCTTGTTGGAGCGGCGCGACCTTTCACCCGTCTTCACTGCCGTCGAACGGGACAGGATCAACGCAGTCTGGACCCACCTTGAGCCATGGCCGGACAGTGTCTCCGGGCTCACGCGGTTGCGGCAGTGTTTCACGCTGGTCACGCTGTCAAATGCAGGGATGGCGGCTGTCATTGCGATCGTGAAGAACGCGGGACTGCCGTTCGATGCCGTGCTGACGGCCGAACTCGTGCGCAGCTATAAGCCATCGCCTGCCGTCTACCAGCTCGTGACGAACTATCTGACATTGCGTCCCGAGCAGATCCTTCTTGTCGCTTGTCACAAATACGATCTCGCCGCGGCACGAGACTTCGGAATGCGCACGGCGTTCGTAGCTCGACCGCTGGAGTTTGGTCCTGATATCGCGTCGGATACGGCTCCGGAACCCTGGTTTGACGTCTACGCCGAGAGCCTGGTCGAACTCGCGGAGATCATGACGGCATAAAACCGCATACGCCGTTCCGTCATCACATTCGCGCGCGGCGACGCCGGCGGCATTGACTTGGCGAGGCGATCTGGCCCAAATTCATGCAATCGCATCCACTTTGCGATGCCCGGTGATTACAACGACAGCAGGATCGCCCCATGATCGACCTTCACTACTGGACCACGCCGAACGGCCACAAGATCACGATGTTTCTCGAAGAGACCGGGCTGAAATACAAAATTTTCCCGGTCCACATCGGCAAGGGCGAGCAGTTCAAGCCGGAGTTTCTGGCGATTGCGCCGAACAACCGCATTCCGGCGATGGTCGATCACGAGCCCAAGGGCGGCGGCAAGCCGATCTCGATCTTCGAGTCCGGTGCGATGCTGCTGTATCTCGCCGAGAAGACCGGAAAATTCCTCCCCACCGATCTCTACGGCCGCTATGACGCGATCCAGTGGACGTTCTGGCAGATGGGCGGGCTCGGTCCGATGGCCGGGCAGAACCATCACTTCAGAAACTACGCGGTGGAGAAAATCAAATACGCGATCGATCGTTACGTGAACGAGACCAACCGGCTCTACGGCGTGCTCAACAAGCGCCTCGCCGATCGCGAATTCGTCGCCGGCGACTATTCGATCGCCGACATGGCGAGCTATCCCTGGGTCGTTCCTTACAAGAACCAGGACCAGAATATCGACGACTTCCCGCATCTGAAGCGCTGGCTGGAAACCATCCGTGCCCGGCCGGCGACCGAGCGCGCCTATGCCAAGGCAAAAGAGGTCAATCCGAATTTCGGCCAGCCCGTCAACCGCACCGAGGAAGAACGCAGGATCCTGTTCGGGCAGACCGCGGCGGTGGTGCGGTAGAGCGAGCTTTCTCCTCGTCATTGCTGTCGATGTTCACTAATTCGCTGATTGGATCGCGGTGGTCTTGGTAGCGGCGAAGGCCTTGGGAGTTTTTCCTGCCAAGGCCTGATGGGGCCTGAGGTTGTTGTAGTAGAGGAGGTACTCGAACAGCTCGTTAGCGAAGTGGTCGAGATTGTCGAAGGTGGCACCTTCGATGACGTCCTCATCGAGCGTGCGCCAGAAGCGTTCGACTTTGCCATTGGTCTGCGGCCGATAGGGCCTAGTGTAGCGGTGTTTGATGCCAAGCTCGAGCAGCATGGCCTCGAACGGGTGCTCGTCCGGCTTGGTGCGGGCGGCGAACTCGGCGCCATTGTCCGACAGGATTTCCTGGAAGACGAGCCCGTAGGTGACGTTGAGGGTATTGATCATCTTCAGCGTCTTGAACATGGCCGGCAGCGCCTTCTTGGAAGTCAGGACCTCGGCCCAGGCCAGACGCGAGCAACTGTCGATCAGGCTGATGATGTAGGCCGTGACCGGGGGTGGCGCGAGGAACATATCGCGCGGCAATTGATGCAGATCGACGTGGCCCAGTTCCCCGAGCTTGTCCTTGATAATGCGGCGTTTCTCCTCACGCATCGCCGGCGTGCGGCGGTTCAGCTGGTAGCGTCTCAGCACCCGGTAGATCGTTATCGGCGAAGGTACCGTGTCGCGCTTCTCACGCAAGACGGCATGAATCTCGTAGCGGTTCATCCCCCGCTTGCGATGGGCGACGATCTCCGCCTCGATCCCTTCCGGCTCGCGCCGGTCCCGCCATTTGGGCCCGCGCCGGCGGGGCAGCAGGTCCGCCTCCTCACCGCTCTGCAGATAGCGATTGTAATACTTACGAAACGTCTGCGAGCAGGTCCCATGGTGGCGGTAGAAGTCGCCGACCCGCTTGAACAACGGGGATCGACCAGCTTTCACCGCCTCATATTCCGGGATCAGAAAACGCCACTTCTGCAGATAGTTGCGTTCAATCGTCCGGTCGTAGCTGTTGTCGCGCATCGGATCGTCCTCCGGTGGAGCGATCCAATCAGCGAATTAGTGAACATGCACAATTGCGAGCGAAGCGAAGCAATCCATCTTAGAGATGGATTGCTTCGTCGCTTGCGCTCCTCGCAATGACGGCTAGGCTGGTCGTCGTCTTCGGAACAGGTCTCGCATGCCACTCAAACTCTACGAACTCGTCGGCACCGATACATCCCGCCCGTTCAGTCCGTTCTGCTGGCGGACGCGCATGGCGCTGGCGCACAAGGGGCTGTCGGCGGAAACCATCCCGTGGTGCTTCACCGAGAAGACGGCGATCGCGCCGCATGGATCGGAAAAAGTGCCGGTGCTGCTCGATGGTGACAGCGCGGTCGTCGATTCCTGGACCATCGCCAACTATCTCGAGGACACCTATCCGGACCGGCCGTCGCTGTTCGGCGGCGAGGGTGGCCGCGCGATGGCGCGGATGCTGAACTGGTGGGGCGACGGGGTGATCGGCGGCATGTTTCCGCTCATCATCGCCGACATCCCGCTCAACCTGAAGCCGGAGGACGCGGCCTATTTCCGCAAAAGCCGCGAGGCGCGTTTCGGCAGGCCGCTGGAAGAGATCATGGCCAGCCGCGACAAGGCCGTCGAAGGTTTCCGCAAATCGCTCGACCCGCTGCGGCTGACATTGCGGACGCAGCCCTTCCTCGGCGGCGTGGCCGCGAACTATGCGGACTATATCGTGTTCGGCGCGTTCCAGTGGGCGCGGGTGGTCAGCCCGTTCAAGCTGCTGATGGAAGACGATCCGGTCTATGCCTGGCGCGGGCGGCTGCTCGATGCATTCGATGGGTTGGCGCGGAAGTCGCCAAGCTATCACGGCTAGCGTCAGCGGGGCGCGCACGCCGCCGGGATCGCCGGGGCCACCGCGGCGGTGTTGGTTGATGGCAGGAAATGCCGACGTTGGCCGAGCCAAATTAGCAGGCAATGATTGCGCGACCGTGTGGCCTATCGCCGAGGCTGTAAATTAGTTCTAGCCGATAACGATGTTAGCCGTGACGTAAAATGAAGGCGTAGTCTTATTTCCCCTTGGTCCCCGTTAGGGAAGGCGTGTCATGACCGATTTTGAAGCCAAACTTGCGCGGTTTGAGTCCCTTGCTGCCGAATGCGATGTGATCAGCAGGTCGGCGGCGGACAGGACGAAGGGCGAGCTATATTTGCGCCTCGGCCAGCGTTACCGCGAACTGGCCGATGACATGCGGGCGGTGATTGCGACCAGGAACGCCGCTTAGTGCGCCGACCCCATTGGCGCCCCGTCACAGCTGTGAGCAGGTGAAGCGAGAACGTCTGGTCGGCTGCGGCATCAAGACGTTCGGAAAGCTGGGCAGGTTATTGTCCAAGCTGCCGGAGCACGGCGAACCACAACGCAAGCGGCTCGGCGTAAGAGCCGGGTTCCGACGGTTTCTTGCGAACGGCGGTGTGCACCATGACGAGTTTGGTGGCTGGATCGACCAGGATGATCTGCCCCCTTATGCCGAGCAGCGCAAATCTGCGCTGCTCGCCGGGGAGGAGCCACACCTGGTATCCATAGCCGAAGTAAGGTGTTGCCGTTCCCGGGGCGAGATGAACGTCGTTTGGCTTCACCGTGGTGGCGTCCAGCACCCACTGCCGTGGAATCAGCTGGCGTCCTTCCCATGCGCCGTCATGCGCGAGCAGCCGGCCCAGACGCGCGTAGTCGCGCAAGGACGCGTTAAAGCAGCAGAAGGCGATCTCCTGGCCGGTGGTATCGATGGCCCAGGCCGCGTCGGCCTCCGCGCCGATGGCGTCCCAGATCCTGCTATGAAGATAGTCCGCAAGCGGTTCACCCGTGGCAGACCGCAACACAAGGCCAAGGATCTCGGTCTCGACGCTGGCGTAGTGCCATTTGGTCCCCGGTGGAGTAGCGCGCGCGTTGAACTGGGCGACGCTGGCGACGGGGTTCTTTCCGGGCCCAATGAACAGGTCGCGCGAGAGCCGCGCGATGTCGTCCTGCCCGTCATAGATTTCCGAGAAGGCAACGCCTGACGACATGTGCAGGAGGTTTCGGATTGAGGTCTTGCCATATTCAGCATCCGCAAGGCCTGGAACATAGGCCGAGACGGGATCGTCGATCGATTTGATTTTGCCTTCGGAGACGGCAACGCCGATCAGCATCGCCGTGATCGTCTTGGCCATGGACTGCGACAGCAGGCGGTCGCGGTCGGTGCGGGCATATTGATAATGCTCGTACAGGATCGTGTCGTCTTTCGCGATCAGGAGGCCCGTGGTCGGGTTTTGGCCGAGATAGTCGGAGATCGAGCGCTGCTCGGCTCCGAACTTGTAGGAGATCGCCGGCTCCGCCGCCCGCTTGAACAGCCAGGGTGTGGTCGCGCGCCGGACCTGGCGCGAGGAGAACATTTCGCCGAAATGGCTGTAAGTGTTGACGAGATGTTCGATCTGACTGGCGGTCGCCGGGGTGCCAGCCGGATAACCTGCCGCCGCGCCGTAGGCGGCCGCGTCGGGGCCGGTATCCGAAAACACAGGCCCCGGCGCAGCCGCACCGTTGTTCCCCGCGACCGACGTGCTTTGCGCATGTGCCGATGACGTCAAACCGGCCATGACAAGGTTGAGCGACAACAAGAGAAAACGTAAGCCGCGCGACATATCCAGGGTCGCGAACGGGCCTGGGTCCGACATCGAAATCCTGATCACTTGCATTCTCGCGCTCCGGTTGCGGAGTTTTCGTATCCGGCATCAGCATAGCGCCTCCAATCTGTCGGATGAAGTGGCGTATGGGGGCATTGGTCGTCAGCTGCCGGTATAGACCGGCGGCCGGCGTTCAACCCACGCATTGATGCCTTCGGCGAGATCGCGGGTCGGCACCAAAGCGGCGAATTGCTCGCTCTCGACCTGAACCCTTCGGCGATCGCCATGTTCAATCCGCGCGTCACCGAGGCGGCGCTGACGCGGCGACGGCGGCGTTAGCGCGATCAACGCGCGAGGGGCCGATTGACAGCCGCGAGGTGACTCGGCATCCTGATGCCGCTGCATGTAGGGCGCATCGGCTTTCAGCCGAAGGGGCAATGCCCACCTACGCGACGTCAACCGTAGCTGCGCCCATGCCGAATCTCGAGAACCTCCGCAAACAGGCCAAGCTCATCCTGCGCTGGCATCGTGACCGTTACTATCCGGTCGCCGCCCAGATCAGGTCGGGCTTGCCCCGCTTTAGCCAGATGACCGATCCTGACATCCTCGCGCACAGTTTTCGTCTGGGCGATGCGCAGGAGTTGGTCGCACGGCAGCATGGTTTTGAAAGCTGGCAGGCGCTCAAGACAGGATTTTCGACCATGTCGGACCATGCAGACACCACTTCCACCGCAGCCGTCATCACTGCCGCGGAGCCGCAACTCTTTGTCGCCGATATCAAGGCGTCCTGCGATTTCTTCACGGGCAAACTCGGCTTCACCGTGGTCTTTATCTATGGCGAGCCGCCATTCTACGCGCAGGTTGCGCGCGATGCGGCTCGGATCAACCTACGCTGCGTTGCTGAGCCGTTGATCGATCCTGACCTGCGCGACCGTGAACAGTTGCTCACCGCCTCGCTCACCGTGGCGAGCGCAGAAGAGATCAAGCGGCTTTTCCTCGCGTATCAGTCGGCGGGCGTCACGTTCTTCCAGACGCTGAGGCGGGAGCCCTGGGGCGCACGCAATTTCATCGTGAAAGATCTGGATGGCAATTTGCTGCTATTCGCTGGTCCCGCGGAGTAAAGACGACCGCTCCCGCAACATCTGCAGCACCGCGCCGAGATCGGGCAGCACGGAAGCGCATCGCGCGCGACTCGTCCGTCGGTGTCACCATGTCAGGCACCATGATGGTGATGGCGCCGGCG
>Ga0081540_1004105_pt1 | contig 11237 bp, 13 predicted proteins | sample TabmetS2T1R1_FD_71024 | JGI IMG/M metagenome (GOLD analysis project Ga0081540, IMG submission 71024) | Tabebuia heterophylla rhizosphere microbial communities from the University of Puerto Rico - S2T1R1 | ecosystem: Host-associated > Plants > Roots > Rhizosphere ...
CCTTCGGCGCCGAATCGCTGGCCCGCACCAGCGTGTCGTTGCTCAATGTCGAGGAAGATCGCTATCGCCTGCTGGCGCGCCATATGAGCGACGTGGTCTCGCGCCACCGCAAGAACGGCGCCGTGCAGTTCATCTCGCCTGCGGCTGAAGCCGTGCTCGGCACGCCTGCGGCGGGTCTGCTCGGCCATGGCCTGTTCGACCGCGTCCATGTCGCCGACCGTCCTGCCTATCTCACCGCACTCGCCGACAGCGCACATGGCGGCGAGGGCCGCAGCGTCGAATTCCGCCTGCGCCGCGACGGCAAGGGCAATTCAACCGACTTCGTCTGGGTGGAGATGCGCTGCCGTCCGCTCGATCAGGGCGCGACCACGGCGGACGGCGAAGTCGTCGCCGTACTGCGCGACGTCACCGAGCGCAAGATGCAGGAACAGGCGCTGCAGGAAGCCCGCGCGGCCGCCGAGCGCGCCGACGCCTCGAAGTCGCGCTTTCTCGCCACCATGAGTCACGAGCTGCGCACGCCGCTCAATGCCGTGATCGGCTTCTCCGAGATGATCATGCAGGAAGAACTGCTGAGGCTCGATGTCAAGCGCCGCCACGAATATGCGCAACTGATTCACGATTCCGGCCAGCATCTGCTCTCGGTCGTCAACGGCATCCTCGACATGTCGAAGATGGAATCCGGTACCTTCGAATTGATGCCGGAGTCGTTTGCGCCGCGAGCGGCGCTGATCAATTGCTGCAACCTGTTGGCGTTGAAGGCGCGCGAGAACGGCATCGATCTCGTCACCCGTGCGCCGGACGATCTGCCTGACATGACCGGCGATCCCCGCGCGTTCAAGCAAATCGTGCTCAATCTTGTTTCCAACGCCATCAAGTTCACCGAGCATGGCGGTACCGTCACGGCTTCCGCCGTGGTCGAAGGTGCGCGCCTGGTGCTGCGGGTCAGCGACACCGGCGTCGGCATCGCGGCCGAGGATCTGAAGCGGATCGGCGATCCCTTCTTTCAGGCCGGCAAGACCTATCAGCGCCGCCACGAGGGCACTGGCCTTGGGCTGTCGATCGTGAAGAGCCTCGTGGCCCTGCATGACGGCGAATTGAATGTAGAGAGCCGGGTCGGCGAGGGCACCACGATGGCCGTGGCGCTGCCGCTCCTCTATACGCCGCCGGTCTCGCGCGAGCCTGTCAGCAATGTCGCGACGCTGACGCCGGCGCCCCGCGCCACTCAAGCTGAACAACCCTATCAGGTGAAGAAAAGTGCCTAGAAAGTCTGCAGTGGACGACGAGATGCCGCGCCGCCGCCGTGGCGCCAAGGCGGTTGCCGTCGAGGCCGAAGAACGCGGCTTGCTGATACGGATTTTCCTGCACAGCCCGAAGGACATGGTCGCGGGCCTGCTGGCCGCAGCCGCCATCAGCGCCATCGTTGCGAATGCGCTGTTCCTGCAGGCCGGCCGTCATCCCTCGCCAATGTTCGGCACGACGGCCGCACCGGCGCAGCCTTTGCCGCGTCCACGGCCGGCCGAGGCCGCCGCCATTCGCTCCATCGAACTGACACCGGCGGACGTGAGGGCCGCCGAGCCCAAAGCCGAGTCCAAGTACGAATCCAAGAGCGAACCGAAGCCGGATACGATGAGTAACCTCGTGACCAAGACGGCTGCGCCGCCAGCGCTTCCTGCCGCGGCACCGCCCGTTGCGGCTCCGCCCGCCGCCGTCCTGCGGCCGCCGGCGCCGGTGCCGGTCGCAACGCCGCACACCGCAGCCGGCCGCAGGATCGCCGCGGTCCAGCGCGCGCTTACCGAATACGGCTACGGCCAGTTGAAGCCCACCGGGCTGATCGGCGCCGACACCCAGGCCGCAATCACGAAGTTCGAGCGCGACCGCAAGCTGCCGGTGACCGGGCAGATGTCGGATCGTCTGGTCAAAGAACTCTCCGCCATGACCGGCCGCCCGATCGACTAGCGCGACTGCGCGCGCTGGCCTATCGTTTTCCGCATGCGATTGAAATCATCGATTTGGGTGGCGGCCTATTTGCGCCGCTGCCAGGGTGAGGGCGTGTTCGGCGCGGTGCGCCGGCGCGGCGCCGAGGAGGCGGGCGCGGTGTTCGTCAAGGTGGCGCTGCTCGACGGCAATGCCATGCTCTATGCGCCCGCGCCGCAGACCGCCTATGACGGGAGCCGTCCCGCTGAACGCGTGTTCGCGCCGATTTCCAAAGAGCCTGTACCGGACCAATCGGTGGAGGAACGGCTCGCCAAGGAAATCCGCTTCGATCCCGACGCCTGGATCGTCGAGACCGAGGACCGGGCTGGGCGGCATTTTCTGGATCTGGCAAAGCCGCAATAGCGGCTGATCAACGCCTCGAATTGTCAGTGCCGGTGCGCATGGTCGGCGCACTTCCCGGCTGCAGCGCGGGCCGCGTTTGGCTCGGCGCGGAGCGAGCACGCTGGCGCTCGTCGTCGTAAAGGGCAGGGCGATATTTCGCGCGCGCTGCGGCCATGCTTGAACCGCGCCAGGCTGATATCATCACCAGCGCCGAGCGCTCGGTGAGGCGGTCGTACATCCGCGAAATCCGGTACACCTTCTCCACCGACGTGCCGAACTCCGGATTGAGGAACAACAGCACGCGCTGGAAGATCGGGCTTGGCGTATCCAGCGCCTTCATGGCGCAGGCGAGCGGCTCGCCGCCGGGATCATTGGTCACTTGCGCCGCGATGCGTGACGGCAGGATCAGCGCCTCGCCGAGTTCCAGCGCAAAATTCTCGGCGTCGGAGGCGAACGCCGCCATCTCCAGGATATGCAGCGCGCGTTTGGCGCGCTGCTCGGGAATGCGGGCCGAGGCCTTCAGCGGCGTGTCGTTGAGATTGTGCAGGATCAGCGCGCGTTCGGGGCCGCTGGCTGCGAAAAACAATTCGCTGATCTCGGCGGCGTCCTTCGGCTGCATCGACAGGTTGGAGGCCAGCCGTAGCTCCGCTTCCGTCGGCTCGCGCACGGCGCGCTCGACAGGCTGAGCGGCCGACGGGATCTCTTCGGCCAGCGGCACGCGATCATTGGGATGCGCCGGCCTCAGGCCGAGCTGGATCATGGTCTTCAGCGGCGTGCCCGGATAGATCGCAAGCCGCGCCCGCACCGCGGCGCGGGTGGCATCATCGACCTGCTCGATCAGGCGCGAGGTCAGCTCGACGAACTGCCGCTCCTCATCGGGGCTGTGCGAGCGCGCCTGAACATAAAGGTCGGTCAAGACGCGCAGCAGCGTGGGGCGGATGTCGACCCCCTCGCGGCGCGAGAGCGTCATCAGCCCGTCGAAACCCGGAAACAATGGAGCTGCGGTCATTTCGGCGCACGCGACTGTTGGAAACCCTTCGCCGCCAGCCTAGAGCCCGTTGTTTTAAGACCTGGTTAAGGAAAACAGGCCGTGAAGATGATCGCTCGCATTTTATCGATGTGGCTTTGCCGCCGCGCTGTCTCACTCCGGTACTCTGCGGGGCCCTCCGATTAAGAACCCGTTAACCACATGCTGTCCTTAATAATGGCAGGCCGCCGGCAAAATCATGTGCAGGCGGCGAGCAGAGAGAACGGAAATGGGCACCATCATCGATTTTCCGGCGGATGCGGCTTCGCGGCGCCTGGATCACGGCATGAATGGCGCACCGTGCGATGGCATGGGGACCATCCTGATCCTTCCCGTTGTCCGGATCGACCGCGACGCCGACGAGACCGGCGATGGCGGCGGACCGGAAGAGGGTGAGGGGACAACCCCCGGCCGCCGTCGTCGTCGGCGCACCTGAAGGAATTAACATGCCGGCAATGCTTGCGATCCGGTTTTCCGGGGCATGGCGCTCATTCCCGGCACTCGCCATTCTCCTGATCGGTTCGCTGCTCGGCGGCTGCAGCGGCGGCGACTTCTTTCGCACCCGTGCCGACATGCTCAGCGACGACATGCATCGCTGGATGGGCAAGGAGGCCACCGGCAGCGTCGGCATGAAGGCCTCCCAGTTCCAGCTCACCGACAATGAACGCCTGCTGCGCGATCTCGCCTATCCTCTGGTCGAGCCGCCGCTGTCGCGCCCGGCCTGGAAGAGCGTTTGGGGCGACTACAAGCCGCTGCCCTCGCCATGGCGGCAGAACGTCATCTTCGACCGCACCATGTACGGCCGCAATCTGATCGACGAGCCGCACCGCTCGCACACCTCGCGTTACAGCGTGCTGATCGACGACGTGCGCAACGACATCACCCGCTTCGAGCCGTTCTATACGGCAGCCGCCCGCGTCATCGAGCTCGACCGCAAGCGCAATGCCAGCCTGAAGCTCGTCTCGGAGCTCTCGCCGCGCGAAAATGCCGACGCCATCGCGCGCATGGAGGAGAACGTGCTGATCGTGCAATGGGTGCAGCAGTGCCTGGAGCGGCGCATCTCCTCCTACCGCTGGGCGCTGGAGCGTCTCGTCATCCAGGCGCCGGACTCGATCGCCGCCGACGCCGACCGCCTGATCAAGGAGCTCGCCGCGCTTGCCGCCAACCCGCCGGTGCAGCCGCTGGCGATCGGGAGCGCGGTGACGGTGAAGGGCTGAGCCTTCACGAAGGCGCCATTGAAGCACGCTCATTAATGATAGGCGTCGCCGTTCGCACTGCCTGCTCATAGCGCTTCAGTTGATCCTGCGGATAGTTTTTCAGCGCGCGCAGCTCTTCGGGCGTCTTGTTCTTCAATTGCGCCAGGCCGGGCGACTGCAGTATGGCCTCGTCGATCGTTGATCCTCTCTCCTTGTGCGCAAGCATTGCCTCGATGCGTTGTAGCTCGAGACGATTGCGCTGCGCTGCTTTGGCCGCGTGCTCCACATAGTGCTGCAGCCTCTCGGTGGACATCGTGCGGGCGGTTCCCTCATCGCCTTCACAAAGTCGAAGCAATTGCTCATCGACGATGTCGGTGCACAAGCCGACGCACTCGTCGCAGATAAAGACGGCCGGCCCGGCGATCAGTTTCTGCACTTCGTGCTGGGTTTTGCCGCAGAAAGAGCAGTAGAGGGGCTTATCCTGCGACGTTCGATTCTGCGCGTCTGCGGCCGGGGCGGCGCATTCTTCGATCCTGGCCGACAGGATGTTCCAGTTGTCATAGCCGAACGCCTTCGCGATCAGCTCCAGGGATTCGCTGTGCGTGGTCTGAATGGCCTTGGCCTTCAAGGCATCGCGCAGTGAATGCGCCATGGCCTTGGCGTCGCGGAAATCGCGCATGGGAGCACCTCGATCGGCGAACGGAGAAGATCGGGACCTGCCTTGCCGACCCGTTCGCCAATGGCGAGGGTGGGAGAGAATTCGATACGTTCACCATCCCCGAAGGGCGCAGGCGGCGGGTGTATCAACCCTGCGCCCAAGCTTGGGCCTGACCGCAGTCATTGTCAACGCGCCAGATTAGTTGGCCGGGCGCCGCGCCAAAGCGAGGCCGACGCCGAGCGCGATCATCGCGGCGCCCGATGCCTCGCGCAGGCGGCGGATCAACGCAGGACGTGCCGTAGCGCCTTGCCGGACGCCGCCTGCCGCAAAGGCGACCACGATGTCGATGAGGGTGTTGAGCGCAACCGACACGAAGCCAAGCGCCACGAATTGCACGGCGACGTGGCCTAGCGCCGGGTCCACGAACTGCGGAATGAAGGCAAGGAAGAAGGCGGCCGTCTTCGGGTTCAGCACCTCGACCAGCACGCCCTCGCGAAACGCCCGCCGCGACCCGATCGACGGCACTGCGCCGCCATTCAAATCTGGCGACGCGCCTCGGCGCGCGGCGCGGAACGTGCGAACGCCGAGCCAGACGAGATAAACGGCACCGATCAGCTTCAGTGCCGTGAAGAGTTCCGCACTTGCGAGCACGATGGCGGATACGCCGAGGCTGCCCGCAAGGACGTGCACCATGCCGCCGAGCCCGGTGCCAAAGCTGGAGGCCACGCCTTCTGCGCGGCCGCCGGCCAGCGTGCGCGCGGCGACATAGAAGATGCCCGGACCGGGCGTGACGGCGAGCAGCAAAGCCGCGGCGAGGTAGAGCGCGAGTTGGGTCAGGTCTGGCATGGGAGCGTTCTAGCAGCAGGGAAGGCGCGGTGCCAAACGCCCGTTGACGCCGACCGGCAAGCACGCGCGGTCAGCCAAACTGCGCCACCCCGTTGCCGACCGACCAGTTCTCCTTTGCGCTGGGGAGAATGGTAACGAACACGTCTTCCGGCCGGATGCCGGGATTTTTGCCGAGCAGCTCCGCGGTCCGCTTGAACAGCGCCTTCTTTTGCTCCGCCGTGCGGGTGTCGAACACGGTGATCTGGATGTAGACGACGTCGTCGCTGCGGGCGACGCCATAGGCCGTGCCGGTGCGGAAATTTGCCGCCTCATGCTCTGACATGGTCATGAACTGGTCGTCTTCGGGCACGTTCAGCGTCTCCCGCATCGCGCGGTAAAGGCCGTCGAAGATTGCCTGCCGGTAGGCCTCCGGCTTTCCGGCGCGCAGCGAGATGTGAATGATCGGCATGGCAATCCTCCTTGACGAAACGGGCCATCGGGCCCATGGTTCTTGACATGGTGTCTAAAAAGAGAGCCACATTCTTGACGTCGTGTCAAATACTTTTTGGAGAGCAATTTGAGGCCACGCGAATTTGACCACGACGACGTCCTGCGCATCGCCTTCGACCAGTTCTGGCGCAAGGGGGTGCGGGGCACGTCGCTCTCCGACATTGCGCGCGATGCCGGCGTGCAGCGCGGCAGTCTCTACAATGCCTTCGGCAGCAAGGAGGCGCTGTTTCTGACCGCCTACGAGCGCTATGCGAGCCAATATCTGAAGTCGCTGCAAAAGACGCTCGGCTCTGGGACCTTGCGCGAACGCCTTACTGCGTTCTTCGCCCTGACCATCAAGAACTTCCGTTCCGGCTCGCCGCCGCGCGGATGCCCCACGACGCGGGGACTGATGGAGTTGACTCCGGGGGAAGGTGAGGGGTTGGACGAGGAGGCGCGGCAAGCCTTCGCGGATCTGATGACCCGCATCACCGGGTTGATAAAGCAAGCCTTGTCCGATGGCGCCGAACGCGGTGAGTTCAAAGGAGACCCGGAGACCGCTGCGTTACACATCGCCACCGTGACGCGCGGACTGGCTGTGCTGGAACGCGCTTTCGGTGATGAGACTCAGCTTCGCAAGATCGCCGCACACACGGTCGATCTCGTGCTCGGAAAGGGAAGCCGGTAGGCACGGCCGCGCTTGTTCCCTCGGTGCCTGATTACGGTTGATTTGAATTCCCGTTGGGCGGTTAATGCTTGGCCAATAGCGACGGCAGCTCGAACTAAAGGCGCCGCAGTAGCCACGGGGGAAACGCATGTCGGATACAATCGCGATCGCGCCGGGCGCGATTGATGACGCCGCCGACCGCAGGCGCCGCATCTTCGCCATCGTCGGCTCGTCTTCCGGAAACCTCGTCGAGTGGTACGACTTCTACTGCTACGCCTTCTTCGCCCTCTATTTCGCGCCCGCCTTCTTCCCGCAGGGCGATGCAACCAGCCAGCTCTTGCAGACCGCCGGCATTTTCGCGGTGGGTTTTTTCATGCGGCCGATCGGCGGCTGGCTGTTCGGGCGCATCGCCGACCGTGTCGGGCGGCGCACTTCGATGATCATCTCGGTGCTGTTGATGTGCGCCGGCTCGCTGATGATCGGCATCCTGCCGACATACGCGAGCGTGGGCCCGGCTGCGGCGGTGTTTCTGCTCCTCGCCCGCATGCTGCAGGGCCTGTCGGTCGGCGGCGAGTATGGCACCAGCGCCACCTATATGAGCGAGGTGGCGATCAAGGGCCGGCGCGGCTTCTTCGCCTCGTTCCAGTACGTCACCTTGATCGGCGGCCAGCTGCTGGCATCGCTGGTTCTCGTTTGCCTGCAGGCGGTGATGACCGGCGAGCAATTGACGGCCTGGGGCTGGCGCATCCCGTTCTTCATCGGCGCCGGTCTTGCCATCGTGGCGCTCTATTTGCGGCGTTCGCTGGCCGAGACCAAGGAAAGCGGCCATGAGAAGGAAGCCGGCACGTTCGGCGAGCTGGCAAAACACTGGCGCGCCTTCTGCGTCGTGCTCGCCTATACCGCTGGAGGCAGCCTGAGTTTCTACACCTTCACCACCTACATGCAGAAATATCTCGTCAACACCGCCGGCATGCCAAAAACCTCGGCCTCGCAGGTGATGACCTGGGTGCTCTTGGTCTACATGCTGATCCAGCCGTTGTTCGGCGCGCTCTCCGACAAGATCGGCCGCAAGGTCAACATGATCCTCTACAGCGGCATCGGCACGCTGATGACGGTGCCGCTGATGTCGTTCCTTGGTGTCAACAAGGATCCCTACCTTGCGTTTGCGCTGATCACGCTCGCGCTCGCCGTGATCTCGTTCTACACGGGCATCAGCGGCATCGTGAAGGCGGAACTTTTCCCGTCGGATATTCGCGCGCTTGGCGTCGGCCTGTCCTACGCGCTCGCCAACGCCACCTTCGGCGGCACGGCCGAATTCGTGGCGCTGTGGTTCAAGGACGTCGGCATGGAGAGCACGTTCTTCTGGTACGTGACGATCATGCTCGCCATCGCCTTCGCAGCTTCCCTGATCATGCCGAACCCGCAGGTGCACGGCTATCTCGACGGCGCCGGCACGGTCGAGGAGGCGCTGGGGAAGAAGGCGGGGTAAGCTTATTTGTGGATCCGCCGTGCTTTCGCCGATCGCGGCGGCTTCGGCGAGTCGAAGCAGCGCGCCATGGTCTCGAACAGCCAGGCGATGCCGGCGTCTGGCATCGCGGCCTGCGATGCCAGGATGCGCACCGGGTCCGGCACCCAGGGCAGTGGCACTGTACGCGTCACCAGGTTGAAGCGCGCGGCGTGGCGCTCCACCAGACGGCGCGGCAAGGTCGCGACCAGATCGCTCTCCGCCAGTTGCGTCAGCGCCATCATGAAATTCGGCACCGTCACCGCCACGCGCCGCGAATGGCCTTGCTCGGCCAGCCTGCGATCCACGACCCCAACGGCATCTCCGATGGCCGAAACGAGCATGTGCTGGGCGGCCAGGTAACCGGTCAGGCTGGGCTTGCGTGCCAGCGTGTGACCCTTTCGCATGGCCACGACGAAGTCCTCCTCGAAGAGCAGCCGCTCGGCGAAGCGAGGTGGCGGCGGGCCGATCGGCAGAACCGCAAGATCGAGCCGCTGCGCGTCGAGCTCGATCAGGGTGGTCTGCCAAACCTCGCTCGTCGGCCTGCCGTGATGTTGTGGCATGAGCTGGAGGAGCCGGATGTCGACACTCGGTGCCTCGCGCGCCAGGCGGGCTACGAGAGGTTCGAGGAAGATGGCCGCCAATGCATCCGGCGCGCCGATCGTGAAGCAGCGCTGTGCGGTTTTCGGATCGAAAGGTCCGGCGGTCGAGACGATCCCCTCGACACGCCTGAGTACCTCGGCAACCGGGCCTGCGAGCGCGTGCGCGCGGTCCGTCGGCTTCACGCCGCTGGGCGTCTTCAGAAACAGCGGGTCGTGCAGCAGACGCCGCAGGCGGCGCAGGCCATGGCTGACCGCGGACGGGGTGAGATTGAGCCGCTGCGCCGCGCGCGCCACATGGCCTTCCTCCAGCACCGTGCTGAACAGCACAAGGAGGCTGAGATCGATGCGCAGGAGCTGAGCAGGCTTCAGCATGGTCCTGATTTCTTATCACTGGATTCATGATGAGGATGGGACCATCCCTGCGCCATTGCAATCCAAATCGGACGGCGCCGATCGGGAACTCTCGACGGCGTTCGACCGTCACTCACATTGAACAGGGCACCGCAATGTCAGAGCAGGTCAGCAATGAGGATAACGGGGCGCCAGCCATGACCAGGCGCGCGGCGCTCGCGGCAGCGGCCGTCGCGCCATTATCCATCGGTCCCGCGACCGCCGCCGAACCCGTTGCGCAGCTGGTGGCTCGTGCCGCCGAGAAGAATGCGGCCTTCATGCGCGGCGACATGCAGCGCTGGTCGGAGCTCGTTCGCATCGCCGCCGACTTCACCCTGATGCAGCCTTTCGGCGGCCCGCCGAGCCGCGGCTTCGATACGAGTCCGGCGCGCATGGCGGAGCGGGCTCGGTACTTCCGCAACGGCAGGACCGGCCAGGAGGTCGTGCAGACCTGCGCCAGCGAGGACATGGTGGTGCTCGTCATGATCGAGCGGCAGACGGGGGAGGTGGGAGGACTGCCCGAACAGGACTGGTCGCTGCGCGTGACGGAGGTCTACCGAAAGGCAGGGTCCGAGTGGGAACTGGTGCACCGCCATGCCGACCCGCTGGTCCGGAGCGTCACGCTCGAGCAGGCAGCGGCGCTGGCGCGCGGATTGGGCGCAAATCAATCGATCCGGTGATCACATGACGAAGTCCATGCTTCAGCTTTACACTTTCCAGCTCTGTCCCTTCGCGCACCGCGTGCGGCTGGCGCTCGCCGAGAAGGGCGTCGCGGCGGAGCAGATCGAGATCGATCTGAAGAACAAGCCCGCAAGTTTCGCGCGGATCTCGCCCCATGGCAGGGTCCCGCTGCTGCTGCATGGCGAGGTCAGGCTCTGGGAATCGGCCATCATCAACGAATATCTCGATGAGGTCTTTCCCGATCCGCCCCTGATGCCGGCGTCGCTATCCGATCGGGCGCTTGCCCGCATCTGGATCAAGTTCGCCGATGAACGCCTCTATGCGGCGACGCACCGCCTCATCTTCACGCGGGAGCAGGAGGCACGACGGAAGTTCGTCGCCGAGATGATCGACAGCGTGTGGTTCCTCGAGAACGAGGTGATAGGAAAGCGCAGCGGCCCTTATGCGTTGGGCGACCGGTTCACTTTGGCGGACATTGCGCTTTATCCCTGGTTCGAGCAGGTGGGCGCCCTGGAGCAGCTGAGCGAATTTCGGCTGCCGCCCGGCTGCGTCGCCCTCACCGAATGGCGGGCCGCGGTGAGCGGGCGCAAGGCGGTTCAGAGTTGCGCGCGCACGAGTGAATGGTACGCCGAGCGCTATCGCAGCTATCTCGCCGCTTGAAGCGGCCGCTCAGGAAGCCCTCCGCAGCATCGGCGTCATCGTCGGCGAAGAACCATGCTGTATCTCGCCGATGATCTCGAAGCCGTGGCGTTCATAAAGCGAAATGTTTCGCGGATTCGAGCTTTCGAGGTAGGCGGGGATGCCTTCCTCATCGCATCGTCCAAGCGCATGTTTCATCAACAGCGCGCCGAGGCCCTGGCCGGTCCAACGCGGATCGGCGGC
>Ga0081540_1004106_pt1 | contig 11237 bp, 3 predicted proteins | sample TabmetS2T1R1_FD_71024 | JGI IMG/M metagenome (GOLD analysis project Ga0081540, IMG submission 71024) | Tabebuia heterophylla rhizosphere microbial communities from the University of Puerto Rico - S2T1R1 | ecosystem: Host-associated > Plants > Roots > Rhizosphere ...
GAAAGGTGGAAATTGGGTATAGCGCAAACTATTCGAAGGTAGTTGAGTGATCAATAAAGGATTCATCACTCCTAATAGTAGGAGAGTATATCTCATGGCCACTTGTTGGGAGTCGTTACTCGGAAGTCCTTGGCCAAGGCAAAATGTCTCTTTGGAATTGTTTCGAAGGACATATAATAGAGTAATGTATTCCGAAAACAAGAACTAATATGTTTGGGCTAGACTTAATACATTAAGTCTAGTGGGAGTTGACACTACTTCCATACTCGCAACCAAACGAGATATAGTATGATGAAAGGAGTTTATTGCACGGTAATTGTCTACGGAAAGGTTCTAGTCAAACCATGACTTTTCGGATACTTGGGTGGTCATGATGCTTTGCTAGAAGCCAATCTTGATCTGCTCGATATGAATTAATTAATTAGAGAATTAATGATAAAATTAAAGTGTTTAATTTTATCTAGTCCTATTTGATAGGATTATAATTCATATTGTGCTGCCAACATTTCCGGGAACCTAAAGGGTCACACACTTTAAGGTTTGGATGATCGAATCTGTTTAGTTTTAATTTGGGTTGATCCATTAACATGAGATGTTAAATGGGCCCAGTAAGACTGAGCCCAAGGAGCAAGAAAAATCCACAAAGAGGAAGGAAAAGGATTAGGGTTTGGTTTTTCATTCCGTTTGGGAAACTACTTAGGTTGTGGTTTATAAATACACCACCTAAACCCTAATTATTAAGAAGAGAATTTTTATGAGATAAAAATTCAGCCATAAGAGAATTTTTATGAGATAAAAATTCAGCCCCAAGAGAGAAAAATTAGAAGAAAATTCGTTTCTCTCTCTTCCCCCTCTTGTATCGACTTTTTCTTCCTCCTATCTTCTTCCCATCCTTGTATTCTCTTGGCTAGCACTTAGGGTTACAAGGGTTAAGGCTAATCCATATGAGATATCGATCAAACGGCCTTGTGTGGATACTTTTAGAGACAATCCTACACTTGGATTGTATGGTTTGCTGCGACCAAAAGAGGAGGAACGTCCAAGAGCATCCAAGAAGTTTTTGAGGAGCATACGCTACAAAGGTATTATCTTCTACCACTTCTTGGGTTCAATCTTATTCTATATGAGTTGATCCTCTTCTAGGGTTTTAAATTTTTAAATTTCCGCTGCCTATATCTTGTTTAAAACCCTACAGTGGTATCAGAGCCACCTCATATCGAATTAGATTGAACAAAGTGAAAGAAAAGAAGCTTGGAGCAAAATTAGACAAGCTGTCAAATTTTGCAGTAAAGCTGTCCAATTTTTCTCTTGTTGATTTTCATTCAAGATTTGATTATATATGACCCCAATCTTTTCAAAAAGGTTTTAGACATGTTAAAAGAGTTTTTTCATGAAAAATCTTGGAGAAAAATTGCAGAAAACCATCTGGTTTTTCAAAAGGAATATGCAATGCAGCCTAGGGTAAAACCCTGGCTGCATCGCAACTTCATGGGATCATAAGGGGGCTGTATTTTGCTTCGTTTGTGCTGAATTTTTGTATATAACATGTTATGAACATGATATAGATGATGGACAATTCGTTTTTGGTCAAAGGGTTGATTAAAATTGGGTTTTAACAAGAACAAGCAAATCTGCAAAATTTTCCAGATTCACTGTTTTCATAAAACGTTTATGGAAAACGGTTTTATTGTTAATAAAAATTGTCCAGCAGCCCTAAATCAAGTTTATATGTGAGTTGTGAGTTTACCTGAAAATTTTCAAGTCGTTTGGATCAGTGGGCATATTTATTTTCAGTTTTTAATTCGTAACTGTCAGTTTGACAGCTTTGTAGTAGTTGTGAGATATTTGAATTAATGATGACTTAGAATGTCTAACGAGTTGATTCAAGTTTTTCTTATCAATTATTACATGTCAAAGTTGATGATTATGATCTGGAATAATTGTTGAAAATTCGTTTTCAATGTTTGCCCTATTTTGAACCAAATCCAAAAGTGAATAGGATTGTCCTATTTGACTATACTTGAAATTTGTTTTTAAACCCTAATTGGGAAACCAAATTCTAATATGATTAGGATTAGATTTTCCAGTAAATATTTTATTTTATTTTAATTTGATTAAATAAAATAAAATTTGGGTAACCCTAATTCGATTAGGGTAGGTGTTCCAAACCCTAGGTACCAAATAGGAAACTGTTTCCTATTATGATTTATTCCAAATTTAGAAAGTGTTTCCAAATTTGAAAAGTACCTAATTTGGAAAGTTTAAATTAATGAGATTAATTAAACTTATTTATAACCATAACTCATGTAATTACTTGAATGATATTAATTTTCAAGAGTTGAAAATTTATTATACAAGAGAATAGTATTGGATGTTTTCTTTCAAAGTTTTATTCTTGATAGTGTATCAATGAATGAATGTTATGCATGATGGTTTGATTATGGACTATATGACCAATGTGATTGAGCATATGCATGGGTTTTTGAAATAGGGCCTGCGTGTCCTGCCTTTCTCTATTTCTCTTGATGTACTTCTCTTCTCATCTAAACTCCCCTCGAATGTAACTCGAGGTTTCTTATGTGAGGTATATGTAATGAGATTACAAAATAATAGAATAGATTAGAAGTAGTCGGAGGCACAAAGGTGGAGATGGCGCAAATCCCCATGGAGCAAGAAGATGAGAGTTTTTCTTTTCTTTTTGCATTCACTACCTTAGGTTTGACCTAATCGGTTTCCTTCATGGCTCAAGGAACCGAAGTAGTAAAAGTCCATAATCAAACCATGTAATTTAGTTTACCGTATTTTATCTTGATGATGATAGAGATAATGTATGCATGCAATGGATGAGACCTAATCAAAACAAAATCCCTCGCTAAAATATTAAGGCCCAAAGCCTTCCATTAAAATAGTTTGAACGAGAGTTCTTAATAAAGATGGGTTGTTGGGTAAACCCAAGCTCAATCTTTACGAAAGGATATGTTCAAACTTAGGAATAAGGTTTAGTGGGAGGGTTATATTCCTTTGTGATGGTTGTTGGGTAAACCCAAGCCTGATCTTTGGTAGATCCTTGCCACCGAACATGATTCCGCTTAATGGGTTGGCCTTAACTAATTGCATTGACTTGTTGGGTAAACCCAAGGTTAATGGCAATTAGAGGAAGATTGGGTTAATGTATATGAGATATACACATACCAAAGAAGTTGGTAGCCCAATGGATTGAGTAATTGCTTAAAAGGCAATTGGTATGAGATACCTACCTATAGAGTTAAGTAGGCTTGTTGGGTAAACCCAAGGTTTTACTTAATAATATGGGATACTCACTCACTAAGAAAGCTTCCAACGGGCTTTCTCGTTTCAATGGTGAGGGCCGTTGATTCGTAATAAAATAGTGGGAGCCATATGCGCGTAATTAAAGACCTTATTAACACGCATTATATGTACATGGTATTTCTCTAACATATTATCATTCTTTGCATCTAGGTTATTAGAATCATGACTACTTATACGTATTTATGTAGCATACTTGTTGTGAACAAGCTTATTGGGCTAAAATTAAATAGATTGGACTTATAACATGAGAAGAGTTCTCAATGTTATATCAATTGTCTAATTGTTGGACACTTTGATTTCAACTTTCAATGGACGATGCTCCTCCTGTTGAGAGGAAAGGATATTGAAACACAAAAGAGATGTTATTTGGCAAACATATATGATGCTTGCCTCTATGTCTCCTAAGTTTCAAAAGTAACATAAGTATATGATACTTATATCATCGTCTACTATCTTAGAGAGCTATTTAAGAAATAGCATTTAACAGTAAAATATGAGATATTTAAAGAACTGTTTTAATCTAAGATGATGAAAGACATTTAAGCCATGTAAGATGAGCTGATAATGTTGAGTTGCTTTACTCAATGAAATCAAATAAAGACAATAGAGACTAACTCCAAAAGGGTTTATTTCCTAAGCAAAAGTTGCTACTAGGAAAAGAACTGCAAGGCATATCTAGAGTTTCTTAAGAAGAAGAGACATATCGATGTTTCTATTCGAAAATGTTTATAGTTGAGATAAGTTTTTAATGCCACTAATTAAAAGCATTGGTATTAGATACCAAATGCCGGTCCTTAATTTGTATGGACTAAGTAGCATTAAAATATTGAAGAAGAATATAAGATATTCAAGGAAAAGTTGACCCACATATGGCCAATAAGGTAAGAGTTGCCATATTAGCCATAGGGACACATTTTCTTCAAGGATAGTTTAGAACATCCAATTGCTTTTGTATATGGGTACTATTTAAGAAAGTGTTTCTATTTCTTATTTAAAGAACTAAGGTTTTCATATGACTATGAGAGACAAAAGTTGTCCTACATGGTTGAATGAATCCCTTTATAGTACTAGTATCAATTGCAATAGGATTTATGTTCTAAATCTATAAAATTCAATTCTCAATATAGACATGAAGAAACAAAAGGTAGATAATCTAGATTCGTCTTTTTATGGCATTATCATCTATGCCATATAAGTAAGAACTACATGACTAAGTTATCCTAATTGGTAACTTGGAGTCATATGATTATGAATCAAATGACACATGTGAATTTTATTTATTTGGCAAGATGAAAAACACCTTTTATTTAAAAGTGTGAGAATGCTAGTGAGTTGTTAGGATTTTAACATGTTGATGTACGAAATCAAATAACAACTCACACAAAAGATGAATTCCTTACTTCATCACTCTAATTAGAGAATTTGTATTTGATGAAATACGAGTTTGAAGTTTTTGAAGAGTTCAAAGAATTTCAAATTTGAAGTAGAGGAACAACTTGGTAAAATATTTAAACACCGAGATTTGATCAAAGTGAAAAATATTTGAACCGAGAGTTTCACGATTATCTAAAGGTAATTGAGATTTTTCTCAATAGACTCTATCTAAAATCACCAAAAGTCAATGGTGGATTTAAGAAGGAGAATAGAATCCTATTAGATATGGTTCGACAATGATTGGCTTTGCGAAAGTTTTTAAATCTTTTTGGATTATGCACTTAAAATTACTGTTTGCATTTTAAGCAAAATTTTATCGGTTGATATTATTCTATATGAGATATGGAATAAATGAAAACTAATGTTTTCATACATAAAAGTATTGAGATTTTCCTACTTATTTGAAGAGGACAATACTAAATGTTTGCTTGTTAGGTATCCAAAGGAAACCATTGGATATAACTTCCATTAACTGTTGGAACAAAACTGTTTGTTTCAAAATATAATTTCTTCTTGAAGAAAGAGTTTCTTCTATAAGAAGATAGTGGGAGTAACATTGAACTTGATGAAGTTCAAGCAAAATGAACAAGCATAGATCAACCGATAGACCTTCTTTCATAAATCATGTTGATGAGATAATGAATGAATCTAGTATTACACAAAATACTTGTAAGTAAAGTGGAATACATATAACTCATAAGAGAAATATTGATTTCTCATTAATGAGCACAGTTATGTATTTCTCATAAAGATGAGCCTATTACTTATGAGGATATTTTGAAGAGTTCAAAATGACAAATGGTTTAAAGCCATATAGTCTTGAATGGATTCCATGTAAGACAACCAAGTATGAACTTTGGTTGATACACCTAAAAGGAGTAAAACCCTTAGGGTGTAAATGAATCTTCATAATAGAAGATTTGCATGGGAAGATAATCTGATTATCTATAAAGCTTGTCTAAAGATGAGAGAATATCATCAAAACAAAATGTTGATTTTGATGAAATCTTCCACATAAGACTATGCTGAAATCCATTCAGTACTTCTAATTATAGCCACATAATATATGATATTATAGGTGAATGTGAGGCAGTTTTTCTTATCAGAAAATCTGAATCAATGAGTGTATGACACATCTTGAGGACTCACATGCAATAATGGCTATAAAATTTGCAATTGCAACAATCCATCACTGGATCGAAGCAAAGCATTAAGGAGTAGGATTATCCACTTTATTGAGATAATTAAAGAGTTTAATTTCTCATATAATATGGATAAATATTGTGTATACAAGAAGGTCAGTGGGAGTGCAATCATTTTCTTGGTACTGTATGTAGATGACATATTACATATAGAAAATGATGTCTCAAATTTTCCAGTCAAGGAAATCTTAGAAATTCTCCATATAAAGACTTATAAATTGGGGATTAAGATATATGAAGATAGATCAAAAGGATAATAAGTCTTTAACAGTATACATTTATAGCAACATGTTAAAGGGTTTAACATGGATCAATCCTAGTAGAGATTCTTATCCATGTCACATGGAATAAGTCTTTCTGAATCTATGTGTCTCAAGACACAAGATGAAAGAGATCGCATGAAAGAGATTCCATATGCCTCGGCAATCGAAATCTATCATGTATGCTTTGTATGTATTAGACCCAATATATCTAATGCTCTAAGAGTTACGAGCGGATATAAGCGTGATCCCGATAAGGGATGTTGGGTGACTGTTATAGAACATTCTTAAGTACTTAAGAAGCACTAAGGATGAGTTTTGAAATATGGAGGAATAGAATCATTTGGTAAGCTAACATGTCGATGTAAGTTTCCAAATCTAATAAAATGATTCTGAATTTTAGTTTGGCTACATATTTACATAAGTAGAATTATAGTTAGTTGGAATAGTTCCAACTTGAAATAACTATAGATTTTATAACCTAAGGTAAGCACATAGTCGCTTCTGATGCAGCTAAAGAAGTTGTTTGGATCAAAATTCATCACTAGATTGGAAGTGGTTTCGAGCATTATTGATACGATATTTGATATTGTGACAATAATGGAGCCATTGCGTTAGCGAAGGAACCACGGTCTCATTTAGGGTCCAAACATGTGCTCATGTTTTGCCATATGATCTGAGAGATAATATATGGGCATAATGTGAAGATTGATAGGATCCCCATCAATCAGTATGGTGCTGATTTGCTCACTTAGCACATTTAAACAAGACAGTCTTGTATGAGCTTTTAGTATGAGATACTAAAGTGATTGGCTCTAGTGCAAGTGGGAGTTTGTTGGAGATATGCCCTAAAGACAATCACTTTAGAGTGACTTACACGTACATATCAATTACTATTAAGGCTTTCTTTATTTTTCAGTGCTTATGTTTTACATTTGTTTGAATATACTTCTTAAACTGATCAATAAAGTCCCTAGTATAAAACACAGTGTAAAGGAAATCATGAAAGAGTTCATGATGTGAGATTCTTATTACATGCAAATGTGTTTGTACTTAAACTATCCCTAGTCATAGTATTAACAAGACGGGACATTGTTAATACGGATAGACTAGCACATGTTATACTCCTTGATCGGATCAAGCAGTAGTTCTCACAAGCTGTGAGCATAGTGATGCTTAGAGTAAACATGTGGATGCTTGTTAGTGGAACAAGTACATTGGATGACCTAGTTTCGAGATGATCACATGGATAACTATTTAGTGTCAGTGATCTTATCTCCTCGTAGCAATTGTGCAAGTATCCTTGGACTTGAGATCTCCATGGTATCTTGGATAGCGAGTTCTATGCTTTGATTCCATTATATGGTTTCCTTCGGGTTGCCTTGAAAGGTGGAAATTGGGTATAGCGCAAACTATTCGAAGGTAGTTGAGTGATCAATAAAGGATTCATCACTCCTAATAGTAGGAGAGTATATCTCATGGCCACTTGTTGGGAGTCGTTACTCGGGAGTCCTTGGCCAAGGCAAAATGTCTCTTTGGAATTGTTTCGAAGGACATATAATAGAGTAATGTATTCCGAAAACAAAAACTAATATGTTTGGGCTAGACTTAATACATTAAGTCTAGTTAGAGGTGGGATGTGGGCCGGGCTGGGCTAGCCCGGCCCAGAACCGGTTGGGCCCGGTTCTCTACCGGGCCAACCCAGGACCGGACCACCTGGCCAAGTGGGCCGGTCCGGTCCGGTCCTCTTGCCCAACCCCCCAAACCCAGCCCAAGCCCGGACCACTTGAAGTGGTCCTGGGCCGGGCCTCAATCCGGGCCTGGTCCGGGCTTCGATCCGGGTCTGGTCCGGGCTTCGATCCGGGTCTGGTCCGGGCTTTTTTTTCGAGTTTCGATTCGATCCAAGGCTTTTTTTTTTTACTTCTATCTTATATATTATAACTTAAATAAAATTAGAATAACTATATTTCAAGTGGAAAAAACCACCTTGTAATGGTGGGGGGTTTGGCATGGACCCCTACCGGTTTATTAATAGTTGTAAAAATATACATAGAGGGGGACATTTTACCTTACCTCCATAAAAATTACATTTGCCTATTCTATAAAATAAAATAAATTATAACCACTATCTCTATTAGAATATTACAATAGGAGGAGTCCAATTTAAAAAATTTTAAAAAATACAACTATAATTATATAAAATTATAAACTTCAATTCAAGATTGAGGAGGAGAATTACTTGAACTTGTATCTTCATAAAAATTGTCTTGTAGTAATCCTTGTTTCCTTTCTTCAGCATCGCACCAATCCTTTAATAACATTTGCATCTCCAAGGTAGCTGGTGCCATTCGCGATCGTCTTTCGTCTAAAACTCTACCACCTGCACTAAAAGCACTTTCCGATGCTACTGTAGACACCGGAACGGTTAGCAAATCACAAGCAATAGTAGATAAGACCGGATACGACCTTTTATTTTGTTTCCACCATTTTAAAATTTCATTTGGATTATCAGTTGCATAATAAACAATTCCATTATTTAAATATAAAGATAATTCATCAAAATTTGAATTACGACTATCATGTACTACACTATATGGATCAAAAGCAACTTTTGATTTTTTAGCACTTAAACTACTAGATGCTTCACTACTACCATATCCAAATCCAAATTGATGCCTAGGGGGGGTTTTGTCACTAATATTTCTATATTCAGAATAATATTTAAACAAATGTTGTAGAACTTCATAAATTTCGATTTTTAATTTTCTAATATGTTCACCTAGAGATTCTAAATTGCCATATTCTACAATTGCATCCAATAATGATTCAACACCCGAAAGTTTTACCATTGGATCTAAAACACAAGCTAAACAATATAATAAAGGTATGTTTTGATAATATTTAAAAAATTTTGCATGCATTTCTTCTATAACATACGTGAACATCTCATTTTCTTTATATACATATAATAAGTGAACAATTTTTAATAAAAAAGGTAAAACTTTATGTGAAGTGGGTGTATAAGAAGCAGAAAATATAAGAGTACCTTGTTCAAATGGAGTTAAAAGTTCAATTAATTCTTTTGCAAATTGAAAATTCATATTTGTTAAAAAAAATCCGGATGCACTACTTATATTATGATTATAAAAAGGCGTCACTACATTTTCATAATCTATTAAACTTTCTAACATTTTTAAAGTGGAATTCCATCTAGTGGTAATATCTAATTTAAATTTTTTATATTTAATACCACTATCTCTACATAATTTTTTAAATTCTTGTTCTCGAGTAGTAGATGTTTTAATAAAACAAGCACAATCACGTAAAGGAGCAATAAAATCTTTAGCTACATCTAACCCATTTTGTACAACCAAATTAAGAACATGGCATACACATCTATTATGAAATAATTTTCCATCTAGTATTGGATTAAATTGACTTTTAAGCATTGGAATAGAAGCGGTATTATTAGATGCATTATCAAAACTAATTGCAAATATTTTATCAAATATTTGAAATTCACGTGCACACGAAGCAATAATAAGAGATAAATTTGTGGCCGTGTGTGGGTGTTCAAATTGTTTAAAACAAATAATTCTTTTGTTAAGATGCCAATCTTCATCAATCCAATGACAAGTAATACAAATATAATGTGTATTTGTTATTGCTCTCCAAGTATCACTAGTTAATGCAAATTTAGTGTTATTATATGATCCAAATTTCATCATTAATTCTTCCTTCCTATTTTTAAATTCTTTTTTCAACACATTTTTTAAAGAACCTCTAGAAAATAATTCATATTGTGGTTGCAAAGAAGTTTGAGCAAATTTTTCAAAATTTGTACTTTCACACGCACTAAAAGGTAATTCATCTCTAACAATCCATTTACACATCTCACTTTTCATTTTATCTTTACTATATTTAAAATTACCTACCAATTTACCTCCAACGGTCCCTAATTGTGTTTGTTGTTGTTCTAAATTACCACTTTTTTTTTCATGCCATTCCATATGCCTTTTTAAAGTACCCGTTCCCGAATTTTTTTTGTGCACATACAAATTTTGACATAAATTACATTGAACTTTTCCTAGATCTTCACGTCTTGTAAAATATTGCCATACATTACTAGAAAGTGAACGACCTCCTCGTGATTGTTGTTGTGTAGTTGATCTAGAATTACTACCAATATTTTCTCCTTCATTTTGTTCTTGATGCATTTCATCATATTCATCAACATCTAATGTAATATCAATTCTAGGTGCATTTGGGATACGTGATGAACTACCACCTTCCATTTTTTTATGAATTTTTAATAAAAAAGATAAGAAAGTAAACACTTAATAAAAATTTTAAGCAAATTGTAACAAGTAAAAACTTAATAATAACAATTAAGTAAACTTGAAATGCAAATAATAACAAGTAAACACTTAATAATAAAAATTAAGTAAAAAGATAAGAAAGTAAACACTTAATAAAAAAATTAAGCAAAAAGAGAAGAAAATAAACAATTAATAATAAAAATTAAGCAAAAAGAGAAGAAAGTCTAGAATTGCAAACTTGAAATTGAAGAAGTTGAGCTCTTGATCTTGAACTTAATCTTCCAACTTCCAAGTTTCTACTTCACCTTTGTAATTGCAACACTTCCAAATTAATGTGATTTGCTTATAATTGAATTTGAGATAATAGTAATTAACGAAATTAGAAGAGTAAAAATGTGTAAGAGTAGAGAAAGAGAGATAATAGTAATAGAGAGTAAGAGAGATTGATATTAGTAGAATTTTGGTGTAAATAAATTGTGGGTGAAATAGGGTATTTATAGAAATTTCTAAACTTTTTTTTTCCCAAAATACCCTCAAAATATAGCTGTTTATTGTTGTTAGAGGGGTATTTTGGTCAAAAATGAGAAAATGGCTGTTGGTAGCCGTTACTGGGCCGGGTCTAGGACCGACCCGGCCCAGCCCAGTAACGGCTACCCCAACGGCTACTTTTAAAAAAAAATTTTTTTTTAAAA
>Ga0081540_1004107_pt1 | contig 11236 bp, 10 predicted proteins | sample TabmetS2T1R1_FD_71024 | JGI IMG/M metagenome (GOLD analysis project Ga0081540, IMG submission 71024) | Tabebuia heterophylla rhizosphere microbial communities from the University of Puerto Rico - S2T1R1 | ecosystem: Host-associated > Plants > Roots > Rhizosphere ...
TTGCGTTGATGAGATCGATCGTCCCCACGATGTTGAACAGGCCCACGAGCGGTCGCGCGAGGCTTGACCGGCGCACGACCGCGCAAAGCGCGACGAGCGCCAGGATGGCGGCGAGCAGGTCACCGAAGGCAGCCGGCTTCGCGAATTGCTCAGGCAGGCCCGGAAACACCGCTCCCGAAGCGAGAAACATCAGCCCAAGGTGCCGCAGCGCATGCAGCAACAAAATCGGGATCACGACCGAACGCGGCTCGAGCCTGGGAAGGAGCGGCAGCAGATAAAGCTTGGCCGCGATCGCAAACACGACCGTGCTGAACAGCAAATTGACCGTGAGAATGTTCATCTGCGTCTCCCGCCGTTATCGGGCGATTGTCATGCGATGGGCCTTAGATCTAATGTCGCACATTGGCCGTTTCGATCCGTCGCGTCGTACCATAACCGGACGTTCTGGCTGTATACTCGCGGCGTGAACGAAGCCTTCTTCGCCGAATTGTCAGCGTGGCTGGCCGAGGCGAGCCTTTCCGGCACGTCGGACACCGAGATCGTGTCTGGATTCTGCGACCGTTGCGTCGCGGCCGGACTCCCGCTTGCTCGCGCTCTCATGTTTATCGACACGCTGCATCCGGTCCACGAGGGCCGCCTGTTTCGCTGGGGCTATGGGCCCACCGAGTCGCCTCTGCTCGAATATGGCCGAACCAGTCCGGAGGCCCTCGCTGCATCGGGCTTCAAGCCCCCGGATGTGGAGCAGGCCCAGCGCTGGCGCAACAGCCCGCACTACAAGATGGCGCAAACTGGCGAATCGTTTCTGCGCCGACGCCTGAACGCCGCGGCCGAAGACGAGTTCCCGACGTTGTCGGACTTTCTGGCAGCGGGGATGACCGACTACGTCGCGATAATCAACCGCTTTGCCCCGCAAGGCGTTATCGGCGAGATGGACGGCTTTTACTCGTCATGGGCAACGAGCGTCCCCGGCGGGTTCAGCGACGGCCAAATCGCGGTACTTCAGCGTACCGCGCCGTATCTCGCTGTCGCCATCAAATCGGTGTCGCTCGCGCGCATGACCGGAACGCTGATGGAAACATATCTCGGTCGCGACGCCGGCCGGCGCGTGCTCGGCGGCCGCATCGTGCGCGGAATTGCCGAACGGATCGATGCAGTCGTTTGGTTCAGCGATTTGCAAGGGTTCACGCGTATCACCGACCACGCACCCGAACAGGCCATTCCATTGCTAAACGACTACTCCGATGCCATCGTCTCGGCGATTCACGAGCATGGCGGTGATGTACTCAAGCTGATCGGCGACGGTACGTTCGCCATCTTCACCGCGGAAGACCGCGCGCACGCATGCGGGGCGGCGTTATCCGCGGCGATCGCCGCGCGCGGGCGCGTCGAGAAATTGAATAGGCGCCGGGCGGCCGAGGGCAAACCGATAACCGACATGTATCTCGGTTTGCACGTCGGTGAAGTCTTCTATGGCAATGTCGGAAGCCGCGAGCGGCTGGACTTTACCGTCATTGGGCCGGCGGTGAACGAGGCAAGCCGCATTGCAGCGATGTGCCGTTCGGTCGATCAGCCGGTTTTGATGTCGTCGGCGTTTGCCAATGTCGGCGGCATTCAACGCCGCCTCGTTTCGGTGGGACGATACGCGTTACGCGGCGTCGCACACCCGCAGGAGCTATTCACGCTCGATCCCGATGCGTAACAGTCGGCGATGGCGATAGGAAAATCACCGGCATGGTGTCATCGCCAGCGAGGTCCGCCTTTTATCAGTGGATGCCAGGGACAAGCCCGGCGTGATGACACTTTCGCGCCGTGGCGGCGGGTGAAACGCGCGGTTCAGTTTCCGAGTGCGCCGCAGTAGACAGCGGCCCCCCGGCGGCCCTCATTACGCATGTACCTTCCACGGAACATCGACCTTCAGGCGACGGGAACCGGAGAACGACACTGTATTATGTTTGAAACAATTCTCGCGATAATCAGAATTTATGCCTGTAACGTGGTCGCTTGGTTCCCATTGGAAATTTCGTCATCCGGGGGTGCTGCTTGCCGCAGTGATCGGGACTGCGATCATTGCCGCAACCCTATGGATTTTCAGCACCTATAACTCGTGGAACGCCTCCGTCGGGCCGTTCCTTGAGTTCGAGATCCGACTGCCCCCCGGCATCCTTCTTCCGGCCGACAACCACATCGAGGTGACCTTCTGGTCGGACGGAGTCGGGAGGGGCTGTCGTGGCCTACACGTACGGCGCTCGGTCGATCCACCTGAAATTGCCGGTAGATGCCGCATCATGGGATACGGCAAGGAGCACATTCTGTCGATGCGTCTGAGTCGGTACGCGGAAGGCTATTGGAAGATGCCGATCGGTTGGAACATAGATCGCGACCCGGCCTTCGGTCCGTGGCTACGCATCGAGTATTCCAGGGCGCCCGCGGGGGAAAGGGAAGTGTCCTCGCTCCCGTACGGTGAGTACCACTTCCGCTACCTAATTCGTCCATAATTGGCTTGCGAGCTCGGCGCCAGTGCGCAGACAGCCGCTACCCGCGCTCACTTCGGCGCAGGCCGCGTTGCATTTCGGCGGGGCAGAACCTCGCTGCGCCGATGCTCGAGAATTTCCATGACGCGCGGAAGCAGGGCGGCAGCGATGATGGCGTGACCTTGCTCCGTGAAATGGATGAGATCAAGGGTACGGTAGCGCAGCGGCATCTCCTCATCGTAGACAATCACGCCGATCGAGCGAGCCTTGAGCCGGCGCTCCATCTCCGCAATGTTTGCCGCGCGCCATTCCGCAGGGACGAGGACACGCCGATCGTTTCCGCCCGGCTGCAAGATCACGATGTCCGTTCCATCCGGCACATCCCTATCGATGCGGCGGAGCATCATCCCCGTCGTGTCGAAGGGCACTCCCGCATTGGTGACCTGAGCATCGATGCCCTTGGCTCGGAGCAGGGCCTGCAACTGCGCGGGATAGGCGCCTTGGTTGCCGACGTACCAGCCGTGCGTGTTGCTGGCGCCGATCGCGACGATTCGCAGCGGCGCCGCGTTGACGGTCGCGCTTGCGCATATCAGTGCCGCAATCGCGAGCAAGACGGCTCCGCCGAGGCAGCGCGCGATGGCCGTTTGCAGCGGCTGGGCGGCTCGCAATTTTTCGCTCCCTGTCTCGTCCGAGCTCAAGGCGATAATCCTTTTTTCGTGCAAAACAAAGCGGTCCTGCGTGCGCTCGCTACGGACCGCCGCGATAGGAGACGCGCCAGATCGTGCCGTTTCCGTCCTCGCTGACGAGAAGCGCGCCGTCATGCGCCACGGCGATGCCGACGGGGCGGGCCCAAACCGCGGCATCGTTGATGACGAAGCCGGTCATGAAGTCCTCGTATTCGCCGCTCGGCTCGCCGTCCTTGAGCCGCACGCGCACCACTTTGTAGCCGGTGCGCTTCGCCCGGTTCCAAGAGCCGTGCTGGGCGGCGAACGCATCGCCGGCGTATTCGGAAGGAAACTGGTCGCCCTCGTAGATGACCATGCCCATCGAGGCGGAATGCGCCTGGATCAGCACGTCGGGCACGGTGATCTTGTCCTTGAGGTCCGGCCGCTCGCCGCGATGGCGCGGGTCTTCGTTGGCGCCGAGATAGTACCAGGGCCAGCCGTAGAACGCGCCGTCGCGCACGCGCGTCATGAAGTCGGGCACGAGATCGTCGCCGAGATCGTCACGCTCGTTGGTCGAGCACCAGAGGTCCCCGCTTTGCGGATGCACGGCGAGGCCCACGCAGTTGCGCAGCCCGCTGGCGAACACACGGCGATTGCCGCCCTCGGGATCGAACACGAACACCGCCGCGCGGTCGGTCTCGATGCCCCAGGCGCTGCCCCGGCCGTGCTGCGCTTCCCAGCGTGCGATCGCCGCGGCGTCGCGCTTTCCCATCCCCTCGCCGTCATTCGTTGCGGAGCCGACCGAGACGAACATCTGCCGGCCGTCCTTGGAGAAGACGATGTCGCGGGTGATGTGGCCGCGCTGCACCGCGCGGCCGCCCGCGCGGGCAAGATCGCGCACGATGACCTCGGGCTTTCCCCGCGCCTTGAGGTCGCCGCTGCGGTAGGGATAGCGCACCACCGATCCGGTGTTGGCGATGTAGACCCACTGCGGATCCGGCCCGGGCGGATAGAAGGCGATGCCGAACGGCGCATTCAGGCCTGAGGCGAACACGTCGTTGCTGCTGGGCTGCGACGCGCCGTCCGCGGCGCGCAGCACGCGAATGCGGCCCGGCTCGGATTCGGCGACGAAGATGTCCCCGTTCGGCGCGATGCGAAGGACGCGCGGATCGCGCAGATCGGCGGCGAACAGCTCGACCTGGAATCCCGGCGGCACCTTCGGCGCCGCGGCGGCGGGCTTGGCGATCACGCGGGGAGGATTCGCCGCTGACCGCGTCGCAAATGGCGGGGGCAGCTCGGTGATCTTGCGCCGGACCAAGGGCGCGTCACTGCGCCAATCGCCGAATGCCGCCTTGCCTTCCAGCAGCTCGCCGATCGAGTCGGAGGCGCCTTGCGCCAAACCGGCCGGCGCAAGCAGCAGCGAGCACGCGAACGCCGCGGCCACGGCTCCCGCCGTGATTACTAGCAGCAGTCTCGGCGAGCAGCGCACTACCTCGCCGCTACGACGGCGCGTGATGGCCGGCCCGGCCGTGTTGAATTGCGTTGCTGTTTCCATGGCGCCTCAGGAAATATAGCGCATGTTCCGTTCAGATCGAATCACGCAGGCGTCATGGCACGCACAGCGCGGCGGGAGGCCCCGCGTCTTTCTAACTTGATAAAGACGTGAATGGCAGCGGAACTCGGCTCGCCCGAGTTCCGCTGCATGCGTGCCGCAAGTCGGGTAACCCCGACTTGATTGCGTCAAGCATCTGCAAGCGGCATCAAGCTGCGTGCAATCTCGCGCGCATGATTCGCATTGTGGGCGATTTCGCCGAGGTAGGGCCGCACGATGCGCCCGAGCCCGGTCAACGCGATCGACGGCTTGCGATGAAACAGCGCTCCGCCCAGCTCGCGCTCGAGCGCGCCGATGGCGGCGGTCAGCGAGGGTTGCGAGATGCCGCAGCGGTGGGCGGCGCGGGTGAAACTGAGCTCCTCGCACAGCGCCAGGAAGTAATGGACCTGCTGCATTTGCAAGGCTGATGGCCCCCCCGTTCGGCCCGACTATCGCGCCGATGGCGCTGATCGCGGCCATGCTCCAGGCAGAGGCTGTCACAGGCCGGTGGGACGGTCCTTGGGCCGGATCTGAATTGTTCTGAATCGGGAAGGTAGCCCGGGTTGTGCGCAGCGGAATTCGGGACCTAGAACACGTTTCTCGTCCGTCATGCCCGCACTTGTTGCGGGCATCCGCGTCTTTCCGGCCCCAAGGAAGACGTGGATGGCACCGAAACTCGGGCTTGCTCGAGTTTCGCAGCATTGAGTGCAGCAAAGTCGGGTAAACCCGACTTGCGGTGACAAGCCCGGCCATGACGCTCTTGGTACGCTTCGAACGGAACGCCCTCCTCCGGCGCTGCGCGCTCCTCAGGATGAGGACAAGCATCGCCTACAACTTCGGCGGCTGATCGATCTCGGTGCGGCGCAGCAGATAATCCAGCCCCCCGACGCGAAACCAGCGGTAGCCGTAGCCCTCGACGACCAGCCGATGCTTGCCGCGCTGGTCGGCGCGGCTGTGGTCCTCGCTTAAGAGATTGACCAGGAGCTTTCCGTGCCCGCCCTGCGCTCCCTTAAGCTCCGCGGAAAATGCGATCTCGCGCGGCTTGGCGTCGAGGTTGTGCACGAACAGCACCGAATTGTTGCGCCAGTCGTAGCGCATCACCAGCACCGCCGGATCGCGCATCGGGATGACCATGAAGTCGCCCCAGCCGATCTCGGGCACCTCCTTGCGCATGCGGATGATGCGCTCCGTCCAGTTGAGCAGCGAATCCGGATGGCGGCGCTGGATCGCGGCGTTGATGTGCTCGAAGCCGTACGGACCGCCGGAGATGACGGGCAAGCGTGGCTTGTCGCTCTTGGTGAAGCCGCCGTGCGGTTCGTTCGACCACTGCATGGGCGTGCGCGCGCAATTGCGCTCGGGAAGGCTGAGGTCGTCGCCCATGCCGAGCTCGTCGCCATAACGCAGCACCGGGGTGCCGGGGAGCGTGAACATCAGGCTGTAGGCGAGCTCCAAACGGCGGCGGTCGCCGTCGAGCATGGGAGCAAGGCGGCGGCGAATGCCGCGGTCATAAAGCTGCATCTCGGGCTTGGGCGCGAAGGCGGCAAACACCTTCTGCCGCTGCTGCTCGGTCAGCCGGCCGAGATCGAGCTCGTCGTGATTGCGCAGGAACAAGCCCCATTGCGCCGTGGCGGGACGCGGCTTGGTCGCCTTCATCGCTTTGATCAACGGCCGCGCATCGGCGGTCGCCAGGGCATAGAACAGGCGCTGGTTGACGTGGAAGTTGAACATCATGTGCATGCGGTCGCCGTCGTCGCCGAAATATTCCATATCGGTCTTGGGCAGCACGTTGGCCTCGGCGAGCACGATGCAGTCGCCCTGCCGCCACTGCAGGAACTCGCGGAACATCCGCAGCATGTCGTATTGCTCTTGGGGCTTGCCGACGTTCGCGCCCTTGGTGCCGATGATGAACGGCACCGCGTCCATGCGGAAACCGGAAACGCCGAGCTGAATCCAGAAGCCCATGATTTTCAGGATCTCCGCCTGCACCTGCGGATGCGAGGTGTTGAGGTCGGGCTGAAAGTCATAGAAGCGGTGGAAGTACCAGGCCTTGGCTTCCCGGTCGTAGCTCCAGGTCGATTTCTGCACGCCTGGAAACACCATACCTTCCTCGGCGCGCGGCGGCTTCTTCTTCGACCACACGTACCAGTCGCGGTATTTCGATTGCGGATCCTTGCGCGCCGCCTTGAACCAGGGATGTTCGTTCGAGGTGTGGTTGACCACGAGATCGATGAGCACGCGGATGCCGCGCTGCTTGGCGCCGTGGGTGAATTCGACAAAATCGCCGATGGTGCCGTAGCGCGGATCGACGCCGTAGTAGTCGGACACGTCGTAGCCGTCGTCGCGATAGGGCGAAACCTGGAACGGCATCAGCCAGATGGCGGTGACGCCGAGACCGTGCAGGTAATCGAGACGGCGCATCAAGCCGGTGAAGTCGCCGATGCCGTCGCCGTTGGAATCCATGTAGGTTCCGACGGAGAGGCAGTAGATCACCGCATTCTTGTACCAGAGATCGTTGATCATTCCTGAACTTGACCGGCGGCGAAGCCGAAACGAATCATTTGCTTATCGTTCATAGAAGAGGCTAACGCGCTCCCGCCGCCCCCGTTCCGCCCGGAGCTGGGCGGACGTGTTCAGTGCAGTTCGGCCTCGCAGGCTGATGGCAAAAGTGCGTCCCCAATTCAGTGCTCAGGCATCGTCAATGACACTCGACATCCGGGCTTTGCCGATACGCGTGTGATGACACTCCCAAGCTGCTCTGCCAGCAGGCGCACAATGCGCGAGCCCAACCCTTCCTTGCTGTCCTCCGGGCATCCCTTTCCATTGTCCTCGACGACCAACGTCAACTTACCGTCGTTCACCCGCTGCAGCACGACATTGACTGTTCCGCCACGGTCGTCGGGAAAAGCATACTTGAAGGCGTTGGTGACAAGCTCGTTCACGATCAGCCCCATGGAGACTGCCCGATCGGCGCTAAGGAAGATCTGCTCGGCGTTAACGCTCACCGCGATGGGCCGCACGTCTCGAAGAGCGTCACCCAGATTTTGGCAGCACACGGTCAGATACTCGCGCATATCGATCAACGATTGCCCATCCTTCGGAGAAAGATGGCTGTGCGCATTCGCGATCACATGCACTCGCGCGACTGCGGAAGCAAACGCGTCCTTCGATCCCTGCTCCTTTTGTGAGCGCTTTTGCAACTCGAGTACAGACGAGATCATGGCGAGATTGTTGCGGATACGGTGGTTCAGTTCGTACAGCATGACTTCTGCCGACCGTTCGGCAGCGACGGCCTTTTCCAGCGCCTTTCGCATCGCCTCGCTAATCGTTGCGAGGGCAAGGCCGACAAGCACGAAAAGAACAAATGGTAAGAGGTATTGAGCTGGCGGCACGCCTCTGTCGGAGGGGAAAAGGACCGCAATGCTCAACGCGGTGCTCAGGATAGTCGCGTAAAAACCGGAGCCACGATCAAAAAGGATAGCCGCCAAGAATATCCCGGGAAGCAAAAGGAAAAATGTGAACATCCCCGATTGAAACTCCACGCCGATCTGAAGCGCAAAGCAGACCAGCACAATCAAGGTCGTGGCGCCGTACCTTGCGAAAATGCTTTGCGGGCGATCTGGGAGCAGAAGGAGAAGATTTTCCATGCGCGTTCTCCTCTAGAAGCCAGCCGCGCGTGTTCCGCCGCGCCATGTGCGGCCGTAACCGACGAGGAGTCGTCAATTCAAAGCATCGATGGCCGGGTCATAAGCGCGTTCACGCGCGTCTTCCGAGCGCTATGCCCGGCCATGATATCGCGCTTGCGCGCGCCAGCGCTTGCCTTCACACGCGCGGGTTGCCCCAGTGCAGGAGGGAGTGCGCCTCCTCGCCGTCGCGCACACGCCCGCCGGCGCAGGCGGCGAACCACGCCACGGCAGCGCCGACAATCGCCGCCGACCCCGCAAAGAAGGCGAGAATGACGGCGCTTTTGCGCGCGCGGGAAATGTTGTCCCTGGCGCGGGCGGCGACCTCATCCACGCGCCGCTGCGCGTCACCTTCGGGAATGCCGGTGACGGCCGCGGTCAGGCGGATGAGGTAGATGCGATCCTCCGGCTGCAGGCCGCCATGGCCCGCGGTGGTGAGCAGGATGCGCGCGGCCTCTGCGCGCGGATAGTCGAGATTGGCGTTGGTGCGGCGCTCGGCGCGAAACAAGCGGTCGAGATCGAAGGCGATGAGATTCTCGCCGCCGACCGAGCTCGACGCTGCGCCCTGACCGCCGGAGGGAGCCGCGAGACGGGTGAGCGACTGCGCCGTCGCCCATCCGATCACCGCGATCAACAAGGTGGCGAGCGCCCACGCCACGAGGCCATGCATACCGTCGCGCACGTCGGTGTCTTCGGGCGCGGGCGGGCGTACGCGCATGAGCCCGGCGAGATAGCCGCCGAGCCCGTAAGCGGCGATCGCCGCCAGGAGAATATAGAGCCCCGAGAGCAGTACGAGGGCAAACGAGGCGTCGCGCCAGGTCGGCGCCGTCGAGCTCACGGAAAGCCCGATGGCGAGGGCGAAGGCCTGCAGCACGAGCAACAGCGCCGCCGCGGCGATCGCGCCGGCGATGATGGGACCCCATTCGGGGTAAAAGAAACGCTCCGCCCAGGGCGCGGCGCGTGTATCGGAGGCAGGGCGGGGCTCCACAGGGCTCGGCCCGGGATAAGTGGCGGTCATGATCGGCTCCAGGTTAGCGCAGGCCGAGGAGCGAAAGGACAACCATGATCACGACGATCAAGCCGATCAGATAAATCAAGCCATTCATCTGCAACTCCATCCGGTTATTTCGACAAAGGCACACACAGAACCGCAGCTTGCGAAAATTGTTCCTGAGTCGGGTAGCCGTCTCATGGCGCGCCGCCTCCGGGACTGGTCAGATGCGCCCGGGCCAAAACCGCTAAGGACGCGCGTGCACCGCGCTCCGAACCGTGGGGCGGCAGGGCAACGCGCCATTGCGGGCTCACACGCCGCAACCGCTGAGACGCGAAATCGTTTCTACAGCAGCCGGGAACTCGACACGTCGCACTACGTTTCCGTGCGGGATGAAATTCCCCCACCAAAGGAGACGCCAGATGGCGAGACTTGCCTATGCTTCGATCCTCATCGCACTCGTTGCGACATGCGCGAGTGCCCAAGCCCAACAGCAACGCGGCGGCTCGGCTGCTCAGATCATGTCGAGCATCCCGGCCAACGGCGAGACCGTCACCCATTGGTACAAACAGAGCGTCTACGACCCGCAGGACAATAAGATCGGCGAGGTCATGGACGTGCTCGTCGACCGCGCGGGCAAGGCAACCGCGCTCATCGTCGGCGTCGGCGGGTTCCTTGGCGCAGGCGAAAAGGATGTCGCCGTGCCGTTCAATGCAGTTCAGATCACGAACAAGAATAACAACAAGTGGTACCTCGTCATGAACGCGACCAAGGACGCGCTGAAGAACGCGAAGGGGTTCAAATACGACCGCACCGAGATGAAATGGATCCCGGAGTAAGCCTTCGCCCCCACCGGCGCGCCTGCGCGCAATAGATAAGCGAGAGTTCCGCAGCGTTGAGCGCCGCAAGTCGGGTAAATCCCGACTTGCGGTGACAAGCCGTCAACGGGTCCGCTGGTTGCCGCGCCGGCAGACGCGGAAGGATCGCCTCAGCGCTCGTAGAAGAAGACCTCGGGATGCTCGCGGCGCCACGCGGCGCGGCGCTCCCGATTCTCGCCGATAATGATGCCGAGCCGCACGCAGGCGCGACGATCGCCGTCCTCGCAAGCCACGCGGAGGGACATCATGCGATCGCCCAATTCGTCGCGCACGACCGCAACCGGTGGCGGCCCAGCGGCTACGGGGGGCCCGCAATATTCCGGCGCAACGACGACCCAGGCGCCGTCGGCGCGCTGCTGATAGCAACCCCGCTGATAGTAGCGGTAGCCGCCCGGCCGCGCTTGGCCTTGCGCGGCGACGGCGGCGCCCGTCGCCCCGCCGACGATCGCCCCGATCGCAGCGCCCTTCCCGCCGCCCACTGCTCCGCCCAAGATTGCCCCGGCCGCCCCGCCGAGGATCGCGCCGCCCACCGGGTCCTGCGCGGCCGCGTCCTGAACCGGCGCGGCAATGGCGATGGCAAGTAAGGCGATAGCCCCCAACGATCGATACATGTTCGGCCCCTCGAATTGCGTGGATTCGCAACTCTTGGCACGCGGATGCGGCGGAACAGAGGCGGGCTCCTCCTGCGCCGCCGGGGCGCTTGGCGGCCCGCGCGGGGCGCGTTTACCTTAATGACGATGTCGCCAATGCGAGTTTGCGAACTCCGTCAGCTCCAATTCCACGGCAAGAAACGGAGTGTTTCCGACGACGCGCGGGCGATCCTTGTATACTGGCGCCACTTACTCGTGCGCTCCCCCTCCCAACCAAACCCCGCCTTGCCGGAGTTTGGTTCCTTTATACGTGCCGGAAGCGGCCAAGCCCGCAGCTGGCTGGGGAGGGGGCGCGCGAACAAACGAGAGT
>Ga0081540_1004108_pt1 | contig 11236 bp, 9 predicted proteins | sample TabmetS2T1R1_FD_71024 | JGI IMG/M metagenome (GOLD analysis project Ga0081540, IMG submission 71024) | Tabebuia heterophylla rhizosphere microbial communities from the University of Puerto Rico - S2T1R1 | ecosystem: Host-associated > Plants > Roots > Rhizosphere ...
TCGAGGCACCTCGCGCGTGCCGCCGTGGCGGGGCCGGCCGCCACGTAGACGCGGGCACGCAGGGGCAGCGCGGCGATGCGGTCGAGAACTAGATGGCGGCGCGGCTTGCGCTCCTTGGCCATGTGCAGGCGACGCTGTCCGGGCAGACACAGGGCGGTGAGGGTGCGCCGAACGGTGGCGAGGTCACGGGGAGCGACGAGTACCGCACATATCAGATAGCGGCCAGGTCGTTCGGACTCGTCGACGAAGGCGTGCACGGGTACCGGCTTCCGGGAGAGGCGACGGAGAAGCCCGGGTACAAAGCAACTTCAATCCGTCACCCGGGCGAGCCCGGTACCCTTCGCGTACCCAGTCCCGTCAGCCTAGTGGCCGGTTGACCGGCAGCCGACATCGGGTAACCGCGGTGGCGGCGTATTTTCTTAGTCGTGAATGGTCCTGTGGCGCTTCCGCCACCGGTGGTACCCGGGCTCACCGGGCTGACCGTGCTGGCCCGGGGCGGGTACTCGACCGTCTACCGGGCAATGCAGGTGTCGATCGGCCGGCCCGTCGCGGTGAAGATCGAGAACAGGTCGCTGGCCAGCGAGCACGACCAGCGCCGGTTCCTCCGCGAGGCCCGGGCCGCCGGCCGGATGTCCAGCCACTCCTACGTCGTCGACCTGTTCGATGCCGGAGTCACCGCCGACGGACACCCGTACCTGGTCATGGAGCTGTGTGCCGGGTCCTACGCGGACGTGCTGAAGGTGCGCGCGCTGAGCGCCTACGAGGTCCGCGACGTGGGCGTGAAGATCGCCGACGCGCTGGCCGACGCGCACGACGTCGGCGTGGTGCACCGCGACGTCAAGCCGGCGAACATCCTGATCACCGAGTTCGGCGAACCGACGCTGGCCGACTTCGGGCTGGCGGTGCTGGCGGAGATGCGCGACGTGTCGCTCACCCTGGAGGTGCTGACACCCGCCTACGCGCCGCGCGAGATGTTCCGCAGCGGCTGCGAACCGTCGCCCGCGTGTGACGTCTACTCCCTGTGCGCGACGCTCTACGCCCTGCTGCGCGGGAAGCCGCCGCGCTGGCGTGACGACCGCAATCCCAGCCTGCTCACCCTGATAGAGCTGTTCGACCGGCCGATCCCGGACCTGCCCGGCGTGCCGGGCGACCTGCTCGACCTGCTGCGTTCGGGGATGGACAACAACCCGGACGCCAGGCCGCGGGCGGGCATCCTGCGCGACCGGCTGGCCGCGTTGACGCTGCGGCCAGCCACCGATGAAACCATCATGATCCCGGTACCGGTGGTGCCGGCACCCCGGCCGGGCGTGGTGTCCTCGACGGGTCCCACCGCGGCCGACTCGACGGTGCCGCTCGACCCGGGCTGGGGTCAGTAGGACTTGTCCTGCCCCAGCACGTGCTGGGCGACGAAGTTGAGGATCATCTCGCGGGACACCGGCGCGATCCGCATGGCCCGGGTGACGCCCAGCAGCGTCGCGACGCCGTACTCCGAGGTCATGCCGTTGCCGCCGTGGGTCTGGATGGCGGTGTCCACGGCGAGTACCGCCGCCTCGGCGCACGCGTACTTGGCCATGTTGGCGGCGACGCCGGCCTCCAGGTCGCGCCCGGCGTCGTAGAGCCCGGCGGCCTTGGCGACCATCAGGCGGGCCAGCTCGACCTGGATCTGCGCGTGCGCGAGGGGGTGGGCGATGCCCTGGTGGGTACCGATCGGCCGGCCCCACACCGACCTGCCGGCCGCGTACTGCGACGCGCGCGCCAGGGCGTACCGGGCCATCCCGATGGCTCCCGCCGCGATGGTGATTCGCTCCGGGTTCAGCCCGGAGAACAGGGCGGGCAGCCCGGACTCCTCCCCGCCGATGAGCGCGCCGGCCGGCAGGTGGACGTCGTCCAGGTAGAGCAGCCACTGCTTCTCCGGCGACACGATCTCCATGTCCAGCTTGGACTTGGTGAGCCCGGGCGAGTCCACGGGTACCAGGAAAAGGGCCGGCACCAGACGGCCGGTGGCGGCGTCGGCGGTGCGCGCCACGACGAGGATCTGCTCTGCCTGGTCAACGCCTGAGATGAAGCACTTGCGGCCGTTGAGGATCCAGCCGTCACCGTCCCGGGTGGCCACAGTGGACAGTCGGTGCGCGTTGGAACCGGCCTCGGGTTCGGTGATGGCGAACGCGACGACCCGGGTGCCGTCGGCGAGGCCGGGCAGCAGCTCGGTGCGCTGCGCCTCGGTGCCGTGCTTGGCGATGATGGTCGCGACGATGGCCGGGGAGACGACGAGCAGCAGCAGGGGGCAGCCGGCGGCGGCCAGCTCCTCGCAGACGATCGCCAGCTCGGTGATGCCGCCGCCACCGCCCCCGTACTCGACGGGCACGCTCACGCCGATGTACCCGAGCTTGCCGGCCTCGGCCCACAGTTCGGTGGTGTGGCCGCCCGACTTGGCCTTGGTCACGAAGTACTCGTGACCGTACCGGCGACCCAGCGCCGCCACGGCCTCGCGGAGCTGTTGCTGCTCAACGGTTTCGGTCAGGTCCATGGTTCACTCCGGAGTGATGACGGCGAGCACGGTACCGGTGTCGACCGTGCTGCCGGCGCGCACCGGCAGCTCGGCGACGACCCCGGCGTCGGGGGCGTGGACGGGGTGTTCGAGCTTCATGGCTTCCAGGGTCAGCAGCAGCGCCCCCGCCGGGACGCGCTGGCCGGCCTCGACGAGGACCCGGCCGACGGTCGCGGGCAGCGGTGCGACGAGCGACCCGGCGGCCAGGTCCGGTACCGGCAACGGAAAGCGCGGCGCCTCGGTCAGCGCCACCGCGCCACCGGCCGGAGAGTCCACATAGGACACGTCGCCGACCCGGTTGACGGCGAAGGCCCGGCGGACACCGTCGACCTCCAGGATCACCTCGTCCGGCGTGGCGGAACGCAGGACCGCTTCGGGTGTCGAGGACGCGAGCGCGCCGGTGCGGTCGAACCGGTACCGGACCTCGACGGTGCCGGCGCCGGTCGAGTACTCGACGACCTGCGGTGCGGACGGCAGGTTGCGCCAGCCCGACGGCGCGATCGGGTGCCGCCTCCCGGCGGCCGAGGCCAGCGCCGCGGCGAGGGCGGGCAGCCGCACGTCGTCCACCGTGGACAGCAGCTCGGGGTGCGCGGGCAGGAACGCGGTGTCGGCGGTGCCGGCCAGGAACTCCGGGTCGCGCAGGATCCGCACGAGCAGGTCGCGGTTGGTGGTGACGCCGTGCAGTTGGGCGCCGGCAAGGGCTCCGGCCAGGATCCGGGCCGCCTCGGTCCGGGTCGGTGCCCAGGCGATCGCCTTGGCGAGCATGGGGTCGTAGTGCACGCCGACGACCGAACCGTCCTCGACGCCCGAGTCGAGCCGGACGCCGGGCGCGGCCAGCGGCGCGAAGGCGGCGGTCGCCGGTACCGCGAACCGGTGCAGGGTACCGGTGGACGGCAGCCAGCCCTGGGCCGGATCCTCGGCGTAGAGCCGCACCTCGATCGCGTGCCCGTGCATCGGCGGCACGGCGTCGAAGGGCAGCACGGCGTCGAAGGGCGGCGCGGCGTCGAAGGGCAGCGGTTCGCCGTCGGCGACCAGCAGCTGCAGCCGCACCAGATCCAGCCCGTAGACGCACTCGGTGACCGGGTGCTCGACCTGCAGCCGGGTGTTCATCTCGAGGAAGTAGAAGTCGCCGTCGGGGCCGAGGAGGAACTCGACAGTACCGGCGCCGACGTAGCCGACCGTGCGCGCCGCCTCGACGGCCGCCTCGCACAGTGACGAGCGCAGCGCCGGGGAGACCGCGGGCGACGGTGCCTCCTCGACGATCTTCTGGTGCCGGCGCTGGATGGAGCAGTCCCGCTCGCCGAGGGCCACGACCCGTCCGTGCGCGTCCGCGACGATCTGCACCTCGATGTGGCGGGAGCGCTCCAGGTACCGCTCGATGAAGACGGTACCGTCGCCGAACGCCGACTGCGCCTCGCGCCGCGCCGCGTCCACGGCGCCCGGCAGTTGCGCGGGATCACGGACCACCCGCATCCCCCGCCCGCCCCCGCCCGCGGAGGCCTTCACCAGCACCGGAAAGTCGGCCGCGTCGGGAGCGTCCAGAGTGGACGGAAGGGTCGGCACGCCCGCCTCGGCCATCAACCGCTTGGCGGACAGCTTCGAGCCCATCGCCGCGATCGCCTTGGGCGGTGGGCCGACCCAGACCAGCCCGGCGTCGAGGACGGCGGTCGCGAAGTCGGCGTTCTCCGAGAGGAACCCGTAGCCGGGGTGGACCGCGTCGGCGCCGGACCGCAGCGCCGCGGCCACCACCAGGTCGGCACGCAGGTAGGTGTCGGCCGGCGCGGTACCCGGCAACCGGACGGCAAGGTCGGCCTCGCGGGCGGCGGGCAGGTCCGCGTCGGCGTCGGAGTAGACGGCGACCGTCTCGATGCCCATCGCGCGGCAGGTCGCGAAGATGCGGCGGGCGATCTCGCCACGGTTGGCGACCAGGAGCCGGCGCACGGCGCTACACCCGGAAGACGCCGAAGCCATCGGCGCCCCTTATCGGTCCATTGTGGACGGCGGACAGCGCCAGGCCCAGCACCGTCCGGGTGTCGCGCGGGTCGATGACCCCGTCGTCATAGAGCCTGCCGGAAAGGAACAGGGCGGTCGACTCCTGTTCGATCTGCTTCTCCACCATGAACCGCATGGCCGCCGCGGACTCCTCGTCGAACTCCTGGCCGCGCGCGGCGGCCGCCTGCCTGGCCACGATCTCCAGAGTGCCGGCGAGCTGCGCGCCGCCCATCACCGCCGACCGCGCGTTGGGCCAGCTGAACAGGAACCGCGGCTCGAAGGCCCGCCCGCACATCCCGTAGTTGCCGGCGCCGTAGCTCGCGCCGATGTTGAGGGTCAGGTGGGGTACCGCCGAGTTGGCCACCGCGTTGATCATCAGCGCGCCGTGCTTGATGATGCCGCCCTGCTCGTACGCGGAGCCGACCATGTACCCGGTGGTGTTCTGCAGGAACAGCAGCGGGGTGTCGGTCGCGTTGGCGAGCTGGATGAACTGGGCCGCCTTCTGCGCCTCCTCGGAGAACAGCACGCCCCGGGCGTTGGCCAGCACCCCGACCGGGTACCCGTGCAGGTCGCCCCAGCCGGTGACCAGGGCCGTGCCGTACACGGGCTTGAACTCGTCGAACTCCGACCCGTCGAGTACCCGGGCGAGCACCTCGCGGGGGTCGTACGGTACCCGCAGGTCGGCGCTGGGGATGCCGAGCAGCTCCTCCGGGTCGAACAGCGGCGGGGCCGCCGCCGATCCGCGGCCGAGCGCCGCGGCCGCCCCGGCCGGCGCCGGTGGGTCGCCGACGCGGGACGCGCCGACCCGGCGGACCACCATCCGCGCCAGGCGGATCGCGTCCCGCTCGTCCTCGGCCAGGAAGTCGGCCAGGCCCGACCGGGTGGCGTGCATCTGCGCCCCGCCCAGCGACTCGTCGTCGGTCTCCTCGCCGGTCGCCATCTTCACCAGCGGCGGGCCGGCCAGGAACACCTTCGCCCGGTCCCGCACGAAGATCGTGTAGTCCGACATGCCCGGCAGGTAGGCGCCGCCGGCCGTCGCGTTGCCGAACACCACCGCGATCGTCGGCCGCCGTGCCGCGCTCGCCCGGGTCAGGTCGCGGAAGACCGCGCCGCCGGGGATGAAGATCTCGGCCTGGGACGGCAGGTCCGCGCCGCCCGACTCGACGAGATTCACCAGGGGAAGCCGGTTCTCCGCCGCGATCCTCGCCAGCCGCTGGGACTTGCGCAGCGCGTACGGGTTGACCGCGCCGCCGCGCACCGTCGGGTCGCTGGCGACGATCATGCAGTCGACCCCCTCGACGGTACCGATCCCGCCGACGGTACTGGCGCCGGTCGGGTAGTCGGTGCCCCACGCGGCGACCGGGCACAGCTCGAGGAACGGGGCGTCCCGGTCGAGCAGCAGCTCGATGCGCTCGCGCGGGAGCAGCTTGCCGCGAGCCTTGTGCCGGGTGGCATACCGCTCGCCTCCGCCGGCCCGGGCCGCGTCCAGCGCCTCGTCCAGTGTGGACAGAGCGGCCAGCATGGCCGCGCGGTTGTCTACATAGGACTGGGTGGACGTGTCCACAGTGGAGTCGAGTCTCACCGCAGGCCCTCCGGGATGTCCACCAGCCGGCTGCGCAGCCACTCGCCCAGCGCCTTGGCCTGCGGATCGAACCGGGTCGAACCGGCCACGCCGGGACCGAGCAATCCGTGCACGACGAGGTTCAGGGCGCGCAGGTTGGGCAGCTCGTACCGGTCGATCGGCAGGGACGCGGTCTCCGGCAGCAGCTCACGCACCTTCTCGACGGTCAGGAACCCGCGCAGCCAGTGGTAGGCGGCATCCGACCGGGCCCAGACGCCGAGGTTCGCGTCGCCGCCCTTGTCGCCGGAGCGGGCGCCGATGACCGTTCCGAACGGTACCCGCAGGGTCGTCCCACCGTTGCCGGTCGCGGCGGCCCTCACCGGTACCGGCGGCGGACCGGCGGCCGACGTCACCGGCGGCGGTGGAATGTCCACAGTGGAGCCGTCGGGCAGCACCGCCTGGTGGCGCACCTCGCCCTGCGGGATCCGCTCGGCCGTGAAGATGCCGAACGGCGTCGCGTCGCCGGGGGGAGTGGTGAGGTGGCAGCCCGGGTACGAGCCGAGCGCGATCTCCACCGCCGCCTGGGAGAAGGCCCGGCCGGCCCGCTTCGGGTCGGAGTCCTTGACGTGGACGTGCAGCAGGGCGCTCGCGGTCTCGGTGCTGTCGGGGTCGGCATGGTCGGTGCGGGCCAGGTCGAACTCCAGCCCGTCCGCGCCGACCGCGTCGGTGAGCTGCGCCCGCACCAGCGCCGCCTTGGCCTCGATGTCCAGCCCGGTCAGCACGAAGGTCATCCCGTTGCGGAAGCCACCCAGCCGGTTGACGCCGAGCTTGAGAGTCGGCGGGGGCGGCCCTCCCCGTACCCCGCCGACCGCGACCCGGTCGGCGCCGTCCGCGCGCAGCGCGATCGTGTCGAACCGGGCGACGACGTCCGGCCCCGGGTACTCGGGCGCCGCGATCTCGTACAGGAGCTGGGCGGTGACCGTCTCGACCGTCACGGCCCCGCCGGTGCCGGGGTGCTTGGTGACGACACAGGAGCCGTCGGCCTCGACCTCGGCGATCGGGAACCCGGGGTGGGTCACGTCCGCGAGTTCGGTGAAGAAGGCGTAGTTGCCGCCGGTGGCCTGGGTACCGCATTCCAGGATGTGCCCCGCGACGGTCGCCCCGCCCAGCGCGTCGAAGTCCTCGCGGCCCCACCCGTACCGCGCGATCGCCGGCCCGGCCACCAGCGACGCGTCGGTGACGCGGCCGGTCACCACGATGTCCGCGCCCGCGCGGAGGCACTCGGCGATGCCGAACGCCCCGAGGTAGGCGTTGGCGGTCACCGCCCCCGGTCGGTCCACGGCGTCCCCGGTCACGTACCCGACGGCCGCCGGACGGTCGAGGGTGCCGGCCAGCTCCCGGAGGGCGGACGCCAGCCCGGCCGGGTTGACTCCGCCGGCGTTCACCACGACCTTCACGCCCCGGTCCAGGGCCAGGCCGAGGCAGGACTCCATCTGCCGCAGGAAGGTCCGGGCGTACCCGAGGGACGGGTCGCGCGCGGCGTCCCGCCCGAGGATGAGCATGGTCAGCTCGGCCAGGTAGTCCCCGGTCAGCACGTCCAGCTCGCCACCGGTGAGCATCTCCTGGAAGGCGGCGAACCGGTCGCCGTAGAAGCCGGACGCGTTGCCGATCCGGATCACCGCGCCGCCTCCTCGGGGCGCCGCCCAGGCTCCGGTGACGCGTCTGCCGCTCCGGCCTCCGGGGAGGTCCTGGGGCTCGGTGGCCGCCCGTCCCCGGGCGGCCCGGCGAACGCCTGCGCCACGTCCAGCCACTCGTCCGCCACCGGGCCGGTCGCCTCCAGCCCGAGGTCGTCGCGGTGCGCCCGCTGCGTCACCAGCAGGCAGAAGTCGAGTGCCGGTCCGGTGACCCGGTCCGTCGCGTCCGGTGGGCCGAAGGCCCAGGTGCCGCCGTCCGGCCCGGTCAGCTCGACGAAGACCGGCGCGTCCGGCGCTGGTCGGCCGTGCACCAGGAAGCTGAAGGCCATCGTGCGCACCCCGAGGTGCGCGACGTGCCGCAGCCGCCGGGTCGGCAGCCGGGGCCGGCCGAGCGCGGCGGCGACATCCTCGCCGTGCGCCCAGGTCTCCATCAGCCGCGCGGTTGCGGCGGAGGCCGGTGACATCGTGGTGCCGAACCACGGCAGCCGGGTGTCCTTCGGCGCCGCGGCGAGCGCCGCGGCCAGCTCGGCCCGGCTGGCCCGCCAGCGGCGCAGCAGTTCCGGCGGCTCGGCGAGGGCCCGTTCGGTGGCGGCCCCGACGAAGCCGTCCGGGTCGGTCGCGGCCGCGGCCAGCCAACGGCCGAACTCGTGCGGGTCCGTAGCGGACGCGACCGCCGCCCGGTCGGTCGAGGTGAGGTGGGCGATCTGGTGGGCGATCGACCATCCCGGGGCCGGGGTCGCGCGCCGCCAGTCCGCGGCGGGCAGTCCGGCCACCAGGTCATCCAGCTCCGCGGACTCCTCGTGCAGGTCGGTGAGGATCTCGGACAGATCAACCATCGGTACCCCTCAGGATCTCGCTGAGCTGGCCGGTCCACGCGGCGAGGATGGCGCTGCGGCGCGGGGTGTCGTCGCTGAGCAGGTTGGCCACGCCGAGCCCGCGCAGCAGGTCGAGGGTGGCCTGGACGGCCTCGCGCACGGCCGGGCGCCGGTCGTCGGCGCCGAGCAGATCGACGGCGAGCCGATGCATCTCCCGGCCGACACGGGCCTCGAGCGGTACGAGCGCGGCCCGCAGTGCCGGGTCGGTGCGCCCGGCGACCCAGACCTCCAGCGCGGCGACGTAGAGCGGCCCGGTGAACGCTGCGGCGAGCAGTTCGACGACCCGGGCCGTGTCGCCCGGGGGCAGGCCGGCGGCCTCGGAGCGGATCTCCTCGGCGCGGCGCATGGCGAGGTGCTCGACGGCGTCCAGGACCAGTGCGGCCTTGGTCGGGTAGTGGTGCAGCTGCGCGCCCCGGGACACCCCGGCCTTGCTGGCGATGAGCGTGGTGGTGGTGCCGGACCAACCGTGCTCCACGAGGCAGTCGACGGTGGCCTCCAGGAGCCGGCGCTGCGTGGCGCGGCTGCGCTCCTGCTGCGGCACCCTCGTCGGCACACCGACAGCCTGCCGCCCACCAAACAAACAGTCAAGGCTGATTTTTTCGGCTCGCCTTCGCGACTACCGAGTGGAGCGGGCGCCGCGAAACTCAGACTCGGGCGCGTCGGGCCAGGCGCTCGGGGTCGAGGATGATGACGGACTTGCCGTCCAGCCGGAGCCAGCCGCGCGAGGCGAAATCCGCCAGCGCCTTGTTGACCGTCTCCCGGGAGGCGCCCACGAGCTGCGCCAACTCCTCCTGGGTCAGGTCGTGGGTGACCCGCAGGACGCCGCCGTCGCGGGTACCGAAGCGGCCCGCCATCTGCAGCAGGTTCTTGGCGACCCGGCCCGGAACGTCCGTGAAGATCAGATCCGCCAGCGAGTCGTTGGTGCGCCGCAGCCGCCGGGCCAGTACCCGCAGAAGCTGCTCCGCGATCTCCGGCCGGTTGGTCAGCCAGGGGCGTAGTGCCTGCTTGCGCAGCCGGGCGACCCGGGCGTCGGTCACCGCGGTGGCGGTCGCGGTGCGGGGACCGGGGTCGAACAGCGACAGTTCGCCCATCATGTCGGACGGGCCCATGATCGCCACCAGGTTCTGCCGGCCGTCGGCGGCTCGCCGGCCCAGCTTCACCTTGCCGGACAGGATGATGTAGAGGCTGTCCCCGGGCTCGCCCTCGTTGAAGATCACCTCGCCCTTGCGGGCCTCGATGGTGTCCATGTCCTTCGCCAGCGACTCGGCCGACTCCGGATCAACGCCCTGGAAGATCCCGCTCCGTGCCAGTACCTCATCCATCGCCGCACCTCCGTCGGGCGTCGCGCCCGACCGGCCGGTCCGCGTGACGCGTCACACCGCAAGCCAGTCTAGGCACAATCGGGCACACGGTGGCGGCTGGGTGATGATGGCCGGGTGCAGCCCGAACTCCACACCCGCCGGGAGGCCGGCCTGGACGTGCCGGTACTCGTGTGGCGGTTCGCGCGACCGCTGCTCGCGATCTCGTCAGGTCCGCTGGGCGGCGGGATCGGTACCCGGTCCTGGGCGGTCAACGCGACGGTACCCATGTCTTATGAGCGGGACGACCCGGACGCTCATCTCACCGGCATCGCGGCCGGGCTCGGCCTGGCCGGGTCCTCCGGAGTCGGGCTCCTGACCGGGGTCGACGTCGGCCGGCGCGTTTCGGGCGCCGACGCCGGGGTGGCGGTGACGGCGACGGTCGGCCTGGGCGCCCCGGCCTGGGCCGCCGCTCCCGACGGCGATCCGCACCGGGCCGGGGCCGGAACGATCAACGTGGTCGCCCACGTGCCGGTCCGGCTGTCCGAGGCCGCCCTGGTCAACGCGGTCGCGACCATCACCGAGGCCAAGGCGCAGGCGCTGTGGGACCTGCCCGTAGCGGCGACCGGCACCTGCACCGACGCGATCTGCCTGACCTGCCCGCTGGACGGGCCGGTCGAGCCCTACGGCGGCCCCCGGTCGACCTGGGGCGCCCGGCTGGCCCGGGCGGTCCACGCGGCCGTCCTGGACGGCGGGAAGGACTGGTACGCGAGACCGAAGTCCTGGTCAGCGGCGCTCGGGTAGGTCGCCCAGCCCGGCTCCGGTATCCTTCGGCAGCGGTGTGACCCTCCGCTCAACTCGCTAGGACGGCCCGGACATGACCCCCGCACGACAGGCCGCGCCGCGCCGTCGCCTCGGTGCGGGCACGCTGGTGGTCGCCCTGGTCGTTCTCCTGGTCGGGATCGGCGTCGTGGGCATCGCCGTGGTCAAGGCCAACGCCGTCGACTCGACCTCCAGCCGGTGGTACCCGGCGGCCGCGGCCGGCCCCTCCTCCGCGTCTGCGAGCCCCGGGTCCTCGCCTTCGGCCGCGGGTACCGCTCAGCAGATCTCCATGTCGGGCGTCGGTGATGTGATCATGGGAGACGCGCCGAACAACCTGCCGCCCAACAACGGCAAGGACTTCTTCGCCGACGTGCAGCCCTCCCTCGGCGCCGACCTGCAGATGGCCAACCTCGAGCAGCCGCTGACCAACGACACCGGGGTCGGCA
>Ga0081540_1004109_pt1 | contig 11235 bp, 13 predicted proteins | sample TabmetS2T1R1_FD_71024 | JGI IMG/M metagenome (GOLD analysis project Ga0081540, IMG submission 71024) | Tabebuia heterophylla rhizosphere microbial communities from the University of Puerto Rico - S2T1R1 | ecosystem: Host-associated > Plants > Roots > Rhizosphere ...
CAACAACAACCGCGCTTTTCTGTCCGGGACGTGCAGCGCCACGCTCAATGGCGCCTCGATCTACATCGAGGCTCTGCGCAAGCCGGATACCTACAAGACGGAGGCAGGCGGGCAACTGAAGGATGACATCCTGCACGCCGCGCTGCCCAAAGGCCCCGGCGGGCAGTTCAGCTATCACGTCCCGTTCTCCAACCTGCTGATGGGTTATTCGAAGAACCAGGATGCGGCGAAGAAATTCCTTGGCTGGATTCACGCCAAGGACGTCTACGACAAGTGGTTTGTCTCCCAGAAGGGATTCTCGGTCGGCCCGACCACGGATTGGGAAAAGCACAAGCTGTGGGGCGACGACCCGATCATGCTGCCCTACAAGCAAGCGGCGCGCACAGGGCGCTTCGCTGGCTACCAAGGGCCCTCTACGCGCAAGGCAGCCGAGGTCGTAACCAAGTACATCATCATTGATATGTATGCGAAGGCCGTCCAAGGCATGCCCGCCGAGGATGCCGTGAAGTGGGCAGAGGCTGAGCTCAAGAAAGTCTACGTCTTAGGTTAAGCGTCCCCCTCCCTTTTTCCTGGGGAGCAAGGGAATCTTCCGGCCGACGAGGATCGAACATGGCGATAAGCGCGGTTTCCGCCACCACGCTCCGCGAGGCACCCCCTCCGCGGCGACGGCGTTTGCTCGAGGACGAGCGCTGGCTGGCGTTCGTGCTGCTGGTGCCGACCATCGTGCTGCTCGGCATGTTCATTGCCTATCCCTTCATTCGAGGGATATTGCTGTCGGTCACCAACTCGCGCGTCGGTGTGCCCGGCGACTTCGTCGGCCTCGCTAACTTCTACAAGATCTTCAATGACGGGATCTTTCGCACCTCCGTTTACAACACCTTCCTCTATACGGGCGTGACCACCGTCTTCAAGCTGGCGCTCGGACTGTGGCTGGCCATGCTGCTCAACCGTAATTTCCGCGGCAAGGCTCTTACCCGTGCATTCATCCTGCTGCCTTTCATTATCCCGACCGTGCTATCGACTTTCGCCTGGAAGTGGATGTTCGACCCGACGTTCAGCGTTCTCAATTGGCTCCTCTACCATTTCGGCTTGATCACCGGTCGGATAAATTGGCTGGGCGATCCCGACCTCGCCATGATCTCGATTATCATCGTCAACATCTGGCGCGGAGTGCCATTCTTCGCCATCAGCCTGCTCGCCGGCTTACAGACCATCAGTCCCGAACTCAACGAGGCCGCCGCCATCGATGGCGCCAAACCGTGGCAGCGGTTCTGGCACATTACCTGGCCGCTGCTGCTACCCGTGACAATGGTCGTCATGCTGTTCTCAGTGATTCAGACGTTCGCCGACTTCCAGATCGTTTATGTGATGACGGGCGGCGGACCGGCCAACGCAACGCACCTGTTCGCCACTTACGCCTATCAGATCGGCATCGGAACCGGCCTCTTGAGCGAGGGCGCCGCCATCTCGCTCGCAATGTTTCCGGTCCTGTTTCTGGTCGTCATCATCCAACTTCTCTACATCCGCCGCGTGGAGGTCCGCTGACCATGATTGAAGGCGCAAGGTGGCGAACTTGGGTGTTCTTCTACGTTCCCATGGTGCTGTTCCTGCTTTTCCTGCTGTTCCCGTTCTACTGGATGGTGATCACTTCGGTGCGGCCGGACGGCGAGCTTTACCGGCCCTGGAATTCGGTCAACTACAATCCGTTCTGGACTTGGAAGCCGACCTGGGACCATGTCAGGTACCTGTTCGAGGAAACGCTGTTCGCATCGTGGCTATGGAACACGACGTTCATCGCGCTCGCGTCAACCGCTATCTCGCTCGTGTGCGGCGTGTTCGCCGGCTATGCTCTGTCGCGGCTGAACTTTCCATTTGCCGGCAGCCTGGGCACCGGCATCTTCATTACCTATCTGGTGCCCCAAACGCTGCTGTTCATTCCGCTGGCAGAGATCATACGCAACTATCGGCTGGGTGACACACCTTGGTCACTAATTCTGACCTATCCGACCTTCCTAATTCCGTTCTGCACCTGGCTCATGATGGGCTACTTCAAGGCGGTACCCAAGGAGCTCGAGGAATGCGCGCGCATTGACGGCGCCTCGCGCTGGCAGGCGATGCTCTACATCGTCATCCCGGTGGCGATTCCGGGCATCCTTTCGGCTGGAATCTTCGCTTTCACGCTGTCGTGGAACGAGTTCATCTATGCGCTCGTCTTCCTGTCCTCGCCTGAGCAGAAGACTGTGCCGGTCGGCGTCACATCTGAGCTAATCCGCGGCGATGTATTCTACTGGGGACCGCTGATGGCTGGGGCCCTGCTTGGATCGATACCGGTTGCTATCGCCTATTCGTTTTTCGTCGAGCACTACGTCGCAGGATTGACCGGATCGGTGAAGGGCTGACATCACCGCGGATCAAGGGATTCGAAAGCGCATGCAGACTGCGCATAGGCCGTTGAGGCAGGTGGAAGCGAATGGGCCAGGTCGTCCTCAAGGGGATCAACAAGTTCTTTGACGCTGTGCACGCTGTCAAAGACGTCAATCTGCAGATCCGCGACAAGGAGTTCGTGGTGTTCGTAGGACCCTCCGGCTGTGGCAAGACGACGACGCTCAGGATGATCGCCGGGCTTGAAACGATCAGTTCCGGCGACATTTCAATCGACGGCAACGTGGTCAATGAATTGGCGCCTATGGACCGCGACATCGCCATGGTGTTTCAGAACTACGCGCTGTACCCGCACATGAGCGTTTACGACAACATGGCGTTCGGCCTGAAGATGCGCAAATTCGAAAAGCCCGAGATTGACAAGCGCGTGCTGGAGGCGGCTGACATCCTCGGCATCGGCGAATTGCTAAAGCGCAGGCCACGCCAGCTCTCTGGCGGCCAGCGCCAGCGCGTGGCGTTAGGCCGTGCTATCGTCCGCCACCCCCGCGTGTTCCTATTCGACGAGCCGTTGTCGAATCTCGATGCCAAGCTGCGGGTGCAGATGCGCGTTGAGCTCAAGAAGCTGCATCAGCGTCTCGGTACCACCGCTATCTACGTTACCCACGATCAGGTCGAGGCCATGACGCTAGGTGACCGGGTCGTCGTCATGAAGGACGGCGTGGTGCAGCAGGTGGGGGAGCCGCTCGAACTTTACAATCAACCTGCCAACAGGTTCGTCGCCGGCTTCATCGGCTCACCGGCGATGAATTTCGCCGCCGTTACCGTGATCGAAGCGAATGGATCACTGTTCGCGGAAAACTCCGGCTTGCGCATCATGCTGCCGGACGAGACCGCGCAGCGCCTGCGCAGCCATGTCGGCCGGCTCGTCACTCTCGGCGTGCGTCCCGAGGACCTCATCGTGGCTGATACAGCCGATCCCGATCACCCCTGCTTCGATGCCGTGGTCGAGGTGGTCGAACAACTCGGCTCGGAAATCCTGCTCGATATGAAGGTTGGCGAGGGTGTCATGGTGGCCAGCGTTGAGCCGACCGTACGGGTGAAGGTGCGCGACAAGCTGCGCGTTGCCATACGTCCTTCCCGGCTTCACGTTTTCGACGCGAAGACCGAGGCGGCAATCTAACGCCGGCGCAAGGGAACCCCTTTCCTCTGTGCCAAGCGTGGTGCACCGGTATGGGATTGTCGAATACTAGCCGCGCTACGACTTGGGAGCAGATGGAGCGCGACGCCGCATCTTGATGATGACGCGGCGCTGCGATGCACCGACGAACGGCGAAAGGTTGGCGCAATTGGAGGAAGACTGATGTTGTTCTATCGAGGCATGACCTGCGAGAATGTGACCATCAAAGGCGACAAGGGGACCCCGATTACCGCTTATGTGGCCAAGCCTTCTGGTCCGGGCCCCTTTCCGGGCGTGGCGCTTGTCCACCATCTTCCTGGCTGGAGCGAATTCTACATTGAGACGACGCGTCGGTTCGCGCATCACGGTTATCTCGCGATCTGCGCCAACCTCTATGAGCGTGCGGGCCAGGGTAACCCGGACGACGTCGCAGCCAAAGTGCGCGCCGACGGCGGCATTTCCGACGCCCAGATGGTCGGCGATACCGAGGCCGCAGTGAAGTGGATACGCGCGCAGTCCGATCACAATGGCAAGGTTGGCATTTTCGGCTCCTGCTCTGGTGGCCGGCACGCCTTCATCTATGCCTGCCAGAGGAAGGACGTCGATGCCTGCGTCGAACTCTGGGGCGGCCGCGTGGTGATGGACAAGGGGGAGCTCAATGCCAAAACGCCCGTCGCGCCGGTCGAGATGACGAAGGACCTGAGCTGCCCGCTGCTCGGCATATTCGGCAACGACGACCGCGCGCCGAGCCCTGAGCAGGTGAACCAGCACGAGGCCGAGCTCAAGAAGTACGGTAAGATACACGCGTTCTACCGCTACGACGGTGCCGGCCACGGCATCTTCTATTGGCACCGACCACTCTACCGGCCTGAGCAAGCAATGGATGGCTGGAGCAAGGTGTTCGCCTTCTTCGGCAAGCATCTGACGAAGTAGGAGGCCCGGACATGTGCACGTCCATTATCGAGATCGCACGTGCAGAGGGCATGGCCAAGCGCGGGGACGAATGGTTCCCGCTTTCGCAGGCGGTGGTTGCCTATGACCACGCGCGCCATGCGCCACTGGGCGACGTCATCACGCTCGACTTCATCAATACTGGCCTCGAACCCGGGGCACGGGCTGGAATTGAGCTGACGCTGGAGACAGCCAAGGAGCTGCGCGCTGCTCTCGACCGGGCGATTGCCGCCGCCGAGTTCGAGGAGACGGAAGTGAGGGGCAAGGGCCGTGCCCAGGCTCGTTTTGGGGCAGCGTCGCACGCGAGATAAGGCGGCCGCGGCCGAGGCAAGTCGTTACCTCAGTGTTTGCTATGTCGAGGGCGGCCTTGGCCACCGAATAGTCTCGCAGCTCGGTTAAGTGCTCACTCAAGTGTTTGCGGACGCCTTCCATGCTGCCGGCTCGCGATTCGGAAATCGGAGTCGCACAGATGGGGCATGCGTCTAGGCTGATGGCCTCCTCAGCGAAATAAGGTTGCGCCGCTTTCCACAGGATCTCAAAGCTCGAATATGCTGCCTTTCGTCGTTCATCGGCTTCGATGAGAGCCATAGCTTGGCTCTGACCAACAGCTTCCTCAAACGCCCGAATCAGCCCGCTGGTCGTACGACTGCCGGTTTGCTTGTCTATCGTTTCTGTCCAGAGAGCCGAGATCAGTTGGCGTATTTGCCGAAGGCCAGCTAACCCCAATTCCGTTTCCTCGGCAGCCTTGCGATTTGCTACCTCTACATACCCCGGGTCGGAAGCATCCAGGGCGGTGAGGGTGAGGTCCTGATCCAGTGGTCCGAGGACGTTCGCGTTCACAAAGGATAGAATGTTGTCGACATTCCAGGCAGCAACCGTACCCGATGTTTCCTTAGCAAGCTGTCCGTCAACCCGCATCAGCGCGGCTTCGTCTTCCGCTGCAGCCTTGATCTGAGAACGCAAACCACGAAGATTTTTTTGCAACTCGACAAACGGCGCCAACTGCAACCAACGTGCAACGTCCGCGTAGCGTCGCTCGGGCGTGTCATCCTCTACAAAGGCACGAAGAGAGTGCCCTCGAATAATTGGGCTCACCGCGAAAGACGCATTGACGCTTTCTGCCGCTGCAGGAATCGGTCGGTTATTGCCGGTTGCTGATCTCGTACCGCTCGTGGTCGATTTTCCTGATACAAATTTGATTTCCACTTCCGGCGTGAGACCTGCTTCCTCCGCCCGATTGTGCGCGAGGGCGGTGGGGCCTGCATGTGTATTGCTGGTCCGAAGGCCGAGGCGCTCAAGAGTTCCGTCCTTCGAAAACATGAACTCGAGCGCATCAATCACGCTGGATTTACCATGGCCATTGGGGGCAAAAATAGCGAGCCCCCGCTTTTTGCTAAAATCGAAGATCTTCTCGTTTAAAATGCTCGAAACGCAGTTAGCCGAAGGGCATGGATATACGTTGCGTTAGTCACCGCCCCCCTCTCCTTTTGCACATCTCTTCTTGGCTATGTCGAGAATAGCCGCTTTGGCCAAGTTCACTGCATCAGACGCAGGAGCTTCCTTCAGCAGGTGAGTTTTCAGTACCTCTACCAGATCGGTATCCAAGTCCGTTCGCTTGGCGAGGTCATTCCCAAGCTTCGTGAGAAATTCAGCAGGATTAGTCTCCAAGCCATCTTCCATGTATTGAGGCCCCAACAGGAAATACAACGAAAGGCTGCATATACAAGGCCAAAAGCTTAATAGCTGCAAGCCCCGCTTTCGTAACCTGACCAGACTCCGGAGCGAGCGGTTTGCAGCAATGCAAATAGATTGAATTTGCTGGCAATTGATCCATTTGCACGGGCAAGCCGCGAACCCTGCTCCCCTAAACCTATTCTTCGCGGTAGGAAAATCAGAAATGGCTAAGTACCTGATTTTATGGTCGGAAGTGGCAGGATCCGAACCTGCGACCCCTGCTTCCCGAAAGCAGTGCATCTTTTCTAACGCATTGATATTTCTAGCACTGACAGGCCGTTGTGTCCCGTTTTGTTCACGATGGTTTGGTCCAATTCATTGCGATTTCATTGCGATGTTCCGGGTGTGATCTCTTGGGCTCACGACTTTTGTTTGCACAGCTTGCGCGGCTAGTAAACTTGAACTCTCCTGCCGGTTGCGCTTGGATACCCTCGGGCACTGGGGGGTAGATTATGCGAAAAGCTGCATTGCTGGCGCTTTGCGCCACGCTGAGCGGTTGTACGACCGCTGGCGAAACACTTTCATTTCGGCCATCAAATCCGCAGCAGCAGGCGATGATGCGCGATGGGCGCCCTGCCCTGGTTTCGCGGCAGAAGAATTCCCTGGTGCTTGTCAGCCCGGCGGCAAGGCAACAGCGGACATACGGTCGGCCCGTCTTCGTCGTTGGCATTAACAACATTAGCCGCCAACCCGTCGATTTCCGGGTCGCTCAGGTCGAGGCAATCCAGCACGTCGCCGGCTCCGATTTCTCGATGCCGATCGTCACCTACGAGATGCTCGTCCAAGAGGAAAAGAACCGCCAGGTAGCCGCAGCCATCCTGACCGGCGTTGCCGCCGCGGGGAACTCCTACAGCGCCTCGCAGGCTGGCTATGGCACCTACACGACGCCCAGCGGGCGCACAGGCACGTTTTACAGTCCGACTGCGAATGCAATTGCACAAGGCAACGCTGCAGCTCAAAACGAAGCTATGATTGCGGCAACCGTCGAAACTGGCCAGCGTAACATGGCGGTCCTCGAGCAAGCGGTCATCAAGGACAATACGCTAATGCCAGGCGAATGGTACGGCGGCCAACTGCACATTTCACCGCCGACCGACCAAGGTGGTGGCCAGAAGTCATACACCCTCGTCATCACCGTAGGGCCGGACCGGCACGTGGTGGATATCAATCAGGGGCCGGCGGGGACATGAGCGCACGCTCTGCACCGTTGATCTTAGGATTTGCGCTTGCTTTCTGTGCAGGCGAATCTGCAAATGCCTACTGCTCCGCGCCTTCCGCACCGTTTTGCGTTCAACGATACGGACCATTCGATGATGACGACGCATTTCAGCGCTGTAAGCGCGAAATGGAGTCTTTTCAAATCGAGACGCAAAGCTTTCTTTCTTGTTTGAAGCGGGATTCCGATGGGGCCGTCGAGGCGTACAATGATGTCGTCGCAAGTTTCAACCGCCGTGCTCGCGGATATTGACCATGATGCGATCGATCGGAGTTCTCCTCGCCCTCATGTGGGCGACACTCCTCCACGCAGAGACGGTTGACGTCAAGTACCGCGGCACTGTCGATCTGAAGCCGTTCGCCTGCACTGACACGCCAAGGAGCAGCTTCATCCAGCGGGTCTGCTACGATAAGGCGCAGAGCTACATGCTCATCAATTTGCGGGGCACGTATTACCACTACTGCGAATTGCCGGCCGCGACGTTTGACGCGTTCCTGACGGCATCTTCGATGGGCCAGTTCTATAATCAGAATATCAAAGGCACAGGAAAAGACGGACCGTTCGATTGTAGGACACGCCGCATTCCGACTTACTAGAAAGGCTCTTTATGCGCTTCGGAATACTTGTGAGCGCAGTGATGGCATCGGTAATGATTGGCCGAGTTTGCCCGGCGCGTGCGGAAATGTCGGCTCGAGAATGGACATCAATCTACCGCGCGGCAAATTCGAGAGATCGCGAAATAATTGAAAGAATTGTCGATGCCACGCACAACGGCATGGAGTGGTATGCCGTGCGATCGAAGACCAATCTGTACTGTCCACCGCCGGCAATCGCCCTAACTGGCAACCAGCTAATGGACATGCTCAGAAGATCGGTGGACAAATCGAAAATGGTCGCGGAGAGCCCGTGGGGCCTGGCCTTGCTAATGTCTCTTGAAGCCGCCTTCCCGTGCAATCAGGAGAAACGGTAGAGCCATGCGCTGCAAGGACTGCTCGCAGGTGCGCGGCTATCCGTACAAGCGCAGCCATCTGGTGGCGTTGCGATCGACGAGGATTTCGACCACCAACCCGGCGTCCACGTGGTGGCCGGGCAAACGAGGCTAGGGCTGATGGGGAACGGGCGTATAAGGATAATCAGCGCTGCGGCGGCTTTGGTAATCGCACAACTACCAACGGCAGCCGACAACGACGTCGTGTTCGCACCGAATAATTTCCCGGATTCGAAAACACACCGTCGAGCAGTCGATCGCTGGAAGCGATTGAATGGGAAGTGAAGATAGAGCCTTTAAGGCCACGGAGAAATTCATATGAAACCTACTTGTGCCGTCGTTGTCATGACGGCAAGCGTCGCTGGAATTGGGTTTGCTTTGGCTCAATCACCAGAATATCCGTCAACAGGAATGGTCTACAACACGATAGAAGCCTCGTCCCTTGTACATCGCTGCAACTTGACCGATTCGCTCTCAATGGAATGCGAGTTCACGCAAACAGCAGTTAGGCGCAAATTGTCAGCGGACGATGCCGAAAAGAAGATGGCAGAAGCCAGGGCAGAATTCACTTCAAGCCCGACAACCATAAGTCAAACGGAATGTGCTCAATACGAAACTATGTCGATGGTCCTGCAAGGCAAGAAAGCTGCGCCTGACATGCAAGGACTGATGAAGATGAGCCGCCGAGAAAAATCAGACGCTCTTCTTCTTACCAACCAGTTTGTTTCTTACTGTCGGGACCCAAACGTCGAAAACGCGATGAAAATAGCGCGCTTTAGCATCGATAAAGATAAGCGAACTTGTTTGATTTCTTCCAATAGCTTTAGCCAAAAATTCCGCCGTTCCGACGCAAACACTTGGACTGTCATTTCTCAACCTTACGGTCCATGCGGGATCGTTCAATTGAGTAGGTTTGAGGCGGATAAGACAAAACAGCAAGGTCTCACATTCTGGAATTATTTCGCTCGTAAGGCAGTTACCAATCCGAATGCCGATGCAGGTTTGGTCTCTTGCAAGGCCTTGGACGAGCGAGAGTACAAATTTCAATGGCAGAAACGCGACCCAGATTTGAGTTGCGACTACATCGAGTTTAGCCCGATTTGAATCGAAAGCCATGACCATGCGCGCATTGCTGATCGTTGCCTTGGCGCTTGCGCCAACGTTTTCCTATGCCGATGTGCTGAAATGCAAAATCGATGGCTACAAGGAAGACATTTTCATCACCACTTCGCCCGACACTAACACCAACGACGGTCAATACGCCCGGATTGGTATCTCGCCTGGTGTCGGCAATAGAGCCATGGTTGTTGCAGATCGCATGGGAGCTACCGCATTCGTTGAACTAAATGTCGACGGCACGCCGGTTGGGCTGCTCACCGTGCAGAAAGACATGCGTGTGATTAAATCAAGCCACTCAATCGACCCCTTCGGCGCGGTTTTTGCGCCGTCCCAAAGCGCTGGCGTCTGCACTCGATGCGCCGGGATAAGGGCCTGTGCGCAGTAGATCGGCTCGATCACCATGTGCAATCTCTACAGCATCACGACGAACCAGGAAGCAATCATCCGGCTCTTCCGGAAGGTGAACCGGTACGTCGGCAATCTCGCGCCGATGCCCGGCGTGTTTCCCGACTACCCGGCGCCCGTCATCCGCAATACCGACGAAGGCGAAGGCCGCGAGCTCGCCATGATGCGCTGGGGAATGCCACCGCCGCCGCGCAATGGTGGGCCACCAGTGACCAACATCCGGAATACCTCTTCGCCGCATTGGCGGGGTTGGCTCACGCCGCAGCATCGCTGCCTCGTCCCGTTTAACAGCTTCGCAGAGTACGCGCCGGAGACAAACCCGGAGACCAAGAAGAAAGACGTGGTGTGGTTCGCGCTGAGTGAAGACCGGCCGCTGTTCGCGTTCGCTGGGATCTGGACAGTGTTTCGGGGCGACCGCGGCACAAAGTCGAAACCGATCCCAGGCCCTCACGACGTCTACGGCTTCCTGACGACCGCGCCGAACGCGGTGGTTGCGCCAATTCACGACAAGGCGATGCCAGTCATTCTGACGACGGACGAGGAGCGCGAAGCTTGGTTGCGCGCGCCGTGGGACGAGGCAAAGGCGCTTCAGCGACCACTGCCCGATGACGCGCTGAAAATCGTCATGCGCGGCGCCGACAAAGAAGACAAAGCGGCGGCATAGGTCGCGGTTTGTCTGCCGGGCTTGCGGCAAGCGCGGCGCCGACGTGCGGCCGCATTTCGCGCCGGCGCGAATGGGGTCCGCCAACTGAGGCAGCCTTACTGTAGGCGCTGCATTTCGAACGAGAACCTAGCGTGCATGACCGGGCCGCCGGTGTCGCGAACTTCGACAGTCAGATCGCGCGCAAGTCCGTTACCGTTGGTAATCGGCAGTTGGTCCCTCAGCATGTCGGAAAGGGCATAGGCGGCTTCGTTTTGGACCTCGTCCATAGAGGAAAGTTCCGTTCCCTCTTTGTCGGGAACGAGCTTGGCGTCATCGCGCGCATCGAAATAATAGAGGGGCATTGGTGCGCTCCCAGCTGTGAGGCGGGAGCGCAATCGGTCTCTCAGCCACCGACGCCTGCGGTTCGCGTGTCGGTGATAATAGGTGAACGAGCGCGGCGCTGACTTCGTTCCTATTTTGGCGGCTTCAGCCCGGGAGATCGCAACCACTCGTCGATATGTGCAGCGGTTTCCGCCTGCCGTGCTTTGCGAAATTTCCCTTCACGTAGCGCGCCCGGTGGAAGCAATTTGGCTTCCTCGCGCAGACGTTTCACCTCGCTC
>Ga0081540_1004110_pt1 | contig 11233 bp, 10 predicted proteins | sample TabmetS2T1R1_FD_71024 | JGI IMG/M metagenome (GOLD analysis project Ga0081540, IMG submission 71024) | Tabebuia heterophylla rhizosphere microbial communities from the University of Puerto Rico - S2T1R1 | ecosystem: Host-associated > Plants > Roots > Rhizosphere ...
GGAGTCGCTGGTTTGCTCGACCACGCTGATTTGGAACGGGAACTTCGCCAGCGCGGCCTGGGCGTCCTGCTGGCCCTGATCGTGCACATCCGGGATGGTGAACCGCTCCTTTCCGGACGACACGACCAAGGTGACCGATCGGTTGCGGGTTAGCTCCGATCCCGACGGCGGCACGGTGCGGATGACCGAGTCCTTGGCGACGTTCTCGCTGTATTCGCTCGTCACGCCGATCTGGCCGAACCCAGCGCGGCGCAAGGCCAACTGGGCCACGCCGCGGGATTCGCCGGATACGTTCGGCACGGTGGAATATCGACCGGAGACCATCCACCATGCACCGACACCGGCGAGCAGTCCGAGCAGCAAGATGACGAGCGTGATGATGATCGTGCTCCGCCGCCGTCGCTGGCGCGCGGTCTTGGTGCGGGTGCCGGGTCCCCCCGGCGGCGCACCTGGGCGCCCGGCGATCGTGCGCCACGCTCCATCGGCGTTTCCCGCCGCCGTCGCCGATCCGTGCGGAGGTCTGGCGACGGCGGTGTCATGCCGGCCGGCGTCGACTCCGACCCGGTCAGTGGAAAGCAGCGCGGCCGCCATATCTCTGCTCTTGCCATTCCGGCGCGCCGTTGAGTCGGTGGTTCGTGGGAGCGGGCCGCGCCGCCGCGGCAGCGGGATCGGAACGACCGGCAGGCCCAGCGTGGAGCGGATCTGACGTAGCTCGGAGAGGAACTCGCTCGCGTCGGCCGGTCGGCGCGCTGGCTCGCTGCTGGTCGATCGCACAACGATCGCGTCGAGTTCGGGAGGGACGGTGACCACGCGGGACGACGGGGCGGGCACCCGACCATGCACATGCTGGTACGCGATGGCCACCGGGGAATCGCCTGCGAACGGCGCCTGACCGGTGAGCAGCTCGAAGAGCACGACCCCGGCCGAGTAGACGTCCGAGCGCTGATCGCACGGGCCGCGGCTGATCTGTTCCGGCGGGCAATACGCGACCGTGCCCATCATCACGCCGGTACGGGCGGCCACATCATCGAACTCGACGGCGCGGGCGAGGCCGAAGTCTGCGACCTTCACGACGCCGTCGTTGGAGATCAAGACGTTCTCAGGCTTGATGTCGCGATGCACGAGACCGGCGCGGTGGGCAGAGGCGAGCGCACTGAGCACCGGCTCGATAACGGACAATGCGAGTGCGGGCGGCAGGGGCCCGTTCTCGCGTAGTAGGTCGCGGACGGTTCGTCCTTCGACCAGCTCCATGACGAGGAACACATGACCAGCGTCGGCGCCCTGATCGAAGACCGAGACGGCATTGACGTGCGACAAGCGGGCGGCCGTCCGGGCTTCCCGCGTGAACCGATCGCCGAACGCGGGGTCGTTGGACAACCCGGTCGACATCACCTTGACGGCGACTTGTCGATCGAGCCGCGTATCGACCGCCCGGTACACCGTGGACATGCCGCCGCGTGCGATGCGGGCGGTCAGGAGGTATCGGCCCTCTAGGACACCGCCCACCAGCGGGTCCTCGGTGGCCGTTTGCACGGGATAAAGTTTAGATCGCCCGGCGGGTGCCGTCCGCTGCCGACACTCAGCGCCAGTGCACGTCGGCAGTGCCAGTTTTGGGAGACCCCGATCGCCCCGATATGGGTAGAAAAGGCAACGATGAAGGCGGATCGGACTGACCACAACTAGCGCGCCACTCGACGGACCGGTGGACGGATGGGGCGGCGTCGACGTTCGCTCTGGTCGGGCGGAGCTGCTTGCCGACGCCGATCGGCCGGGGGGTTGGTTGCTTTTGCTTGACCGGATTCGGCAGTCCTACGTCGACCTCGACAACCCGACGTATCTGGACTTCGAGTACATTCGCATCCTCGCGGACGTACTCGACGCCCTTCCAGCCGGCCCACTCAGGGTCACTCACATCGGCGGCGGGGGGTTGACGTTGGCCCGCTATGTGGCGGCGACCCGCCCGGGATCGACTCAGCTCGTCTTCGAACCAGACGATTCCCTCACCACTTTCGTCCGGTCCCGGCTGCCGCTTCGGCGCGGGTCGCGAATCAGAGTTCGGGCGCTAGACGGTCGAACCGGCATTCACGGACTACGGCCGGGCAGCGCAGATGTCGTCGTGCTTGATGCCTTCTCCGGCGGCCGGGTACCCGCGGATCTCACCACAGCCGAAGCGATGTCCGACATCGGGCGGGTCATCCGGCCGGACGGCGTGCTCTTGGCCAATCTGGCCGATGGACCACCACTCCAATACGCCCGGCGGGTGCTCGCGTCTGTCCGTACCGTTCTTCCCGACGTCGTGGCCATCGCAGCTGCCGCGGTACTCCGCGGGCGCCGATTCGGGAACATCTGCCTCGCGGCTGGCCGGATGGCGCTGCCCGAGACAGCCATTCGGAGCGCTGCTGCGCGAGCCGACTTTCCGTTGCGCGTGCTGGGCGGCGAACGCCTACGGGATTTCATCGGAGGTGCGTTGCCCCTGGCCGATGCCGATCCCGTTAGATCGCCGCCTCCCCCGGACGAGACATGGCGCGTCGGCGGGGCATGATCAGGTGGTGTCGACTGGTCCGCGCACTCACACCAACCGGACCCGTGCGCAGTCCTTCGGCTCCGACGCGCGGGCCTATGACCGCGTCCGGCCCGGCTATCCACCGGAACTGATCGATGACCTCGTGGCCGACGGCCCACGAACCGCCCTGGATGTCGGATGCGGCACCGGCAAGGCGGCGCGACTGCTGCAGGCTCGCGACGTTCAAGTCTTAGGGCTCGAGATCGACCCCCGGATGGCGGAGGTCGCTCATGGCCACGACGTGCCCGTTGTGGTTACCGCCTTCGAGACCTGGGACGCACACGGAGAGAGGTTCGACCTGCTGGTCAGCGGCCAAGCGTGGCATTGGATCGACCCGATCAGGGGAACGCGGAAGGCCGCCTCGCTGTTGCGGCCCCACGGTCTCATGGCGCTGTTCTGGAATTTCGCCCAGCTCGACCCCGCCGCCTGGCGGGCCGTCAACGCTGCCTATGACGCTGTCGCCCCGGAGATCACGAAGACTTCCGTGCTACGAGGCAACGGTCCAGGCACGGTACCTGGTCATATCGAGACCCTGAGGCGGAGCCACAGGTTCGGCCATATCGAGCGGCGGCAATATCGCTGGGAACAGGAATACGAGCGGGACCAATGGCTCGCGATGATCCGGACGCACAGCGACCACAGCACATTGCCCCCAGACCAGCTACGCCGGTTGCTTGCCGCAATCGGCGCGGCCTTCGACGTGGTCGGTGGGGTGGCAACGGCGCATTACACGACGGATGCGGTATTCGCCCGCGCGCGGTAACGCGAAGCGTGGCAGTCTGACTTGCATGTCCGACGCCGTCTGGCCCGACGTCGCGACGCAGATCGAGCTGATCGGCGTTGCGGATGCGGCCGCCGTGCTGGGCGTGACAGTGACTCGGGTGAGCCAGTATTTGCGGGACGGCACGTTAGTCGGGCTACGCCGACCGGGTGAGTCCCCGCTGGTACCGGCCGACTTGCTGCAAGGCGCTGCCGTTGTCAAGGGACTGCCTGGGACGATCACCCTGCTCCGGGATGCCGGTTATGAGGACCACGAGATCGTGGCCTGGCTGTTCCGCGCCGACGACTCGCTGGCTGGAACGCCCATCCAGGCCTTGCGTGAGAACCGAGGGCGCGAGGTCAAGCGTCGGGCCCAGGTATCGGGCTACTGAGCTTGGAATGAGCCATCTGCTCTATGTGGCGCTGCTCGCCGGCTGCCTGATCGGCTCAGCTGCCGTCGAGGTGCGGTTAGGGACTCGGGTGTACGCCCGGTGGCGACGCCTGCTGTCGGCGTTAGTGCCGACGGTCGTCGTGTTCGTTACGTGGGACATCTACGCGATCGCTGCGCGTCAGTGGACTTATGCGCCGCGATGGCTGACCGGCATCCGACTGCCTGGGCAACTGCCGTTCGAGGAGTTGCTGTTCTTCCTTGTTGTGCCGACCTGTTCGGTGATCACTCTGGAGGCCGTGCGCCGCCGTCGGCCGGGCTGGGTCATCGGGGATGAACCGGAGCCGGGGTCGTGACCTACACCGGATTGGTCGTGCTCGCGGTAGCGGCGGTCGTCGTCATCGATGGCGTCATCCTGCGGACGAACCTGGTGCGCCGAAAGGCGTTCTGGACGAGTTACGCGATCATCTTGGCGTTCCAGCTGATCGTGAACGGAGTGCTCACCGGCGTCCCGGTTGTCCGGTACGACGCGGACGTGATCATCGGCTGGCGGATCGCCTATGCGCCGGTTGAGGATCTGCTGTTCGGGTTCGCCATGGTGCTGCTCACCCTGTCGACCTGGGTCTGGCTCGGACGACGTGCGCATGCTCGCCAGTCGCCGCGTATGCGGTCCGGATCCACCAGGCGCCGATAGCAGCTGGGCCCGCGATGCAAAGTCGACGACGTAACGGCACGGAGATTCGGTCCATAAAGATGTCGTACCCGGCTCGCTCGATCTCAGCCAAGATGCCGCCGTACAAGGCAAACGCCGTGCGCAGACAGTTTCGCGATGTCGGGTGGACGAGATCGATGCCAGGCGCCGCCGAGGCGTAGAGCCTCCGGGCCCGCTCGATCTCGCCTGCGAGCAGCGCACGGATCGGTCCGTCGACCCTTCCCGTCCGGGCGGCACGTTCAAGGCGTTCGCGATCGACCCCACACGCGCGCAACGACTCCTGCGGGAGATAGATGCGGCCGAGACTGAGATCTTCGCCAACATCGCGGATGAAGTTGGTTAGCTGGAACGCAACGCCGAGATCGATGGCATGAGGTCGAAGCGCCTCCCACGGGATGGTCTCGTCGGCGCGTCCGAGGATCGGAAGCATCTGCAGGCCGATCACGGCCGCGGAACCCCACGTGTAGCGGGTTAGCTCCTCATACGTGTCGTATTCCGTGACACTGAGATCCATCCGCATCGAATCGAGAAAGTCGCGGAAATGGCTGACCGGAATGTCCCAGCGGCGGACCGTGTCGATCACCGCGAGGCGTACCGGATCGGCCGAGTCTCCTCTCTCGACGTCGGCTAAGAATTCTTCGCTCCACGCAACAAATCGTCGCTCCCGGTGCCGCTCGTCGCCGGACGTCACGTCGACGATGTCGTCGGCATAACGCGCGAATCCGTACAGGGCGTGGACATAACGGCGTTTCGCGGGCGGTAGTAAAAGTGTCGCCAGGTAATACGTGCGGCCGTGTTGGGCGTTCAGCTGGCGGCAGCGGGCATAGCCAAGACGTAATCGAACATCGATTCCCGCGGCCTGATTCGCTTGTCTCATCGGGCTGCTCGCGTCCGTCGCTCGCCGACCACCCGCTCGGCTGCGAGCCGGCCAGAAGTCAGGGTCATAGGCACGCCGACACCTGGCTGAGTATTACCGCCACAGAAGACCAGGTTCTCGATTGTGCGGTCCAACGTGGGTGGCCGGAACGGCCCGGTTTGCGAAAAACGATGCGCCGCCGCGAACGGAGTGCCTGCGGCGAGGCCGGCCTCCGCCCAATGCGCTGGCGTCACGAGCCGTTCGACTTCGATCGCGTCACGGAAACCTCGATAGCCCCGAGCCTCGATGGTGCCGAGAATGCGATCCCGGTATCGGGGCGCTTCGACGGCCCAGTCGAGCGGCCGGCGGTGTGCGAGGTTCGGCGCCGGGAACAGGGCGTAGTAGACGTTCTTGCCGGCGGGTGCCAGACCCGGATCTGACTTCGTCGGTGTCGTCATCAGAAACGACGGATCGCTCATGAGCCGCCCGTCGGTGATGATCTCCCGAAAGGTGCGGTCCCACGCCGCACCGAATTCGATCGTGTGATGGGCAGTATGTGCATACGCGGCGCTCGATCCCGCGTGCAGGACCACGCACGAGGGCGAGTATTGCAAGTGGCGCACTCGCCGTCGGTTGTTGCTGCCGCTGAGCAGCGTGCGGTAGCTAACGGCCGGATCACCGTTGACAACGACCACGTCGGCCACGATGCGCTCGCCCGACGCGGTGTGCACGGCGCGCGCCCGCCCGTTGGCAACCTCGATCCGGCTGACTCGGGCGCCGTATCGAACAGCGACACCGTGCTTTTCTCCGGCACTGGCCAGCGCGCGCGGAATTCCATGCATGCCACCGTCCGGAAAGTAGACGCCGGCGACGCAGTCCAGATAGGTGATCACCGCGTAGATGGCGAGCGCTTGGGCTGGGGCCAGGCCTGCATACATCGCCTGGAACGAGAAGATCCGGCGGAGTCGTTCGTCCCGCACAAAGGTGGAAATCTTCGGTGCAAGTCGCCGGAAGGCGCCCATGCGCACCAGTCGCAGCAGAGGGGCCCCGACCAGTTGCAGCGGCGAGTCGAGATTGCGGTCGATGAAATGCGGCGCCTCTACCGCGTACAGCTCGCGCAGGTACGCGATGAGGCGGCGGTAGCCGGCCGCGTCGTCGGCGCTGCAGACCTGAGAGATCTCCTCGACCATGGCCTCGGGATCGGCGCGCACATTGAGGACCGACCCGTCGGCGAACCGAGCGCGATACGCCGGATCGAGGCGATGCAGCCGTAGCCAGCACTGAAGAGACTCACCCACCGCGGCGAGGGTTGACTCGAGGATGTGCGGCGCGGTGAGCACAGTCGGGCCGGTGTCGAACGTATAGCCCGCTTCCCGCTGGATGCCGGCCCGCCCACCAGGACCGTCACTCTGCTCCAAGACGGTCACCATGCGCCCGGCACCAGCCAGGTGCAGCGCCGCCGACAGCCCGCCGAGTCCGGCACCGACAACGACGACGGAGTCTGTGGGGCCGGGCACCGTGCGCACTCTGTGACGGTAGCCGCGGTCGCGAGCGGGAACTCGCTCGTCGCCCCATTACGCTGACCGCATGCCACGAACGGTCCGCGACTGTCTGGACACCGGACAGCCGACCTTTTCCTTCGAGTTCTTCCCACCGAAGACCCGCGAGGACGACCGGCGACTATGGCAGACGATCCGTGAGCTGGAGCCGCTCCACCCGTCTTTCGTCTCGGTCACCTACGGTGCCGGCGGCAGCACCCGGGATCACACGATTGAGATCACCGAGCAGATCGCGTCCGACACGACGCTGCTTCCAGTCGCCCACCTGACTGCGGTAAATCACTCGGTCGCGGAGTTGCGTGCCATCGTGGGGCGCTTGGCTGATGCCGGCATCAGCAACATGCTGGCGCTGCGGGGAGATCCACCGGGCGACCCGATGGGTGACTGGGTCGCGCATCCGCGCGGACTCGCGTACGCCTCGGAGCTGGTGTCTCTCCTGCGGACGCATGGCGCCTTCTCGGTCGGAGTCGCGGCGTTCCCCTACAAGCACCCACGCTCACCGGATGTCGAAACCGATACCAGGCACTTCGTGGCGAAGTGTCGCGCCGGCGCGGACTACGCGATCACGCAGATGTTCTTCGAGGCAGACGCCTATTTGCGGCTACGGGATCGGGTAGCTGCAGCCGGCGGGGGGACCCCCATCATCGCCGGGCTGATGCCCGTGACCTCCATGACGACCATCGAGCGGTCCGAGCAGTTCACCGGCGCTCCCTTCCCGCCTGATCTCGGACAGCGTTTCGCGGCGGTCGCACACGACTCGAAGGCGATCCGCGCATTGGGGGTCGAGCAGTTGTCGGGCCTCGCGCAACGACTCCTCGACGAAGGCGTGCCGGGAATCCACTTCTACACGCTCAACCGCTCGACGGCGACCCGCGAGGTCTGGCGCAACCTGCAGCTGTCCGCCCGCCTGTGAGGGCGGCCCGAGCAATCAAGACGCTCGCGCACGTGGCACCGGGCCGCGGCTAACGGCCGGAGCGGTCAGGCCGGACCGATGAGGTTGGCGACGATCCGGGCGGACGTGGCCACCAGAGGCAGTCCACCGCCCGGATGAGTCGATCCGCCGACGAGATACAACCCGCGGAACGGAGTGGCGTTCGGTGGGCGGCGGAAACTGCCGTGTACCCCATGCAGCGCGCCGCCGTAGATGGAGCCGCCTGGGGCGCCCGTCCGGTGCTGGAAGTCGGCCGGCGTGAGGACTTGGCTGAATACGAGGCGTTCGCGGACGGCTAGGCCACGCGCCGCGAGCATCGCCATGATCCGGTCTTCGTAGCCGGACGCAAGGCCGGGAACCGTCCAGTTCATCTGTCCCTGGCGGCCGTCCCGCCCCTGCCGGGGCGCGTTGACGAGTACGAACCAGGACTCGTGACCGGGTGGATGCATGGCCGAATCGTCCGGCGCCGACACGTAGATGACCGGATCCGCGACCGGGCTGCCCGGGCGCCCGAACACCGAGTCGAACTCAGCGTCGTAGCCGCTCTCGGCGAACAGCACGTTGTGGTGGGCCAGGCTAGGCGTCCGGCCGCGTACGCCGAGCAGCATGACGAAGCCGCTCGACGAGTCAGCGACCGGCACCCGCCTCGGCCGCGGAGACAGCAGGCGGCCGTACAGCGTCGTGGCGTCGACATTGGCGACGATGACGTCATATGGCTGCGTGGATCCGTCGCCGAGCAGGATTGACTCGATCCCACGGGAGTTCGCGGAGATTCGGATGACCGGGCAATTCAGCCGGATCGTTCCGCCCCGCTCGCACACCCGGTCGGCAAGGGCCGTGGCCAGCCGTCCCAGGCCGCCCTCGATATGCCAGGCACCGCTCGTGTGTTCCAGATACGGGATGACCGACATGACCGCTGGGGCGCGGCGGGGATCCGACCCGGCATAGGTGGCGTATCGGTCGAGCAGCACTCGTTGCCTTGGATCGGTCAGGTACTTGTGGCCCAGCTGTCGAAGCGTCCGACCGAACGCGACGGTTCGCACGTCGGCCGGGCGCATCAGCCCATGGGCTGCGGTTCGGATGCTCAGTGGCCGGCCGAGGACGCGCTCGCCGACGACATCCCACATTTGCTCGGCGCGACGGATCAGCGACGTCCAGGCCACACCGGCGCCGGCACCCAACACTTGCTCGAAGCGAGCCGCCTGGCTGTCCAGGTCCCGCGTCGTCGTGAGGATCGTCCCGTCGCCGAAGCGGTAGCGAATTATGGGGTCGAGCTCTCGCAGTGTCAGAACCGTGTCGATCGAATCTCCGGTGGTGGCGAACAGCTCGCCGAAGACCTCGGGCATCGTCAAGACGGTGGGCCCGGTGTCGAACCGGAAGATCCCGGCATCGGTTCGACGCTCGATGACCCCGAGCTTGCCACCGACGTCGCCAGACGCCTCGAAGACATTGACCGTATGGCCCCGAGCGGCGAGGCGCGCGGCCGCTGCTAGCCCGCCGACACCGGCCCCTACGACACCGATCCTGGCCATCAGCTCGCGTCCCCCACTGGCCGGCCCTTCCAGGCCAGCGAGGCTTGCCGATGACGCACGATCGATCGAGTCGTCAGCCATCCCAGCGCCAACACGGACACTGGGTGGGCAACGGAGTCGGGCCAGATCCGGGCGCCGGTCCGTCGGGCCGCGAGCATTCGACCGGTCACGCCGGCCAGGTACCCGATGGTGCCTACCACAGACCCCCGTGCCATAGCGATCGGTGGGATCACATACATCACACCGAGCAGCGCCAGGACGGCGAGCGCGCCCGGCTCGGAGCCGAAGGCAGCCCACAGTGACTTGGCGTACCCCTCTCGAAGATCCACCCAGCCGTCGTACATGCGGCACACGGCGAGGTCCGTGCCGTCTGTGAGGCCGCCATGAGCGCCGTGCCGCCGCAATGCGCGCGCCAGGGCCACGTCGTCCAAGACCGCGTCGCGCACCGCAGCATGCCCGCCGGCCTGGTCGTACGCGCGACGCCGGAGGACAAGGAATTGCCCATTCGCCACGGCCATGGATGGTCGTGAGACACGTTCAGCGAGACGCAAGGGAAGGAAGGTCAGCCAGGACCACTGCAGTAGCGGCTGGACAATCCGTTCTGCGACGCCGGTCGCGATCTGGCGCGGATAAGGCGAAACGAAGTCGAGGTCGTAGCGGTCCAACAGTCCGACCGCTACGCGGACCGCATGCGGAGCGAGCCGGACGTCGGCGTCGACGAACACCAATATGTCCGAGCTGCGAGCGGCAGCAGCGGCGAGTTGATGGCAGGCGTATGGCTTGCCGAGCCAGTGTCGGGGGACCGGCTGGCCGGTCATGATCCGGATCCGGCCTTCGACACCGGCGAGGGCTCGGGCGATGTCGGCCGTGCCGTCGCAGGAGCCGTCGTCCAGGATGATGATCTCCGCGGCCGGTCGCACGTCTTGGGCGAGCAGTGAGAGCAGGCACGGGCCGATCTTCGACGCCTCGTCCCGGACCGGTACCAAGATCGATACCGCGCACCGCGACGCTTCACCGTCGTCGTTCCTCGGCTTGCGCAGCAATCCCGCGTTGAGCGCGGTATGGGCGGTGCCAAGCAGAGCGAGGCCGGTCCCGATCCGGACGAGCGACGGCCAGGTGGTCATCGATGCCGCACCAGAGTCACCGCCAGTGGTAGCGCGACGAGGCCCATTCCGAGCGCTCCCCATAGCGCGGCGGCGCTCAGACCTAAGAAGGCAACGAGCGCAAGGACCGAGGATGCGTATGTCCAGAGATAAAGCGCAAGCATCGGCCCGTCCGGCCGTACCGAACGCGATCCGACAACGCATTGCCCGGCGAGCAAGACAACGGTGGACACGAGAAGCCAGCCGAGCAGATTTGTCAGCGGCACCGTCGGCACACCCGGCAGGTGGGGAGCGGGGTCTCGCCATGACCAGTGGCCCGCAGCGACCATCTGGGGATCGAGGAAGAGGTCCCATGACGCGAGGGCCCAGGCACCGATGACCACTTGGCTGATCCGCGTCCGAGCCAGTCGGCGAGCTACGACCGCAGCCGGCCAGGCCATCATCGCCCAGGCCAGGCCGACGACAATCGGCACGCCGGCCAGACGCGGCCCGAGCGTGTCGGCGTATTGATACGAGCCGAACGGGATACCGGAATGCACGCCGGCGACTTCGGCGACGAAACCGATCCCGACGCTGATGGTGACCACAGCGAGGCCGCGCGCGACGCCGATGGAGCCGGCCGCGTGCGCGGTCGCTGCGATCGCGAACGTCACGACGACCGCGGCCGTGACTCGATCACGCGTCGAATCGTGCACGAGCGGATAGCAGATCTGCAGCGCGACGGCTGCTCCGGCGAAGAAGGTGCTGGCGTTGAAGAGGGCGTGTCCCGCGATCCCTGCTCGTCGCGAGCGGCGGCCGGGCGGGGGCTGGCCAGGCCGAGGACGAGAGCT